>Ga0206936_1136_pt1 | contig 20325 bp, 22 predicted proteins | sample Alteio_BWOrgHeat_14_FD_152922 | JGI IMG/M metagenome (GOLD analysis project Ga0206936, IMG submission 152922) | Enriched cells from forest soil in Barre Woods Harvard Forest LTER site, Petersham, Massachusetts, United States -... | ecosystem: Environmental > Terrestrial > Soil > Temperate forest >... | reverse complement strand
TTGATATTTTCCTGGGTAATGGCGGAGGCGCCTGAAAACAGGATAACGAAGATGACGGTAATAATTATGGCCATGCCGATAACAGATTGCAGTAAGCTGGGCTTCTTCGACTGGCTCATGGCGATAAGATCTCCGGGGTCAAGGTTCTTAAGATGGCTGACGTAAATGCCGTTGCAGCATAATGGTTTTTGCTACTCAGGGCAACGGGGAAGTGTGGTTGGATTATTCGACGACTCGAGCGCCACTGGTGGTTCTATCGATGCGTCCGCCGGCGGCTTTTACCATGCGCGCCATCTCGTCGGTCACGTTGAATTCGGGGGCTTCTTTGACCGCTTTCATCAGCATTGTACCTATGCGCTTATCGTCGGCGCCTTCGTCTTTGGCCACGGCCATGATACCGTAAATGCGCTCAGAAATTTCACCGGCTGCCTCATGGGGCAATACTTCGGGTGATTCGAGCAGCTTCATCAGGGAGCGTGCTTTTTCGCTGTTTGGGGTGGTCACTATATTTATCCTGCCGCCAGGAGGAAATTCGGTTCTTACCAGATTTTTGTGCCCGGCGAACGCAGCCGCAATCTCCGCTTCATAGGTTCGTTCATTATCGAGATTGCCTTCATGTTTAAACGTCGCCAGCGATGCAGGCGCATGGCCGCCCTTGAGTTCGCCGGCCAATAGCTGCATACCCACCTGCGAAATATTGTTATGGCTTAAATCCAGAGTGACGACACGCAGATTATCTTTCACGATAGCGATAATATCGCCTATGTCCTTATCGGTAAGCCCCTGCTCGGAAAAATCGAGTTCGCTGAACTGACGGAATTTATCGCGCACTTTGCATGCGCGGCGCAATATTTCCAGATCGCCTTTGCTGAGTTTTTCATTTTTAATCGAATGACCGACCACACCATCCCCCTAGACTTAGGGGAAATTCTAACAAAAATTAGTAAATAAAAACAGCACTGCGAAAATAAAATAAATAATTGATATAAATCAACTACTTCTTATCTACCATCATGTTACGCGTTGCCGCTGGCAGCGTAACCTTGAGCCCGTCCAGGGCGTCGCTCATCATAATCTGGCAGCCCAGACGCGAGGTGTGGGTCAGGCCGAAGGCTAAATCCAACATGTCTTCTTCGTCTTCGCTGGCTTCCTTGAGCTTGCCATACCATGCTGGGTCCACCACCACGTGGCAGGTTGAACAGGCGAGCGAGCCTTCGCAGGCACCTTCCAGCGGTACGGCATTTTGATGGGCAGCCTCCATCACGGAGATGCCGTTTTGCACTTCCACGGTTTTTTCGTGGCCGTCAGGGAATAAGAACGTCAGTTTAGGCATGATTTTTTACATCCAGTTTATCAATATGTGACCCTTTTAGCGCAGTCGCAATCGTGCTGTCCATCCTTCTTTCAGCAAAACTTTGCGCCAGACGCGCCAGTTCCTGCACCTCGGCGTCGATGTAATCGCGATTATCGCCCTGCACCACATTGCGCACCACTTGAACCTGCCGCTGGATACGGTTTTTCTCGCCTTCTTCCAGAATTTCCGGCGAACCTGCCATGGCCGATTCCAGCTCGAACACCGCTCTTTCCGCGTCCACCCGGGCTTCCACCAGAAGCCGTTGGGTAATGTCCTCGCGGGCGTGCTGCATACTCTCCAGCAGCATTTTCTCAATGGCTTCCGGCGGCAGCCCATAAGACGGTTTCACATGGATATTCTGTTGCACGCCTGTAGTCTGTTCTTCGGCGGAAACAGTCAGCATCCCGTCTGCATCTACTGTGAATATCACCTTGATGCGTGCAATCCCGGCGGGAAGCAGCGGAATCCCGGTCAGTTCAAACCGCCCCAGTGAACGGTTATGTTCCACCATCTCGCGCTCGCCCTGCAGGATATGGATGATCATTCCGTCCTGCCCGTCCTTATAGGTGGTGAATTCCTGCGCTACCGATACGGGAATGGGCGTATTGCGCATAATCACTTTTTCCACCAGTCCGCCCATGGTTTCCAGCCCCAGCGATAGTGGGATCACGTCGAGCAATAAATTATCGGACCCCTGCGTCAGCCCATGCGCCTGAATCGCGGCACCCAGTGCCACTACTTCGTCAGGGTTCACGTCATTCAGCGGCGGGTGGCCAAAAAAATTGCCCACTTCTTCGATGACCAGTTTCACCCGTGTCGAGCCGCCCACCATCACCACGCCCTTTACATCCAGTGTCGAGAGTTTGGCATCCAGCAGCGCCTGCTCGCAAACTTCAAGCGTCTTGGCGACATAGGGGTAAATCAAATCGTCAAAATCCTCACGCGTCAGCGTCACGCTATGGTCTTTGTAGCTGATGGTTGCCGAGTCTGCGTCCGTCAGCGCATGCTTGGTATTTCTTGCCAGCGACACCAGCACGCCAATGTCCTGCGTCGGCAAAACCGTATCTCCAAAACCCAGCTCTGTCAGCACCCATGCGGCAATCGCCTGGTCAAAATCATCACCCCCCAGTGCTGTGTCTCCGGCGGTGGAGAGCACCTGAAACACGCCTTTTTCCATTTTCAGCAGCGAAAAATCGAACGTTCCGCCGCCAAGGTCATACATGGCGTACACGCCCTCTGCACCCTTATCCAACCCGTAAGCCAAAGCAGCAGCGGTGGGTTCATTGATAAGCCGCAATACTTCAAGTCCTGCCAGTTTGGCTGCATCTTTGGTGGCGGCACGCGCTGCATCATCGAAATAGGCCGGAACGGTGATGACCGCCTGTGTCACCTCGCGGCCAAGCGCCTGCTCGGCGCTGTGTTTTAGATATTTCAGAATTTCGGCCGACACTTCCACCGGCGTTACTTCCTTGCCTCCCGCTTTCAACCGCACCATGCCCTCGCCCGGCGCCACGTCATAAGGCAGGTTGCCCAGGAGTGATTTAATGTCGGCAATGCCGCGGCCCATCAGCCTTTTGACTGAGGCGATAGCGCCTTTTTCCCCGCGCTCATAATGCAGCCGCGCCGGATAACCCACCTCGATTTTGCCGTCAAGCCCGTAATATACCACGGAGGGCACTAGCGCGTTGCCGTGAATATTCTGCACCACTTCCGCGCCATCGCCGCTGCCGATAGCCACTACGGAATAGGTTGTGCCCAAATCAATGCCAACTGCCGCTCGTGCGTGCGGCAGGGGTGTTTCGCCGGGTTCGTGGATTTGCAGTAGGTTCATTTCAGTTTCAATTTCCGTTGCCGGATTTCATCCAGTGTTTTTATCACATAGCTCAGTTTCAATGCCTCCTGAGCCATCATTTCTAGAGCATTATTATTGTAAGATGCCGATAAATTATCAATCGTCTTCGATTGGATTGTTTTCAGTAAGCTATCCAGCTTATCCAGTTCGGTGCCTTCCTCAACCTGCTCCCGCCACTCCATGACCTCAATTAAAAGCGGCTGTGCAGGCTTGATGCTGTCCTTGTCCGTGCCTACAGCAATTCCGCTCAGTTGCAACAGGTATTGCGCCCGCGTCAGTGGATTTTTAAGAGTGTTATAGCCTTGATTGATGTCCACGGAGCGTTGCATAGCCGCTTGTTTTTCAGCTACAGGCTTGCCGGTAAAACGGTCGGGATGCCAGAGGCGCTGCTGCTGGAAATACGCGGTTTCTAACGCCGCAAAATCAATATCGAATGCAGGTAAAATATTAAGAAGGGAAAAATAATCCGTCATCGCGAGCGAACGAAGAGAGCGTGGCGATCCAGCTTACTGGATTGTTTCGCTGGCCTCGCCTCCTCGTAATGACGTATCACACATGAAAACTCTCGCCGCAGCCGCAACGGCCTTTTTCATTGGGATTACGGAAGATGAAACCGCTTTTGAGCTTTTCCTCAACGTAATCCATCTCGGTGCCGATGAGGAACATCACCGCCTTGGGGTCGATCAGCACGCGCACATCTTCTTTCTCGACCACTTCATCGAACTTGCTGATCTCGTCGGCATATTCAATCGTGTAGGAAAGGCCGGAGCAGCCCCGGGTGCGGATGCCGACTTTTACGCCAGCTGCGGGCTTGCCGCGCTTTTCCATAAGCTGGCGGATTCGCGCCATTGCCGCATCGGAAATGCTGATGATGGGAGCAGCCATATTACGCGGCGTCCTTTTTCCCGTCTTGTTTCGCTTTATAATCCGCAATCGCTGCCTTGATGGCGTCTTCAGCCAGCACCGAGCAGTGAATCTTCACAGGCGGCAGCGACAGATGCTCAACAATATCGGTATTTTTAATGGCCTTCGCTTCGTCCAGCGTGCGGCCCTTGAGCCATTCGGTGGCAAGCGAGCTGGAAGCAATCGCCGAACCGCAGCCGAAGGTTTTAAACTTCGCGTCTTCAATCACGCCCTCGGCGTTGACTTTAATCTGCAGCTTCATCACGTCGCCGCAGGCCGGCGCACCGACCATGCCGGTGCCGACGCTGGCGTCGCTTTTATCCATCGAGCCCACGTTGCGCGGGTTTTCATAATGGTCGATCACTTTTTCGTTATATGCCATAAAAATTCTTCCTTATTTCAGGCAGGCTTAGTGCCCGGCCCATTCAATTTTCGAAATATCGATGCCTTCCTGCGCCATTTCCCACAGCGGGCTCATCTCGCGCAGCTTGCCAATGCTTTTTTTGACCATATCGATGGCGTAATCCACTTCTTCGTCGGTCGTAAAGCGGCCAATGCCGAACCGGATGGAGGTATGCGCCATGTCCTCGCCCACGCCCAGCGCCCGCAGCACGTATGAGGGTTCCAGCGAAGCCGAAGTACAGGCCGAACCCGAAGACACGGCGAGGTCTTTAATGGCCATGATCATCGATTCGCCTTCCACGTAAGCGAAACTCAAATTGATGTTGCCCGGCCAGCGTTTTTCGCGGTCGCCGTTTATAAAAACGTCAGGCACGCCGTCAAGCAGCGCCGCCAGGAATTTGTTATAGAGCCTGCGGATATGCGCTTCATCCTTGGCCATGTCGGTCTTGGCAATTGCTGCCGCCTCGCCCAAACCCACTACCATCGGGGTCGGTAATGTGCCGGAGCGGAAGCCGCGTTCCTGTCCACCGCCTGAGAATAAAGGCTCAAGGCGAACACGTGGGCGGCGGCGAACATAGAGCGCGCCGATGCCCTTGGGACCGTAAATTTTGTGGCCGGAAATGCTCATGAGGTCGATATTCATCGCCTCAACATCCAGCGGAATTTTGCCAAACGCCTGTGCGGCGTCGGTGTGGAAGAAAGCGCCTTTTTCGCGGCAAAGCTTGCCGATTTCAGCCAGCGGCTGGATAACGCCGATTTCGTTATTCACCGCCATCACCGATACCAGTAGCGTCTTGTCGGTGATTGCGTCACGCAGCGCGTTCAGGTCGATCAATCCGTTGGGCATCACCGGCAGATAGGTCACGGTAAAGCCTTCCTGCTCCAGATGGCGGCAGGAATCGAGCACGCATTTATGCTCGGTGGTCGTGGTGATGATGTGATTTTTTTTGTCTTTGTAAAAATGCGCTACGCCCTTGATGGCGATGTTATTGGATTCGGTTGCACCCGAGGTGAAGATGATTTCTTTTTCGTTGGCGCCAATTAAATCTGCCACCTGCTCACGTGCAAGGTCAACAGCTGCTTCGGTTTCCCAGCCATAAGCATGGCTGCGCGAATGCGGATTACCAAATTTCTCGGTAAAATACGGCATCATTTTCGCCAGCACACGCGGATCCATCGGCGTGGTCGCCTGGTAATCCAGGTAAATCGGGAATTTTATATTACTGTTCGCTGCGGTCATCATATTCTTTCATTTTCCACCACGGTGTATATAGTGGGGAATCCAGTTTTTTCAATAAGATAATGAGTTTAGCCTATGTCTGAACTCTACTATAGTTTACTGAATCAATCAACTATTATAAGGCTCTATTTTACCACCACTATTTAGCTAGGCGCGCACAGGTTTCCTTCCAGCACTCCAAAAACCCGGAAATATCTTTTTCCGTTGTGCCCCAACCACCGCTGATGCGAATGGCGCAGGAAGCCTTTTCTTTGGGCATATGCATGGCTAGTAATACGTGCGATGGCTCAATCCGCCCTGAAGAACAGGCCGACCCGGCACTGACGGCAAAACCCGCCAGGTCGAAATTCATCAGCTGCACCTCGCCCGTCACGCCGGGCATAATCACGCAGGTGGTGTTGGCAAGTCGGGTAAAACTTTCGCTCACAATCTCACCTTTATGCATCTTCATCCCACTTTCCATATTCTGCAGCCTGCCCCTCAGATTCTCCATCTGCTTCAAATCCACCAGCTCAACCGCCTTGGCAAATCCGGCAATCGCCGCCACGTTTTCTGTGCCCGCCCGTCGGTTAAGCTCCTGTCCACCACCGATGAGCAACGGCTCAACGGCCAGCTTCCGCCTCACCACCAGCGCCGCTGCGCCCACAGGGCCGCCGCATTTATGGCTGGAAACCGTCATCATATCGACGCCCAGCTTTCCAAAATCCACCGGGATTTTCCCCAGCCCCTGCACCGCATCGCAATGGAGCAAGGCGTCATATCGTTTGCACAATGCTGCTACTTCATGAATGGGCTGAATGAGCCCGGTTTCGTTATTGGCCAGCATGACTGACACTAGCGCCGGGGCGCTATCTGCCAGTATTTTTTCAAGCTCTTCAAAATCGATACGTCCATTGCCATGAACAGGAATAGTCGCCTTTCCGTGCTTTAAAACCGAACTATGTTCCGTTGCCGATACCAGCACCCGCCGGTCTGCCACCCCGCGAAGCGCCATGGCATTGGCCTCGGTGGCTGATGCGGTAAAAATAATTTCGTTTGGAAATACACTGATGGCCTGCGCTAAAGTGGCGCGCGCGTCTTCAAGAATTTTCTTTGCTGCCCGGCCAAAACTATGCACCGACGAGGGATTGGCGGGTGCCGAAAGCACTTCCTGCATGCGCGAAGCCACCTCGGGCCTTATCGGCGCGGTGGCATTATAATCGAGATAGACGGACATTGGTTAGTGATGTGTCACGGTAACCGGGGGCGAGCTTTGCACATTCAGCCCCTTCACCTTGCGGTCGCGCACATCGGCCAGCGTGATAGAATTCAGGTAATTATTGATCTGCTGTTCCAGCCCATCCCATAAATCATGCGTCAGGCAGCGGGCCTTGCTGCTCATGCATCCTTCGGTATGTTTATCGCAACGTGTCATCTGCGTCGATTCCTCGACCGCTTCAACGATAGATGCAATGCAGATTTCGCCCGCAGATTTTCCTAGAATATAGCCGCCGCCCGGCCCCCGCACGGACTGCACTAACCCGCCATGGCGAAGTTTGCTGAAAATCTGTTCAAGGTAAGGCACCGTTATTTCCTGGCTTTGCGCCAGTTCTGCCAGCGATACCGGCACATCCTTCGGGCGTCCGGCCATATCCACCATGGCCATTACCGCGTATCTCGCCTTGGTTCCGAGGATCATAATTTTTCCCCAGCTTTGTTCAATGAATGACTCGGCCATTTTTTAGGATCATAATTTGGATTTTTTATAAATTCGCCTGTAATGCTACCGTGAACATCTACTTTCCATGCGCCAACAATCGCTTCTGGTGGCACTGCATCATTTGAAGAAAATTGCCCTGCAATCCGATATACATGGGCATTGGGCCAGCGCTTTGCTTCTTCAATTTCACCTCTAAAAGGCTTCTCAAGTGCCGTTTTTTCTTTCTTAAATATCACTTCGCTTCCCATTTCCTTGCACTGCTGGCCAGTTCGCTGTTTTCAAACTCCAGCTCGCCGACGCGTTTTTGTAAACCCGCCATATCCTTCTGCATCTGTTCCACCATAATCATCAGCGGATCTTGCTGCTCTGCCTGCTTCGTTCCTGCATAAGCGTCGAAATGTTTTTCTTCCGGAGGGATTTTTTCCGCCACGGCGCGTGCCGGAATGCCCACCATGGTTGCCCCGGCAGCCACGTCTTTAACCACGACCGCATTTGAGCCGATACGTGCGTTGTCGCCGACCTTAATGGGGCCCAAAAGCTGGGCACCAGCGCCAATAATCACATTATTACCAATCTGCGGGTGTCGCAAGCTGCCCTTGGCGTCATCCCCAGGCGACACCCCGCCCAGCGTCACATCATGATAAATCGTTACATCGTTGCCAATTGTCGAGGTTTCGCCGATGACCACCCCCATGCCATGGTCGATAAAAAACCGTTCGCCAATGGTTGCTCCAGGGTGAATTTCTATGCCGGTGACAAACCTGCCCATATACGAAAAAAACCTTCCTGCCAGCTTTAAACCCTTACGCCACAGCCAGTTGGAGAGCCGGTAACAGAACACGGCCTGCACGCCAGGGTAGCATAAGACGATTTCCAGCCGTGAACGCGCCGCAGGGTCGCGGGCGAAGACGGAATCAATTTCATTCACTATTCTCTTGAACATGAGCCTATAAATTCAATATAAGTACCAGCCTAGTCTAAAACACATTACCAATCAATAACCTCTTGTAAAACTCGCTCCGGTGAGCCAAGCAGGAGGCGCCCCGAAGCAGAGAACCGGAGGTTAGCAGCACTAACTGAGGATTCGAGCATCGAAGCAACGAACTGATTGGCCAGCGGAGTAGAGTTTAATGCCTGAAATTATTATCAATGGTTCCGAAGGACGAATAGAAGGACGCTATTACCAAAGCGAACAAAAAGGTGCGCCGGTCGTGCTGGTGCTGCACCCACACCCGCTTTATGGCGGCACGATGAACAATAAAATCGTCTATCGCATGTACCATATCTTCGCGCAGAGCGGTTTTTCGGTATTACGTTTCAATTTCCGCGGCGTGGGAAAATCACAGGGCAAATATGATGAAGGCATCGGTGAGCTGACCGACGCTGCCACTGCACTTGACTGGCTGCAACTGCAAAATCCTGACGCGCCCACCTGCTGGATTTCAGGCTTTTCCTTCGGCGCCTGGATTGCGCTGCAGCTGTTGATGCGCCGTCCCGAGATTGAGGGCTTTGCCGCTATCTCGCCGCCAGCCAACCTCTATGATTTCTCGTTCCTCTCGCCCTGCCCCGCCGCAGGCATCATCACGCAAGGTGACAAGGATGACGTGGTCTCGGAAGAAGCCGTTGGCAAGCTCGCCGCCAAGCTCGGCGCGCAGCATGGTGCGAACATTGAATATAAAATCATCCCCGGTGCCGACCATTATTACCGTGGCGTCGAAGAAGAATTAGGCAATGTGGTGAATGAATACCTTCTGCGCCGCCTGCAGGATTTTAAGCAAAAACGCAAAATCCGCCCGGATCGCAAACGCCGGCAACTTCCTAGAGATTGAACGCGCCCGCTATCGCGCCTGCTGGCTCTCACATGAGGCGAGCTCAAGGCTGGGTCGGGCTGCTGCCCTCCTTCGTAATATTATTTTCTTATCATAAAAAAACCACCCGTAGGGCCGTCCCAAGGGTGGTTTCTTCATTTTCTCTAAATTCAATCGCAGGCCTTTAGGCCGAGATTGGATTTAAGTCGTTAAAACGGAATCTCGTCATCCATTAGCTCGGCTGCCGGTTTAGCGGTTGCCGGTGCCTTGGTCTGGCCAAAGCTGCTGCCTGAACTGGCGTAGTCACCGCCGCTGCTGCCTTTGGAATCAAGCATGGTCAGTGTGCCGTTGAAATTTTGCAACACCACCTCAGTGGTATAACGGTCATGACCTTCTTTATCCGTCCATTTACGAGTCTGCAGCGCGCCTTCGATGTAAAGCTTCGAGCCTTTTTTGACATAGTTTTTAATGACCGTAACGAGGCGCTCGTTAAATACCACGATATTATGCCACTCGGTTTTTTCCTTGCGCTCGCCGGTGCTTTTATCTTTCCAGCTTTCGGACGTGGCGATGGAGAATGAGGCGATTTCAGTGCCGCTCTGTGTGGTGCGGATTTCCGGATCCTTGCCGAGGTTACCGACCAGAATGACTTTATTGACGCTGCCTGCCATGTGATGCTCCCTGTGTAGAATGTGCCGGTCACTCTACTGCCTGTAATTCAATCGTTCAACCGTGTATTTAAGATTTTTTAAGAGCCCCGTCCAAGAACTGGATCAGACGATATGGAGCGCAGGAACTGGCACATATGGTTTTTTTCGAGATTGGTCGCTGCCACAGTCCCTTCTCTTTTTTTAAATATGGCTTCCTGCGAACTATGATAAAGCTCCCTGAAATATTCCCTGTTAAAATCAGGTACTTTATCCTTAAAAAGTTCAACAAGCCCGTTAATCACGCCGTCGCCGCTGCCAGTGGGTATTCTCAGGCCTTTTTTCCAATCGCCCACGACGGAAGGAGATCTGTTTGCAGCTTCTGCTACCTTTTCCGCCCCTATACCCATCTGGGACTGGCAGGCCGCAAGATATAAACCAAACCGTTTATCGGCATCCTGCGTGGCCAGCCATTGCTTGTCTAAGGGCAATAATCCTTTGGTGTTTTTAAACGCCTGCTGCAGCGTAGTGGCTTGTAGCGACCAATCCATCTCCGGGTCATACAGCTCAAGAAGCCGCTTGGTTTTCTTAGCATGTCCCTCGTACAAAGACGTTTCAGTTCTGCCTAGCAAAATCCCCATTTCCTCTATGGTTGCAAAAAAATCTTTCATAAAGGGCTTGTTTTTGCCGTTTATCCATAATGCAATCGATGGGGCTCTCATCTCTAATTTGGTAGCAAGCTGATTGCGGTCCGTCTTGGTTGAGAGCAAACAGGCATCAAGATACATGCCGAATTGTTTATCCTGATTCTGCAAATTCAACCAATCATCATCCAGCGCCATCAGGCCCCTGGTCAGCTTAAATTTTTTCTGCAAGTCCTCCGCATCTAGATTCCAGTCGAGGTCCGGCTGGCAAAAGCTAAGAAGTTGTTTGAGTTTGTCTTTGTTTTTGGTCTCTAACATGCCGATCGTGTCGCACACCTTGAACACGTCCATCAGCGTTTCTGGAACGTCGCCATGGTCTTGCCACTTCCGGATGGTGGTATCGGAAACGCCGGTTTTTCTTTCAATCTCCATGATGCTTATGCCCGACTGCTCGCAGCAGGCTTTCAGGAGCGTTCCAAATCGTTTTTCCGGCGCGACTGTCTCCATCTGCCCCGGATCGAGATGCAGCAGGCCCTTATTTTCCACAAACACGTGCAGTAGCTTATAATCGTCTTTCTTCCAATCCAGGTCCGGTTTCCGCAGTTCCAGAAGCTGTGCCAGCCTTTCGTGCTGTTCAGGTTTATGCATTCCAAGCGCTCTCACTGTCTTGGCGAGCATCTGCATAGAGATGGCGTTATCCCCACTTTCATATAAGGAAATATTTGACCAGCCTATTTTTAATTGCTGTGCCAGTGCTTGTTGCGACAAATCCGCATGCTCGCGGCAGGCCCTGAGGAAAATCCCGAATTGTTTTTCCTTTGGTTGGGTATTCAGCCATTCTTTGTCTAAGGCGAAATTTCCTTCATTTGCCAAAAACGCATGTTGAAACACCGGATTCGCTGAATCCAGCCCAGGGTCATAGAGTTTGACCAGTTCCCATAAATTCTGGTTCGGAGATGAATCCAGAAGTCCAAGTGCACCGCTAAGACGATAAATATCCGTATGATAGCGCGGCCGGACTTCATCCTTTATCCAATACCTGACGGTTTCCTCATGCATCTGTATTTTATCTGCAACGGCCTCTGCGGTAAGGTTCTTTTGCTTCATTATATCGCTTAGACGCTTGCCAAAGGTATCGGTATCGATTGTATCGGGAGATGTCATTTTTAGCGTTTGTCCTGTACGTTTAAAAATCCACTTTTTTGATGACGACCAGTAACAATAACGCTCGCCAAGCCTTAAGTATGCCTATATACTACACGCCCATTTTACTGAGTCATAGAACTGAATTATGACATTTTAGTGACGGTTTTACTGTAATTAAACAATTGATTGCAAAGGATAATAAGTGAAAGACGATTCCATCCGCATTATCGGCGCTAAAGAGCATAATCTTAAAAATATTAATGTTGATATTCCACGCAATCAGCTGGTCGTCATCACCGGTCCTTCCGGCTCGGGCAAATCCAGCCTGGCATTCGACACGATCTATGCCGAAGGCCAGCGCCGCTATGTAGAAAGCCTCTCTGCCTATGCGCGCCAGTTCCTGAACATCCAGGACAAGCCGGACGTCGAGTCCATCAGCGGCCTCTCACCGGCGATTGCCATCGACCAGCGCACCACCTCGCGCAATCCGCGCTCCACGGTGGGCACGGTGACGGAAATCTACGATTACCTCCGCCTGCTCTATGCCCGCATCGGCATCCCATACTCTCCCGCTACCGGCCTGCCCATTGAAAGCCAGACCGTATCGCAGATGGTGGATCGCATCACGGCGCTGCCCGAAGGCACCAAGATTCTGCTGCTGGCGCCCATCGTCCGCGGCCATAAAGGCGAATATCGCAAGGAAATCGCCGAGCTCAAGAAAAAAGGTTTTCAGCGCCTGAAAATCGATGGCGAAATGGCCGAAATCGATGAAATCCCGGCGCTCGATAAAAACAAAAAACATGAAATCGAAGTGGTGGTAGACCGCATCGTCATCAGCAAAGACCTCGGCAACCGCCTCGCCGACAGCATCGAAACCGCCATCGGCCTGAGCCAGGGGCTCGTGCGCGTTGAACCCGTGGCGGAAAAAGGCAAAAAATCGCCTGAAGCCTTCCTGATGTCGTCCAAATTCGCCTGCCCGGTCTCCGGCTTCACCTTGTCGGAAATCGAGCCGCGCCTATTTTCCTTCAACAGCCCCTACGGCGCTTGCCCCACCTGCGACGGGCTTGGCATGCAGATTGTATTTGATGAAAGCCTCATCGTCCCCGACACCAGCAAATCGCTGGCCGACCGCGCCATCGCCCCCTGGGGCAGTATGCCGTGGGCGGGCAACACCCGCTTTTTCCAGGACGCCCTGTCCTCGCTGGCAAAGCATTACCGCTTTAGCCTGACCACGCCGTTTAAGGAACTTCCTGAAGAAGTGCAGAAGGTCATCCTCCATGGCTCCGGCGAAGAATCCATCAAAATGAATTATCACGATGGCGCCCGCAGTTTCATCGTTGATAAGCCGTTTGAAGGGGTCATCCCCAACCTCGAGCGCCGCTTCCGCGAACTCACCAGTGACAATGTGCGCGAGGAATTCTCAAAATACCAAAACGAGCATCCCTGCGAGGTCTGCAAAGGTTTCCGCCTGAAGCCCGAAGCGTTGTGCATCAAAATCAACGGCCTGCATATTGGCGAAGTCACCCAATTCACCATTGATGCCGCACATGAATGGTTTGACACGCTGGAGAAAAAGCTCTCCAAACAGCACCAGCAGATTGCCCAGAAAATCCTCAAGGAAACCCGCGAACGCCTGTTGTTCCTGGTCAATGTCGGGCTCGATTATCTGACGCTCGCCCGTGAATCCGGCACGCTGTCTGGCGGTGAAGCCCAGCGCATCCGCTTGGCTTCGCAAATCGGCTCCGGCTTGTCCGGTGTGCTCTACGTGCTCGACGAGCCCTCCATCGGCCTGCATCAATGCGACAACCAACGGCTGCTGAACACGTTGCGCCACCTGCGTGACCTGGGCAATACCGTTATCGTCGTTGAGCATGACGAAGAAACCATGCGCGTCGCCGACCATTTGATAGACATGGGACCCGGCGCGGGCATCCATGGCGGCCGCATCGTCGCGCAAGGCACGGCGGCGGAAGTCATCAAAAACAAAAACAGCCTCACCGGCCAGTATTTAAGCGGTGCCAAATGCATCGAAGTTCCGGCACAGCGCCGCCGCCTTCATGCCAGCCGTAAAATCACCATCACCGGCGCCAAGGCTAACAACCTGAAAAACGTCACGGCGGAAATCCCGTTGGGCACGTTCTGTTGCGTCACCGGCGTTTCCGGTGGCGGCAAATCGTCGCTCGTCATCGAAACGCTCTACAAGGCCGTGGCCAAGCGCCTGCACGGTGCGCGCGACAACCCCGGGCCGCACGATTCCATCAAAGGGCTTGAGTTCATCGATAAAATCATCGAAATCGACCAATCCCCCATTGGTCGCACCCCACGTTCAAACCCCGCGACCTACACGGGCGCCTTCACCCCTATCCGCGACTGGTTCACGGCTTTGCCGGACGCCAAGGCACGCGGCTATCAGGCCGGGCGCTTCTCGTTCAACGTTAAAGGCGGCCGCTGCGAAGCCTGCCAGGGCGACGGGCTGATTAAAATCGAAATGCACTTCCTGCCCGACGTGTATGTGAAATGCGACGTTTGCCACGGCAAGCGCTACAACCGCGAAACACTGGAAATCAGATACAAGGATAAATCGATTTCCGACGTGCTGGAAATGACCGTTGATGAAGGCTGCGGATTTTTTACCGCCCAACCTTCTATCCGCGAAAAGCTTCTGGCCATGCAGGAAGTCGGCTTAGGTTATATCGCCGTCGGCCAGTCTGCCACCACGCTGTCGGGCGGCGAAGCCCAGCGCATCAAACTGGCACGCGAGCTTTCCAAACGCGCTACTGGCCGCACGCTCTACATCCTCGATGAACCGACCACCGGCCTGCACTCCGACGATATCCGCAAGCTGCTCAAGGTGCTGCACGCGCTGGTCGATGCCGGGAATACGGTGCTGGTGATTGAGCATAACCTCGACGTCATCAAAACTGCCGACTGGATTCTCGATGTGGGTCCCGGCGGCGGTGGACGCGGCGGGCGCATTGTGGCCACCGGCACGCCCGAAGACGTGGCGCGCAATAAAGACAGCGTTACGGGCGAGTATCTGAAGCCGTTGCTAAAGACGAAAAAAGCCGCTTAGGGCTTGCTGCGATATACAGTTGCGTGCAGCTGCTGGGTAATGGCAGGTGCCAGGTCTTTTTCGACGGGGTTATCCCAGCCGAAGCATTTAATCTTGGCTTCGCGGAAAGGCTTGAACGCCTCGTCATTGCCACGACAGGTATCCTGAATAAATACAGGCATGTTAGGTACATGCAGTTTCAGCTGCCTGACTACCCCTTGCATGGGTTTGTGGTTTTCATGCAGCAGCGGATGAAAAAACACTACGCCGTCATATTTTCCCGCTTTGGTGGTTTTTGCCAGCTTATCGGCGTCCGGATATTCCTCGGGTGCATAATTAAAAAATTCGATATCAAATATCTGCCCCAGCTCGCGCCCCTTCTCTACAATCGGCCTGGTGAGTTGACTAGCGTGCGCCTGGGTGTCGGTGACAACCAACAACTTCCTGTTCTCAGGCGGCGAGAGTTCTTTTTTTGCAAACGACAAGCGCTAACCTTTCTGAATTGTTTTGGGTGTAAGCGCTTCGATAAGTGCCCCCGACATTTTTTCTACCGGCTTATCGGTTTTCATGAGGTATGATGCATTGCGCGAGGTAAACAACGCTGCCGAAGCCGTAGTTAGCTTATCGTCGTAGACAAGGGCGGGAATATTCTCACTTGCGGATAAATTTAAAATAGAAAGCGCCGCTGCTTTATTCTGTTCCTGATCCAATCCGGCATTTAGGAATACGATAATGTCGGGCTTGTGGCCATCTGTAATCTCGTGCTTAAGCCGTTTGAGAGTCAGGGTCGTAGCATTTCTCATCGTCAGTTTTTCTTCCATATTCTTTCCCTCGTCCGGGTTTTGAGCCGGCAGGGTTGTTTCTTTATATGTATTGGGCCTGAAAAGAGGGTTATGGTCCGGCCCAGGAGGGTATGAAAAATGAACGTCGGCTTTGGGAAATTTTTGCTGAACCGCATCATGGAGAAGGTCGACGGCGGTGGGTGCAAAAATGCCGGTGCTGGCCTTGTAAGGCGCATGATTGCCCGAGGGCGATACGTCTGAGAAAATGGCTACACGGATTTTTCTATAATCCGTCTGTGGGTTGTGCATAGATACTCCTGCTTATTTACCTTTTGTGACTCTAGCTTTTTCGGCCGAACAATGAAACCCGACCAGTCCTGAAATCTGCTTGGGTTCCAGCGCCAGCAACTGGTCGATGTTGCCGCTATAGTTAAGTTTCATCGTGCCGTTGCCGTCATTGCTGGCAACGCTCACTTGCGGATAGGTCACGCCGGTTGCGCCCGCCGAGGTCAGGCCGAGCGCAATGCCTTCCGCTTTGCTCTGGGCGATAATTGATCCCTTGATGGTAATGAGTAGTCCGTTTTCAGCGCCGGGTTGTATGCTGATGTTTTCTTCTTTGATGTTATAGACAGTGGACGCCAATCCCTCTTTTAGAATTTTTACCGCTGCTTTTATTTTATCATCAGCCATGAGTATTCTCAAAAAAAATTCCTATTTATCTATGTATTATACTGATTTGCATTAGAATGGCTTATGAAGCTTTTGTTACAATGGCCTGTTTTCTAACATAATGATTTGTAATTAAATTTCCATTCCATGGCCCGGCTGGTTTACGGCCAGTGCGTCATAAATATCGCTGAATTTAGCCTGGCTCAGTTGGTTAAGCGTGCCGTTATAAACAATGGCATCGGGGCTCCCGTTTCTTGCTGAATGGAAATCGGCGACGTTCGTGCCGTTAGTCAATCCATTGGCCACCTGCTGATAAATATAATCAGTATCCAGCGGTGGCACAAAAGTGATGGCGATTTGGTCGTTGTTCAATTTTATATGCGGCTCCGTCTCGATACCGCATTGGCTGAGCGCCACGCGAATCTTTGAGGCCACCGTAGTCGTACCGTCCTCTTTTGCCTCTCGGTCGACGTTTTCTTCACCTAGCACCGCATTATAAAAATCCTTACGCCGGCTGCTGAGCAAGGCATGCGGGCTGTAGGACAGCGAAATGGTGGTTTTTTTTTCGTCGGCAGAAATTTTTACAGGCGCTTGCTTATCGCCATGGGTGCTTTCGGTATAAGGTAGCATCGATTCGTCGATAGCCTCCCCTATTTTCTCCACGACCTTCTCGTCCATCTGCCCGAGCGAACGGGTTATCACAAGGTCCACAGTCCGCTGCTCCCCTTCCCCGCTTACCTCCATACAAAATTCATTGGGCTGCAGCGGTTTCATATCCGGTTGCAGTTGGTCCAGCGCATGCCGGATGCGTGCATACCAACGCTTGCGCAACGTGGCGATGTTGCTTAGGGTAAAACGCTCGCGGTGTTTTGTGGTGGCTTCCGTGCCATCGTTATAATGCAAATTTTTGGCGCCGCTTTGTCCGCGTATATCCCAGTGTTCCCTGACATGTTTGACAAACACGCTGGGCTGAACCCCTGCCAGGTCTTCGGGTGTACCGTAAAAGAGAATGCCTTCGGGCACAATCTGCACCGCAGTGCAATCCGATGATTTCTCCAGCGCTTGAGCCAGCGCGTGTTTGATTTGCCTGGCCTCGCGCGCATCGACTACTTTGCCTTTGCGACCGGTATAAATGTCGGCTTTTTCTTCAAAATCGATGGCAATTTCAATCGATCCGTCCGGCTGCGGCGGGCCGATGCGCACATCTGTGCCCTTAAGCTCCGGGATAATTTCCCCAAGCTCCGTGATGGTCGATTCCAGTGCAGTCAGCGCATCGGATATGGCTGGTTTAATTGTCATAGGAGCTATTTTAGTCCTATCGGCATTAAAAACAAATTACCGTTTTGTGACAATAAGGTAGCTGCATTGCAACAAAAAGGCGGCCCACAGGAATTCCTGGGACCGCCCTTTCAGTAGCAAATTAAGCTGGTTATGCTGCTTCTTTAACGGCAGCGGCAGCAGCGGCGGCCACTTTGGCGCGCAGCAACTTCATCAGCTTGTCGGTTGCGGTTTTATGGTCGGTACCTTCGGCGGCGGCGAGTTCACCCACCAGGCGCGAGAGGGCCGATTCATAAATCATGCGTTCAGAGTATGAGCGTTCCGACAGATCGACGTTCTGGTGCAGATCGCGCACCACTTCGGCGATGGCAATGATGTTGCCGGAGTTGATCTTCGCTTCATATTCCTGGGCGCGACGGCTCCACATACCGCGCGACGTACGTGCGCGGCTTTTCAGCGTAATGAACACTTTTTTCATGCGGTCATTGGTGCTGACCGGGCGCAGGCCCGCAGCGGTAGCGCGGTGCACGGGCACGCGCAGGGTCATTTTGTCTTTTTCAAACGCGATGACCAACATGCGCAGTTCCACATCGCCGATCATCTGGGTTTCTTCCGCAACGATGCGGCCTACGCCATGAGTCGGGTAAACGACATGCACGCCAACCTTATACACAGGCTTGGGCGCAACCACGGGCTTTGCGGCAACCACTTTGGGCGCCACAGGTTTAGCGATGGCTTTAACGGCGGCTTTAGCCACGGTTTTGACAACGGGCTTCTTCGCCACAATTTTGTGTTTTGCGGTCATATTCTTTGATTTCACTTTCAGTGCCGGTTTGGTCGCTTTTTTAGGAGTAGCTTTTTTTGCTTTAGCTGCGGATTTTTTCGGCATCTTTTTTTGCATTTTGGCCATGTAACTTTCCTTGGTTCGCGGTTAAACCATATTACTAGTAGTGGTTAATGGGGTGATACACTATAAAGCGGGTATTGCCCTAAAAACAGGCGGTAATATACCACGAAATTAACCCAAAAGAAAGGATTAAGTACATTAAAACCGTATATTCCGCATGAGCGACCCATCATAGAGCCCTGTAAAACCAGCGATTAAACAGGTCGCCTGTGCCCAAAGGCCTGTAAAATCTGGCCTTCTTACTTGTTTCCCGTGCCCGGATTGGGGCTGAAAAACTTGTCGAACTTGCCTTCCTGGCCTTTAAAGCTATCGGCATCCGTCGGGGCTTCTTTTTTCACCGTGATGTTGGGCCATTTTGCGGCATATTCGCGGTTCACTTCCACCCATTTCAGCAAATCGTCAGACTCCGGCTTAATGGCTTCCGCCGGGCATTCCGGCTCGCAGACGCCGCAATCGATGCATTCGTCGGGGTTGATGGCGAGCATGTTTTCGCCTTCGTAGAAACAGTCTACGGGGCAGACTTCGACACAATCAGTGTACTTGCATTTAATACAGGCGTCGGTGACGACGAAGGTCATTAGCGGTTCTCCAGTGAATTAGAAGGCGTGGAGTCTATGTTATTGCGGGGCAAATATCAAGGGGGAGAATTCGCATGGCAGGGTGCGCGATTTCGCGATACTGGCCAGCTTGCTTGCTTTTGCTGCGCTTCCGCGCTTCATGTAGCGCTGCTATACTCCAGTGCGGTTCTCGCAAAAGCTTCGCATCTGGCTCAGTCTGGCGAAATCATTGTGATTAATACTTGGTGTTAATTAGCCATTCCTCAGATTATTACGTACATCTCGTCCTATCAAATATAGGATTACGGCCACTAATGGCTTCATATAATATTCATGTGGCTCGCTATCTACCAAGTTAAATAACCCATGTATTGTTATCAAAACTGCTAACACCGTAAGTACGGTATAAACTGTATTGCCAATAATGGTTTTTGCCTTCATTGCTTCTTTGCTTTCTTAGATGATAACTTTCATCTCATAACCACAATTGCCGAGCCTGCTAGTATTCCAAACATAAATAGCAATACCAGCCGTTATAGGTAGAGTCATCCCATTTTCCGTCATTCCCGCGAAAGCGGGAATCCAGTATAACTAATTCATGAAACAAGGTTACGTCTATATCCTCGCCAGCGAGAGGAACGGCACGCTCTATATCGGCGTGACATCCGACCTCATCAAACGCATCCATGAACATAAGGAAGCTGTGGTCGAAGGATTCACCAAGGACTATAGCGTTAAAACGTTGGTTTATTATGAACCGCATGACTCCATAGAATCCGCTATCCACCGCGAAACCCAGATGAAGAAATGGAATCGCCAATGGAAACTGGAGTTAATTGAGAAAGATAATCCTGAGTGGAAGGACCTGTACGAAGAAATTGTAAAATGACTGGATTCCCGTTTTCACGGGAATGACGAAAGAGACGGTGTCCGGGCTTAGAATCAGCCGCGGTCGAAATGCAGTTCGATTATATATTCCTTGCCGTCAATAACCACCCACGCTTCAGCCGGATTGTGCGCATCGTTAGCCTCCGCCTCCGCACGAAAAAAACGTTCTCTCACTGTCTTTGGCTTGGCCCGTCTGACAACTAGTTTCACTGCGCTACCTTTTTTTAACCAAATTAATTAGTCTGAAAATTTTACTAATAAAAATAAAAAATCTATTAGGAAAAATAAAAAGGAACTCACTTCCCGGTCATCCCGTCTGGGCTTAGAATCAGAAGTGAAAAGCAAATCTGGCGGCGGGCTGGCTGGTAACATTCATTAAAAAAATGTCACAGAATGTCACACGAAAATGGAGAAAAACTGCGGATTTCGGGCCTAAGTTATTGAAGCCATTCATAATGGCCAAAAAAGAAACGATGCGCAGCGTACCGAAACAGATT
>Ga0206936_1093_pt2 | contig 20504 bp, 22 predicted proteins | sample Alteio_BWOrgHeat_14_FD_152922 | JGI IMG/M metagenome (GOLD analysis project Ga0206936, IMG submission 152922) | Enriched cells from forest soil in Barre Woods Harvard Forest LTER site, Petersham, Massachusetts, United States -... | ecosystem: Environmental > Terrestrial > Soil > Temperate forest >... | reverse complement strand
AGGCACCCGCTGCCCCCCGTCTGCGCTAGGCTGGTAATGCGATGAGCGAAGTGTGTGAAGAGTGCGGCGGCGCGGGTATGGTGCTGACGGTGAATGCTGCTGGGGTTCGCATGGCCCGGGCGTGTGTATGTCAGCGTGCGGCGCGCACCAATCATCGGGTTGTCGCGGCGCGCATCCCGCTTCGGTATCAGCACTGCACGCTGGAGAGCTATGAAACCAGCTTTCGAGGCGCGGACCCTTCCATGAGGCAGGCCCATCTGACTGCAAAGCGCTTCGTCGAGGCCTATCCGGTCGACACAGACGGCCGCGGCCTGCTGATTACAGGACCCGTCGGAGTCGGCAAAACCCACCTTGCCGCGGGCCTGCTACTTGCTCTCGTCGAAGAGAAGGGAGCGCAGGCGCTCTTTTTCGACTACCGGGAATTGCTCAAACAGATTCAGCACAGCTATAACCCGCAGGTGAACTCCACCGAGCTGGACGTGCTGCGGCCCGTTTTTGAAGCAGAAGTCCTTGTGCTGGATGAGTTGGGGGCACAGAAACCGACAGACTGGGTCTGGGATACGGTCGCACTCATTCTGAATACGCGCTACAACGACAAACGCACAACCATCATCACGACGAACTACGAGGACCGTCCGCCCGCTTCCGGCGGCGTGACCGCAGCCCAGCGGGCAACGCGTGAGGAAACCCTCGGAGACCGGATCGGAGAGCGCATGCGGTCCCGACTCGCAGAAATGTGTGTTCGGGTTGAAATGATGGGAGCAGATTTTCGTCAGGGCGCAGGCCGCGCCCGATTTGGCTGAGATCGGTAGCTCGAAAGCTGTCAGCAGGACCAGAAGCTGACAAGGAAAAGCAGCATCACCAGGATCGTGGCTGCCTGGTAGAGTAGCTGGCCCGCCTTTTCCTCAGCTTCTGGATAAGCCGGGGCGAGGGCTGCGGCAGATTGATCCGTATAGTGAGCGCGCATATAGCCTCCCCTTTCGATCCATCCTGCTGATATAGATACGATTTCCCACGGGAAGCCGTTCCACATATTTCTGCTTGCTCTCTTGGACGCGTTTGGTGGGTGGTGCGATGCCCGAAGTTTTCTGTTCCTGAACCCCCGGATCCACCCCGGTCCCACTTCTTAGTACGCAGTAAACCTATCGCCATACTGGCCTATTTTCATTAACGCAAAAAGGTGACTAAAGTCTTGCGGGGCGCAGCAAATTTTTGACTCGTCAGGGAAGCAGGCGCTCCCGGTGTAGAATCTGCGGTGTAAATGGCGGAGTCTGCCTTGGCCCCTGACCTCGAGTCTGTTGATCAAATTCGCGATCCCGATGCCCGGCACCCAGATGGGACTAGCCTAGTCGTGGCGGCTCCGCGCAGCGAGCGGAACTGGATGCCCCTGGCGATAGCACTAGGGCTGGTCGTTGTTGTGGTCCTCGCCGGTTTTCTCATGACGGGGCGCGGAAAGCAGTCCACAGTCACGGCGATCAATGCGCCGGTCGACCCCTACGCTTCGAATCTTGCTTTCACCAACCTCGCGATGAGCGAGTCGTCCAATCTTGCCGGCAGCAAAGTCACCTACCTGGATGGCCACGTGATCAACCACGGAAACCGTACCGTCTCCGGAATCACGGTGCAGGTGCTCTTTCGCAATTACGTGCGAGAGGTGGCTCAGAACGAGACCATGCCCCTAACCCTGATCCGGATGCGGGAACCATATGTGGATACCGAACCGGTATCGATGGCTCCTCTCAAGCCCGGGAGCGATCACGACTTCCGTCTGATCTTTGATAACGTGTCTGCGGACTGGGCCGGAGCGACTCCAGAGGTCCGCGTATTGCGCGTGCAATCGAAATAGCTTGGTTACTTGGCAATAAGGTTGGCCGAAGTTACCCGGTAAAAATTACACCTCTCGGCAAAAACTACATTCAAGATTGGCTTACCCAAAATCAGTTTCAGCGGCCGGGCTTATTCGTTGGCATCTAATCTATTCATTACATTGTAGTTAGGCATTCTCCATAATGTCACAGAGTTTGGCATTGCCCTTGCAATGTACTTGGCCGACCGGGCATGACCCGTCTGCCTCCGAGATTGTTCGGAGAGAAAAGCAAGGGAGACCCCCAAAAATGATTCGTTCTGCTTCCCGAATTTTATTTCCTGGCCAGGCAGCGGTTTTGGCTCTGGCGTCTGCGTTGTGTGTTTCTGCCGCCGCCCAGCAGCCTGCAACCGGTACCAGCACCCCCGACGCTACGGCGACGCAACCCTCTGCAACTCCGCCTCCGGCATCTCAACCCAAGTTGAGCCAACCTGCGCAGGAAGGGTTCTGGGGAAAGGTGAACCCGTTCGCCCGCAAGAAGTGGGTAGACCGGCGCCTCGACCCGGTACGAGGCGAGTTGAATGAGTTGGACGAAGTGAATGCGAAGAATGCCCAGGACATTAAGGACGTTGATGCCAGGGCGCAGGCCGGAATCACCAAGGCGCAGACCACCGCCGATAGCGCTAACCAGGTAGCAACGGCAGCGGGCCAGCAGGCCCAGCAGGCGAATACAATCGCCGGACAGGCGAGCGGCAAAGTCGATCAGATCAACGGAACCGTAAAGGGTCTTGACCAATATTCCCAGAAAAACACGGTATCGATTGCGTTTCGTCGTGGCTCAAGCACGCTGAACGCGGACGACAAAAAGCAGCTTGATGATCTGGCAACAGCATTGACCGGGCATCAGGGCTACCTGCTTGAGGTCGAAGCGCACGCGCCCGGAGCGGGCAGTGTCGGTATCCAAAATTCCAACCGTCTGGCCGAGACAGTAAAGCGCTACCTCGTAGTCCAGCATGACATTCCCGTCTACCGCATGCATGCCGTAGCGCTGGGCAACGCCCCAGTCTCCGCGGCCGAAACCGGCGATACCAAAGCAACGCCGGTTCGGACCAGCTACGTAGAGTTGCGGTTGATGGAAAACAGCTTGGCGGCCCAGGATGGGTCTACCCCCCGGTTAACCCCATCCCAGACAGGTGCGGTGCAGCCTTAGGCTGTAGCCCCGCCCCCGTGGCTTAAAACCCCGTGCCTGCCGGCGCCCAGCCGTGCGGCCGCCAAACAAGCTCTCGCAACACGAGAGAACCAAGGCAACTTGGCCCCCGCCAAAATCGGGGGCCGTTTTTTTGTTCTTCCGATCTTGGGCCGGTTCGACTTTTTTGTCTCTACCACCAACCGGTTATCACCGTTTCACGAAATCCACGGCTACACTTAAAGGGATGCTCACAAACGAATCCCCGATCCTTGTCACCGGAGGCGCCGGATTTATCGGCTCGCACTTTATTCTCGACTGGTTCGATACGGTCGGAACGCCGCTGGTCAATCTGGACAAGCTAACCTACGCCGGCAATCTACGCAACCTGCTTCCTATTGCGGACAGGCCGGGCTATCAGTTTGTTCGCGGAGATATTCAGGATCGCGAACTCGTCGACAAACTGCTGAACGAGTTTGAGCCTCGTGCGATCGTGCATCTGGCCGCCGAGAGTCACGTTGACCGCTCGCTGGTCGGGCCGGGAGCCTTTCTTGAGACCAACATTAACGGGACGTTTGTTCTCCTCGAGGCTGCGCGCGCATATCTTGACAAGCTCGATACCGGAGATCGGGGCAAGTTCCGTTTTCTGCACGTCTCCACCGACGAGGTATTCGGATCGCTGAAACAGGGCGATGCGCCGTTTGAGGAGACATTCGCTTTCCGTCCGAATAGCCCGTACGCCGCGTCGAAGGCGGCCAGCGATCTGTTGGTGCGGGCCTGGGGCAAGAGCTATGGATTCCCGGCTGTGGTGACCAACTGTTCAAATAACTATGGCCCACTGCAATTCCCGGAGAAGCTCCTGCCGCTGGTGCTGGATCGCGCGATTCATGGTCAGCCCCTGCCGATTTACGGTGATGGCTTACAGGTGCGCGACTGGCTGTACGTAGGCGATCACGCGGCGGCGTTGCGAGTGGCGCTTGAGAAGGGCGTGCCGGGCCAGACGTACAACATAGGCGGATGGAATGAGCAGGCGAACCTTGATACGGTGACAATGCTTTGCGGATTGCTGGATGAGTTCCTGCCGGATTCGCCGCGTCGGCCGCACGCGCAACTGATGAAATTCGTGACAGACCGGCCCGGGCACGACCGGCGCTATGCGATCAACGCGACCAAGGCAGAGCGAGAGCTTGGATGGCGCCCGAAGGAGACGTTCGCAAGCGGTCTACGTAAGACGGTGCGCTGGTATCTTGATAACCAGGCCTGGGTGCAGGAAGTGACGAGCGGAGCTTATCGCGGCTGGATGGAAACGAACTATGGGAGGCGGTAGAGTCGTGCTGAGCAGCAATCGGGTAAGCGTCATAATGGCGTGTGGCGAGAATGCATAGTGATTGACAACGACGTTTCACGTAAACCGGCGAATAGCCTGGACGACGAAAATGGAAACTGTAAACTATGCGGTCATCCGATTGATCTGCATATAATCATTTGCTCTGATACGGGTGACTTTTCAAAGGATGGTGAAATGGCGCTGTCCAATAGAAGGTTGTCATTGTTATCGTACGGTGGGGTTTAACTTCAAAGAGGAATCAGAATAATCAGATCCTCTCGGTTCGAGCCTAGGATGGTCCGCTCGTACGAACTGCGGGATGGCGAATTGGAACTCCAGTTCGGCGGTGCAGTTGCGACTGATCCTGCAAGCCCAGCGCGTCTTACCTATCACTTCACGATGAAGTGTAACGGCGCGACGGCTGGATCGATCCGTTTCCGCGACTGGTCCAACGAAGACATCGATCTCTATGCTGGCAACTTCGGCTACAACGTCGATGCTCGCTATCAAGGGCGTGGATTTGCCGAGCGAGCCTGTCGATTGCTGCTTCCTTTGGCTCGCGCTTGCGGGTTTGAGCAGATCTGGATTACGTGCGATCCCAACAATTATGCGTCAAGGCGTACCTGCGAAAGACTGGGTGCGGAATTGGTGGAGATCATCGATCTGCCGGAAGACAACGAAATGTATCTGGACGGGGAGCGGCAGAAGTGCCGCTATCGGTTGCGGCTGGATTCTGTTTTTGATACGAGACTTTGCTCACGTTCGCCGATGGCCTACACTGAGTCTTAGAACGTCGCTGATCTGGTGAGCGCCATGCATTCTTTCCTTCTAGGGATAAAGACGAGATTCTCGCGACACACGGGCGAGTTGGCGTCGGTTGCGATCCACCTAGTCCTGATGCTTTTCTTGGTTGGCGGTATTGCGCATTCTCCTCCGGTGGCACCCTACCGCTTGCCGGGCACAGTCCACGGAGACACCCTGCTGACCTATTACCGGCCCGGGAGCTTTCAACAGGACACGACCAAGGCTCCAATGAAGAGCCCTGAGAAGGCAAAACCCACGACTGCGGTCCACGATCAGGAGAGAGCACCGCAACCGGCCCAATCCCAGGCGGCGGAGTCGCATGCCGGCGTTGGAGTGGCCGCTGAAAGTGGGCTGGGCGAGGGCGACATTACCATCGCTCTCGAGACGTACTTTCCTCACCCCACTCCTGATTTATCGAGCCTGCCGCACGGCACCAAGGGCGACGTGATTTTGAACGCGGTCATCGATGAACAAGGGAATATTTCTGAGCTGACACTCCTGAAAGGATTGGGCTCGCCCGTCGATGAATACGTGATCGCGACCGTACAGCAATGGAAATACACGCCGGCCAAGAAGAACGGCGTTCCGGTCGTAAGTGAGCAGGAGCTGCATTTCCACTATGAGCGCGGTTGACTCCGCTGCTCAGCTGCAGGAGCAGGGTATCGCGCTGCTGCAGTGTGTCTTTGTACGGAATGCCTTGATCCGGTTGCGCGAGGCGGCTCACCGATGCTTCGAGGCAGTTGAGGCGGGCAGATCGCAGCCTGAGCGCTACCGCTACAACCGCTTTTCTCATTCCCTGCTGTTGAGAGCGCTCACAGACTTCGGCTGTGACTTGGAGGAGCTGATTGCGCCTCTCGCTGCGCCAGGGCCTGCATCGTTATTTGAAGAAGCGATGGGTAGTAAGTGGGTCTGCAACATGGAGCAGTCGTGGGTACGGAAGAAGTTTGCGCCGCATCAGGCGCCGTGTGCTGATTACCGCCCGCAAGGCTGGCATCAGGATGGAGCGTTGGGAGTTCATTTTCCGCCCGAGTCCGGCCCACAGCCAAGGCTGATCCCGATGACTGAGCTGCTGACCTGCTGGATTCCGCTCAACCCTTGCGGCAGGGAGAGCCCCGGCTTGGAGCTCGTCCGAGGCCGTCAGCCGGACTTGCTCCATTTCTCAGAACTCAACGACGCGAGCGTGCGTCGGCGATTTCGCCCGGAGGAGTTCTGGGCGCCAGAACTCGCGTTCGGCGACGGCCTGATCTTCTTGAACAGCGTCCTGCACCGGACCTACACTCGGCCGGAGATGCAGACCAATCGCCTTAGTGTGGAGTACCGGATCTTTCCTCGCTGACACCAGACTTGTCCGCAGGAGGCGAACACAGGGAGAAGAACCCCGGGGGAGGGTATTGATTTTCTGGTTATGGGCGGGATATCGATCTGGTACATAGGTGATTCATTCAAGCCGGAAAGACTGTCAAAACAGACTACGCGCCGGGAATGACAGACAAGAGAAGCAAAGGGCTGCAAACTGATGCTTCCTTTATCATGCGCTTTTGGATGGTAATTCTCTGCAAACCGGCGTTTGCGTAGTGGCTTGGCGTGGAATCCCGGGTCGAACCGGGCTCTGAATCGAGAGCTGGGCAGTCGGCCCTGAGTCCTCGGATACATCTTCGCTTATCTGTTGCTGATCTAATCGAATGGAGTCGAAAAGAGGAAGAACGCATGTCTGAGCATCACGACACTCCGAAAAGCCACGAGCCGCACGCACTTCACGAAGAGCACGTCAAGGGGCCACACGATCCGAAGGAGATCAACCCGAAGATGGCCTCCGATATCGCCTATTGGTCGAAGGAGTTCGGGGTCAGTGGCGACAAACTCCACGAAGCGATGCGCAGCCACGGCACGCACGTCGACAAAGTGCGCGCGGCACTTCACGCGCACAAGGCGGGGTAGGCTGTTGGGTTCGTGCTGAGCACGAATTAGGCCCAAGTCTCAATGAGACCTGCAGCGACCGCACCCGGTCCCCAGCGATAGTATGAACCTATGCGGAAATTATTTCTTTTTACAGCTGCGTTGTGTTTCTGCGTCTCAACAATCTCTCAGTCTGTGGCCCCGGATGAAGCACTGTTGGCCAAGACTCGTGCTCTGTATGATGCACCGTTTACGCGCGGGCTTGTTTCTTTCGATTGCGCCGTGAAATTCGATTGGAAACAGCATTTCATTGACTTGCTGGGGTCTGTTCCGCCGACTGCCTCACCACTCGTTGAGCGCCTACAAACTATCGAGCATCGTGTGTTCGTTGATCGATCTGGAGCGACTGTTTCGGCGATTCCGAAGGTCCCAGACCTCAGTGCCGTTGCTCATGCTACGGAACTTGAGCAGGGGTACACCATGATTGTGACTGGTGGCCTCAACGCCTGGCTTCCGTTCGGTACGAATGTCATATTGCCGATTCCGCCTACCAAATTCACTTTAGAGAAGGCTAATCCCAGCTTTACGTTGACGATGAGCGCAAACAATGTCCAAGCTACGATTCTTCTCGACTCTGACATGCGCATGACCAGCGTTGTGAGTCAACTGCCTCAGCCAATACACTCGGCGACCGAGTTTTCGGACGGTCCAAGTGGGTACCTGCTTAAGATGTTGAAAATGTCTGATCCATCGAATCCAAGTGCAGGTTCACAGAACACTTTTGCCTATACATACCAGACTGTTCAAAACATACAGCTTCCAGCATCAGTAGCCATTACGACCGCAACACCTGAGTCATGGCGTTTTTCTCTTACAGAATGTAAGGCGATCGTGGGCAAAGTTGTTAACGTGGCCCCACCGCGCTGATCTGTGATCCGCTTGAAGCGTCATTCATGCGGATTTCTTTTGCTGGACGGGAGCAGCGGAGAGCCGCAATCCCAACGCTTGCAGCACACGCAGGACGGTCGCAAACTCGGGATTGCCGTCGGTACTCAGAGCGCGGTACAGACTTTCCCGCGACATTCCTGCCTTTCGCGCAACCTCGCTCATTCCACGGGCACGCGCGACTACCCCGAGCGCGTCAGCCACAAACGCAGGATCTTCGCTTTCGAGAGCCTCGCTCATGTATGTGGCGATGGCATCGCTGTCGTCAAGATACTCCGCTGGGTCGAACGGTTTTGTCTTTGCTTTGCTCATTCCGTCTCCTTCGCCAGGGGCTTGGCTGTTTCAATGTCCCGGCTCTGAGTACTTCTGTCTCCGCCGCAGAGCAGGACAAGTAAGAGTGTCTCGCGCTGGACGTAGTACACCCTCTAGCCCGGCCCATAATCAATGCGCAATTCGCTGATACCTTCACCGACGGGCCGTACATCGCCGGGATTCCCGAAGGCCAAGCGCCGGACTCGTGCAGCGATTCTCGCTTTCGCCTGGGTATCTCGAAGCGCCCGCAGCCATTCCGAGAAAGTCTCAGTCTCCCGAATTTCGATCACAGAAGTATTGTAGCTCACGGGCTACAATAAGGTGGGAGAGATGAAGATGGGGCTTGTATAACAAGGGGTTCGTTCTGCGCACGAATTAGGCCCAGGTCTCAGAAAAACGAGAGCTGGGGCACCCGTCACCCGGCGTGACAACAGGTTTGTCACTGAACGGTCGTCTTACCATCCAGTGGAGACGGATATGACGCTACTTGATGGCTGTCGTACCAGCAAATGTTAGCGAGTCGCCGACATTTGTAGACTTCGACGTAGTAACCGTGTAGGCGTAAGAAGTGGACTAAATTCCAGATTTGCGCGATGTGTACCCGCGCACTGGATCGAAACCAAAAAATGGCTCTTCCACCGGGGAATCTTTTTGGTGGATGCGATAAGTATTTGTTGAACCAAACCAGCATCTCGCGAAGCTGCACCCGCTCTTCCGGGCTCAGATCTCCTGATTCCAGCAAGGCGTACGCCGCGGCGAAGACTCCTTCGGGCTTATGGGAATCATCGTCGATTCGGGTGGTCACGAAGCGCAGGTACATTTGAGGATCTCGCTCATCTGCCGAAGAGTTATCAAAATCCTAAATGGCAGGTCTGTGTTCGCGATCGATTGTGTGCTTTATGAAGGTAATTTCCGCTGATATCTTAGCTCGGCATACGTCTCTTGATTGTTCGCCGAGTGAATATGGGGTCCGTGTATTTGCAAATTCGTTGTGTTCTGCATCGAATCAAATCGCGGAACGCTGCATTGCTGACTGGTTTGGTGCTCAGCCTCTAAAATCGATAAAGATGAGTTCCCTGATTGAAAATGCTGATTTGCCTTTGGAGATGACTGGCGGGGGCCGGTTTTTGCGGGCATGCCTGAAGAAACCAACAGACCGGCCGCCGGTTTGGTTTCTTCGCCAGGCGGGGCGGTATATGGCGGAGTATCGCGAGGTGCGTAAGCATCACACGCTGGTGGAGATCTGCAAGCGGCCAGAGCTCGCTGCCGAGGTGACGATTACGGCTGCGGAGAAGCTGGGTGTAGATGCGGCGATTATCTTTGCCGATCTGCTGCTGCCGCTGGAGCCGATGGGGCTTGACTTCGAGTTTGTGGCGGGCGATGGGCCGGTGGTGCATCATCCGCTGCGGAGCGCTGAGGCGATTGACCGGTTGCGCACGGACCGAGCGGGGCAGTTGGAGTATGTGGCAGCGGCGATTGAGAAGGTGGTGGGGCACTTTGGCGATGCGCTGGGGATGATCGGGTTTTGTGGTGCTCCGTTTACGCTGGCGAGCTACATGATCGAGGGCGGCAGCTCGCGGAACTATGTTCATACGAAGCAGATGATGTATTCGGAGACGGACGCGTGGCGCAGGCTGCTGGACAAGCTGGTGACGGTGCTGACAGCTTTTGCGAGGCAGCAGGTGGATGCGGGTGCGGACGTGATCCAGATTTTTGACAGCTGGGTGGGGTCGCTGAGTGTTGAGGACTATCGCGATTACGTGCTGCCGGTGACGAAGAGGCTGGCGCGGGCGGTGCAGGAGATGGGTGTTCCGGTGATCTACTTTGGTGTGGATACGGCGAGCCTGTTGCCGGCGATGCGGGAGACGGGCGCGGATGTGATTGGGCTGGACTGGCGGACTCCGCTGGACGAGGGATGGCGGGCGATGGAGTATGGGTGCGCGGTGCAGGGGAATCTGGACCCGATTACGCTGTTTGCGCCGGAGCCGATATTGGCAACGCGGGTGAAGCAGGTGTTGGCGCAGGCGGCGGGTCGGCCGGGGCATATTTTTAACCTGGGGCATGGGATTGTGCCGGGAACTCCGGTGGAGAATGTGCAGGCGGTGGTGCGGATGGTGAAGGCGTTTTCGCCGCAGTTTGCGATGGGAGAGGCGGCTGCGCGTGAGTAAGCGCGCGGTGCTGCTGCTGGCGCATGGGACGCCGAATACGGTGGATGAGGTTTCGGAGTACCTGCGCAATGTGGTGAGCGGGCGGGCGATTCCGGAGCATGTGGTGGAGGAGATTCAGCACAGGTATTCGCTGATTGGCGAGCCGCGGGGGCATAGTCCGCTGACGGAGCTGACGCTGGAGCAGGGTGCGCTGCTTGAGGCGGAGATTGGCGAGCGCGTGTATGTGGGCATGCGTAACTGGCGGCCTTACATTGCCGACGTGGTGAAGCAGATGCGGGCGGATGGAGTGGAAGAGGCGGCGGTGATCTGCCTGGCTCCGCATAATTCGCGGACTTCGGTGGGGCTGTATCGCAGGGCGGCGCTGGCTGAGGCTGGCGGGATTCGCATGGATTTTCTGGAGGGATGGGCCGATGAGCCGCTGCTGGCGGATGCGTTCGCGGAGCGGCTTCGGGTGGCACATGGGCGGCTTTCGCAAAAGATGGGGCAGCCGGTGCCGGTGATCTTTACGGCGCATAGTGTTCCGCTGCGGACGGTGCAGGCTGTGGCTGTGGAGGAGACTGGCGGAGAACGGATTCACTGGCCCACATCGAACCCTGGGGCTTCACCGGGAACTCCGGACCCGTATGCGACGGAGGCTCGGGTGACGGCGCAACTGGTGGCGGATCGCGTGCCGGAGATTCCAGCGTGGTATTTTGCTTTTCAGAGCCAGGGTGCGAGCGGTGGGCCGTGGATTGGGCCTACGGTTGAGGAGACACTGGACGGGCTGGCGACCGAAGCGGTAACGGCGGTGGTGCTGCAGCCGATCGGCTTTCTCTGTGATCACGTGGAGATTCTGTACGACGTGGATATTGCGTTTCGCGGGTATGCGGCGAAGGTGAGGATTCGGCTGGAGCGGCCTGAGTCGCTGAATGGGTCGCCTTTGTTGACGAAGGCGCTGGCGAGGCTGGCGCGACAGGGGTTGGAGCGGCTGGCGAGGTAAGGATTATGGTACTCGACCCCATCAGATTGGATTGACTTTCTAGCCACGGCTTCGCTGCTCCCGCAGATTCTTTCGTTGCGATCAACGTAGATGGCCCTGTATGCTCAGTGGACCCCACCAGCTTCAAAGTAACTCATCAGGAAGGTCTCCATGATTGGAAGGAAGGCCGCAGCCTCCTTGTTGTTGCCGATTGTGTTTGTGTCTCTCTTGGCGCTGCTTTTCGCGCCGATCGTTCACGCATCCGGCGACCCATTCTCCGCTCCCAGCCCGGGCCCCGGCATCATTGTCATCCAAGGCAATTGGCAGTTTCACCTGGGGGATGACTTGGGCTGGTCGAGCCCCACCTTCAACGACTCTGGCTGGGAACAGTTGCGTGCTGATACCACCTGGGGCGCGCAGACGCATCCCGGTTACACCGGCTTTGCCTGGTACCGCAAGGAGATTCACCTCACCGGACGCCCAACCACGGTCGCCGTGCTCATCCCTCCGGTCGAGGACGCCTATGAGGTTTTCTGGAACGGCCAGAAGATTGGCGAGTGCGGCAAGCTGCCTCCGCATGGCTGGCGGTGGTACACGCCGCGTGGTGTCGTTTATCCGCTCGGCACGGCGCCGCTCGATGGGGTGCTTGCTCTCCGGGTCTGGGAGGTCCCGCTTACATCCACTGACGTCAACGAGATCGGTGGCTTTCTGGGGGCTCCCCTCATCGGATCTCCAGCAGTGCTGACCCAGCGAGCTGCGTTCAATCAGATGCGCCACGAAGACCTCATGCTTCCGCGCTTTGTCCTCTCCGGTGCGCTCTTCATTACGGGCCTCATCGCCCTCTTGCTGTTTTTGCGCGAACGCCGTGATTTCCTCTATCTGTGGCTGGCCCTCTTTCTTATCGCCAATGGCCTTACCTGCTTTCAGGGGCTGAATCCGGAGTATTACGGCCTGAAATCGTATCAGGCGGACTGGGCTACCGCGGCGGTCAGCGCACTGCAGGATATCTCGCTGTGGCTATTACTGCTCACGCTCTTCGGCCTCCACAAAGAGAAGCTCTGGAGACGGTGGACTATCGCCCTTGCCGCGATCTATCTCATCGCGATGGTGACCGATATGGTTATCCTCAGATTCTGGGATGATGCCGGATCCGCAATGCAGTGCGGCAACGCCATCGCCTCCGCCTTCGTCGCTTTTCTCCCCGTCTATCTCTTGTTCATCGTCGCCTTCGCCTGGCGGCGCGGTGTACGGAGAGCTTTGCTGCCCATCGCGCTGGCTTCAACGATCTATGGCATCTACAACATTGCGGTCGCAGTCTCCGCCCAGGGGATACGCTTTACTCACTTCACGTTTGCGAGATACCTGAATCCCGGCATCTCGCTGGGACCTTACGTCTTCGGCATACCCGCAATCCTCAATACGCTCTTCTTCCTCGTTCTGCTCTTTACCGTCGCCCGCCATCAGGCCATCGAGCGCCGTCGCCAGAACCACATTGAGAGCGAGATCAAGTCCGCGCGTGAAATCCAGCATGTTCTCATTCCCGAGGAGGCGCCGGTCATCCCCGGTTTCCTCATCGCCAGCGTTTATAAGCCCGCGTCCGAGGTGGGCGGAGACTTCTTTCAGGTCATCCCCATGCTCGATTTCAGCGGTGAGCCCGGCGCGCTCATCATCCTCGGTGACGTGAGCGGCAAGGGGCTGACGGCCGCGATGACGGTCTCGCTCATCGTCGGCACGCTGCGCACGCTGGCCGACTTTACCGATGATCCGGGAGAGATACTCAGAGGCCTCAACCAGCGGCTGCTCGGACGCACCCAAGGCGGCTTCACTACGTGTGTCGCGATACGCATCGAAGCCACAGGCAGGACGGTCATCGCCAACGCCGGACATCTTTCGCCGTTTTGCGCTGGGCGAGAGATCATGCTGGGAGGGTCGCTACCGCTCGGGCTCTCAGGCGACGCGGATTATGAATCGGTTACGATCGACCTGGAGCCGGACGAGACCCTGACGGTCTTCACGGACGGAGTGCTCGAAGCGCGGAACTCCAAAGGCGTGCTCTATGGCTTTGACCGACTCTCATCCTTGATGAGGGCGCAGCCCTCGGTGCAGCAGGTGGTCGATGCTGCCTGCAGTTTTGGTCAGGATGACGACATAACAGTACTCTCAGTGAAGCGCATTGCGGATCCTGAACTACACAACGCCAAGTTGGATTTCGTAGCACAGATCGCGGCCGGATAGGCGGAATAACTGGCTGTTGGAACTGCCGATATTGATTATCCCTGCCTTCATCCCGAGAGTCTTCCAAAGTCTCAATCGGCGAGTACAGCTCCTGTTATTAATTGAACTAATGAGAGATTGTCGAATAGATCTTTGCAATGCGCAATCTGGCGCTGCGGCATTGCGAGTTTGTTTGAACTTGGGGCTTGACCTGACGGTGATGCGATAGAGTGGATTGCAAATCCATTTATTGTCAGGAGTCTCTCCCTTGCGTCATAAACTCGGTTTTCGTTGTTCCTGCCTACGTATTGTTGTCGCGATCGTTGTCGCAACGCAACCTCTTTGTGCTCAGACTGCGTCGGCAAAAGGCGCTCCATCGCAGACGGTTTACGTCAAGGCCGGACATTTGTTTGACGCCACTTCAGACAAGCTGCGCGACAACGTTGTGGTGGTGATCGAAGGCGAGCGCATTACCAAGGTTGCGTCTGCGGGAGAGGTTTCGATTCCCGCGGGGGCCACAGTCGTCGATCTTTCGAATGACTGGGTGTTGCCGGGGCTCATCGATTGCCATACTCATCTCGAGGCTCGCGCAGACCGGTATGATCCGATCAACCAGGTAAAGGAGACGCCATTCATGGGGGGCTTCAACGGCGTCGTCAATGCCGACAGAACATTGCAGGCTGGATTCACCAGCGTGCGTGATGTAGGCTCGCAGCCGTTTTTCGCAGTAGATCTGCGCCGCGCGATCGATTCGGGGTACATCCCAGGCCCCCGAATTGTGGCAAGCGGACCGGGGATCTCGATCACCGGCGGTCACGGCGATATGAATGGATTTGCGCCACCGGTAAACAACATGATGTATCCCGCGGAAAAAGACTACGCGATCGCAGATGGCCCGGAAGAGGTTCGGAGAGTGGTGCGCGAGCAGGTCAAGTACGGTGTGGATGTGATCAAGATTCTCGCGACGGGTGGCGTACTTTCGCAGGGCGACAAGCCGGGCGCGGAACAGTTCACTTATGAGGAGCTGAAGGTCGCAGCTGATGAGGCGCATCACGCGGGCCGCAAGATTGCAGCGCATGCGCATGGGACGAAGGGCATCAAGGATGCGGTCCGCGCGGGCATCGATTCGATCGAACACGGCAGCCTGATTGACGCCGAGGGCATCGAGCTGATGAAGCAGCATGGAACGTATCTCGTCGCAGATATCTACAATGACGATTACATCCTGGGAAAGGCTATCGAGTTCGGGTTGCCCAAAGAGAACGTCGAGAAAGAGAAGATGGTAGGGCGGCTGCAACGGGAGAATTTCGCAAAGGCAGTGGCGGCCGGGGTGAAGATTGCGTTTGGCACCGACGCCGGAGTCTATCCTCATGGCGACAACGCGAAGCAGTTCTACTACATGGTCAAGTTCGGGATGACGCCGGCAGGCGCGATTCGGGCAGCCACCTCCAGCGCGGCGGATCTGATCGATCGCGCCAAAGACCAGGGAACGGTGGAAGCAGGGAAGTATGCAGACCTGATCGGTGTGACCTCCAACCCGCTGGATGACGTGAAGGTTCTGGAGCATGTGAGCTTTGTGATGAAGGGCAGCAAGATCTACAAGGACGAAGTGGGAGCCACGGCGAAACTTGCGATGTCAAAATAGGGCGTTATTGAAGCAATCGCGTCGCGTCAACATTTGACCGGCAGGATTCCTCCGACGCGAACATCAATGCTTTCCGTACGGGTAGGATTGCACGCAGGCAGTCTACAGTGAGTGGAGGATTGGATTAGCAGCGCAAACTACTAAATGAGCGCAATGCACAGGGCAGGTCGAGTCGTTATCGTGGGTGCCGGTCCGGGGGCCTGGCTTCCTCGATGTTGCTGGCCGGAGCTGGCCTCGAAGCGACGGTGGTTGAGAAGCGGAGCACGGTTGGTGGCCGAACTTCCACGATTGTGCAGGATGGTTTCTGCTTCGATGTCGGACCTACATTCTTTCTGTTTCCACAGGTGCTGCGCGAGATCTTTGCCGTGACAGGGCACTCTCTTGAAGAGGAAGTGCCGATGTATCGCCTGGACCCGCAGTACCGTCTTTATTTGGAGGCGGCGGTCAGGTCGACGCGACGCTGGATCTCGCAAGGATGAAACAGGAAATTGCTGCAATCAGTCCGGCCGACGTCGCGCGGCTGGAGGGCTACTTTCGCGATAATCGTGAGAAATTGCAGCGGTTCACGCCCATTTTGCAAACAGCGTTCGAGAGCTGGCGCGATTTGGCCCGCCCGGAGATATTGCGGATGCTGCCTCTGTTGCGGCCGTGGCAGTCGACTCGATTCGGACCTTCGCAAGTATTTCCAGGACGATCGGATTCGACTCGGCTTCAGCTTTCAGTCGAAGTACCTGGGAATGTCGCCATTTTCCTGTCCCAGTCCGTTCAGCATTCTTTCCTTTCTGGAATACGAGCATGGTGCATTTCATCCTGTGGGTGGCTGCGACTCGGTCACAAAGCAATGGCTCGCATTGCTGAGGGAATGGGAGTCAGGATTCTGCGTAATATGTCTGTTGAGGAGATGCTGTTTGAGGGCAGAAGAGCGGTTGCGGTACGGACTGGCGGTGAAGTTGGCGAGATTATCAAGGCCGACGCGGTCGTCGTGAATGCGGATTTTGCCTAGGCGATGGGGCGGCTGGTGCCGAAGGCGTTCGATCCGCCCAGAAGGAATGGGCGCAGCGGACGATTCGCAAGCGGGTGGCGATTATCGGCAGGCTCCGAAGAAGAATGGCGTCGTCAGCCAGAGAGCTGGCAGAGACAGTTCCCACATTTTTGCCCGGCGCACCAAGCCGGAGCATGGCCGATACTCTCGTATCGGAAGTGTTGCCGCTGATCGAAGCCTGCCGTTTTCTGGAGTAGAGGGCGGCGCGCGTACTCCGAACCAAGGGGATGGGCACGATGGGTGGGCCAATCTGGCTCGGTGGCGTTGCGAGCGAAGTTGAGTGGGTTCCTTGGGGTGTAGTGCTTTTTCTGGGTCCGGCAAACCATCCGCAGCTGCTCGCGGGAGTGCAGACGCCGCAAGCGCTTGCGGCGGGTAAGTTGTGCTTTGGAAGCCAGCTCCCGGAACAGAAGCGCCCGCACTCACGCCCCGCGAGCTTCTGGTTCAGTGTGAATTAGCCCCGGAATTACTGACGATTCTTGATTCGAATATCGAGTCGGGCGACGCTGTAATCGCCCGAGCATAGATCATCTGGTGCTGACCGACCCGGCGGATACGGGCAAGGCCGTGCAGCGGCGGCTTTCGCGCCGCGCGAAAGTGAGTCGACTCAACGTTCCGGGTTCTTGTTTGAAATGGTGACGATTCAGGAAAGGGACGGTTCGGTTGGGAAATCCCCCTTCTTGGTAAAGTAGAGTGGAAGGCCGCATCCAACAACCGGAGGCAGGAATGTCAGGTAAAGATAGATTTCATGGTCTAGAGGCAGTTATGGTTTTTGACAATTGGCCCATGCTGCTGTTGGGGCGGCTATTCGACCGGAAAACGGGTTTCGTCGCCTATCGCAAAAAAGGCCTTGATATTCTCGTCGACCACCATGGTGGCGATCAGTGCGGAACGCGACTCTGCATTGCCACGGATATGTATCGCAAGTACTTACCTCATTTCAAGTTGCCGTCGTCGATCCGTGTTCTGGATCTGGGTGGGAATGGCGGCGGATTCCCATTGATGTTGAGAATTGAGGGGATGGATCTGGCGCGCGTTGTGAGCGTCGAGATGAATCCGCTGACCTATCGCCGGCTTGTGCTGAATCTGACGACCAATCTCGGGCCGTCCGCTGTTGCGATCAATGCGGCTGTCTGCGGCATGCCACAAGGCTCGGAGATCCGGATCAAGCCAAGCCGCGGCGGCACAAATGAAAGCATGTACAAGAACCAGGCCGGTAACGTCGACGAATATGTTGCGGTTCCGACGATCACCTTGCAGGCTTTGTACGATCAGTATTTCAAGTCGGAAGTGTTGGATATCGTCAAAATTGATATCGAGGGCGCAGAGTTTGAGCTTTTTGATTCGTCACCGGATGAATTGCTGCAAAAGATGCGGTATCTGATCATGGAAATTCACCCGATGGGTGATTCGGCCTTAGCCAAAATGCAGGCGCTCCTCGCGAGACTTGACTCCTTGGGCTTCAAAGACATTACCTTCGGAGAAACCAGTGGAATGGGCCTCCGTCCGGAGGTTCGAGCATTCGCCGGACCTGCAGCCGAAGCGGTTTCTCCAACGCGCGCTGCATGATCTGATCAGCGCGATGCTTCTGTCGCGACTGTTCAATCAGGCTGTGTTGAATCATTAACCCGATCAACCTCAACTTCGGGTCGGAAGTGTTGAGGAAGCCATGCGCATTGCAGTCGTTGGATCAGGGCTGGGCGGACTTTCGGCGGCGGTCACTTTGGCTGCACGAGGCCACGACGTAGAGGTCCGTCTTTGAGCGGGCGCTGACGCCGGCGGATATTCACGAGCGGTACAAGGTGTTGAGCGGCGCGATCTACGGTCTATCGAGTCACGGACGCTGGACAGGCGCTTTCAAGCCGTCTAACCTCGCAAGGACCCGATGGATCGCGGCGGACGCCGTCGATCGGCGCTATCGAAAAGGAAATGCAAGGCAGAACGCGACTGCGGAAAGCAATCTAACCGCGGAGGAGCATATAGCTGCACTATGACGCGAACGCAGATCAATAATACGCAGGCGGGTGGGGAGCTCAGAGCACCTTCGAAGCGAATGATCGGTTTCTTTTCGATTTACCTCCGATGGTACCTGCGACGCCACTTTCACTGCCTGCGAGTGGCAAATGCCGGGCGTATTCCGCCGCAGGCGCAGCCGCTGATTCTCTTTGGCAATCATGGCTCGTGGTGGGATCCATTGATCGCAATACTGCTGGGGAAAGAGATCCTTCCACACCGTGACCATTATGCGCAGATGGACGCGATAGCCCTCAAACATTACGGCATCTTCCGCTCGATGGGTTTTTTTCCCGTCGACGGCGGATCTGCTCACGGCACCATGCAACTGCTTCGCGCTGGAGAACAGGTGCTCTCGCGACGTGACTCGGTTCTTTGGATTACTCCGCAGGGCGAGTTCCAGGATGTACGTGAGCGGCCAGTTGTTTTCCGCCCTGGCATCGGAGCGCTGATCAGCCGCAGAGGGCGAATCACGAGCGTTCCCATTGCCGTTGAATATGTTTTCTGGGATGAGCGGCTCCCCGAGATCCTGATCAATATTGGAGAACCCCTGGAGATTGCCGACGGGACCATGGAAGACGCACGCACATGGACTAATCTCCATTCCTACGCGATGGCCGCCACCCTCGATGAACTGGCCATGCTGGCGATGGACCGGGATCCTTCCGCCTTCGAAACGGTGTTCAACGGGTCTGGCGGAATTGGCGGCGTCTACGAATTGTGGAAACGATTCACTTGCGCTGTGACTGGCCGCCCTTACCATCACGACCACGGAAGCCTTAATCGGCGATGAACATGACTCCCGGTGAAATTAACTCTGAATAGGCTGGGCCCTGGGTTGGAAGAGGGGACTGAGTTTGTCATCCGGGCCGTCCATGGAACAAGCGATTGCTGCCACCAGTGTCGGTGATAATACCAGCGCGCGATGAACAGGATTCGATCGGTGCCGCTATCACTTCGGTCCTGGCATCGCGGGGCGTTGAACTGGAGGTCATCGTTCTCGACGACGGTTCGACGGATCGCACGGCGGCAGTGGTGCTTGCCATGGCGGAAGAGGATTTGCGCGTACGTCTCGCTACCGCGCCGTCGCTGCCTCGAGGATGGATTGGAAAACAGCATGCCTGTTGGGTGCTCGCCTGCGAAGCAAAGCACGATGTCTTCTGTTTTCTCGATGCCGATGTGCGCGCCGAACCAGAAGCGATTTACCGCATGGTGAGCGAGCTCAACGTGGTGGAGCGGGACCGGCCGGAAAGAGCCTTGGTCAGCGGCTTTCCGCGCCAGGAAACGGGCACATTTATGGAGCGGCTTTTGATTCCGCTGATTCATTTTGTCCTGCTCGGTTTTCTGCCGCTGCCGGCGGAGCGATGGAGCGGGCTGAAGAACTTTGCTACCGGTTGCGGGCAGTTTCTGATGGTTCGGCGAGAGCCTTATCTGGCGAGCGGAGGCCACTCGGCCATTCGCGCAAGCATGCATGACGGTCTGCAACTGCCCCGGCTATTCCGCCGCCACGGCTTTCGAACCAGCGTTTATGACCTGACTCGTGACGCCAGTTGCCGCATGTATCGGAACGCTGGTGAAGTGTGGCGCGGGCTCGGCAAGAATGCCACAGAGGGCATGGCTTCGATCTCAAGAATCCCGGTTTTCACCTTGCTGTTGTTTGCAGGTCAGGTGCTGCCGATTTTTCTGGTGGTATCGGTCTGGACCCGCCAGGACGAGTCAGTGTTCGGATTATCGTTGCTTGCATTAGCTTCGGGCTATGGCATCCGCTTTATCTGCGCATGGCGTTATCGGCAAAGCTGGGGCGGTGCGATGCTGCATCCGCTGGGCGTGCTGGTGATCCTGACATTGCAGTGGTACGCGTTGTTCGGGAAGGCGGCGCGCCGTCCGATTCGTTGGAAAGAGAGGGCTTATCGGACAGAATGATGCATCAGGCTTTGCTCACGTCAGGATATATCCGGATCAGGCCTTGTCCGGATCAGGATTTATCCAGTGGCTTACGGGCGAAGTAATAGAGCGAAAAGGCTAGCAGGGCGAACATCAATACCGAGATGCCGTCATGATAGAGAAACGTATGCGGGAACTGGATGGGGACGGAGTTGCCAGTCAGCGATTCATAGGCTTTGATGGCCACGCCAAGAAGGCCGAAGATGCCTCCTGCTGCGATCAAGCCAGAGGCATAAAGCGAGCCGGGGC
>Ga0206936_1132_pt1 | contig 21098 bp, 19 predicted proteins | sample Alteio_BWOrgHeat_14_FD_152922 | JGI IMG/M metagenome (GOLD analysis project Ga0206936, IMG submission 152922) | Enriched cells from forest soil in Barre Woods Harvard Forest LTER site, Petersham, Massachusetts, United States -... | ecosystem: Environmental > Terrestrial > Soil > Temperate forest >... | reverse complement strand
TGTTAAAATACTCTTATTATGGGTCCTTGTTTGACACGTGGCCGCCATCCAAGAGGAGAAAATGGGATGTAATTTCGCTGCTTGTTTTTATACTAAGTCTTATATTCGGATTTCTATCGCTCCCCGAAAAATAAAATGAACCCCCACGCCAGCCACAGCATTCAACCACTACTTTAAAGCCCACTACTAGGCTGGACAATTCCGGAAAAAGCACCGTCTGTTTTACTCCCGAAACAACATCAACCGCACCGCCGAGTGCTCGGGCTTGGTCCGGCCTTGGAACCGGACGTCCATGGCGGAGACGATGTTCTCGTGCAGTTCCTCCAACGAGGAACCCTCCGTATAAATGTTCTCGCTGTAACAGGCAGCGACAAACGAACCTTCCGACTGTTGGATGACCTCGAAAGTTATTTCCATAATAGGCAGCGCCGACGTGACAAGAGCGAGGCCGTATCCTCTCAGAAACAGGGGGTCAGGTCAATCTTTTCCCTCTTGTAACACAGCCTTTTACGTCAAAATAGATACCCCATAAATCGCGCTGAAAAGCCCGTATGGATTCGCTATTGCGGGGTGGCGTAACATCTGCTTTAAGCCCTTGGCAATGAATTCACTTGCGACACGCGCCGCCGCCGGCTTGGGCATGCTGGCCACCCTGGTTTTCTCACCGGTTTTGTTGGGCCAATCGGCCACTCCGACGACCTCAATCCCCTCGTCTGCGGCTGTCCCCGCGGTGAACGACGCGCCTCAATTCCCCGCCGGCCTCTGGGAATTGTCACACGAAAATGACTGGTTTATTTACAGCGATCGTGACTATACCGGCGGCCTGCGCATGGCCTACACGACGCCGAACTACCAGAAGTGGGACCAAGTGGCCTTTGTGCCCAATGCCTTGGGTAATTTTTCCGACAAACTCAGCTTGATTGACAACGATTGGGCCACCGTCTCGGCGGCAATCTACGCCCAAATCAATATTTACACGCCGGAGGCAACTCAGCTCCGCATACCCAACCCGGGCGATCGTCCCTACGCTGGTTGGGTTGGACTCGCGATGGACTTAATCCGGCAAACGGATACCCGCCGCGCCATTCAGGAAATAAATATCGGCCTGGTCGGCCCGGAATCCGGCGCCCAGGATTTGCAACAAAGCTTTCACCAATTCATTAATTCCACCGACCCGTTGGGCTGGGGTCACCAAATTAAAAACGAGCCGGTACTGCAATACACGTACCGCCAAGACTGGCGCATCCCTGCACTGTCTAATTTGAACAATGCTGTACCGGTCACGTACGGCTTCGATAACATCGCCCATGGAACGGTCACCGTCGGCAATGGCTGGGACTATGCGGCCGTGGGCGCAGTGGCACGCTTTGGTTATCACTTACCCATGGACTTTGGCCCCGCGCGCCTGCGATTGGGCGATGTGGACACCCTGCCCTACCAACCCGGCGGTTCGACCGCAGGCAGCATCGGTGGCTGGTCGCTGGATCAACTCAGCGCCTATGTCTACTTCGGCGCCGAAGGCCGCGCCATTGCCCGCGATATTACGCTCGACGGCAACTCCTTTGCGCACAGCCCGAGTGTCAATAAAGAGCCATTGGTCGGAGAGACTTACGGCGGCCTGGCTGTCGTCTATGGGCATTTTCGCGGTTCCTTTATGGTCCTGTATGAAACCAATACATTCCGCGCCCAAGCCCAAACCGGTCAATGGCGGGGCATCCTGACCATCGGGTTCGCTTACTAAGTAAACGGTCTGGTCTGCGCTATTTGGGGCTTGCCAGCGCCCCGGGGACAGCCCTACCGTGTGGTCTGCGAAATGTGTTAGAGGGCCGCTGCAACCAGTCCAATTTGGCGGTGTTGAACAACTAGTGGCTCTCACGTTTTAGCTCGTTTGGATTTCGGGGCAGTGCTGCCAATTTAACGTCTGACCGCCCCGAAAGCTTTTCACCCTTTGCACGGTGAATTGGCATTGTCCTCTCCGGCCCTTCGCGTCGGCTAGCCACTTTGCCCCCAGCTGCTCCAGCCAGCCTCATTGCGCGGCTGTGTAGTTCCTCTTCCCCATGCCAGAAACCACCATAGCCCATAACCAGCAAATTACGGTTAAGGGCATTCTCGAACCCGACAATAACAAGTGCGGGACTCTCCTCGACCCTGCCCGCAACGGTAAAACGCGGCCCACGGATCCGTTCCTTCCGCGCGAGTTGCTGCACCGTTTCAAGCTCAAGCGCGGCAGCATGATTGAAGCTCAAGCCGCTCATGATGAACGGTTTCCGAACCCCAAGGTGCGTTTCATTGATCGCGTGGATGGCATGTCCATTGACGAGCGGCGCCACTTGCCAGACTTTTCCCAGCTCACTACGATTTCGCCGGATAAACAGCTCAAGCTCGAGTGCAAAGACGGACGCATGACCACCCGGGTGATTGACCTCTTCTGCCCCATCGGCAAGGGCCAGCGCGGCCTCATTGTCTCCCCACCCCGCGCTGGTAAGACGACCCTCCTCAAAGACATCGCCATCGGTTGCCTCGAGAACCATCCGGAAATGCACGTCATGGTTCTCCTCGTCGACGAGCGCCCCGAGGAAGTCACTGACTTCAAGCGCGACCTGCCCACCTGCGAGATCTACGCCTCCTCCAATGACGAGGAACTGGAAAATCACGTCCGCGTTGCCGATATCGCCATTGAACGTTGCAAGCGTATGGTCGAGACGGGCCAGGACGTCTTGCTGCTGATGGACTCGCTGACCCGCCTTTCTCGCGCCCACAACGCCTTCCGCAACACCGGCAAGACCGGTACTGGCGGTTTGGACGTACGCGCCTTGGAACGTCCGCGCCAAATTTTCTCTTCCGCCCGCAATACCGAAGACGGCGGCAGCCTGACCATCATCGCCTCCGCGCTGATTGATACCGGCTCGAAGATGGACGACATCATCTTCCAGGAATTCAAGGGCACGGGCAATATGGAGATGGTGCTCGACCGCAAGGCTGCCGAGATGCGCATCTGGCCCGCCATCAATCTGCACTCCTCCGGCACGCGCAAAGAAGAGCTGCTGCTGGACAAAGAAACGCTGGAAGGCGCCACCCTGCTGCGCCGCGCCATGACTGGAACCAAGATCGAGGACGCCACCGAGACCCTCATCGAACGCCTCGCCCAGACGAAGACTAACGCGGAGTTCTTGCGCAAGATTTTGAAGTCGTAGGTTGGTTATTCTTCAGGTTAGCCGGACCTCGCTTGTCATTTGCGGGTCTATACGGTAGGATTCTTTTATGTCACCCCGCTGGATGCGTGCCTTGTTAGGCTTGGGAGCCGTCATCATCGTCGCGCTCCTGGGGTTGAACGTATACATCAACTTCAAGCCGAAGCCCCAAGCGCAGATCACCCAGCCACTCGCCAATCTCCTGCCTAAAGAACCGGCAGGCTGGAACGCGAAGGACGAGCCCATCGCCAACACACCTGAGGAAGAAGCCCAGGTCGAAGGCGTCCTGCACTTTGACGATGCCGTCTACCGCATCTACGACAACGGCCGCGCCAATGTCGGCGTGTATATCGCCTATTGGAAACCGGGCGAATTCAGCCCGGCCAAAGTCGGCTCTCACTCGCCCGATACTTGCTGGGTGCACAACGGCTGGGACATGCGCGAGCGCAGCCAGGGTGTGGAACGTTCCATCTCCAACGGCCCGCTCAAGCCCATGGAAACCGGCACCTTCGAGAAAGACGGCCAGCGCGTCTACGTGATTTTCTGGCACCTCGTCGGCGGCGTGCCCATGAAATATGACCTCACTGGCTGGACCAACGGCCTGGCCGGGCGCATCGAACGCATTCCCACTCTGGTCGCCGACTTTTCCAAATTCGGCCTCGACCAGCGCAAAGAACAATTGGTTATTCGCCTTTCCTCCAATGTGCCCTTTGAAGAATTGTGGCCTGACTCCGGTTTCGACAAAATCATGGACGGCCTCGGTCATTCGTTTGAACTTTATGCAAAACCGTCGGGAACGGGTAATCCCGTGGCGGTTGCCGCCGTGATTGCGAAATAAAAAAGAGCAGTTTGGAAGTCGCGTAGCGACCACCGAAAATAGCCGTGGGCTTTAGCCCACGGAATATAGGCATAAAAAAAAGCGTCACGGAGTGACGCTTAAAATCAACCTCGCCGCGAAAACTCCCTACTGCGTTGCCGCCAGTAATAGCTTTTCCACCGGCTCAAACGGCCTTACTTCCATCCCATGCCGCTTCTGCAAATATTCTGGGCTGTTGTAGCTTAGCCAGGCTTTGCCGTCCGCCGCTTCCCACACCAACGCCTTCAGCGGCAAATCCATCGCTAAAGACGGAAACTTCGTCATCAACGGCGTGCCAGCCTTAGGATCGCCAAAAATCACCAGCACTATCGGGCGCATCGTCAAGCCTGCCGCTTGAGCTGCCGCCGCCTGGTCAATTTTCGCAAAGATGGTAAGTCCCTTGGCCTTGAGCAACGATTCCAGCCGGGCCACGGTCGTCGGCACAGAATCCTTGCAGGCCAGATTGATTATACCTGTGTCGCTTGCACTCATGACTTCGTTAATGTGCGGCAAATAATTACTTCGTCAACATCGGTGCGGCCCGCTTGATGAGCTGCAAGGCCACCTGCCACGGGTCGCGGAGCATGATAAGCTGGTCGCCCAAAGGAGTAATGACCAAATCCTCCACCACGCTCGCTCCAGCAGCAACCAGGCGGTCGCGGTCGGCCGCAGGATTATCCGAGAGGAAAGCCAGATGCAGCAGCAACGGGTCCATCGTCGCATAATCCGGCACACCGACTTTGGGATTCCGGTACAGCTCCACCAGCACCGAACCGGAGCTGTCCCTGAGGAAACGCATGTGCGCCGGCTCCCCACCCGCCCGCGCCAGCGTGCAGCCCAGGTGCTTCACATACCAATCCGCCATGGCAATAGGCTCAGCAACTTGCAGGGCAAAGTGTTCGATTTTCATAAAACTCGTTTTTAATCTGATGAATCTGCCAGCGCCTGAATAAAGTGCGCTTTGGGTTTAATTTTTGTCAAATCGAGAATGTATGTTTTTTCCGTATCAGTCGTTTGATCACTCAGCGGTTCGAACCCCAAATTTGGCAAAAGATCCTTCACCAGCGAATTTTTTGCCGTCGGACGATACACCCCGCGCAGCTTACGGGCGCCCGCCGCTCGTGCCGTCTCAACCATCGTATTGAACATCAAATCCTCAAAGCCCCGGCCAATGACGCGACAGCTCATCACCCAACTGTCAATCTCCCACGCGCCAGAATCACACGGCAGGACAATCCACAAGCCCACGAGACCGTGGTCGCCAAATTTGTCGCGCAGGCGGAACCAGCAAGTCAGCGCCCCCGTCTGGGCCATTAGTTCCACAATCTCTGCCCGGCTGTGACGGCGGGTAGTCAGATTCCATTGGTTCGTCCGCGAAAGAAGTTGTTCAACTCGATCGAGCGTAGCTTCGTCGAAGGAGCCGTGTTCGGCAACCATCTCCAGGCTGCGCAAAAAGTCTTCCACCGTCGCCGCTCCCGCACGCACTTGTTCGCGCTGCTCATCGGCCTGATAAAAGGTCGCGCGCTTCCGGTCTTCCTCGGAAACTGTCAGCGTATCGAAAAGCCGTCGTTCGCGCAGACAGGACACATAGCCAATCGGATTTAACGGCAACTCCGGCACCGCCACCTCCGGTAACGCCTGGCGCACCCGCGCGCGTTCCGCCGGCTGGTCATCCACAAAGACAAAACTGTCGAGACCGAGTTTTAACTTGGTCGCCAATGCCTTCAGGTTTTCCGCCTTGTCCGTCCAATTGACGAACCAGCCGGAGAAATCCTCGCGCTTCAAGGGCAATGAACGGCGGGCAAACACCTCCAGTACATCCGCTTCGTTATTTTTCGAGCAAACAGCCAGCAGCACTCCCTTGCTTTTCAATTCCAGCAAATAGTCGTGATAAACATTTTGCGCCGCGCCGATTTCGATGCCTTCTACCCCATCTTCACCCACCACCCCGCCCCAGAGTACATTGTCCAAATCCGTCACCAGCACCTTCCGCGCCTGCCCCCAACGCGCGCGCAGCAACGCCAGCCAATTTTCCACCACCGCCACACAACCATCCGGCGAAGGATGCTGCCGCGCCGCTTCCCAAAGTCGCTCATCTTCCCACCGTTCACCCAGGGCAGCCTGCGCTTCCGCCAAATCCACCCACAGCATTGTCGGCGGTAACGAGGCTTGCAGCTTTTCGTTTACGGCGATGAGGGCGGTGCGAAGTTTATCGTTGGCCAGCGGTAAATCGTAGGCCGGCCACAGCACCTGACCCAAGCCTTCCGCCGCACTTCGTGCCAGCGCCAGTTCATCCGACAATAATTGCGCAGAGTTCAGTTCGACATCCGCCACCGCACGCCACCCGCGCAAAACCAGCGTGATTTCCGGCTGAAACTTTCGCAACGCCGATTGCGAATCCAATATTTCCTGCCGCCAGGTGCCAAAGGGCGCTTCGTAAAACACCGGCCACCACCCGTCGCGAAACGCCAACGCCCGGACCACGGGACGCAAAAAACTCAACGTATCGGCGCCAACCAAAGCCACGCGGCGAACGGGCAAACCCGGTGGCGGGCTTTCCTTGGCGGTATTTTCCAGAAATCTCGCCGCCGATACCGCCGTCGTATATTCCACCGGCGCATTCAGCCCCAGGCGCAGTTCCCGCCACGCTCCAGCCAAATCTCCGGCGGTTCGGCAGGCTCGGGCTCGCGCCAGCGCTTCGGCAAAAAATGTTGTCGTTTCACTCATGGCCGCAAATCCGGCTGGTCAAGCACGTCACGAAAAATATCTTGCATGCGCGCAAGTTTTTCCGCCCTGGTCGTGGTTAAATCCATTTACGTTGCCGGCGTGTAATCCGTCGAGGCAGCGATAGGCATTAGGCCATCCTGGCCGACGCGAATCAAAACCAGTCCCCACGATAAACCGACACCAAAAGCCGCCAGCAGAATCAGTGCCCCCGGCTTCACCTTGCCCTGCCGCACCGCCTCGGACAAAACGGCGGGCGACGACGCGCCACTGAGGTTGCCGACATTTTCCAAGTAAAAAAACTGTTTTTCTACGGGCACACCGAGTTTCTTGTAAATCTGTTCAATCATGAAACGATTGGCCTGGTGGAGCACAACCAAGTCCAAATCGGCTACGGTAATGCCAAACTTTTTCAGCGCTTCAGCGGTGACTTCGGGAACCTTGTGGATGGCAAAATGAAAAACCGCCTGACCATTCATTTGAAAATGCTCGGCGGTGCGGACATTGCCCGTTTCATCGGTGATTTCCTTGCGCGTCTCCTCGCTCTGGGGCTGGCGGGCGCCGGAAGCCGGCTGGCAAAGGTAGCGCCACCCTGTGCTATCGGTGCCGAAATGAAACCCCAGCAGCCCTTCATCGCCGTGGGCCAGATCGAGCAAAGTGGCCACCGCGCCATCGCCATGCAGGGTGACGAGGGTGCGGTCTTGCGGATGAATAATGCCGGATAACGCGTCGGTGTTTAAAATGAGCGCCCGTTTGGCCTGCCCGGTGGCAAAGAAGCCCTGGGCTATGGCCAACGCGTACGGAAAGGCCGCACAGCCCTGGTTCAAATCATAGGCGATGCAATGTTCCGCCAGTTTGAGGCGCTCGTGGAGAATAAATGCTGTGCCCGGAATCTGGTAATCGCCCGTCTGCGTAGCGACAATCAACAGGTCAATGGATTCGCGGGGAATTTGGCGATCATTGAGCAGGCGCTCGGCAGCGGCGAATGCGAGATCGGAAGCGGTTGTGCCAGGTTCGACAATCCGCCGTTCATGAATTCCGGAGAGCTTGGCAATGGACTGAACATTCTTGGTCCCAAAACGCTCCTCCAACTCCGCCTCAGTCAAACGCCGGGCAGGTACGCAGTGATGAATTGCGGTTATGGCGGCGCGGCGAGGCATGGCGGGTTCAGCGGCGGACAAGGGTGAGAATATCTCCATAGGTGCGCAGGCCCGCGGCATCTGCTGTCGGCATGTGGACTCCGATTTCCTCCAAGGCGACCATGAGCATCAGTAATTGCACCGAATCAAAGCCCGGCAGAGATTGAAGAACCGTTTCCGGCTGCAGTGATTCCTCGGGCACGCGCAATTCGCGCGCCACAGTCTGACGGATTAGTACATCGGATATCATTGAGCAATCAGGGTTCCAGCCTTGGACAGAGAAAAGGGCAAACAGTTTCGACTAAGGGAGCAGATCCAATAATTCGCCCACCCGGCGCAATCGCGCCACTGCTTCCTTTTGAATGCGAAATTTAAACGTGGACTCCACTGCCAGGACAATTTGCACCGTCGCCACCGAATCCCACTCGGGGCAATCGGTCACAGAAAAGTCCTCGGTAAAGTCCAGATCGGGGCGGTCGAGCACGCTGCGAAAGATCTCTTGCAAGCGGGCCAGTTTTTTCTCGCGGCTGTCGCCCTCAAAATTGGGCACCTGCTGCATGGCCACTGCCGGCACCCCCACCACCAGCGTGTTGGCAGGGACATCGCGCACGACAAATGAGTTCGCCGCCACCGTGGCATTCTCCCCCACCCGGCGGCCGGGATGCAAAGTTGCATTGGAACCAAGGAAGGCCAGCCGCCCCACATCGCAATGGCCGTTGACGCGAACTCCCGGGCAGGCTTGGGCGTAGTCCCCCAACACCCCATGGTGGCCGATGCTGGCCCCGACATTGACAAGCGCGTGGCGGCCTATGGTGGCAAACGGCCCGACATAACAATTCGGCCCAATGTAGGTGCCGGGACTGATGATGGCGCGCGGAGAAATGACGGTATCGGGGTCAATCAAGGTGGCGGGCTGGAACCCCTCGCCTTCAAATTGTTCAGCAAGTTTTTTGCGCTGTAGGTTACTGCCGATGGCGCAGTAGAAATACCATGGACGCCCTTGGTTTCCGGCCAAAAATTCACTTACCGAGCCAAGTACTGGCACACCTTCGATCATCCGACCCCGCAGACTGGGCCGGTCGTCCACAAAGCCGAGAATATTCCACGGACGGTTGGCTGTGTCCAAAGACATGCGCGCACAAACCCACATAACCTCCAACCCATGGCCGCCCGCCCCGACAATAACTAACGGACGGGGAGCGTCCTCAAATGACGTGGATTCAGGCATTACTGGATGGCGAAAAAAGTGAGCGCGGCAGTTACTGGCATAATCACAACTTGGTTATTCAGAATCAAGCCTTTACCCTAATTTTCTATTACTAATTCACACGCCTACTTGGAAAAACAATTCTAGATTATCACCGTAATTTATTTCGCTGCACCAGGTTAGCCCAGACTTACGCGCACTGGCGTTCATTGCGGGGCGCAGGAGGCGGTGGCAATTTGCGATAGGCGGGAAAATATCCCCCGAGCGATTCCGTCGACCGATGATTCAGCTGCTGCCAACGGTTACAAAGTTCAGCGTATTTCCCCTCATCCACGATGTAGCGCCAGGTATAAAATGGAGCCCGGGCCGAGGAAAAACCACTTTTGAACTGGAACAATGTATCATTTTGCGCCCCCACCCCGCCGCCTAGGTGAAGTTTTTCCAGACCGTTGGCCTGGCCCCAACTGCGCATGGCGTGGAGCAACAACTTCAAGGCATTGGCGCCTTCTTCGCCGATATTATTGCCCGAAAGATGGTATTGCATCATGCCATGGCTGACCGTGAAAAGCCCGCTGGAGACGATGTGCCCTGTCCGACTGCGTACATGGGCGAGGAGGAACCGGCCTCCCAATAAATCTTGCAGGGCAACAAAATAACCATGGGAAAAGAAGTATTCGGGCGAGGCCCCCACCCGGCGCATGGTGTCATGGTAGAGAGCGATGAAGGCGTCCATTTCCCTTCCGGTGGGGTCGAGCTCCACGGTATATCCATCACGCTCCAAAGCACGGATATAGGAGCGATAGCGGCTGCGGGTGTCTGACCATAGTTGTTCCGGGGACTGGCGCAAATCCGACCAGACGGTTTCGCCGTGCAGAACCAGGCGGCCTTGCGCCTGAAACGGCTCCATGGGCAAAGGCAGCAAGGGGTGAAAACGCAGCAAGATGGCGCAAATATCGCGCAGGCGGAGGTGTTCCGTCAGGCGCGCCAGGGCCAGATTGAGAAATTGCCGGTAATCGCGCTCGGACCCCTCGAAATGGGCCAGCGGGCCGGCATACCCGTAAGGCGCAAGCACATCTTTTGGCGGGTTGCCATTGGGCTGCAAAACCAATGGTACGGGTGATTCTACAAAAGGCACCATGAAGGTACCATGCTTGTCCTGGCAAACATAGGCACGCGCCACCCCTCCCCGTCGGTCCGCTTCTAGCGCTACGTAGGCGGGAAGATGGTAAAAGTCATACTTGGGAAAACGCCGAAGCGTCTCTTCCCAGCGGGGGTCTTGGGGGCTGATGACGTCGTCAAAAAACATGGGGGACGCCATCTTCCCAACGGGGGATGGCGGCAGGGTTTAATAGATATCGGCAGACTTGCTGAAAACTTTCGCCCTTTTTTAGTTACATCTTAGTGTCGTTTTTTGTTCCCCCGGACGGGCTTCCGGTAAACTCCTGGTGCAAGCCTACGGTTGGCTCGACGACTCCTTCACGGGCCAAGACCTTCCAAACGGTCTGGAAAAGAATTTTGAGATCCAGCCCCCAGGAAAGGTTGTCCACGTACCAGACATCCAGGCGAAACTTATCTTCCCACGTGATGTCGTTGCGGCCTTTAATTTGGGCCAAACCGGTGATTCCCGGGAGAACATGGTGCCGGCGGGCTTGATCATGGGAATAGAGGGGTAAGTATTTGATTAACAGGGGCCGGGGCCCCACGAGGCTCATGTCCCCACGCAAAACATTGATCAATTCCGGCACCTCATCCAGCGAGGTGCGCCGCAACCAGCGCCCAAAGGACGTCAGACGGATGGTGTCAGGCAACAGGTTCTCCTGGGCATCTCGCGCCTCCGTCATGGTGCGAAATTTGATGATTTCAAAAATATCCCCGCGTGTACCCGGGCGTTTCTGGCGGAAAAGCACCGGCGCGCCTAGCTTGAGACGCACCAGCAGGGCCAACCCGGCCAATAGCAAAAGCCAGGCGGGCGCAGTCAGTATGACCGCCGCGAGGTCAAAGAGTCGCTTTCCAGTTTTGCGGTAGAATCCCATGTGTCTTGAAAATTTAAACTAGGTTTTATCGGACTTTAAGCAAACTTCTGCAAACCAGATGGCAATTGCCGCTTTTGCACTGCTTCCAGCCAATCCACGAAACGACTGGCAAGCCGTTCGCGGGCGAATTTGGTTTCCGCCAGACGACGCGCATGGCGGCCCATTTCACTGCGTTCGGCGGGATTATCCGCCAAGCGGCAAAGCCCATCGGCAAACGCCGCCGGATTGCGCGGCGGCACCACTACGCCACACTGATTCTCTTGGATGAGGTCTGCCAGCCAGCCCGGATAATTGTTCAGTACCGGTAAACCAGCGGCCAGATAATCAAAAAACTTGTTGGGCGACGTGCCGTAGTAAAATGCCGGCACATCCGCCAGAATCATGAGCCCCGCGTCCACACAGCCAATGATTTGATTGAGCTTCTTTTTCGGCATGGGGTCATAAAAACGGCAATTATCCAACCCTTCGCGCTTGGCCCTTTCCACCAATCCCGGCTTCAATTTGCCGTCACCGATAAAGGCCAGCACGATATCCTTGCGGCCCCGGCGCTTGAGTTCAGCCGCCGCATCAAGCACGGCATCCAGACCATTTGCCATGCCATGCGCCCCGGTGAACACTGCGACAAAATCCTTGGGGCCGACGCCCTGAAGTTGCAAATCCTCCCGGCGACCGGGTAGGAATATTTCCAAGTCTGCCGCATTGGGAATTACTGCAATCGGCTGGCCCGGTCGACTGCGCCTCGCAATGCCTTCGCCAATTCCGGGGGAAAGTCCGACACACGCTGTGGCCGCACGGTAGCTTAGCCATTCCAACAAACTCATCACACCCAGAATCACCGGATTCGTCACGACTCCCATGGCCTTGGGCAACTCAGGCCAAAGGTCGCGCACCTCGAAAACGAATGGCTTGCGGCGAAAATAATGCGCAAAAATTCCCGGAATCCCTGCGGTCAGCGGCGTGCTTGTCGCAAAGAGCAAATCGTAATCCAAACTCAACGCCAGGCCTATGCCACGAATGGCATAACGCAAAAACACGACTGCGCGCTGCGGCAGACTTTGGTGGTTCGAATAGGCCAGGTTGATTTGGATGATATTGATGCCATCCACCACGCCGCGGCGCACCGGGGCATTGGCCGGACCGGGCAAGTCGAGTGGGTCGCGCGCATCCCGCACGCACACCATGGTCACCTGGTGCCCGTGCGCGATAAGTTGCCGGGCAAATTCATAGGAGCGAATGCCGCCCGCCCCGCGCGGCGTATAAAAATACTGATGGAAATAAAGAACGTGCATCGCTCAATTGGCTGGTGGAGAAAAATGCGTCGTTACTTCCAGAGAATTCTCCACGTCAAACAACAATTCAAGGGAAACCGCCGGTTCAACTGCGAGATAATGGCGTGACCACCAACCACGGGCTGAGGCTGGGTCGGCGCGAACAAGGCTGACCGCCTTCGCTTTTACGTTGGCTTGCCAGGAAATCGTGAAAAGTCCCTCAGGAAATTGCGCGGATATGCCATTGGCGTCCTGCTCCAACTTCCACGGCGCATCCGCCAGGAGCCAATGCAGCCGAACGGGAGTTGGCCGGGCGACCTTGATATTATCGGCAATGGCAAATTCGCCTACCGCTGGCGAAGTGAGCGAGCGTTCCATCGTTGCATCGCTTCCATACGCGTCATGGGACGCGCGAAAGCTTTTTTCTCTTTCCCGCCACTCCGCCTTACCCGTGGGCCAGGGTAAATAAAGGAACCGGCTGGCTTTTTGCAGAGGCTCGCGACCAGCGAGCATGGGCACGTTGTGCACTGCAGCCTTGGCCAGCTCCCCGTCAAATATCCCAGGTGTGTTGTAGGAATAGGTGCCTGCATCGTGGGTAATGGCTCGGCCCCTCCAGGAAATATCGAGGTGCAGCATATCGGCCTGCGAGGGACGGTGATGAAACTCGATCGGACAACGAAGAAAGGCTCGTGCATCTCCGGATCGCCATTGGAAACAACCAGCCTCCACCGCCTGCCAGTGGTCAATTTTATCGAGCGGACACAGCGGCAAAGCGGCGGGGTCATTCCCTATTAGCCAAAAAACCGCTTCATCCCAAGGACCGGATGGGAAGATCCTTTTACCATCCAGCAAAGCATGCCCTGCCTGAACTGTGCCGCGCATATCATCAAAGGCACATTCATCCAGAGGCAAAATATTGGCACCATCATTGGCCCCATAAAGCGGCGCCAGACCGGTTTCGGCATCGGTGATCGAAGTAAGAAACGCCAGCGCCAAACGCGCTTTCGCGATCAACCAATCGGGCGGATGGGCGCCATGGCGGCGGAGCATAGAAATGAGCCAGAACAAATCGTGCAGGAGCACTCGATGATAAATCAGGGAATGCTGGGAAAAACCGCCATCAGGGTAGACCAATTCGTCGAGTTGTTTTTCCAGATTAACCATGCCGGACTCCCGCCAATGCGCGGAATTATCCATCAGCAAACTGGCCGTGATCAACCCTACGCATTCGCTGATTCCATGATTATTGGACTGGCTCAGGGCATAATCCAAATCTGCGGCAATTCTTTGACCGGTAACCTTGACAAACCTTGACCAGAGCTGAAGTCGCTCGCGGGTGGCGTTCGGCAAACGATCAAATTCGGCCATCGCAAAAGTTGTGGCCATAAGACGGAAAGTCGCTTCCTGACCGCTTTTCCAATTCACTCCCACATTGGGCGGATTCTTCGCGCACCAATCCTCAAACAGTTTCCAGAAAAGCTCCGCGAAACGCACTTCCCCTGTGCGGGCATGGGCCCGGGCCAGCGTGAAAGCCCAACCAAAACGACTCGGTTCCCAAATCGCTTTGATATCGCCAAAGTCGAAGTCTCCCAATTTCGACCAGTGCAATCCTAGCGGAGCATTCTGGCCGGTAAAAGAGTTGTGATGCCAGTCCGGCGGATTGCCCAGATGCTTATCATGGTGGGAGAATAAAATAAATTCACCCAGGGAAATGCCATCTGCTTCATCCACGCATTGATTGCCCCAAGTCGCATTAGCCTTCAACCATTTCGGCGCGTTCAACCATTCCGGCAATTCAGCTGTGGCAGGAATTTTCGCCCAATGTGTTATTGGGGAACGCCGTCCGAGTAAACCCAGACGCGCCTGCAGGGCGTACTTCAGGCGGTAAGCCACCCATCCGGGGCCGAGATACTTAACAATCAACGGAATTTTTCGCCAGGGCGTCATTTCCAGAATCCGCGCGTGTCCACCACCGCTTTACCGTCCAGTTGCTTACGGTCAATACTCGCAAAAGTTTTATGGCTCACCAGTAATACGACCACATTGGCCTTGGCCAGCGCATCGGCCGTACTGACTAACCTCGCTTTCCCTTCGAGCATGGCTGGCAGCTTTGTGACGTGAGGCTCTACGGCTAATATCTCGCCTACTCCATCATGGGCCAACCGCTCGACAATTTCCACTGCCGGGCTTTCTCGCAAATCATCCACGTCGGCTTTAAACGCCAAACCGAGACAGGCCACCACCGGCTTGGGAAAGCGTTGCGCTGCTTGTTTGATGCGATCAATGACCCAGCCGGGCTTGCTGTCATTGACTTCGCGGGCGGTGCGAATGAGTCGGGCCTGTTCCGGCGCAGCATCCACAATAAACCATGGATCCACTGCAATGCAGTGACCACCAACGCCGGGCCCTGGCTGGAGAATTTTTACCCGTGGGTGACGATTGGCCAGGCGGATAAGCTCCCAGACATCAATGTTCATCTTGTCACAAATCAGCGAAAGCTCATTGGCAAAGGCGATGTTGACGTCACGAAAGGAATTTTCCGTGAGTTTGGCCATTTCTGCGGTGCGGGCGTCCGCAAGAAAAATCTCGCCCGTACAAAATGTCCGGTAAAGCGCTTTGGATGCTTCTGCCGCCGCCGGGGTAAGCCCGCCGGCAATGCGATCATTAGCCACCAGTTCCTTCAACATTTGCCCGGGCAGAATACGCTCCGGACAATGGGCAAACAGCAGGGAAGCACCGAGCACCACTGCTTCGCTCGGTCGGCAGCGGAGTAACTCGTCCAACAGCCAATCCCGCACTTTTTCCGTTGTGCCCACCGGGCTGGTGGATTCAAGGATGACCAACGCACCGGTCGGAATGACCGGTGCCAGCGAACGCGTGGCTTTCTCGACATAGTTCAAATCCGGTGTTTTATGCCGGTCCGCGTCCTGGTGAAACGGCGTCGGCACGGCAATAATGTAAGTGGATGCCGGCGCGGGCTGTGTAGCCGCACGCAAATTTCCGCTCTGCACCGCCTTCCGTACCAGCACATCCAAGTCCGGCTCTACGATATGGATATTACCGGCGTTAATCGTTTCCACCACTTGCGGCACCACGTCCACTCCCAGCACCTTTTTACCTTTCGAGGCAAAGATGGAAGCCGTGGGCAGACCAATGTAGCCCAGACCCAAAACACAAATGTCGTGATTCATGACAGATAATTAACCAAGGGATTGTTCCAAAATTTCGCAGATGCGCTGGCTGGCCCGGCCATCACCGTAAGGGTTTTGCAATTGAGACCGCCGGGAGTATTCTGCGGAATTTTCCAGCAATTCCGCCGCTTCGGTGAGAATACGCATCGGATCCGTTCCCACTAGTCGGCATGTCCCGGCCTCAACCCCTTCGGGCCGTTCCGTGGTTTCGCGCATGACCAGCACCGGTTTGCCCAGGCTCGGCGCTTCTTCCTGCACGCCGCCGGAATCACTCAGCACAAAATGGCAGCGATCCATCAGCCAGATGAAGTCTTCGTAATCCACGGGCGAAATAAGCGCAACGCGCGGGTTGTTGCCCAGTAGACGCTTCACCGGCTCCTGCACATTAGGGTTTAGGTGTACGGGATACAGCAGTCCCAAATCCGGGTGGCGCGTGGCCATATCAGCAATGGCGCGGCAAATATCCTCAAACCCTTGCCCAAAGGATTCGCGCCGGTGGCCAGTAATGAGAATAAAACGGCCTGCCTTATTCCCCAAGTAGCGGCGGGCAAAATCTTCGGGAATGCCACAGCGTTTTGCCACTTCCCCTGCCGAGCGGTTGGTTCGGCGCAGTTTTTCCCGCACCCACAGCAATGCATCCACCACGGTATTTCCCGTTACATGAATATGTGGAGCCGGAATACGCTCCGCTCGCAAATTTTCCGCACTCCAGGAGGTCGGCGCAAAGCACCAGCGCGAAATCGGGTCGGCGAGGCGGCGATTCATTTCTTCGGGCCACGGGGCATCGAAATTATATGTGCGCAGGCCAGCCTCCACATGGCCGAGCGGAATCCGTTCATAAAATGCCGCGAGCGCAGCGCCCAGCACGGTTGTCGTGTCGCCTTGGGCCAGGATCGCCGCAGGTTTTAATTCTCGCAAAGCCGCGCTGACCTGGGTGACCACCCGCGCAGTTAAATCCGGCAAAGTCTGGCCCGGCTGCATCAAATTCAAATCCACGTCGGGCTTGAGACCAAAAACTGCAAGCGTCTGGTCCAGCATCTGACGGTGCTGGCCCGAGGAAAGCAGCAGCGGCTCAAGCGTGGCACTTTCCCGCAATGCAAAGTAAACGGGTGCCAGCTTGATCGCTTCCGGACGGGTGCCGGCTACCAGGGCAATTTTCTTCTTGGGCATGTTTTATTTTAAAGTTGGCTGGAACTTTTGACCCCATGGGCGGCGAGCAACAGCGGTTCCACCTTTTCCCAGAGATACTCTGCACGCAAGGCCGGATTGGACCGGTAGGACTTGGCGAAGTCTCGCAACGCTTGTGCGACTTGCTTCATATCTGCGGGCTCAAAGGCATCGAGCACCACACCCAATCCCTGCTCACGTACAAAGCGTGATACTCGCACCTCGGGGTTGATGATAACCGCGCAACCTGCCTGAATGGCGTCATAAATTTTATTCGGACTCGCGTAAATGTTATTGGTGTTCTTCGGCTCGTAATGGCAGAGAATAAAATCGCAGCGAGTGGCCAAGGTAATGCTTTGTTCCTGAGTGACGAGACCCAGCCACTCCACCCGCGGATGGGTGGACAATTGCCGCGTGACATCATCCCGCAACCAACCCGTCATCACCACGCGTACATCCTCGGCCGCGTCCAACAGTTTGATGATAAAGTCCGTGCCCCGACGGGCCGACAGCGAACCTGTGTAATAAACCCGCACAATCCCCGACTCACGTTTCTCAAACGGTCCATTGTACTGAAAGGGGTAATTCGGAATGACCACTAATTTTTTCTGCACATAGGCCGGCATTAACCCGGCGCGTTCATCATCAGTGACAATGATTTTCGCCGGCAAGGTGTAGCTCATGCGCCGTCCCATTCCGATGACCCAGTTGGGCATCTTCCATTTTAAAAACGAGGAATCAAACACATCCAACACAACCCGTTGGCCCAATAATAGGGGTAGAAATAACAAATACAGATCTTCATTGACCACATGAACAGAGGCATAGCGGTTGCGCCACAAGAGAGCGATGGTCCGGCTGGCGAGGTTTAACAGTGTTTTAACCGATCGGGTCCGCCCCGGAATTAACTCAATGTGCCGGGCATGTTCCACAAAAAACGGCTGCTGGCCCGTGGCCGAGACCCCCAGGTAATCCACGGCAAATGCCCGGCTGAGTGTTGCAACTTCCTTATTCGTGCGTGAATCCAACCCATCACTGATGGAGAGATACAGCAACGCCGGGAGCGTAGAAGAGGAAGCACCGTTCATTAGTCAAACCACCCGAATCTGAAGAGTGGAATAGTCAACTTAAGCTAAACCGATAATTAACGCACGCCCACCGGTCGCGGCATTGGAGCGCGAAAACCTGGAGCAGGCCGGCCATATCCCGGCCGATAGCCCATGGGGCCATTGGGGGCGGGACCACGCTGCGGCATTCGTTGGTAGAGAAAAAAGTAGATGGTGAATGCCAGGAAAATAAAATTAAAGAAATTCCCCAAATCAAACGGGGTATAGTTTTCGGAAAGAGATCGCCCAAAGACGGTGAAAAAATATGTGAAGTAAAATGCCTTGGCTTGCTGCGGAATGGTCGGATTGTTCAATATGGACCAGAAAATCCATAACAACAGGGACGCCACCACCGCAAATCCCGGCAAACCCAGCTCGATCAACATGCTAATGGTGCCGTTATGTACGTGGCTGACCCCCATTACTCCACTGATTTGGTCGGCATAGGTATGACCCAAACCGGTTCCCAGCGGATTTTGCCGGGCGAGGTCCAACCCAAACTGAATGAGAGTAAAACGCATTTCCTTGGAACGGTCCAGGCGGTCCAAACCGTTATAGGCGTTCCCCGCATCATAGCCGGTCGCAAGTTTAATATCCAAAAACCGGGTGAACAACTGGGATTCGAGGAAGAAAAGTGCGCCCAAAATGAGCATGCCCGTAACCGCGACACCTTTGACCGGCATGCTGCTGGTATTATACAAAATATACGGAACGAACATGATCGGAATGGTAAACAACGCGCCACCTGCACCGGAGAAAAAGATCGCCACCAGTCCCACCAACAACCAAAACACTCGCTGCCAGGTTTTAATGGCAAACAAACCGGTCGCCATAATCAAGTTTCCATACAATCCCGACAGATGGTAGGCAAACCCCACATAAGCGCCCGAAGTGAAGTGGGCCATGACGAGCACGGTGAAATAAATTATTAAAAACAACAAGGGCAACCGCCTGATTAATACTTCCGTCCAGGTGCCGTTGCTGGCGCCGGCAATTCGGGTAAAGGATATGATGATGGCGAACCACAACACCCAGCGCAGCGCCGTCTCCAGCATGCTCCAGGACACAAGAATGTTAAACAGGGCGACTATCAGCAGCAAAGTCAGCACAACGGTGGACCGGCCCCGAAAGGCATTAGCCGACGGAGTCACTGTCAAACACTTAAGAATGGCGATCGCCGCCAGCAGACAGACAGAACCCCGGGCGACGTTTTCACTGTGTGAAATATAAATCGAAATATAGATACCGGAAAAAACCACTGACGCCCACGTAAAATAGCGAACCAGCCAGATGTCCACTTTGGACATCGGCGCGTCATTCTTACTCCCGCCGAGTCCAAACCATAGCATTAGCCAAAGCATAAAATTTGTAGTATATTGTCGGTTAATCCAGGCAATCTGACAACTTCATTTTTCCCCCGCGTCCCGCAGACGAAAGGCCCAACGTGATGACAATATAAAATTAAAGAGTGTTCCGGATGCGACCCCGGCTAAAATCGCCCAGTTGTGATGATTATGAAACCAATCCACATTTTGCACTAACCGGATAAATACCTGATAGTTTATCGCCATACCGATTGCGCAGGTCAGGGCATAGTGCAAATATTGGCGCCAGGCGGACTCTCGAACTGCGTGCTCAAAAGTAAAGTAGCGGTTGGGGAAGAAATTCCAGGTCAAGGACAACCAGATGGCCATGGCATAGGCGGGCTTTTGCGGCAAACCCAGCCAGTTCAACACATTATACGAAAGGAGGTTTACCACGAAACCCGAAGCTCCGATCACCCCGAATTGCAGGAAGCGCGACAGATTGCCAAAACGGTAATCATACAGCCGCTTCAAATGCACCAGGTACATGAACTGTTCGCGAAAATTCAGTTTACTCTCCCCGAATTTTCGGTCGGAAAAATGAATCGGAACTTCCACCACCTTCTGGCAGGGGCACTTCACAATGATTTCCAGCAAAGCCTTATAACCGATGGGACTGAAATCCTTGCCTTGCTCAAAAACCCTCCGGGGCAGCAGAAAGAACCCAGCCCCCGCATCTCGTATTTTGCTTAAAGGCCGGACCAACCAGAGGGCGACCTGGCTGTTTAGCCAACGATAAAAACCCCACCCTTCCTCAATGCTGCCGCCTTTGACATACCGGCTGCCGACAACAAGATCCGCATTGATCGCTGCCTGGGCACGCAGCATTTCCGGGATGGCTTCGGCGGGATGGCTCTGATCGGCATCCATGCAGAGCAGCAAATCTCCCTTGGCTTCCTGAAAACCACGAAAAATGGCGCTGCTGAGGCCACGTTCGTTGCGTCGAACAATGGCCCGGACCGGCGCACCTTCCCTGGCCAACTCTTCCACCCGCGCCACAGTTTCGTCCTGGCTGTTATCGTCTACGAAAATAATTTCAATATCCGGCCCCCCTGCCAGTGCGGCCAGGATGCGCTGCACCAACGGGCGAATGTTCTCCGCCTCGCAATATGTCGGGACAATGATGGAAAGCTTGGGTGTGGACATGGGGTTAAGCCGCCGTCAGGTACAGCGTGCGCAAACGGGCGATCATGGCGGAAGTAGAAAAAGATTCAAGGATGTCCTGCACTGCCGGTGGCACCTGGCCTTGGGCCCATGGCGGCACTTGCTGCAAAGCTTGCGCGAGGGAGGTGGGATCATCCGGTAATACCAGGATACCCGCGCTGGGATGGCAGACTATTTCTGGAATTCCCCCAACCTTGGTGCTTACTACGGGCAGGCCCGCCACCAGCGCCTCCAAAAGGGCCACCCCCAAGGCTTCGGCGCGGGAAGGAAGGACAAATACGTCAGATTGCCAAAGGGCCACGCGTAAAGTTGCCTGCGGCAATTTGCCTGCAAAGAGCACGCGTTTTTCTAGCCTATCAAGCGAAATTTGGGGAAAAGCACTCGCCACTTGCTCGCGGGTGGCTCCAACGACCGTCAAGTGCCAGTCTAAATCCGCTGGTATCAGCGCTACTGCCCGCAATAACACATCCAGTCCTTTGCGCGTAATATCGCTGCCCACATAGATATACCGGCGCGTTACTTTCGGCCGGGGTAACGGGTCTTCCGGCAAATTCGTCGGACGCTTGAAATAATCCAAATCCACCGCCTTGGATACAGTCACTACACGTTCAGGATAAGGCGGATGGTATTCGGACAATATTTTATTTCGGGTGAACTCGGAATTGCACAGGGATAAATCCTGACGGGC
>Ga0206936_1130_pt1 | contig 21295 bp, 20 predicted proteins | sample Alteio_BWOrgHeat_14_FD_152922 | JGI IMG/M metagenome (GOLD analysis project Ga0206936, IMG submission 152922) | Enriched cells from forest soil in Barre Woods Harvard Forest LTER site, Petersham, Massachusetts, United States -... | ecosystem: Environmental > Terrestrial > Soil > Temperate forest >... | reverse complement strand
CGGCGGCCAATTGCGGAAGAACAAGAGTCCCCAGCCACAGCGAGCCAGCAATCGAGAGTCGGACACCAATCATGCCACAGGTCCCTCTGAATGCCCCTCCGCAGAAATAGTTTCGACCCGGTCCGCCTCAACCAGCCTGGTCACATCCGGATTTGCCCCGACATATCCGGCCTCAAGTGAACTGAACTCGATTGAATTGTCGTGGCTTGAATCCACGTGGCCTGAATCGACACGGGTCGAAGCCGCTTCGAACGAGTTTTCAGCGACCGTTCCAGCCGCGACAGTGCGCAGCTCCTCAGAAAAGACACCTGACGCCGAAGGAAGCGGCGGCATCGCAGTCTCTGGACTTTGCGGAAGAGGCGGGAATTGCTGAACCGCCGGTACCGGTAGTGGCGGAGGTTCGGTCCAGCCTGCCTGGGCCATGAGCTGTTCGATATCGTAACCCTCAATGCGGGTGCGCTGGTCGGCATAGAACAGCACCAGAGCAACAACATAGATCGGCATCACAAAGACCCTGACCAGAAAACCGACAGCCAGGTTAACAACCTGAATGAGGGTAAGGTAAAGCGTCGGGGTATGGCCGGCAGTGAACGCCTTCTTCATCGTGAGAGCGATCACTATGTCCACCGGAATCACCAGTACGACAGAGGCCACGATGCTGAGGATCCAGACCAGCAAAAACATGACGAAGATGCGTCCGCGAGAACCCTTGGTAAGCTGGCCGCTTCGTTGCATCGAGGGCCAGGCCTTCTTTTGTTCGGCTACGCTGACCGGGAAAGCTAGGGAAAAGCGTATCCAAAGCATGACCCCAACGACAATCAGGGCCAGAATAAGAACGACCGCGGCAATCACAAAAAGTGGCGCAAAAGCGTTGCCCGCCCCGGACTTGGCCAACAGAGCCGCCAAAATAGTTCCAACGACGAAAATTGCGATGAATACGATGTATGGAGCCACCCACGACAGGAGCGCCTGGAGAAACAAAATACCCACATACCGCCAGAAGTGCTTGAAGGCGAAGCCGTAGGATCCCCGGATGGTGACAGCTTCGCCGCGATTGACCTGACTGGCTGCGTAGTTCAACGCGCTGAGCGCGACGGCGAAAACTCCAAGCAGAATAGGAATTCCAACAATCACAAAAGCGATGGCGACCAGCCCGATCACCATCAGCGCCTCCTGGCTCGGAGGCTGTCCTGCCGGCTGTCCGGCAGTGGGGGCGAACGAGGCGATCTGGGCTGAGAAGAAGACAAATACAGCGCCCGTGACCAGCGCCATTACAGCGGCTGGAGGAGCGGCGATTCCAACCAGCAACACAAAGTTGCGACGATAGAGCTGGACTGTCCGATCCAGAATCTCGCCCAGGGTCAACGGTCGCGTGCCGGCAGCCATACGTAATCCTCAATATCCTCAAAATCGCGCTTGCTCTTCGGTGAGAACAACCCATTTCCCTACGGCTTGGCAAGTCGTCATAACACTTGTTGAAGCATTACCTCAAATCTCGAGGTCTCGCCGCAACTTGTATTCAATCTGGATACGCCGGATAGTAGCACACGACAGAGTGGGTACGCCCTCGATCACGACTGACCCACAATCGCGTCTTTTGCAATACACTGGGCAGGCAGACTTTGCGATAGACCTAAGGACCCCTTGTGCACCCGATTGTGGCAAATCGACTGGCCCGAATTTGCGCCTACTCGTCGCAAGCAGCCGAGTGGGAACAGTTTGTGCGCCTGGTTACCCCCATGGTGGCTCTTTCGGCCAGGCGTGTAGGTGATGTATGGGGCGATTCCTCCAGTCCCACCGTCAGCGAGATCGTGCAAGAGGTCTTTCTGAAGCTCTGCGAGGACGATCGCCGCATCCTGCGCGAGTTCGAAGATCGTGGTAACGACTCATTTCTCAAGCTGTTACGCATGATCACGGCCTCCGTGGGAACCGACTACTTCAGGCGCACACGAGCCGAAAAACGCGGCGGCCGAGCAAAGACCGTCCCATTGCAGACCTCAGTTCCCGTAGAAGACGTCGTGGACGCGAGGGCCGCCAACGCGGTCCAGTGGCCGACTCTGATCGCCCAACTGGACGGCCTGCTGCGCCGATATCCAGAAGAAGTGAGCGCACGCGATCGAAGTCTCTTCTGGCTCTATTACCGGCAGGGGTTGACCGCGGAGGCAATTTCCCGAATACCCGCGATAGGCCTGAGCGCAAAAGGAGTGGAGAGTGCCTTGGGCAGACTTACCCGGCTCCTGCGCGAAGCGATCGTTAGTGGAAAGCCCGTCCTTGAGATCCCACCGAAAAAAATTGCGCCTGCAACTACTGGAAAAGGGTTTTCTACCGTAATTGCGATAGATAGTGTTAAGAGACAATGAATCATAACGAAAGCGACAACCCGGCTCGGCTCCCGGACGAGACTCTGCTTGCCTTTCTTGATAAGGATCCAGCGGGTCCAAGCCCGGCGCATGCGTCCAACAGGGCGGATACGCGCCATCAGAACAGCCAAAAGTTTTCGCCCGTTGTTCCGGAAATTGGTTCCGATGCTGGAGCGGAGGGAACTCTCGATGAATCTTCGGAGAACTGCCTGACCCCAGCCACGGCCATGCGCCTGATCCTGGGAAATGCTGAAGACGAGGAGTCCGAAGCGCTGCTCACCCACGTGGCTCTCTGCCCTGCTTGTGGCGACCTCTTAACGCGAAGTCTGGGCGCGGTGCAGGGGAACCCGAGCGCAGAAGAGGCTGCCGCAATCGAAGAACTGGCTGCAACGCGGACCGACTGGCAAAGAAAGCTGGCACGCGAACTGGCAGAAACCAAGACCCGCCGGCGACCGGTTCTGATGCGCCCTGGCTCCTGGATCGGAGCTGGAGCAATTGCCGCCGGCCTTATTGCGGCGGTAGGACTGTTCCTTTGGCAGCGTCAGGCAAACACTCCTGAACATCAGCTCGCGAAGGCCTACGAACAATCGCGGAGCCTTGAGCTACGCATTCCCGAAGCCAATTTCGCCAGCTTGGCAACCGGCAGCCATACACGCGGCACTGCAACCGGCGATGAAGCAGCGCCTCTCCTTGAAGCCAGAGCGCGCCTCGCCCGCGAATTGGAACGCTCTCCGCACGATGCTCGTCTGGAGCAACTGCAGGCTCGAGCCGATATTCTGGAAGAACGCTACGACTCCGCTACAGATGTCCTCGACCGCCTGGTGGCGCAAGGTCCGGTCACAGCGGAACTACTGACCGACGCCGCATCCGCTTACTACCAGCGGGGTCTGGTAACCGGCAGCGAACTGGATCGATCCACCGCCCTCGACTACCTGCGCCGCGCCGATGAACTCGCGCCCACCGATCCGGTGATTCTCTTCAATGAAGCCATCGTCATGGAAGATCGCGGTCAGATGATGAACGCCGTCGAGGTCTGGAATCGCTACATTACAGTAGAACGCGACCCGAAATGGGCTGCCGAAGGCAAACGCAAACTAACTGCACTCGAACAAACATTGAATAAACTCAAGTCCCACCAAAGCCGTATCAACCAGATGCTCTCAACGCCCGAGAGCATGGATGCCCTCGCAAAAGATAAGCAGAAGCTCGCGTCGCTGGACGAGGAGCTGTCCTCCTATGAACTCGACAAGCTGTTCCTCTCCGCCTATCCGCCTCCGAACAATGGCCCTCAGTCGTCGGAACTGATTCATTCGCAGCAGGCACGCGGTTCACCTTGCCCCGAGTCGTGTTTGGCTACCCGTAGATTATTGAAAGCAATAGCCTCCTCCTTAGAAATACAGCACCACGACTTCTGGCTCACCGACTTACTCTCACCCGACATCGATTCACTATCGCCCGCAATCGCTGCTTCCTACGTAAATGCCCTTCAACTTCTTGGGCAATCAACGCGCGAGAACACGGCTGGAGTACCGGCCAGAGGAGCAAAACTGGCTTCGGACTCGCGGCAACTCTTCCATCAATTGGCCTCTGCGGTTCGGCCAGGCTCATCACTGGCTACGGGGTCGCGCGCTGGCGAAGAGCGGGCTGCGGCAGAATACATGTTTGCGCTGCAGCGACAAGTCTACTTTCAAGACTGCCGCGCCTCCGCCCAACACCTTCAATCGGGACGGCGTGCAAACACTCTCAACAGGTACCCATGGATCGAAACCGTGGAAGAGATAACAGAAAAAGTCTGCGACGATACGCCGGAGACACGAATGGCAGGCGCCAAACTAGAGCGCGCCGCAATGCAGCTGGCTGAGAGCAATCATTACCCGCTGCTTCAATCTCGAATCCAGATGCGACTGGTTGACGATGCTCAAAATTCAGGAGACATGGAGACTGCCGAACGCCTTGCGCTGGCAACTCTACGTCAGCTGACAGCGACAGATCCGCCAATACTCCGAATCACCGGCACGATTCCTGCTCTTGCATATATTGAGGAGGAATCCACACGAGCTCACATGGCCGAGCTTTGCGTCCGGGAGCAGTTGGGATGGTTCGAACTGAGCGGCGACCACATGCTTGTAGTGGCTACCCGGCTGGACCTGGCCCGGGCAGACTTGCGAATCGGTGCAATGAAGGAGGCCGAAAATCAACTGCAGTTGGCGTACAAGGAGGAAGAGGCTTGGGGGCTGAGAAAAGTCGTCGCAGAGTCCTTTGTCGAGCCCGAGATCATGCTATCCAGTTCGCTGCTGGAACGAGGTGATCTGGAGGAAGCCGAGCATCACCTGAACAAAGCGGCTTCCCGACTTGGTCACTATTCAGATAGTTGGGGAGTACGCACCTATGCAGCGACGCGAGGCCAGCTCCAAATAGCGCGTGGACGCGTGGACGAAGCTGCGCAGACGCTCGAAGCCGAAATCCGCAGTAGTGAAGGCAGAAATGTAAGCGGCAGTGACCGGGCAACCGCAGCCGAGTATGCGCAGCTCGACCATGACCTGTATGCGGAGCTGGCCGCCGTATGGCTGACGCAGGGACGCCCGTCGGAGAACGTGCTGGCCCTGTGGGAGCGCTTTCGAATGCGTTCCCGCGGACTTCAAATCTCTCAAAGCAACACGGGAGCTCTGGATTGCGAACAACCACGGTTGGCCAAAGCCCTGCGGATGCTCGGCAACAACCTCCTCATCGGACAAGTCCTGCTGTTGGACAGAGTGCTGATTTATCGTGTCGATCGAAGCGGAATCAAATGGAGCCAAAGGTCGTTGCGACGACAAGATGTACTCGACTCAGCGCAAACCCTCGAACGCGCTGTGAGTTCTCCGTCAACCTCGCCGCAGACTGCGGAGAAACTTGGAAACAAACTCGGTGAAGCATTGGTGCCCACGCTGCCTGATAACTTGAACTCAGACGCAACACTCATCCTTGAGCCAGACCCCCTGCTGCAGAATCTTTCCTGGCCTGTCTTGCCAACACCTTCAGGACCATTGGGCCTCCGCTATCCCCTGGCCGAGTCGCGCTCGATTCTGATTGAGGCGAAGAACCCCAATACAGCACCTGACACAGTATTTGACCGGCAAGGGCTCGCCAACGGGGCGCGAGCGCTCGTCGTCGGTGCGTCCGTTGCATCAGAAGGCGAGCCTCCTTTACCCGAAGCCATCACGGAAGCAAAATCCGTCAACAGAATCCTGCATTCCTCAGAGTTGTTGTTGGGTAAGCAGGCAACTACGGCAAGCATCGCTGAAGAACTTGGCTCTGCACCTGTCTTCCATTTTGCCGGTCATGCCAAACAGTCCGTAAATGGAACGGAACTGCTCTTAGCCTCCGCTTCATCCAACGACAAGACGCCCTGGATCGACGGCGCTTTTCTGCGCCAGCATCCGCCACGCCTCTGCCGGCTCGCCGTGCTGTCGGCCTGTGCCACTGGTCGACGAGAAACAGCATGGAAGCATCCGCTGCAGGATATTGTCGATACCCTTGGATCGCTCGGCGTTCCCGAAGTAGTAGCCACACGCTGGCAGATCGATTCAGAGGCCTCCGTTCCATTCATGGAGGCCTTCTACCAGCAACTGGCACAGGGAGACAGTGTGCCTCTTGCACTCACCTCGGCGCGAAGAGTACTATCCTCGCGATCTATGTACAGAAACCCTTACTACTGGGGCGCTTACTACGACTCAGGAGAGGAAATTAAATACACAACAGGAGAGTTGCATGCCCGCCGCTAAAGCCGCCAAAAAAGTAAACAAGAAAAATGCTAAGACCTCCACCGCTGGCAGGCTGGATATTGTGTTTTCCGGCCCGTTGCTTTTTGTCCCGGCCATAACCGACGGAAACATCACCAGCGTTGAGGTCTACTCCCCTTGTAATGGTCACCCGGTTGGCGCGGTTTTTCTTCCCGGAGTCTTCTTCTCCGACAAGGAGTTGGATTCACCACCCAGCAGGAAGTGGCCTGAGGCAAGCAGCTTTACTCTTCTCGATGCACACAGTTACACCATCAACCTGTCCCAGGCAGGAGAACGCCTTCCCTTCCCTCTGGCTTCAATTCCCGAGGAAAACCACAGGGTTAAATCCGGACGCAAACTGAGCAGCGACTGGGAGGTCGCAATCGGTGTTCACGGACAATTATCCGAATGGAGAACCCATCGTCCTTTCAACGTGACCAAGGGCCTCTACTACGGTTCAGACTCACCCACAACCGCAACCGTCGCCGGCATGCAACGACTTATCTATTCAGGCGTTACCGGTGTGGAGTTTTGCGGCGCGAGCCCGGAGCCCACCGAGTATCTGGGATCCAGCGCCCACAAAGGCGGAACACTGATCATCGAGGGTGAAATTCCTTACCAATCCACTCTTCTTCATGAACGACTGGCCATCGATGCGCTGGCCAAGCTGGCCGGCCTGAATCTGCACCTGATGGCATCCGCTCCGATTGCTGGCAAAACACGTCTTATGGGTCATTTTAAGCCCTGCCTAAATTCGATTATCGTGGCGTAGACGGCAGGTGGGCCAATGCTCTGGATTCCAAAGATCATTGGCCCTCTGTCGAATTGGGCGCGTTTACAACGGATCCACAGTTGCTGTTTCCCGAAGGCTGGACTCTGAGCGGCTTCAGACGCCGAGGGAATGCCATGGCCATATCTCCCGTAATAAACCCATCTCGCCCTGCATTAAATTACCCACCAATCAAGCAAACTCAAACCATGACCACCCGCACCAACCCGATCTACACCGATATTGCTCGCAAGAAGCGTTCAAAACATGCACAAATGCACGGTATATCGTCCCATAACGACACCTTTATTTCTCGTAACCTAATATGGAATGAGCAACTTACAGGATAAAACGCTACCCTCCCCTCCCCTATGTAGCGGAATTACCCCGTTTCTTCGCCTTGAATGACGGCCACAACGGCTACATGTACTATGAAACCGCTGTAGCTCACGTCAACCTGGCGCAGAATCCGCTGAGAATTGTGGAGGCCCGACCGGCATTGAAACTCGCTTCAATCGCGCTGGCGGCTCTCGCCTTCATCCCGTTCACCGCATGCAAACCCGCAGCGAAACAAATCGTCCCCGCCAACAGTATCATTCCCGACCCCGTTCCAACCGCGCATCTGAGCGATTGGACAGCTCTAACCAACCGCATCCCCGTCAGCCTAGACCTCAATGGAACGGTGCTGCGCGGATGGACATTTCAATCTGTCGCCGGTCACACCACCCGAATCCGCATCCTCTTCTTCAACGGTAACGCGATGACCATCGACAGTTCGCAGCCGTTCTATCGCGAACTGACTGCGCAGGGTGCCGACGTCACGGTCTTCGACTATCGAGGCTATGGCTTCAGCGGAGGAAGAGCAGATGTAATGAAATCCCGCGAAGACTCGCTGGCGCTCTACGATCAACTGGCCGCAAATGGCCCGGTCGTCGTGTACGGGTTTTCGATGGGTACGGCCATGGCCGCTTATATTGCGTCACAACGCAGGACCGCAGGCTTGATTCTCGCGGGAACAATTGCCAGCGCGGCGGAGGAGTTTCCAATCTTCGCTCGTGCGCAAGGATTCAGCGCCCGTGAGAGCGCGAATATGGTTCCATCACCTGAAGCAGTCGCAGCCTTTGACGAAGTCGGCCTGGTCGCCCGCAGCCCCGCTCCGTTGCTCATGTTGCACGGTGAAGCAGACACCCTGGTTCCCATCCACCAAGGCCGTGAGGTCTACACCGCGAGTTCGGCGCAGCAGAAGCAATTTGTCAGTCTACCGGGGAAGACACACAACGAAACAGTCGACGCCCTGGTCGCTCTCCAAGCCGTCCGGGAGTTTATCCGGACAACCTGATCCGCCTCGCCTCGGATCGCTACTTGGCCGGCTTCCACTGAAGGAGAAAGCTCGTCACGGCACTGGACTCCATCCGTCGCATAGCCTCGAACTCTCCCGTTCTCTGGCTATACAGCAACTTGCCGTGTTCATCCAGAACAGCAAGCGCAGGCACGCCTTTCTTCAGCGGCACCTGGTAGCGCTCAGCGATCTCCTCGTTCTGGTCCAGATGCCCGACATTGACATGAACCAGAACATAGTTGGATTCAAGCAGCGGCTTGTTCCCTGGGTCGTGAAAGTAAATATCCAGTACCTGGCAGTCTCCACACCAGTTGCCGCCAAAGTCGAGAATGACGTGTTTGTGTGTGGCAGCGGCAGTCTTGAGTCCTGCCGCAATATCCGACTTCGCCTGCTCAGGGCCGGGATAGATGATGCGGTCAGCAGATCTTGCCGGCCGAACAAAGGCAACCACCAAAACTGCCACCAGCGGGAGAGTAAGAAGGTTGAAACGAAGCCGCATGAAAAAGTACCCCAATCTGCTTTTTGTAGCCCTAATTTCTATCAGATGCAAGGAAACATGAAAAGATTTCGCCTTCGAATTGGGAATCCTCTGAACAAAGGGTCTAAGCTATTTGGGTGGCAAACGACGTGCGCAAACGCCTTGAAGAGGCAACGTATCCGGACCTCGAAACGATGATGGAGGCCTATGCCGCGACAGCTGTGCTGGTGGCGCGCAACCATTTTCGCCAAACGCTGGACTTTCGTTCGGAATCTCTTGTGGCCTTTGAAGCCGTACTCTCCGAACTGGTCGAAACGCGCGAACTGGACTACGACTACGAAGTAAAACTCTGGGGCAGCTATCTGGGTGAAGTGATCCGGCGGCGATACACCGGCAGTTGGGAGATGACTCAGTACCCAGGGGGCGTGGCGGCCGTCCCGGCAGTCGAGGTGCGCGGCTCCCGGCTGTTCCCTCTCATGAAGGTCTACCGGCGCCTGACCATGGGAGATGCCGAAAGCATCGCAGCCTTCTTTGACATGGTCACCGAACGGCTCGGGAAGCCCGCCCAGGTGAATTAGAAGAAGAGGCTAACGCCGCCGGTCCTTAGTTGTTTGGCCCATCATTTTTTGGACCATCACGGTTTGAAGCATCGCTCTTTGAATGTGGCACATACGTGAATTTGGATGAGCTACCTAAGACCAACCACTCGCCGTCTGTGCGACAATACCTTTTGCAAGGTCCTCTTGCAGGATTCTCCTGAAGAGGGGCGGAGACCACTCCGCGGAGGAAGATATCATGGGTGAATTATTTCAACCGACCCACCTGCTGGTGATTGGATTGATCGTCTTTGTTCTCTTTGGCGCAAAGCGTCTGCCGGAGCTTGGCAAGGGTCTGGGCGAGGGTCTCAAGGGTTTCAAGGACGGAATCAAGAATGCCGGTGAGCCTGCTGCACCCACTCAGCAGCAGAATGCTGCCCCTCAGCCTCCGAAGTCCGAATCGACAGACATTAAATAGTCCGTTGATCGCTTTCTTTGCTCGCTTATGAGCTTGTTGGGATCACGCTCAGCGTCAAACTTTATGGGTTTATTCGCCTGACCTGCCCATAGCTTCTGTATTTGAGCTGCTGGTCACTTATTTATAGACTCAGCAGGACGACCGATGCCAATGCGACAGCCATACCAGCAGTTTGTCTGCCGGTCGGCCGTTCTCGCACAATCATTGCCGCAAGCAAAATCGTGAAGCCGGGATAAAGCGACGAAACCGTCGCTGCAACGTCCAGTCGCCCATTACGCGCAGCCAGCGTGTAGGCGAGGTTGCCAACGGTGTCCAGGCCTCCGGCCACAATCCCAATCCACCAAAAGCCAGACCAGACACGGCTCGTACCCGAGCGTTGTTGCCGCCGCAGCCGTGAAAACCACAAAATTGCCAACACCCCCAGAACGCCGCCAATGCGCGCTGAAGTCAGCGCCCACAGCACTCCTCCGTTTGAGGCCAGCTTGAGCAGGATAAGTTGAACTCCAAAGCCCACGCCCGAAATCGCTCCGAGCATAAGCGCAGCCCGCGGCGTATCGTGCCCGGGGTTGCCGTCGCCTGGAGCATGCGCGATCAGCCAGATTGCCAGGCAGCCCAGCAACAATCCCGCCGCAGCCACAGGGGAAGGCAGGCCATCGCTCCCCAATCCATACAGAACCGGCACCAGCGCGGTGAGCAATCCAGTCAGGGCAGCAGTCAGCCCCATCGCCCCCATAGCAAGCGCCCGATAAAAGGCTGCGAGGGCCAGGGCGCCTTCAAGGCCGCCGATCGCACCTTCGACAAACTCAGTTCGATGAGGAACAGGAAAGTGACCAAAGCCGCAAATTGCAAGCAGCACAGCCAAGGTCACAACATGGCCGGCGGCCACGATCAGCAACGCAGGCGAACGCCTCGCACCAAAGCCCCCGGCAAAGTCAGAACCGCCCCACGTAGTCGCGGCGACCAACCCCAACCCGACGGACAAAACAGAACCGGAGGCAGCCTCCAGGCCGCCTCCGGCAATGAATCCCAGCACGTCTAGCGAACGTCCTGCGCGGTGGGGTAATACCCATCCTTCGCGGCCACATCCACATTAGGCCGGTCGACACGCACCTCGATCTTGCGGAATCTGCTGTCGATGGCCGGTTGATGGCTGTAGTACACCAGGAAGTACTGTGTACGGGCCTCTTCGGCAATGTGCATGTAGCTCTTCTCAATGCCGTTAAGATTCCGCTCAGCATCCAGACTTCCGCCCGTCGCAAGGGTGTACTTTGGAAGGATGTTGTCGTTCATCTGGAAAGGAATGTGGAAACGGCTGAGGTATCCCTCTCCCCACAGAGCCGAAGTGCCAACCAGCGTAGCGTAAACAGCTATCTTATGTGTTTGCAGGTATTTAACTACTTGCTTGTAGGTCGCCTTACTGCCAGCTTCCTTCCCATCAGAGATTACATAGATGATGCGACGCCTGCCCTGCGGACGAGTCGAAAGCTCGGTCGCGGCTTTAAGAATGGCATCGTTCAGAGTATGAATCTCTTTGGGAATGGTCATGAACTGCGTGCCACCCGCGCTGCGTCCCTGTTGTATGTTGGGATCGACGCAGTCGCCATTGCTGGTGATGGGGCAGCCAGCCAGCGGGCCCGAATTGACCGGAACACCCTCTTCGCGCCCCGTCGCCTTAGTCGTGGCCAGGACAGCAGTCAACAGGTGACTCTGCGCCCCTGTAAATCCCGTCGCTTCCTTCGCACCGTTGTTGTACGTGAAGACCGAAACCTCGTCATACGGCGTGAGCGACCCTTGAATCGCGCCGAGGGAGTTGTTTACCTTGGACATCACATCTGACGTCAGGCTCTGATCGATGACATACGCGATAGAAAGCGGAGCAGGGTCGACCGTAAAATAGCTGATCTTCTGGCGCTGATTGTTCTCGAAAACCCGGAAATCGCGCCAGGTCAGCCCGGCAACCAACTGACCCTTTGAATCCTTGACTGTAATCGGCACCTCAACGGCGGTTGTGTTGGTAACGAAGGTGGGTATACCAGCCGCGCCTTTGTCCACGGGCGCCTCGTTCTGGAACTCATCTGGCTCGTTAGAAGGCGGCCGAGCTGTGGATGGCGCCGGAGACTGTGCGTCACCAGAGGAGGACGTCGGAGAAGTTGCCGACGGCTTTGACTGTGGCGTCTGCGCTCCGATTCCTGGCGTCACCTGATCCTTCATGTCCGACATCGGCGTTGGGGCCTGCGGCGTAGGCGCATCCGGTACTGCATTCGGCGTCGGAGCGTTGGGTACTTCAGATTGCGCGGGCTTCTGTGTTGACTGAGCTGTTAGCGGTACATGGATTTGCGTTGCTCCAAAGGCAAATGTCAGCGCGCAAATAAAAGGTGTCCAGCGACGATTCACAAAGTTTCCTTTGCCGCAGATACGCTGCGGCTCTTAACGTACAAATGAAGCTACTCGGCCTCGGGACGCCCTTGAAACAGAAATTCCCGCTTGCATTCGTCAGATTATCAGACGCGCCAACTCGCTGCTGGTCTCAAAACGATCCGGTATGCTTCCCACGAGGGCCTGAAATGCGTCTACCAATCATGCAATATAAGATGCGTAATCCGGCGGGATTGCCGCTCAAGATAACCTTCGGACCTATATGCACAGTTGCCTTCCTGATCTTGCTGGCCGGCTTGCCCATCTCTTTGCGCGCGCAGCTCGCGCCCTCGCCGGACGCCTCGCCCGTGAGTAAAGCTCCGCCGCCAAAGCCGGAAGAGGAAGAATCCGTCGCCACCCTTAAGGTTGATGTCAACCTGGTCAGCCTCTACTTCACGGTAAAAGACAAGAACGGGATGCTAATTCCACACCTGAGCAAAGACAACTGCAGCGTTGAGGAAGACAAGCAGCCGCAGAAGCTCAAGAACTTTCAGGCCGAAACCAATCAGCCGCTCACGCTGGGAATCCTGCTCGATACCTCAGGCAGCCAGCGGTACGTGCTGCCACTGGAGCAGCAGTTCGGCAGCCAGTTCCTGGGCCGGGTGCTCAAGAGCAAGGATGAGGCTTTCCTCATCAGCTTCGACGTCGACGTAGACCTGCTTCAGGACTACACCAACAGTGCCCACTTGCTCGAAAAAGCAATGAACAAGGCCGAGATCAACACTGCAGGCGGCAACGGCGCAGCTGGCGTTCCTGGTATCGGGACAGGGCCTGTGCCAGTCCATGGCACACCCAAAGGAACGCTCCTCTATGACGCCGTTTACCTCGCTTCAAACGAAAAGCTAAGCAGAGAAACCGGCCGGAAGGCGATCATCATTCTCTCTGACGGCGAGGATCAGGGCAGCGAACAAAAGATTCAGGGCGCAATCGAGGCCGCGCAAAAGTCCAACGTGATGATCTACGGGATCCTCATCGCCGACCGCAGCCAGTACTTCGGTACCATTGGCGGATACTCAGGCGACTTCGCTTTGGACAAAATGGCAAAAGAGACGGGCGGCCGGATGATCAACGTAGGCAACAACGGCAAAAAGCTCGAAGCGGCCTTCCAGCAGATCGAAGACGAACTGCGCACCCAGTACGTCGCTTCCTACACCCCGACCAACGCCAAGGCCGACGGCACATACCGCAAGATTGCCGTAGGTTGCAGAGCCGACAAGAATGAAGAATTGAAGGTGCAGGTGCGCAAGGGCTACTATGCGCTTCCACCCGACCGCGATGACCGTTAACTCAAGTGGTGACGGTGGTCCAGCCACAATGCCCCCAATTGACCTGTTCCAAGACAGTAACCAGCACGTTTTAACAGCGGAGCCCGAAACCCGTAATCTGGCGCTTTGAGATCTCTGATCCTAATATCGGCTCAAGTCCTGAAAGGTTTAGCTCTCTCTCAGAAGAACACAGAGCGCGCCTTCCAGGACCAAGGAGCCGGCAATGAATCCTCAGCCACCTCTTCTCGACAGCTACGAGATCAGCCCCCGCTTCCGTCAGACAATCGAAGACCGCATCGCCCGGCTGGAACGAGACGCAGCTGCTGATGAATTGGCACTCGTCACGCTTGAACACGAGGATCACACTCGCAGGCATCGGCGGCTTATAGCTGTCCAGCGCGCCGAGGCTTTGCGAATGCGGCTATTTCTTGATCGCACACGGACGCGCCTGCAACATCCGCTCATCGCACGATAAAATCGCGCCGTTACCAGGGCAGTTCGCTGCCCATGTGAATGAAGCGGCCGCTCGGCCCTTCAGGACCTAAAAGTGCCAGCTCAACGCTGGTCCTGGCTCCATCCGGAATCTCCATTGGCGCAGCATCTGTGCCCATCTCTGTCTTGACCCATCCTGGATGCGCAGCATTGACCTTGATCGGTGTGTCCTTCAGCTCATGCGCCAGATGAACCGTATATTGGTTGAGCGCCGTCTTCGATCCGTCATACGCAAAACTCTTGAAGTTCGCAATCGGACTGTTCGGATCAGCATGCAAAGTCAGCGACCCGAGAATGCTCGAAAGATTGACGATACGCCCTGCCGGACTCTTCTTCACAAGTGGCAAAAGCTCGCGCGTCAGCGCAACAACAGCAAACAAGTTTGTATTGAAGACGCGTAACAGCTCCTCATCCTCGACTTGGCTGGTCACGTTCTTGAAGCCGGTCGATGCATTCACTCCGGCATTGTTGATCAGAATGTCGAGTTTGCCGAACTTATCGGCCAGATATTTCTCAGCCGCGACACGATCTTCAGCGCGGGTCACATCCAGCTGAATTCCGTAGGCGTCAATACCCGCCGCCTTGAGCTTCGTCGCTGTCTCTTCCGCGGAACTGAGGCTGCGCGCCGCAACCACCACGGTGATTCCCTGCTCGCCCAACTGCTTTGCGGTCTCGTACCCTATCCCTCGATTTGCCCCGGTAATGAGGGCGACCTTCTTTTCCTGCGCCATGAGTCTGGCCTCCTGTGAGCAATAGATGCCTCTCGGGATAAAGAAAGATTCAGCTTTCCTCAGCGATCCCCAGATTTGTGGAAGCATTTTGTTCGTGTATTCATCCTTTCCCACCGAAACACGGCTTTGAGCGCGCAAAGCAGAAAAGCACGCTTACACTGATGAGGCGGAGAGGATAGACCCGTGAGCGCAGCCATCCAATTTCGCAACGTCAGCTTTGCCACCGCTCAAGGACGGTTGCTGCTCGACAATATCTCGCTCTCCCTCGAAGCCGGAACAACGACCGCAATCCTCGGTCGTAGCGGCTCGGGCAAGACAACCCTTATGCGAACAGTCAATCGCATGATCGAAGCCGCCAGCGGCGAGATTATGGTAAACGGACAAAACGTCCGCGACTCGGATGTGATCGCCCTCCGGCGCGGCATGGGCTACGTCATACAGGAGACAGGCCTCTTTCCCCACTTCACCGTTGAGCGCAATATCGGTCTGGTCCCTGAAATCAAAGGCGCGCCTCGCGAACAACGCATCGACCGCAGCCGCGAACTGCTTTCCATCGTTGGCCTCGATCCCACCGCCTTCGCGCAGCGATATCCTCATCAGCTATCCGGCGGCCAGCGCCAACGCGTCGGGTTGGCGCGTGCGCTCGCCGCCGAGCCTGACATACTTCTTATGGACGAGCCCTTCGGCGCGCTCGATCCCCTCACCCGCGCTGAAATGCAGGACATGCTTCGCGACCTGATGGATCGCATGAAAAAAACGGTCCTCCTCGTCACGCACGATCTCGACGAAGCTCTCTATCTCGCCCACCGCATCGTCCTTATGGCTGACGGAAAACTGATCGCCGACTTCCCTCCAGCAGAATTCATGCGCTCGTCGCAATCCGAAATTCAGTCGTACATTCGCGCCTTTCATCGTGGAGAAAACGCATCGCAGCAGAAACAGGCGGTGCAGCCATGAGTCAAAGTTTTATCAGTCAATACGGCGGTGAAATCACCACGCTCACCATCGAGCACCTCTGGCTTACCGGAGCAGCAATGCTCCTCGCCACCGCCATCGCCGTGCCCGCCGGCATCTGGTTGACGCGAGCTCCGCGCTGGGCCAGGCCCGTGATCACCGTGGCAAACGTCCTGCAGACCATCCCTTCGCTCGCCATGTTCGGCTTCCTGCTCCCCCTGCCATGGCTCGGAGATCGCGCCGCCCGCATCGCGATTCTTGCGCTCACCGCTTACGCACTGCTTCCTATCCTGCGCAACACCTACGCGGGCATCCGCGGCATCGATCCTGCTGTAATCGAAGTCGCACGAGCCCTCGGCCTCACCGATCGCCAGCGTCTTTTCAAGGTAGAGTTACCCCTGGCCGCGTCCTTCATCCTCGCCGGCCTGCGCACAGCAACCGTAACCTGCGTGGGCATCGCCACGATCGCCGCCGCAGTCGGCGCAGGCGGCCTCGGCGAACTGATCTTCCGTGGCGTCGCTTCTATCGACAACCGTCTCGTCCTCGCAGGCGCCATACCCGCGGCAGTGCTGGCACTTGGCGCAGACGCAGCACTCGGCCTGCTCGAGCGCTGGTTCCGGGCACCCGCAAAATGAGGCGCGCACTCTGCACCGCCGCCACGATCGCGGTCTCTCTCGTTGTCTCTCTCACGTTGACGTCATGCTCCCCGCCGCGCCCCGATCACCCCGTCATCGGAGCCAAAAACTTCACCGAGCAGGTCGTACTTGGTGAGCTGCTCGCGCAGGAAATCGAAGTCAAATCCGACCTCAAAGTTGAACGCCGCTTCTATCTCGCAGGCAGTTACATCTGCCAGCAGGCCATGGCATCGGGCCGTATTGACGCCTATGTCGAATACACCGGCACTGCGCTTACCGCCGTCCTCAAGCAGCCGGTGGATCGTGATCCTCAGTCCGTCCTCGACACCGTTCGCCGCCTCTACGCGACTCGCTACAACATCACGGTTGCCGAACCCCTGGGCTTTGAAAACACCTTCGCCATGGTCATTCGCGGAGACGACGCACGCAGACTGCATCTCGAAACACTGAGCCAGGCCGCCCAATATGCTCCGCAATGGCGCCTGGGCGTCGGCTACGAATTCGAACAACGCCCCGACGGACTATCAGGCTTGAGCAGCGCCTATGGTCTGCACTTCGCCGCCGCTCCGCGCACCATGGACCTCGGGCTTCTGTATCGCGCTCTCAACGCGCATCAGGTCGACGTCATCGCGGCCAATTCAACCGACGGCCCGATCCAGGCCTTCGGTCTCGTCGCACTTGAAGACGACAGGCACTACTTCCCGCCTTATCAGGCCGTTCCCCTGGTACGCAGCGAAGCGCTTCAGCGTTGGCCACAAATCCAAATCGCCCTCAACGCACTCGCAGGCAAAATCACAGCCGGAGACATGCGCACTATGAACGAGGCCATCGATGGGCAGCATCGCGATCCAGCCGAAGTTGTACGAGAATTTCGTAACCGCAAGGGGCTTTGAAGTTGACTCAGCAGGCAATCACTTCAAGCGATGTCGAAGATAACGATTCCAATACATGATCAGGCCAGTAACACTGAGAACTGCGAGGCTCAGCCCCATCAGAAACCACAGAATCTTAAACGGCATTCCCCAAAGCGTGCCAAAGTGCAGCGGATGCATCGACCACATGATCCAATCGCCAGCCGAGACATTTTGTCCATAGTGCCAAATCGTCAGCACCTTCGCCGTAGCAGTATCCACGGTCACAATATCACGATGCGAAAAATCTCCCGGCGCGCGCAGGTCCATCTGCGCAAACACCGTGTCCGTCGCCAGCGAAGGATCACTGATTCCGAAAAGCCGTCCATGCGGCGAGGCCTGTTGCACCGCACTCAAGACCGCCTCCAGAGATGCCCGGCTACTTGTAGCGACCGGTCGCGGTGGCAGCTCCGGAGAGACCATGCCGCGTAAAGTTGAAACAGTATTCACAACAAATCCAACCTGCCGATACCACGCAAAATAAATCCCCGAGATTGCCCACCAACTCACAATCGCCAGCGTCCAGATGCCAATCGCATAGTGTGTGTCGAAGTTGATGCGCCTCCAATTACTGCGCAAACTGATCTTGAATCCACGCGACCAGTTTCTAACTCCCGGCCACCACAAAAACAATCCACTGACCGCGAGAAGCAGTAGGATCGCCGCACCCGCACCATTCACCTGCACTCCGTACGCACTGCCGAGCAGCAGATACAAATGAAGATCATGCACCCAGTTAACCCAGTTATATGGCCGCCGGTACAGCACTCCCGTAGCAGGATCACCCGCCAGTTCGAACTCATGACCTTGCGCATCCAAGGCGCGAAGCTGATATGCCGGAATCGCCGCCGAAGGCGTTGTGAGCATGCTCACCTTCGCACCTTGATACCCCGTACCGAAGCTCCGCATTACAAGCGTGATCGAAGCGGTCTTTCCCTCATTGAAGGGTGAAAGATTTGAAGGAAGCGTAGCAGACGTCAGCTCATCTTCAAAGACCAGCACGGCACCAGTCACCGCAATCACCACCACATACAGAGACAAAAAAATCCCTGCCCAGAGATGAATCTGGAAGAGCGCCTTGCGCAGAAAAAGCTTGCGAGGCTGATATACGAGATTGTGAAACAAGCCCATCAGGATTCTCAGTTACAAACCGTCCTCGAAGCGATCCGTTTACTTGCCCAGATGCGCATCGTACCAGTCGAGGATGCGGGTTAGAGAATCGATCTGGTGTTCGCGCTCCGTAAAGATGTGCGGCTCCCGCGGATAGCGAACCATTACAGCCTCGCGACCGAGAAATCGCAGCCCATGATAAAACTCTTCGCCCTGCGAAATCGGCACTCGCGGGTCGGCCTCACCATGCAGCACCAGCACCGGTGTATGACAGTTAGCCAGATAGCGAACAGGCGAGTGTCGATCATACATCGCCATGTCAGCGCCCAGCGAACCCATGTAACTCTGCTCATAACTTGGCGAAATATCCGTGGTGGTCGCCATGCTGAATAAATCCGTAACGCCGGCCCCAACCATCGCTGCTTTGAAGCGATCCGTATGCGTCACAGTCCACGCAGTCATGAATCCACCAAAGCTCCATCCCCCGATAGCCATCTGCTTGGGATCGGTGATACCCTTGGCAATCAGGTAGTCGACACCAGCCATCACATCCGCAAAATCGCCGCCGCCCCAATCCTGAAAATCGGCCTCGGTAAAGTCGGGTCCCTGCCCTTCAGATCCCCGTGGATCAGGCAACAGCACAACATACCCGTGCGACGCCAACATCGTCGCGTAGTTATACCAGTTACCGTTGAAACCAATCGTCCACGCCTCTTCCGGCCCTCCATGAATGTGAACGATCGTCTTGTACTTCGTTCCCTCCTGATAACCCGGCGGCAGCACAACAACTCCATGCACCGCATGATGGTCATTCGGATTCTCCCAGCTGATCTCCCGCTGCGTTCCGATGCTCCACTGTTCGACCTGCGGATTAGTCGTCGTCAGCCTCTCCGCATGCCCGTCACGCCAGAAATATACCTCCCCAGGCACTGTAGGACTTTCACCAATAAAGCTCAGGCTCTTTCCATCGCCGCTCACCTGAAATCTCTCACTCGTAACTGCGATGCCCGACAGCGGAGAAACGCTGAAGCTATCTGTATCCACATCCATGACTTCACTGTGCGCCTTGACATACTGAACGACAATCAGCCGATTCGAGGGCACAGCCCAATGCATCTCTGCAATCGTCCCGGCAAGCTTATCTTCGAGCTTGATCTCCGCGCCCCTCGCCAGATCGCGAACAATGTGAACGTCTGTGATTCCCCGCTTGGTAAACCGCGAGAACGCGACCTTGCGCCCATCCTTTGAAAATGCCGGAGTAGCATAGCCGGAGTGTTCTTCGATAGTCTTCGCGATGGTTCCGGTTTTGGTATCAAACAGTAAAACTTTGGAAACTCTCCAGTAGTCATCGAGTCTCGGAGTAGGCGAGACGCGAGCCACAATTGCCGATCCGTCAGGCGACCAATCCGCCGTATCCACATTCATATCTGTTGTCGTCAGGAGTCGCGCCTGACGGTGCGCAAGATCGTAAATCCACAAGCGATCATAGTGATAATCGCGATCCGCTACAGATTCATCATTCTTCGCTTCCTTGCGATCGCGCTCCTGCGGAGTGTCGGCATCTGTCCGAATAAACGCGATGTTCTTGCCATCAGGTGACCACTTGAACGCACGAATTCCTCCAGGAATATTCGTCAGCGGTTCCGCCTCGCCGCCGCTCAAAGCGATCCACCAGAGTTGCATCCCCTTGCCGGAATCTTTCCCCGTCTTCGCATCGTGCGCAGCCGGAATGTCCTTTCGTTCGCTGCCCGGTGCGATAACAAAGTGATACGGAGAAGAGTCACTTTCCACCAGAGGATTTGCCCGATCGGAAAGAAAGCCGAGATGCGTTCCGTCCGGTGACCATGCAGGCGAGCTATCCGTACCACCGCTGTAAACAAATGGGCGAGCAGAGCCAGGGCCATCTGTCGCCGCGATCCAGATATGCGCATCCCGATGTTTGCCTGCCGCCACCGGAGTTTCAACCCCATAGGCGATGAGCTTGCCATCAGGCGAAATTGCCAGGCCTTCAACTCTCTTAAGGTTGGCTATGTCTGTTGGTTGGATGACGTGTTGCTGCGCCAAGACCACCACCGGCGCAATCAAACCCAGCGCAAACACCACATAAGCTATGCGTGTCATCGTGCCAGGGGTAGTTCTTGAACGTAAGCGCGCGACTTGCATATCAGGCAAATTAATCATTTCTGGACCTCAGGCACGTCAAGTTGCCACATGAGAAATTCGAGCTCGTTGGCAGTTTGATCAACCTCTGCCGCGGCCGCAAGCGTACCCGAGTGTCCCGACTTCGAGTCATACAACAGCAACACGGGCTTGCCCGAACTGCTTGCATTCTGCATCATGGCCGTCATCTTCCGCGCATGCGATGGATCGACGCGCGTGTCTCCGTCGCCGGTAATAAACAGCATTGCAGGATAACGCGTGCCTTTGACCACGTGATGGTACGGCGAATACGCGTACAGAATTTTGAACTGTGCAGGATCGTTTACCGACCCATATTCACTCGTCCACCAGCGCGCGATCGAGAATCGCTCAGATCGCATCATGTCGATTAGCGGATAACGCCCGATAGCCGCTGCAAACAGCTCCGGATGTTGCGTAACTGAAGCCGTAACCAGCAATCCTCCATTGCTCAAGCCCTGGATCGCAATCCTCTCGGGGCGAGAGTATTTCTGGGCAATAAGCCACTTAGCCGCAGCAGCAAAGTCATCGAAGGAGTGCTGTTTCTGCTCAAGCTCACCAGCCCTGTGCCAGGCTTCACCCAACTCATTTCCACCTCGAATATTCGCCACCGCGTACACCCCGCCATGCTCCAGCCACACCGCTGCTTCAGGAGAAAAAGTAGGCAGCTGAGCCCAGTTGAAGCCACCATATCCATAGAGCAGCACGGGCTGATTGCCATCGAGCTTGAGATCCTTGCGATGAGCCAGCAGGATGGGTACCCGTGTCCCATCCAACGATGGATACCAAAGCTGCTCAACCACAATGTCACGTAGCCTGGCCGGTACCTCAGGCGCAGAGATTGCAGTGGCCGCGCTAGCGGCTCCTTCAGCCTTCGCGGAAT
>Ga0206936_1129_pt1 | contig 21591 bp, 16 predicted proteins | sample Alteio_BWOrgHeat_14_FD_152922 | JGI IMG/M metagenome (GOLD analysis project Ga0206936, IMG submission 152922) | Enriched cells from forest soil in Barre Woods Harvard Forest LTER site, Petersham, Massachusetts, United States -... | ecosystem: Environmental > Terrestrial > Soil > Temperate forest >... | reverse complement strand
TCGATGCGCTCCAAGTGCGGGCGGGCGAGCGCGAGCGGTAGGCGCCGAAGATCAGGAGGGCGATCGCCAGGGCCACGAGCACCGCGGCGACGAGCAGCCACGTCTGCCAGCCACCGGGCGAGGCGAGCCGGGCCAGCGATTGCAACGGACCGGGATGCGGGAAGGCCGCAAGCGGCTCGGGCAGGTAGCCGGCTTTTTCGGCGGCGAGCGCGAACTGCCAGCGGATGTGCTCGTTGTCCGGCGACTGCACGAACGCCGCGGTGGCGTGGGCCATGGCGAGGTCCCAGTGGTCTTGCTGGGCCAGCGCGAGCGAGAGATTGTAGCGCGCGGCCGGGTTGACGGGTTGTTGGGCGACGGTGGCGCTCCAGGCTTTTTCCGCGGCGGCGAAATCGCCGCGATGATAGGCTGCAGCCGCGTCCTCCGCGCGCAGCGAAGGCGCGAGCAACACCAGCAGCAACAGCCCGAACACCGCGTAAGGAAAGAGATTGCGCGGCAGCAGCGCGGTGAAGGGCGAGAAACCCGGCACGCGCCTGGCCTCGAGCGCGGCCTCGGCCCGCGGCACCCAGTCGGCGGGGAGATCGGTGGAATTCGCGCTGTAGAGGGCGCGGTCGGACTCGGACCAGAGGGTGGACCACGCGGCGTCACTCAACGCGGTCGCCGGCGGGGCAGCGTGGAGGATTTCCCAGAGCGTCGCGGTGTCGTGCTGCCACGCGAGCAACAGTGCGGGCCGCTCGGCCGGACTGGCCGACTGAAGCTGCCGGAGCGTGGCTGCGAGGCGGAGGCGGGCAGCGCGACGGAAGCGGACGGGATCGGTCTGGCGCGCGCGCAGCACCGCGAGCCAGAGCCAGAAGACGAGGAGCAGAGCGAAGGGGACGAGGAGAAGAAGGACGAGTTCCTTCGCGGGGCGCGGGAGGGTCGCGCTGCCCGTTTCGGGGAGCGGATCGCGAGGGATGGCAGCGGGAACGGCGGGGATTTCCGGGGCGGCGGATGGCGACAGGGTGCCGGTCGTGGCGGGGGGCGTCGCGCCGGCAATGGCGGGGAGTTGAACGCCGGGGTTGGCCGGGGCGACTGTGGTGATGGTGATCGTCTCGCGCGGCGTGGAGACCGTCTGGTAGGTGCCGGACTTCGGGTCGAAGTAGGTGAACTAAATGGGGCCGAGCGTGTAGGTGCCGGGGTGGGTGGGGACGAGCACGACGTCCTCGGTGAGCGTGACGTCGAAGAGCTTGCCCTCCGTGGGCGTGCGCTTGGCCTTGGGCTGCACGACTTGGAAATCCTTGGAGACGTCGCGCTGGGGGAGGCCGGCGATGTCGGGCCAGTTGCCCGAGCCGCTGAGTTCAAGTGTCCACGTGATCGGTTCGCCGACGGCCGCGTTGGTCGGCACCACTTTGGAGATGAGCTTGAAGTCGCCGACCGCGCCCGAGAAGCCGGTGACGTTCGGGGTGGGTAACGCGCGGATCGTGAGCTCGGGCCGCTTGGTGGTGACGGTGAGATCCTCGACGCGCTGCTGCTGGAACAGGCCGAAGCCGATGCTGCCGGTGGCGATGCGCACGTTCTGCGTGGCGGGGTTGAGCACCAGCGGGCCGGGCGTCTTCGCGTAGGCGCGCGTCTTGTTGGTGATGTTGATCCGCGGCTCGCCGTTGAGGGACAGTTCGGCCGGTTCGGGCTTGGACCAGTCCTCCACGATCAGCGCGCCGGGGTTCCAGTCGAGGTTGCTGGTGAGCTGGCTGAAGCTCCGGCGGGCGGCGTCGAGGGTGTACGTCAGCGAGAAGACTTCGCCGGCCCAGAGGGTCGTGGAGCCGGTCATCAGCCGGGCGTTGACGGTGGAGTCGGGAACGACGCGCGGGACGCCGCCGGTGAACGCGGCCACTTTCAGCGGACCCTTGTTCGTCTGCACGGTGAACGCCGGAATTTGCAGCGTGACCCCGGCGCGCCGGGCCCGCGCGTTGTAGGTCAGGACGGTGGAGCGCGAAAACGTGCCGTTGATGATCGTGGTCTGCGACGACGTGCCCGCGAGGGTGAGCACCGAGTCCTCGATCGGCGGGAGCTTCGGATCACCGTCCGGCGTGCAGTCCTCGAAGATGAGCTGGACGTCGGTGGACTCCTCCGAGCCTTCCCAACGGACGGTCTGAGCCCGGGCGGCGAGCGCGAGTGAAAGCAGGAAAAGAAGGGCGAGGAAACGGCGCATGAGGGTCACCAGTCTTTGCCCTTTTTCTTGGGCGTGGCGGTTTTGTTTTCGGCGTCCATCAGTTGGAAGAGTTCGGCGGGGGAATCCTGGTTGCGGAGCTGGTCGAGCTTTTGCAGCGGCAGGGCGAGGGCGGGGTCCACCGGGGTTTTTTCGCCCTCCTTTTTCTCCGGCACGCCGCCGACCTTCTGGGTATCCTCCGGGGCCGACGGCGGCGGCTGGTCGTGCTGTTGCATGTCACCGAACGCGGACTGGGCGGGCTTCCGGTCGGCGGGGTTGGGCTTTTGGTTTACCGGGGAATTTGGCTGCTGGTTTTTTTGCTGCTGGGGATTGCCCTGGGAATCCTTGTTCTGCTGATCCTGCTTTGATTGATCCTGCTTCTGCTGATCCTGGTTTTGCTGGTCCTGATTCTGTTGGTCTTGGTTCTGCTGCTGTTGTTGTTGCTGCTGCTGATCCTTCTTTTGGTCGGGTTTCTTGAGCAGGGCCTCGAGGTCCTCGCGCAGCTTCGGCCAGTCGGCAGTCTTCGCATCGAGTCCGGAACCGAGGGTGACGGCGGAAAGGGCGTCCTGCACGGGGCCTTGGGGCACCGGACGCTGGTCGTCCTGGATGTGCTGGCCCCAACTGACGGTTTCGCGGGCGAGCTCAGCCCAGTCGCGCGCGGTGCGTTCGTCCTTTGCGGACAACCGCCCGACGATCTTGGCGAGGGGCGCGGCGGGGTCGGAGACCGCGCGTGCCGTGTTTGGGAGACCGAGGCCCGCGGCGAGCAGGCCGCCGAGAAACAAGGCGGCCACAGCCGGCCGGGCGGAAGTCGCGGGCGGGCGGGACGCCGCGGTGAGCTTGAGTTCTCTCGGACGGGCGCGGACGGGAAATTCGTAGCAGAAGCTCAGGAGCAGGCACCACAGCGCGACGGCGAGGGGCCACTGGAAGCGCTCGACGAGGCGCACGGTGTTTTTCTCCATGAACTTGCCCTTCTGGCCGGCCTCGACCGTGGCGTTGAGCACGCCGGCGAGATCGAGCCAGGTGCTCGCGTCGCGATACGTGCCGCCCGTGACCGAGGCAAGTTCCTGCAGCGTGCCGCTCTCGAGTTTCGAAAGCACGACGGCGCCACGCTCGTCCTTCACAAAGGCGCCGGAGCCGTCGGGAATCATCGCGCCGGCGGCGGTGCCGATGCCGAGTCCGATCACGCGAATGCCTTTTTTCTTCAGTTCGGCGGCGGCGTCCTTCCACTCGTCGTCCGTCGCCTCGCCATCGCTGAGGATGATGAGGTAGCGATCGGCAGTTCCGGTACCGAACGCGGCGAGGGACGTGTCGATGAGCGCGCGATAGTTCGTGCCGCCCTCGGGGAGGAAGTCAGGTCCCAGCGCAGGCAGGAACTCGCGGAGGATCTCGTAATCCGAGCTGAGCGGACTCTGCACAAAGGCGGTGCCGGCGAATGATACAAGGCCGACGCGCTCGCCGGAGAGTTTTTCGAGCAGGGACTGCGTGAGGAGCTTCGCCCGCTCGAGACGCGAGGGGCGGACGTCCTGCGACAGCATCGAACGCGAGAGGTCGATCGCGATGATGATTTCGCGGGCCTGATCGAAGACGGGCTCCTCAATGCGTCCCCATTGCGGACGGGCAAGGGCGAAGATGCCCAGCACCAGACCCGCGCAGAGCCAGCCGCGGGCGCGGCGGCGACGGGTGGGCGTGGCCACGAACGAGAGGTGCTGCGGGCCGGCCTCAGCGTGCAGGATTTTGGGATGCACGGTCGCGGCGGCGCGCCGGCGCCGCGCAAACTCGGCGGCGAGCAAGGCCGCGGGCACGAGCAGGAGCCAGAAAAGTTGCGGCCAGGCGAAGGTCATGCGGCGGCCTCCTTTTGCCACAGCGGCCGGGCGAAGAGGGCGGCGAGCAGCAGCGCGGCCAGGCCGGGCGCGGCGAGCCAGTAGAAAAGCTCCGTGGTGATGAGGTAGCTCTTGGCTTGGAATTCGATTTTCTGCGCCTTGTCGATCGCCTTGAAGGCCGACTCGATCGTGTCGGTGTCGGCGGCGCGGAAGAAGTGTCCGCCGGTGGATTCCGAGATTTGGCGCAGGGCTTCCTCGTCGAGGTCGGCCATCATGCGGCGGTAACCGATCTTGTTGCCTTTGTCGTCGAACACGGGGAACGGGACGATGCCGTCCTTGCCGGCGCCGATGGTGTAGACGGGCACGCCGCGTTTTTCGGCGATGTCCGTCGCCTGTTCGGGCGTGAGGGCGCCGCGGTTGTTGACGCCGTCCGTGAGGAGCACAACGAACGCGCCGGAACGCTTGCCGCCGCTTTCACGTTTGGCCTGTTCCAGCCGCGTCAGCGAGACACCGAGGCCGTCGCCGATGGCAGTGCCGTCCTCGATCAGGCCGATTTTCAAGCGCTCGGTCTGCTTCGAAAGCCAGTCATGGTCAAAAGTGAGCGGCGCGAGCGTGTAGGCGCGGCCGGAGAAGACGACGATGCCGATGCGGTCGCTGGGACGATCGTTGATGAAAGCCTGGATGACCGGCTTGATGGCTTGTAGCCGGTTGATGCGGTCGCCGCCTTTCTCGTAATCCTCAGCGAGCATCGAACCGGAAAGGTCGATCGCCAGCATGATGTCGTAGCCCTGCGACCGAACCTCGCGCTTGTCCTCGACATGCTGCGGGCGCGCGAGCCCGGCGACCAGCAGGACGAGGCCGACCGAGGCGAGCACGATGGGCCAGCGGGAAAACGAGGCCAGCGACGGCCGGTGCCACGCGGCGGCAAAGGGCACGAGGAGGACGGGCACGCGACGGCGGCCGCGCAACAGCGCGGTCAAGATGATCGCGAGCAGCGCCAGCAGCCACAGCGGATCCTGCAGCACGTAACCGTGACCGATCGGCACGGTCCACGTCCCTAGGGAAGAGGAATGAGCAACGAAGGACGAGACGCCGGAAAGAGAGGAAGCGAGGGAGCGCATCGGAATCATTCAGCTGCCGACGCCGGCGCGCATGCGGGCGTGGAAAAATTTCACGAGGGCATCGAGGCGGTTCTGATCCGTGCCGACAACGAGCCGGCTGAGCCGGTTGGGGAAGAGCGCCGTCCACGCGGCCTCGCGCTCGACGCCCCAGGTGGCGTGCGCGGCGCGCTCGGCGGCGCTGCCCTCGAGGGTAACGAGCCGGCCGGCGGAGGGATCGTAGGCGGCAAAGGACTCCGACGCGGGCAAGGCGTGCTCCCACGGATCGTCCACGCGAAAGCCCATCGTCTGGTATCGGCGCCGGAGAACGCCCCAGCCCTCGGGCTCGGCACGGGGCGGGAAGTCTCCGAGCCAGAGAAATACGCTGTGCTTCGGCGCGGCGCGCGCGAGGAACCGCCAGGGGATCTCGGCCGGGCCGTCGGTGGGCGCGGGCGCGGGACGCGACAGGAGAGTGGCGGCGGCGTGGAGGATGGCGCCCCGGCCGCGGACGGGTTCGCGGATGAGGTTGCCGGTGGGTGAGGCGTGCACGAAGCCCACCCGGTCGCGGTTGACCGCGCCCAGCAGCATGACGAGGCCGGCGAGCTCGAGCAGGGCTTCCCGTTTGGATTGTGCGCCGGAGCCGAAGTGGAGCGACGGGGAATCCTCGAACACCAGGAGCAGCGTGACTTCGCGCTCCTCGACGAATTTCTTGCGGTAGGCCTCGCCGAGGCGCGCGGTGACGTTCCAGTCGATGTCGCGCACGTCGTCGCCGAACTCGTATTTCACGACCTGGTCGAACTCCATGCCGCGTCCGCGGAAAGTGGAGCGGTACTCGCCGCTCAGCACGTTCTCGACGGCATGGCGCACGCGCCACTCCAGCTGGCGCAGGAGAGCGAGGGGATTTTCGATTTTCGAATTTGGATTTTCGATTGGCATCGGAGGGGCCCGCGAATCATGCGAACCGGCGCGAATGAAAACGACGAGGCGGGTTCATTCGCGGGCTTCGCGGGCGAACGGAATCACTGAGCGGGCACCGGCGTGGAGGTGACGACCTGGGCCACGATCTTGTCGGCGGACACTTCCTCCGCCTCGGCCTCGTAGGTCAGGCCGATGCGGTGACGCATCACCTCGGGTGCGAGTTCCTGGATGAGTGCAGGCGAAACGTAATCCTCGCCGCGAAGCCACGCGAGCGCGCGGCCGGCCTGGTAGAGCGCGAGCGACGCGCGCGGCGAGGCGCCGAAATTCAGATAGCGTTTCTTACCCGGAGTGTTTTCCGCGAGGGTCCGCGTGCCGCGGACGAGGGCGAGGATGTAGCCCTGCACAGCGGGCGAGACGTGGAGCTGGTCCACCTGCTGGCGCAGTGCGAGTAACTCCTCGCCGCTCGAGACGGGCAGGAGCGAAGGCTGCTGGGTGACCTGGCCCCAGCGTTGCATCATGGACGATTCCTCGGCGGCGCTCGGGTAGTCGACGATCAGCTTGAAGAGGAAGCGGTCGGTCTGCGCCTCGGGGAGAGGATAGGTGCCCTCCTGCTCGATGGGGTTTTGCGTGGCCATGACGAAGAACGGTTTGGGCAGCGGATGGGTGTGGCCGCCGATGGTGACCTGCCGCTCCTGCATGGCCTCGAGCAGCGCGCTCTGGACTTTCGCGGGGGCGCGGTTGATTTCGTCGGCGAGGACGAGGTTGGCGAAAATCGGGCCGCGGTGCGGGGAGAATTCGCCGGTCTTGGGCTGGAAGATCATCGTGCCGACGACATCGCTGGGCAGCAGGTCGGGTGTGAACTGGATGCGCTCGAACTGGACGCCGAGGGCGGTGCCGAGCGACTTGACGAGGAGCGTCTTGGCGAGGCCGGGCATGCCCTCGAGGAGGACGTGGCCGTTGGCGAGGAGGGCGACGAGCAGGTGCTCGATGGCGGCGTCCTGGCCGATGACGGCCTTGCCGATTTCGTTGCGAAGTTTTTGTGACCAGGCGGGACCGTTAATCATGGGGGAAAAGTGGGAGGAAGGACCGGGGGGTGGTTTGACTCCGGGCCCGAAGATAAGTTTCCATCAGGAAAAAGCGGCCGCTAGGCCTTTACCACCCCAAATCGATGAGCGGCGGGGTCGCGGAGCGGATGCGACGCCGGACAGGATGAACGGCGGATCGCGCCAAGGCTGTGTGGACCAGACGGAGTGGTGCGGAGCGCGGCCCGTCACCTTGATTTTCCGACCAATGCTGCTCCTCAATGGGCGGGATCAGGTAGCGGCAACTCGGCGATCTTCAGCGGGATTTTAAACAGCGAGCGGTCGGTCACCAGCCAGCAAACCAGTTTGCCATCGGCCGGAAGGCGCGAGCCCAACGTGTAAACATCGAACCGTTTGCCGGGTTCCTGGCCGGAATGGTACCAGCCGTTGTGGTCGTACCGCATGGCCTTCCCGTCTGCCGTCTGAAATTCGAGGCTGATCAGATTGCCTTTCGGATCGGAAATGCCGACCGCCAAGTCGTTGGCCGAAACCTCTAACTTGGACCGGCGCGGGGGCATCCACTTTGGCCTGACGCCAAAGAGATCGCCGCCGTCATATTCCGCTGGTCCGCCCAGCGCGGTCTTATCGGCCAGATAACGATCACACGTTGCTTTGTCGTAAAGGATCAGCGTAACCCCTGCGGCGGCCAGCGCATCGGATTTAACAGGTGATCCGATCTTCGCGGGAAAACTTTCAATTACCGCTTTGGCTCCTGTTGGGTCGAGTCGTGGAATGACGAGCTCAATCGTGCCCTCCACGGCCATGATTTTTTTGGCGTCGGGACTGACCCCTCCGACGGAAAATTGCAGCGGTGGAAAAGGGGCGCGGACCATGTCCTCCGCTGAAACGCTCCCCACGCCGGGGTGATAAAATATGGGGTTCAGGGTCGAGTGCAGTTCAGCTCCCCTGTCATCCACCGCGTGCGCGATGATGATTCGCCCTGCCTTCACATCTTTGGCGCCGGGTCCCTGCAGCTGGACCGCAAAACCCCAATCCGAGGTCGGTGGAGGCCGGGGCTCAGAGGGTGGCCGCAGGTTAAAGCCACTCGACATGATACGTTGGGGCCCAGAGACTTGCAGGTGGATGGCGATGTCCTCAGCGCGCTCCCCTTTGAACTCGATGGGCACTATGAAAGTCGATTTCACAAAACCCTTTTCACCCTCGGCAGGAAAAAACCGCCATTGCAGCACGGCATCAAGGGCGGACTGGTTGTGGCGGGGATCGTCTGATTCCAGCACGCGGGCGGCCTCGACGCCGCCGGTTTCGTCGACGATGAAGGAAACCATCACCGTGATCTTGGGTTTCCCGGGGATGGCCGTGACGAGGGGAGGCACCGGCAGCACGGTGGATTGGATTCGAGCGGGTTTTTTGGCGTGGCCCGGATCGTTCAACAGGCGCAAGTAAGCCGGCGTGTCAGACCAGAGTTCGTTGAGTTTCTTTTTCGTGTCTTCGCCCGAACCGGCAGCGAGGCGGGTGGTGAGTAACACGCAGGAAACCAAGAGGGCCAAGCTGTGAGGCAGACGCCGCCGGGCCGCGGAAGTGGGACGGCGAACAATCGAACGGGGTAATTTCATTGTCGTGCGTTGGGACCGGAAAAGGCATAATTGGGTCCATCATGAACGGGCAAATGGAATTGCGGCTGGCGGCGGTGGGCGCATCGAGTGCCGACGTGGAGGAGAAGTTTATCCGCGGCTCCGGGCCAGGCGGACAAAAGATCAACAAGACGTCCTCGACGGTGTGGCTGCGCCACCATCCGACCGGCATTGAGGTGCGCATCCAGGCGGAGCGCTCGCAGGCGGCGAACCGCGAGCTGGCATGGGCGGAATTGGCCGCAAAACTTGAGGCGCGGGCGCGAAACGCGGTCCTGGCCGCGGAGCAGGCGCGCGAGGCGGAGCGCCGCCGGACGCGACAAAAGAGCCACGGCCAGAAGGTCAAGATGATCGAGGCCAAGAAGCACCGCGCGAAGCACAAGGCGCGGCGCGGGCGGGTGAGCGGGGAATGGTAGGCGGACCCGCGCGCGTCGGCCTACGCAGCGCCGCCGCCGGGCAGATTTGTCTTCCGTGAGGAAATTTTTTGGGCCCGAGAAGTGGGTGCCCGGCCGCGCCGGTTCACTGCCTGATACGGTTGAATTGCCCCGGGAAGGGCGCCGGAACGACGAAGGCCGGATGGCCCGTGATCAGAGCAACTCGACCGCGTCGCCGAGGCGGACCATGCCGGTCTTGGTTTCGTGGATCACGTTCTGGCCGAAGTTGACGTCGGTGGGATCGACAGTGTCGCGGCGGTACGTCGCGAGGGTGCGGAGCGGTTCCTTGCCGCGCTCGGCCGTGAGCTGGTTGGTCGTGGTAACGATGCAGCGCGCACATGCGCCGGCGGTGCGGAATTCGACCTGGCCGACGCGGAAGCGATTCCAGGTGTCCTCGGCAAAGGCCTCGCAGCCCTCCACGACGAAGCTCGGCCGGAACCGGTCCACGGGGAGCGGTTCGTCGAGGCGGGAGTTGAGGTCGGCGAGCGAAGCCTCGCTCAGGATCATGAAGGGATGGGCGTCGGCGAAGTTCACGACATCGCCCGGCCGCGCCTGATCGGGCTTGAGGACGGGGCGGTGAAATTTTTCCCCGATGCGGACCAGTTTGCAGGGATGGCGGAGGAATTCGGAAAGCCACACCGCGACCTCCACGCCGCAGTCCTCGGCGAGCAGGCCCTCGCTCTTCCAGACGCGGACCGGGAGCAGCGCGGCCGGCGCGGACGCGCGTCGCGGTACAGCGCACGAGCCGCCATGCGGCGCGCGCAACACGAGGTCGCGCGCGGTGAGGCTGGTCTCGATGAGCGCCATGCGCGGCAGCGTTCGCTGGGTGAGAAACTGGTTGTGGGAATCCACCACGAGGAAACGCCGGTCGCCCACGAAGCCCAGCGCGTCGATGTCCGCGGCGGGCACGGCGAAACCGCGGAGGGACTTGACGGGATAGAGAAACAGCTGGGTGACGCGCATCTTTAAGCCGGGCGCCGGCGATACATTGCGAGGAAATGCGCGGTGCCGGACGGGGACGCGAATGCGCCCGGCACGACGCCGTCGAGGCCGTAACAAATGTGCAGGTGCGGGCCGTCGAGCCGATAGATTGCGGGGATGGTGCGACCGGCATTGGTGCCGGCGACGCCTTTGAGCGTGAGGGCCTTGGCAGTGGGATGGGGCGCGAGGGCGAACGTGCCCTGGTCGGCGATCTCGCCGTTGAAGCGCACGGTGTAGGTGCTGGCAGCGAGCTCGATTTCGATCTTGTGCGCGACGAGGTCGGGCATTTTTTCGCCGGCCAACTCGGCCGAGACAATCTGCCAGTGACCGGCGAGGGCGGCGGCTTCGTCCATGGGGCTCAGGAACGTTTGGTGAGGTCGCGCGGGGCGATCTCGATTGGGTCGGGCGCCGGGAGGTTCTTGGCGCCCTTGGCGCCGAGTTCTGCAAACTTGCGTGCGCCCGGCAGAAGGGTGCCCTCATAGGACCCGACGGCCTTGTTGTAGTGGCCGAGGGCGGACTTAAGGCCGCTGCCAACGTTCTCGAGGTGCTCGGCGAACGTCGCGACGCGATCGTGGAGCTCGCGGCCGAGCGCGGCGATAATCTCGGCGTTTTTCGAAACGGCCTCCTGCCGCCAGCCGTAGGAGGCGGCCTTGAGCAGGGCGATGAGGGTTGTGGGCGTGGCCAGCAGGACCCGGCGGGTGAGGGCCCGGTCCATTAACGTGCGGTCGGTTTGCAGGGCGGCCGTGAGGAAGTGATCGCCGGGGAGGAAGAGCACCACGAATTCCGGGGCCGGTTGGAATTGCTCCCAGTAATTTTTCGCGCCGAGGGCGTCGATGTGGCCGCGGACCTTCGCGGCATGCTCGATCAGCTTGGCGCTGCGGACGGCTTCATCGGTGGTTTCGCCGGCGGCGCGGTAGGCGTCGAGGGGCGCCTTGGCGTCCACGACGATGCGGTGATCGCCGGGCAACCGGACGACCACGTCGGCGCGGAGGGCGCCCGCCGTTTCCTGCTCGGTGAAATCGCAATAGGGTAGCATGTCCGCCATCTCGACGACGCGGCGCAGCTGGAGTTCACCCCAGCTGCCGGCATAGGTGGTGGAGCGGAGGGCGGTGGAAAGCTTGCTGGCTTCGCTTTGGAGCTGGAGCTGGGCGGTGTTGAGCGAGCGGAGCTGCTCGGTGAGCGAACCGTAGGCTTCCTTGCGGGCGTTTTCGATCGCGGCGATCTTGGTGTCCACTTGGAGAAGGGATTCCTTCAGGGGCTTGACCAAGGCGTCGATGGCCTGCTGGCGTCTTTCGAGGTCGCCGGTCGAGGCCTGTTGGAGCTTGGCAAATGACTCCTTCGCGAGCTCGAGAAACGACGTGTTGTTGCGGCTCAGGGCGTCGGCGGAGAGGGCCTTGAATTCATTGGCCACCCGGACCTGCGCATCGCGCTCGGCGGTGAGCTGGGTTTGGAGCTGGGTGTTGAGGGTGGAAAGCCGGGCGCTTTCGTTGCGCAGTCCGAGCACCTCGGAATTGAGGCGCGTGTTGTCCTCCTCGCACTTGCGCAAACGCTCGGCCGAACCCGCCTGCCGACCGCGCAGTAAAAGGGCCGTGAAAACCGCGGCCAAAACGGCGGCGACAAGGGCGGTAAAAAAGGTGGCCACGGGGGATGGTTTGGGGCTGGCGGGAGCAAATCAACCCCGGATGCGTTTCTTGACACAAGTTGGTCTCGTCTGCAAACACGCGTCATGCTCTCCGTGAGATATTTAGCCCCCATTCAGGCGAACCCTGCACGGCTACCATAACCCATGCAGACCGAACCCTCCCCCGCAAAGGTGGCGGCCGCAGAAAAACCCGTGGTACTGGTCGTCGATGACGAGTACGGTCCGCGTGAGTCGATTGCCTTCACTTTGTCGTCGGAATTCACGGTCGAAACCGCCGACCGCGCGGCCGATGCGCTGAACCGGATCCGGGCCAAGCCGTACGCGCTGGTGGTGATGGACATCCGGATGCCCGAAATGGACGGCATCCGTGCGCTCGAGGAACTGCGCAAAATCGACGCCAACGTTTCGGTGATTATGCTGACGGGTTACGGCACGCTGCACACGGCCCAGCAGGCGATGGTGACGGGGGCCAACCAATACCTCCGCAAGCCGCCGGACATTGCCGAACTGCTGGAGGCGGCGCGCAAGCAGTCCGCGGCCACGGCCGTGCGCCGGCACCAGGCCAAGATCAACCGTGACGCCGTGGAGATGAACGCCGCGCTCAAACGCGAGATCGACCAGAAGGAGCCGCAAGTCTGGCAGGCGCGGGCGTCGGTCGAGCTGGTGCACGACCTGAACAACCCCCTCACCGTCGTCATCGGCTACGCCACGCTGCTGGTCGAGGAAGCCCGGGCGGTGTCGGCGGTGGACCCGGAACGCGGGCGCCGGCTGCTAGAGTACGCTAACCTGGTCGAGAAAGCGGCGGAGTATTGCCACCATTTGTCGGAAAACTGGCGCCTCGCGTCGAAGCAGGCGGCGGAGTTCGCGCTACTGGACCTGGTGAAGACGGCCCGCGAAGTGCAGTCCGTGATCTTTTTTGGCTCGGTTTCGATCACGTTTTCCGGGCTGGAGGCGGCTCCGATCCGCGGCTCGAAGTTCGAGCTGATGCGGGTGTTCCAGAACGTCTTCAAGAACTCGCTGGAGGCGGGAGCGACCCAGCTGACCGTGGCGATGGCGCGCGCGGGCGACCGGATCGAGATGACGGTGACGGACAACGGTGCCGGGATGGACCCGGACCGCATGCGCAAGGCCCTGAAAGGCGGGTTCACCAGCAAGGAGAACGGCACGGGCCTCGGGCTGAGCATCTGCCGGCACCTCCTGGGCACGCACGGCGCGACGATGGTGCTGGAATCGGCGGCAGGGCAGGGCTCGGTGGTGCGCATGGTGTTTCCCGCGGCCTCTTGACCGCGCCATGAAACGCCGTCGCGTCAAAATCACGGGCCTCGGGCCAGTCACCCCTGCTGGGATCGGGAAAAGAGATTTTGAGCGAGGTATTATGGAGGATGTGAGCCGGATCCGTGCATTTACTAAATTGGAAGAGGATCTAGGCCCATTCGTCGCTGCTTACATTGATCGTTTTCGTATTGAGGACTACGTGCAGCGTGACTCCGTGCCGAAGGGTGCTGCCAGACATACATTGTTCGCAATCGCTGGGGCTGTACTCGCTCTACAAGACGCAGGGCTAGCCGTCGATGAATTGAATCGAAGCAACAGCGTGGTAGTTTCAGGAGCGTGTGTTATGGATTTCGATGGCATCGTTCGTACAGTTGAGGGAGTGGTCACAAAAGGTATTCGTGGCGCACTTCCCAGAACAGTATACACAACTAATGCTGCATGCATTCCAGCGTCAGTGGCCCAAGTTCTTGGGCTCGAAGCACGCAGCATGACAGTTCAAAGTTCGTGCTGCACTGGTACTGATGCAATTGGTCATGCCATGCGTCTTATAGAAACAGGTGAGGCGGATATAGCGATTTGTGGTGGTACAGACGCTCCACTCTATCGATGCCCGCTTGTAGAGCTTCGAGCTATTGGAATGACTCCCGCTACAGTCGAGAATGCTAAAGGGATCAATAGACCTTTCGATCTCTGGAGAACAACTGGAGTCGTGAGCGAGGGGGCAAGTATGTTTGTTCTCGAGGCTGAATCGAGTCCGCGCGAGGGCTATTGTTTCCTTACTGGTTATGGTTATGGTAATGATCCGATTGACAAGCTTTGTGGCGGCATGACGACGGCTATGAAATTTGCGTTAGCAGACAGTGGTAACAGGCCCGAGAATGTTGATGCAATAAGTGCATGGGGTCCTGGCCATAGGCTTATCGATCCTGCAGAAGCGGCGATGCTCAAGGAAGTCTTCGGTACCAAATTGGCGGCTATTCCAGCGGTTTCAATTAAAGGTGCAATCGGGAACCCTCTTGGCGCAGCTGGTGCAATTCAAGTGGCAGCGGCGGCGATCTCTCTTCGCGGTGGCGTGATTCCTCCAACTGTAAATTGGAAATACCCCGATCCTGATTGTCCCCTCAATCTTTCGTCGCAGGCTCGTCATCTCAGCCATGACGTCACACTTATCAACGCACATGGACTTTCTGGAGTGAATGCTAGTCTTGTAATGCAAAAATGCTGACCTCACCTGCACTTTTTGCAGCCATAGCTGTTGCGGCGGTCGGGTTCATTGTCTGTTGGTCGAACCCATCGCGGTGGGTCAACCGCGTTGTATTCACATGTTCGATCAACATAGCGATGTGGCTCGTCGCTTTGAATCTTACGCTTACGTCTGCAGGGCAAGGGCTGCTTTGGTTGCGGTGGACGACGGCAGTTGCTGCATTGATCCCGCTTCACTTTTGGCTTGTTAAGGAGGCGATCGCTTCGGACTTTCAAGAACTGCGGGGCGCCAAAATTAGAAAGGCATTTGGTTGGCTTGCTATGACGGTGGCTCTCACGGGCATTTGCTTCACGGATTATTTTATTCCTTCAGTATCGACGCATGAACGCCGAATCTATGGTTTTGGCTATTATTTCTACATCATAGGTAGCCTCGGATTATACATCGCGTTAGCCATCGATTCAGTACGACGCATCAAAACTTTGGTTGGCGGACGCCGGCTGGCATTGCAAATATGGCTTGGTGGTGGATGCGCGGCAGCGGCAACGATTCTGGCGCTGATGACCGCGAATGCACTCACGCATAATTCCAATTTTATCCGTCTACAGCCACTCGTTGTTCTTCTCTACTACGCAGGAACCGCGTTCGCGATTACAACGAGTCGCATTTTTGATGCGCGCCAAATTCTTTTAGTAACTGCTCAAAAACTCATTCTTATCGGTACAGTTGCCGCTGCGGCCTACGTTTTAGATTTGGGCCTCAGTAGCGTATTGCCTGAGCCACTTGGATTTCTCGCAACTACTGCTTTGGCGCTCTGGTTCGCTGGAACATTAAGCAACTGGCTCGACAGTAAATTTCATTTTTACCCTCAAGCTACTGCGGCGCGCCAGGCAGCTTTCGCCGCGGCTCAACGTGAAACGCGGGTGGACAAGCTATCGGCAGCATTTGTCGAAGTACTTAAAGGATGGGGACAGAGCGAGCATGCGTTGGTCATGTCGGGCACTAAAGGCGCTTTGAGCGGGGGCGGCGTCGATTTGCTCGAGGATTGTTCAGTGGTTCGGACGTTGCAGCAGTTACGCTGGGCCACGCCAGAGCGCCTTGCACGCGAACGTCCGACGCCGGACAGACTTTCGCTCATGGAATTTCTTACGAAACAATCTTTGGGCGTCATCGTCATTGCAGAGGGTCCTTCGCTCACGGCCTTGATCGGTGTGGGTACTGCGGCTTCACGCCGGCCCTTTACTTATCCGCAGGTCACCCAGCTGCAGGAGTTGGCGTCCATCGTAGAAAATTCTGTCGAGCGGGCGCATTTCTCGGTCAAGGCTCAGCGTGCGGAGCAGCTTGCGACGGTGGGCTTGCTCGGCGCCAGCCTGGCGCACGAGATCCGCAATCCCCTCGTATCGATCAAAGCCTTCGTCCAGCTCCTGCCGCAGCATTATCATGACCCCGTTTTTCGGGATAAATTCTTCCACCTGATCGGCGATGAGGTCATGCGCATCGACCGCCTGACCGAACAGCTGCTCGACCTGGCCTCGCCCCGGGTTTATTCGGCCCAGATGGTGGAACTGAACGTGGTGTTGAAGAGCACCCTTGAGCTGGTGGCGGCCAAGGCGACGGACAAGCAGATCCAGTTCATCACCGATTTTCAGGCCGTGCCGGACCGGATTTACACGGATGCATCCGCGGCGAAGCAAGTGCTCATCAATCTTTGCTTCAATGCCATCCAGGCTCTTGAGGCGCGCGCAGGCGAGCGTTGGGTCAAGCTGTCCACCCGTAACATTGCGAACCGGATTGAGGTCGTAGTCGAGGACAGCGGCCCTGGCATCGCGCCAGAGATTCGTCCGAGGCTTTTCCAGCCTTTTCAGTCCACTAAGTCGTCGGGCTTTGGACTTGGACTCGCCATCTGCAGCGACATCCTCGCCGGGCTTAACGCGACCATTACGGTCGATCCTTCCGAACCCGGTCGCGGTGCGACATTCCGTATTAACTTTCCATGCCAAGCCTAGTCATCCTCGCGACTGCCGACACGGCCCTTGCCGATGCATGGGAGCGCCAGCTGCCGCCGGGTCGCTCGGCGCTGCGGCTCACGCCTTCGACGTTTTCGTCGGGGTCTTCGCCGGGATTTGCCGCGGTCGTCGTCTTGGACGCTGCCTCCGAGACGGCGCTCCCGCTGGCTCTCGCCAAGTGCCCGACCATTTACGTTGGTGAACCTCGCAGCCTCCCGTTTGAGCAGGCTCGCATGGCTGGACGTGCCCGTGTATATCTGTCGTATGAGGAAAGCGCCACCCGCCTGCGTGAGTTGCTCCCGCTGGTGGAGGAAGTCGCCGAGAAGCAGTCCATGGTTGAGCTGCTGAGCGACAAGGCCCGGCGAAACGAGTCCGCCCGCACGCCGACCCGTGCCGTCGCGGCGGGAGACACGGCGGAACTCTGGGATTTTCTCGAAGGAGCGGTCGAAAATCTCGATACCCGCGACCGCCTGATCGCGGAATTTCGCCGCGCCTCGCGCCAATTGCTTCGGGCTTCGCATGCCGTATTTTTCCTGCGCGAGGCCGACGGCTTTCGAGCCGACCGTGGCACTTCATTTTTTCCGGCCGATGATCCGCTGGTAAGCTTGCTCGAAACCCATCCCGCCGTGATTGACGGCGCCAACTGGGACGGTCCTACGGATCCAGTAGCTGAGCTGTCTGTCCGTAACCGTCTTGCCTTGTGGGGAGCCCGCCTTCTCGTCCCGATCCACGATAATGGCCGTTTGCTCGGTCTTATTGCCCTAGGCATCCGCGACGACGGAGAACCCTATGACGAGGCGGATCGCACGCGAGCGGTATTTTTCGCGCGCCTGCTCCGCCATTTTCTCGCCAAGTCGGCCCAACTGGGCCGGCTGCACCAGCTCGCGGAGCAAACGCGGCTGGGCGTGAAGTATCTCCCCAGCACGCTCGTGCTTGCGCCAGATGAGAGTGTTCCGCGTCAAGTGCCGCTGGTCGTGCGCGACTTGATCGGCCACGCCCGTCGCTCGCGGGAAGTCTGTCGTGTGTCTCCAAGTGCCGAGCAGCCGTTCCGGGCCAGTGCCGGCATGGTGGCTGAAACGGGGGGCGTCTGGGCATTTTGGGAAGAAGCCAGCGGAGAGGTGCACGATGCCGCCAGCCGCCAGCGGAAGAACCGACGAACGTTGTTGCGCGAGCTTGCGCTGACGCTGAACCACGAATTTGGCAACGCCTTGGTGTCACTGGCCACATTCCGCCACAGCACGCCCGAACATCCGCTCTCAGCACCTCTTCTCGAAGCGGTTAAAAACGACGTCTCCAAGTTGGAAATCTTGAATGAGCAGATCGGACTCATGCACGCGCTGCACGAAACCGATTCGGCGCCATCGGATATTCGCGAGCTGGCGCAATCGATCGGACGCTCCCTGGGTGTGCGGGTTGAAATTGGCCCAGATTCGGTTGTGCTCAATGTAAATTTGAAGCTGTTGGATTTCGCGCTGCGTTCTCTTATTCAGAGCGTCGCCGAAAACAGGGGAGAATTAGGCTCGCGTGAGCTTTTTTTGCAGGTGCGCTCGACGGGATCGGGGTCGGAACTCACGGCGCTATTTTCTATCAAGGGCAAGCATCTCGAGTTGGAGGGCATCCTGCCGGAGCCAGTTGAAGGCGCGGTGCCGAATCAAGGACGACTGGGGGTGTTTCTCGCAAAGGAAATCCTTCGATTGCATCACGGCGAAATACATGCGGGTCCTGGTTTAGAGGGTACCGAAATCCTTATTTCCGTACGGTCGCCGTGAACCAGGCTGCAAATTTTGCAGAGTCTATGGTAACATGGGCGCGAGGCGAGCCATCGGTGAAAGCGCTTGTCCTCTTTGGCTCTCAAGTTCAGCGCAGAAATAATCAAAGTTGGAGCGCCGATGAGCAGTCTGATTGGGATTTTCAAATCATCACTTCGCGTCCGCGAATGTTTTTGGACGCCACGTGGTTGCGCGAGCTTACTCCAGCAAGCCCCAAAGCATACGCAGTCCGGGTTCCGCGCGTTGGCGCCATGCCCAAGATTACTGCCGTTCTCGCAGAGACCGAAGCAGACTTTGTAATCATTCCTGCCAGTGCACTTCGCATGGCAAAATACGCATGCACTCTGGGGCTGCATCACCGATTCGGACGCCTTCGCCGTAGTTTACAAGACCTCGCGATTGTCATCCGGCCCGGTTTCCAATTTTTGAAAGGTAAAGAGGATTGGGATCCGTTCTACCGAAAGGTTCTCGCGGACGTGGCAGATAGGCGGCTTGACAACGCAGAAATAGAGAATTTGGCGCACGGATTTGTTTGCGACTATGTTTGGGCGCTGAGGAAACTTAAACGAGGCGAGCTTGTTGCAGTTCAGCGGATGTTACACCGTGAACTCGCTGAGACGAATTTTCGCATTCTTCACGAATTAAAATTGCGCAGTGGAGAACGGACCTTTCCCGAAGCTCGTCGTCTTGAGCGACTAACTGCGGCAGCAGAGTTGGCGAGCGTGAGCGTGAACTCGCAATTGCAGGTAAATGAATTGCGAGCGGCTCTCGAACATTGTGCCACGACCCTGCGCGGGGTGGTTTACACGCTCATAGGGGATACATGGCGCTGGCCAGATCTGTAACGGATTTGTTGCGTGTGATAGGTGGCAGAATCGGAATTTGTCCGGAATAACGATTAAAGCGCCACTACGCTTTTATACCAGAGCACGTTCAAGATGCAACGAAGCACTTTACTAATCCGTTTTGTCATCCCTATGGCATCGCATAGAATACACTGATCATGTCTATTGTAGTATTATTCGCGGGAATCTTGGCTCTTAGCATTGGAATTGCGCTGTTATGGTCCCATTTCGGCAGATTCACGACACAGGTATTTGCAGCGATGACTCTTATTGTAGCATTGCACTTATTTCTAATTTATTGGGCTCTGCAAACAGGAACCATCTTCGAGCAAGATCACAGTGAGAATCCGCTCCCAATGCTCCGGGCGGCTGCTGCGGTTTCAATGTTTATCCCCTGGTTGCTTTGGATTATAAAAGAGTCCCTGGTAACTTGCGAAACAGAAAAATATCGGACGCTTCAACGGTCATTACCATGGTTGGGCATATGCGTGGTGCTTGCCGCCTTCTGTTGCACAAACTCTTACTATCATTATGTCGTCGAAAATTTGCCGGCTTACCGGAAGCACGATTCTTATTACGCGCCGGTGAATTTTACCTTAATGGTGATTTATACATTGTTAGTAGCCCAATCATGGCTCCAAATGAGACTGCAGACTGGCATTAGGCGCATAGAGATGCAGTTTCTCGTTTTGAATTCCGGTGTCGTTGCGCTATTGGCAGTCGGCCTTGCCCTTATCACCCATTATCTGGCGATTCCTAGAATACGGTTACTGATTCATCTTGTTGTGATCGCGGGCTGCGCGCTGTCCGCTTGGGCGGTTACCTACTATCGTGTCTTCGACGTGCGCCAGGTCTTTATTTCTTTGGCTCAACGTGTCGGTCTAGTTTTATCTTTGGGACTGTGTATATTTGTGGGATCGCTGACAATAAGCACCATAGTTGTTCAACCCGTCGCTCTAATTCTCAGCATCGTCATTTTCAGTTCTGTTGTCTTTTGGTTAGATCGCCGATCCCGTGCTTGGCTTGGCATCGATGGCGAAAAGGCGCTGTCGGAAATGCGGCGAGCTGCAATCGACATCGCGCGCGCCGAGCCTCAGGCAGAAAAACTTGAGAACATGTTTGAGGCTTTTTTGGCGGAGAAATGTAACGCCCCCTTTGCGACGATGTTATTTGATCAGGGTGCGGCGTACGCGGGCGGAGGTCTCCGATTCCCCAAGACACGAACCGGGTGTGCAGCCTTGTGTGAAACCGGCTGGGCCACGCCGGAGAGTCTCACGCGGCGGCGTGCGACAAGCGGACTGGCGGATTTGCGGTCGTTTCTCATCGAACACTCGTTGGGCGTGATGATTGCGGCGCCGCGCGGAAGCCAAAGCCCGTCTTTGCTCCTCGCCCTGGGGGTCAAGGCCAACGAGTGGCCGTTTACCTATCCGGAGGTCCAGCGGCTGCAAAATATCGCCGAACTGATGGACAATATTCTGACACGCTCCCGGCTCACCATGCAGGCGGCTGAGCGGGCGAAGATCGAGCATCTCGCCATGATGTCGCGCGGCCTGGCCCACGATCTCAACAATTTGATCACACCGATTTCGTCTTTTCTCGTGCACACCGACGAGAAATTCGCCCCGGGCAGTCCGGAGCGGGAGGTCCACGGCTCCGCCCAGCGGTCGGTGCGCGTCATGACCGAATATGTCCGCGAGGCCTTGTTTTTCTCCAATCGTTTCACCGCCCGGTTCGAATCGGTCGACCTTGGCCGGATCCTGCAGGAGGTGCGCGCGCTGACGATGACGCGGGCCAACGAGCGCGGCGTGAAAGTCACGGAAACGACAGAAAGTTACGGAAAGTTTACGGCGGATGCCGTGTTGCTGCAGCGGATGCTGGTCAACGTGGTCAGCAATGCGATCGACGCCTCGACCCCCGGGCAAGTGGTTGCGCTCTCGGCCCTGCCAGGGCGGAGTGGCTGGTTGGACGTGCGCGTGTCGGACGAGGGTTGCGGAATTTCGCCCGAAGACCTCGAGCATATTTTCGACGCGTATTTCACGACCAAGCGCTATGGCGATGAAGTCCGGGGTTTCGGCCTGGGTCTTACCATCTGTCAAAAGATCGCCCGCCTGCATGGCGGAACCATCTCGGTCACCAGCCAGCTGGGCCGCGGGACCACGGTTGCGATCGAGCTGCCGGTTGAGCAGGGCAGCTAAAGCCGGTGGCGGCCTGGCCGGTGCGTTGACTATCCCGGGACGCGTTGTAACAAACTCAGGCACGTGGTCATGAGCATAGACACAACCGCCTTGGTGACGCCCCGGATTCTGGTGGTCGATGATGAGCGGCAAATCCACGCCTCATTGCGACTCCGCTTGGCGAAGCAATATGAGCTGGTGTGTTGCTTTGACGCCCAGGCAGCATTGCGGGCGCTGGAAAAGGACCGCTTTGATCTCTGTCTGGTGGATATCTGCATGCCCGAGATGGACGGGTTGGATTTCATCGAGGCGGCCCAGCGCAGCGATCCGGCCCTCGGGTACGTGGTGCTGAGCGCGTTCGACTCGAGTGAGAATCTCCGCCGCACCATCCCGCTACACGTCTTCGAGTTTGTGGGGAAACCTTTGCCGGAGCGGGACGGTTTTGAGGCGCGGATTCCGGAATGGATCGGCCGCACCCGCGCACAACGCCGCGACCAGGCGCTCGCCCGGCAGGCCGGCACCATCAACCATGATTTGGATCTCGCCCGGATGGAGCGGGAGGTCGAATTGGTG
>Ga0206936_1127_pt1 | contig 21731 bp, 15 predicted proteins | sample Alteio_BWOrgHeat_14_FD_152922 | JGI IMG/M metagenome (GOLD analysis project Ga0206936, IMG submission 152922) | Enriched cells from forest soil in Barre Woods Harvard Forest LTER site, Petersham, Massachusetts, United States -... | ecosystem: Environmental > Terrestrial > Soil > Temperate forest >... | reverse complement strand
ATGGAGTCAAGGAGTGATTGCGCAGCTGGAGGGAAGTCGAAAGTTACCTGAAGAGGATTTGTTTGGAAAGCGGTCAGGCTGACAAGGTCATCGTTTGGCCAGCTGACGCCCGTGATGTGGAGAGCCCTTGACGCAAGTGGACCGAACTTTGGCCGGCAATCGCTGACGATACTGCCTGCGGTTCCATTCCATGCGATCACGGCCAGCGGACAGGCCCACATCCGTGGTCCTTCTGGCGGCTGAGGCGCGATCTGATAACGCTGTGGATAGATGCTCTGTGGGGTCGAAGGGCGAACTGCGAAATGCCAGTAATCGCCGGTATGAAAGGTGAGACCTGTCTGTAGTGTTACGAGCAGGCCGGTGTCGCCTAAAGCGATGGCCTGCCCTGGTGTAAAGACTACTTGCTGCTGCCAGACACGGAGATAGAGTTGAGTCGAAGGTGATTGGCTGGATTGCACGTATTCCGGAGGAAATGAAGCACCACTGGGTAGCGGAACAGATTGACTATCCTGGTCGTAATTCTTATCGAGAGTAACTACGAATCCGCTAAGCGCAGCGACATATGCGCCAGGATTGTCTAACTCCGCGGCGGAACGAAGTATTTCAACCGCCTGACCGGCAACAGGTTGATGGTTGGTGTCTGGCGGAACCACCTGAAGCTTCATGGCTGTTGGGTCGATCAGGCTGATGCGATACAGGAAGGAAGCATTATCGAATCCCCAGACAAAGGTAGGATTTCCTGTAAGCGGATCGAGTCCCGAAATCTGGACTCGAATGAGCTGATTATCCGGATCGAGATATCCTCCTTGCGCCTGCGGCTGACATAGCGAGGTGGATTGACCCTGGTCCGAGAAGCTAACCTGCAAAGTATCTTCAGACTGCAAGCGCATAGACTCAGAATCGAAGATGACGCCCTGAGCCGACCATTGTGTCTCTGCTGCGTTCATGCCTGAAACGCAATCGGGGCCGGAAGATTCGACACGCACAATGTGTTGCAGAAGCCTTGTGCGGGCCGCGGTATCGGGTCCTCCCAAGGCAACTTCTGCGAGGTTGGGATCTTCTACTGCACTGATCTCCTGCTCGCGCAGGTAGAGGTAAACAAATTCATTGGTTATATTGGGAGAACCTACGACACCCGAAGCGCTGGTGCCAGGCGGCACCCAGTATGCTGCATCGTCGCTCAGATCTTGAGGGTCAGGTACGTTGTTGTAGTTAAGCCAGTCAGGCTGGCTGTCGTAAGGGATTGTATCTGGCAAATAGGCGCGCACCCCGCCGACATACATGGTGCCGCGGCCGATCGAAAAGTCGAACAGTTCTGTGCTACCTGAAGGAACGAGCGTGAGGTTTGGCTGAGTCGCCGTGAGCCTGGCTAATGGAGTGCCGGAAGCCGCAAGAAGCTGCGTTGGAACATCTCCATTGTTCGACAACTGAGCTACTACTTTGTTGATGTTCCAATTGTCACTCGGCCCGAACAGAAACGAGGACGACGTGAACGTGATAACAATCGAGCCGATTGCATGGGCTGTTCGTACGGGTTTCAATGTTGCGGTAATCGTGTTTGTGCTGTTGTTAGTCCAGGCGGCCTGAGCTTGACTCTTCAAAGTGACAGTCTGCAATGTGGATCCGTCAGGCGCAATCAACTTCGCGATTGCTGAGCTGAAGATGCCGAGATCATCACTGCCGGTGGTGATGACGAGCTGGATCTGGTTGTATGTGAGGGTTGAACTGCTGGGCAATATGATCTGATAGCCGTTATCCGGCGTTCCGCATGGGCCTACAATGTCGAGAGCTTCGCGTCGTATTTCTTCGCTGGTGATTTGCGCCGCCTCGTTCCAATCCGCTTCCAAGGTCACGCGTCCCTGCTGCATGACCACCGAGCGATACTGCTGCATCGGATCGTAGGTAACCCTGGCTTTATCGCTTCCCATGACTATCTCCCTTGTAACTCGTCCTGCGCTGCTTCATCTTGTCAGCGATGGAACATTGAAAGACTTCAAATCACGTAACGTGAATCAAAACTGGATTCAGTCCCAGGGGCATATACTCCTGGTACTTAATAAGCAAGCTGCTTTCTTTGATTGGGTTTTTGAGAGAGGCAAAAGCTCCCATCTCGGAACCATCTACCGCTCCAGCCGAGATAGTGGCATTTGGATCGCCGGACAGAATATTGTTATCTACGTTTTCCAGTAGTTGAGCGAATCCCGGTCGCCCGAATTCGCGGGAAGTGAAAAGAGGCGCTTTTCCCGGAACCTCTACACTTTGATACTGGCGCGGTATCACGCTTCCCATGGACCACACGCTGAACCGCACACATCCGTTCTGGCTATTCTCGACCACCATTACGTCGTCGAAGATGCATTCGCTTCCTTCCAGTTTGTGGAGATGCGAGGCGCCCAGTAGCGTGCAGCGGCTGAGGTTGGTGAGGCCGGTAGTAAAGGACAGAGTGAGGTCCGGTTGATCTGGTGCTGAGGGCGACTGCGTCGGTGAGTTGGGGGCTTGTGTCGATATGGCCTGAACGATGCTGTTGGTCATCGTCAATGTTTCTACTTCGCCACCTTTGCGCGTACGGACAGGGCCGAGTATGCAGCGGTCGATATTGAGTTGGATAACTTCTCCCTCGATCCACAGGTGGGTTGGAATCAGATCTCTGCCATCGAGAGACTGCGCGAAGATGAGCGGTGGCGATGATACTGACTCGTCCTCGGGAACAGCTTGCTCCGCGGCGGTACCGGGATCAAAGGTGCAGCAGGTCAGAGTTACTGTGTTGAAACTGCCGCGAAGTACGATATCGCCTCCGCTGAAGAACAGCCCCTCAAGAGTGAGATTGCCATCGTTAACTCCGGTAAGTATCCACTCTTTAACGCCGCCCTGTGGTAGCGGTGCAAGCCGGATTACTGGACGGGTCTGGTTTTGTGCGGTGACGGTTAGCTGCTGAATATTCGAGATATCGAGAATGGCATTGTAAGTCAGAGAATCGTTGATGCTAAGAGTTCCGACCCCCTGCACGGATCCAAGAAGTTTGATCGCATTCCCTCCGCCGCTCACGTTGACGATTGGTAAAGGATTGGAAGTTATCGTTTGGCCAATTATTCGGCGATCATATGGGCCTGCCCCCATTGGTGCCGAGAATCCATACTGATAATGAACAGTGATTGCGGCGCCTATCGGTTGGAGCGTTTCGAAGATGCCGGTCTCAGGGAAGATCATGATTTGCGGTGATGTGTTGGGTAGCTCTGGAAAGGCTGTTATCTGGGAGACATCGATCAACTCATAGAAGCTTCCCGGTTTGGTAAAGATGCCCAGTGAATTGGAGCGTAGTGTTACACCGTCTGGCTCGATGGCATCGTAGAGCTCGATCGTTTGAGGGTTTGCAAGACATGCTTTAAACAGAGGTGTGCTGATGGGAGAAGGAAGCTGCCACTCTTGAGGCGAGACCCAGGTATCGCCCAGAGGCCGCGTTGAGGCTGCAAACAGCGGTATCTGGCGGCCGGTCGGATCGAAGGTATAGCAATTGCCATTCTGGACCGGCGTGGATTGGTCGACGCCGAAGCTCTGCAGCCTCCACAGGAAGACGCCCAGCTTGGAGATGTTGTACCAGCCCGAACGACCCTTGCCAGCTCGAACATCGGCGGTGTGGAAGTATTCGTCAAATGCGGATGGAGATTGAACGGCTGTCGAGATGATATTGGGAGATTGCGCTTGCGATGCTCCGTAGGCGTTGCGCAAGTCTGCCCATCCGCCGATCATGCTATTGGTCCATGCTCCGACGAGGCCTTGGGAAATTTGCAGAGTTGCGTTATCGACTGCAGTATCCCCAGGGACGTTGATCGCGGGATCGAGACTATGCCTGGTCCTGCTCAAGCGCCTGAAAAATTCGACCGCGCGCGCCTGCCATCCTGTGATGTCATACGCGATCTCTTCGAGGATCGCGACTGTGCCTTTGCGACGACGGTAGTAGATCGTGTTTGCGACATCCAGTCGCTGTCCTCGAGCGTCGAGACTGGCAACGAGATTGGTCGCGAGCAGATCTCCTATGTATGAGATGACCCAGTCGTCGCAACTCTCGATCGACTGGTCTTCCCAGAGACGATCGATGCTGCGACGCACGATCGCGGCCTGTGCGCCGATACGATTGACCATCTCGCGCAACGGGCCATTCGTACTGTAGATATCCGTATCCTCAGTGCGATAGACGGCTGGGAGGAGGTTCCACAGTTTGTCTGCATAGTAGATTTCGTAATGGTCAAGGTCAGGAGGCATTCGGGCTCACCTCCGGATTAATGTATAAGTTCTGAGAAGGCAGTAGCAGGAACCCGCCTTCGCCGGGGTTAAGTTGGAAGTCAGGCCCGGTGGCGGTGATTCCGGTTATCAGCAGATCGTGCACAGCGACAGCTCCCGGCACACTGAGGCAAGCCTGGTAGATCTGGCTTTGGAAGATGACCTGACCAATACGGATCACAGCCGTGCCCAGCAACCCTGTGTCGGGGTCGATGAGGGCAGCGGTCGCTGCGGCAACGACGTCGGTCGTTGCATAGATTGGATTGATGAGCAGAGTTAGAGTAATCCCGATGGTGAAGCTTTGAGCCTGTGTGACCTGCAAGGGCCGGTTGGGATCGCAGGCATTGGCGAGAGCCGTGTTCGCGGCTTTGACTGCATTTGCATCGTCGCCGACGTAGATTTGGGTCATCATCCTCTGTTGAAGAGGATTCCAACTCCAATAGGCGCGTGCGCGCGCCACGCCTGGAGCCTGAGCGGCGATGGTCTCATAGTCGTCCGAAGAGATGGCGCGACCAAAGGCAAGCACTGACTGGGGTGCGTAGGTCTTGATCTGTTGCGGTGGATCAGGATCGGCGCCTCCACCTAAGGGCACGGGATTGAGAATCGACTTGAGCCCGGGCCACGATTGGAGAATGACGGTCAATGATCCGGCGGCAGGAGCGTCGGCACCGCTGCCGTAGCGATAATTGGCAACTACATTGTTGGTACCGGAGGGCAGACGTGCGCCGTTGACTCCGTCTCCGAATTGGACGTGGGTCATGTTCTGTTGGTCTTCAGTGGTTATGAAGATTCGTGCATTGGCAGGCTGCCCATAAAAGCTTGGCACCTCTGTCCACTGAACGCCGTTGACCCATACCTGTAGAGTGCTTGTGTACTCTGCTCCAGAGGCAGAGGAAGGATTCAACAAATAAGTAAGCGGGGACTTCTGCAGAATAAATTCCTGGCCCGTCGAGACTGTGGCATCGCCGTTGCCCAGAATTTCATTTGTTACTGACTTTCCGCGAGTAACAGGGAGCAGATTGAAGAGCAGGTTCAGAGGCGCCTTCAATGTGAGAGTTGGGTCGCTAAATTTTGCCAGCGTGATGTTCGATGGAGATGCAGTTACTGCCGTGGCGCTGGCCTCCACTCCATTGCCGTTCGCATCACTAATCAGAACGTCTTGGTTGACCATCGTCAGCATGGAAGAGGGCAATGGCGTACCCAGCATAAGAGAGACAGTTGTCGGCGCGGTGTTCAGTGTAGGGGATGGAGTAGCGATCAGAGTGCCGACATCCTGCCAGTTGAACAGTACGAGGGCTTGGGATCTCTCGGTCGGTGAGTCAGTGATGTTAGTCAGTGTTTGAAAGATTAAGCGCGTATGTGGGATGGGAATTGCGGCCTCTGGCGGTGAACCGATAGGCGGCAGGTGGGAAGGGTCAGAGCCGGGAGCTGCATTGGCATACCAGATAGCTTCGGTGTACTGACTTACGTGGACTAATTGCCACTGATTTGCAGAGGCCAGATCAGGAAGTGAAAATAAGACAGGATCCCCGACTTTAATGCTGCGGTTTATCGATTCCAGATCGACTTGATTACTTTGAATTACGGAATTGGATTCATACTGCCAAACGTGCGCCGATTGCCTGCTGCGCATCAGACGATATCCTGGTCCCGACGGTGCAGCTGGAAGATTGGTAGTTGTCTGGAAGGTTACGCGCGTGTTGGTCTGGCCCTGCGGATTCTTTTCGGGAAGCAGGCTAGTTACTGTTGCGACGGACCAGCTACCTTGAGTTGGCCAACCGGTGTCCAATAATAAGAGTTGATCCCCAGCCTTGGCGGAGGTCACGACTCCCTGCAACAGGACGCTGGAGCCGTTCGATCCGGCCGATCCAATCAGGCTGGTGCTCGGAGCAGGTGCGGCAGGGATGATATCCGGTGGTTGAACCAGCGTGGGCGCCATTAGTTCAAAGATCTGCGGTTGCTGACCCGGGCCCGGTTTGCTTTGAATCTGAAACCCAGCCGGGAGGGTGAAGGACTTAGTTCCAGTAATTGCAGCAGCCAGTGTTCCTGTTGCTCCAATTCCGGGCCGTGGGCGATATCCGAGAATGCGAATCAGACCTTGTACGGATTCGGGAAGGCTGGCGGTGAGCAGGTAACTCTGATTGGCTATGCGCTCGTTGTAAAAGCTGAGAATGTCGCCGAGATATGCCCACCACTCAATCATCTGCACTGCGAGGTCTCCCTGTTGTAACTCGGGATTTACCTCTGTCGTTGGCCGCCAGTTGACTAACTCAACTTCGCCGGCTCGGGCCATGAGCAATGCATAACGGATGCTGAGATAGTCGCCGAAGCGATAGTTTATGATGCTTCTTCCAGCGGGATTGGAAATGATCTGCGGATAGACGAAGGTATCGCAAGGGCAGATTCCCTGAGAGGCGGCCTGCCCTGAGGTGGTGGAGGAATAATTGCCGGTAGAGCCGTTCATTTGCCTCCCTCCACAACAACCTGTAGCGTGCCGCGTTCCGGATAATCCGGATCGTTGTCCACGCGAAGAATTTGATCCGGATGGACCTGTAAGGTATCGGGTAGGTTCGTCCAGGAAGAGTTAACGCCACGCTGGCGGTACAGAATCGACAGAATGCCGGCGACACCATAAGCAGACTGGATGGCCGCTTCGAGAGCACTTCGCTCGAGTGGAGTGCCAAAGGTAAAGTTATCGAAGAAGAAAAAGCCAGTGCTTCCGCCGGATGAGCTAGAGTCGCTGAGAACTGCGAGTACTGCTGCTTCCACATCTCCTGCGAAGGCATTCGGCGAGGCGCAAACAGTGATAATCAGATCGATGGAGACATAGTTGGGTGGAGATACAAAGGACTCGTATCCGGCCATGCGATAACGATTGAGAAGGTTGATCACCTGGAGTTGTTCAGCGACCGTGATCTGATCGGTTCCTTCTGGATCGGCGGTAGTGAAAACGCTCAGCCAACTTCCTGTCCAGCGGAAATGTGTACCCGCGCGGGAGACCCACGGCAATGTTTCGGCTGCGGCTTCATAGTCTTCCGGTCGTACGGCGCGATACTGTATGGCCCGAAACTTCTGCGGTGCGCGACGGGCGATTTGCTCGCTGGTTTCCTCATCCGCACCTCCGGTTGCTGCGAAGGGATTTGTAACTGCAGAGACTAACCCCGACGAGGGAGGAACAATCTTCTTGATCGTGTCGGTGGCGACATTGCCTGCGCTACCGCCGCCTACGCGGTAGATCACTCGAAACACAGAACCCGAGTCTGGGATTTCACCAAAGACATCGTCCCCAAAACGGATGGTGGCGCCGTTATCACTGTCGTAGTCATAGGAGATGGAGTTATCAGAGTTCTGTGCAATCTGCACATAACTGACTGGATCGACGGTGTAGGACTGCTCAAACTCTTCCGCGTCAAGAAGGTTACTGCGCCAAAGCCAGGGGACTGGAGGCAACTCGCTGTTCGCGGGCTGCTCGATCAATATGATCTCCGGGCTTGGCGGTTGATCCGGATCTGCCTGACTCAGCCAGACTAGGGGTGAGTTCTGCAGCGTGTACAGGTATTGCTGGGACGCATTGGCGCCGGTGCGAAGAATGGCCAACGGCACTTGCGATCCGTTGGGCGCATTGTCGATGGCAAAGTTCTCCGTATATCGTCTGCCCTGCGTGGCCGGAACAAGATTTCCTGCGAGAACAGTGCGCGTCAGATCGTGCGCTGACTGTAGGGGAGTTTGCAGAACGAGGTGTGTGATCTGGGTCTGGAAGAGCGGATCCGTTTGTTCCTCAACACTGTCAAGGACAATGATTTCGCGGATCGGTGGATCGACTGGATTCAGGGCCGAGGTGTCGATCAACAACTGCTGGCCGGGCTGGAATCCGAAGCCGTGCTTTGTGACCCACATCTCTGTAGCACCTGCTGGAAGACATCGGGTGCTGTCGTCCCACCAATAAGGAGCTATGTTGGGAGAGCCATTCAAACACCGGTTCCAGGCCGGGCTTACTGCATAGGTTTCGGTATTCACAAGCAACGAGACTGGATCGATCAGGCCTGTTCCGGTTTCGAACTCGATGGAACTTCCATCGGGATTTGGGGCGCTGAAGAGGAGCCCCGACGGGACCGGGCCTCCGAGGACTTCCAACTGCAAGAGCACGGACGCGGCAAGTGCAGGTTGCGGCGGGTAGTCGACGAGCCGTGCGAGGCGCACCAATGACCGGCGTTGAGTGGCGCTATCGATCATGGCTTCTGCGGCGATGCGGTCCTGCGTATAGCTAAGATCGTCGGCGAGGCTGCATAGCGCCTCCATGAACATCACGCCGAAATCAGCCTCCGAACGCTCCTGCCAAGTTGGATAGTTGAGTGCAGAAAAGTCCGACAGAGCTTTGCGGAAGCTCAGGAAATCTTTCGCGAGGTAAGTGATTGGCGGCGGCGTACCGGGCAGTGGCGGACATGCAGGCGTCGCAGGCTGACAATCAAGATCGGAAGGGCACAGGGCCTTGAACGAAAACTGAACCTGGCTGTAAAAGGGATCGAGCGCAGGGCTGGAGAGCGAGAAGGTATAGTTCGAAAAGTCACCCGGCGCGGCTACTCTCAGGTGGAGTAGCGGACGTCCTTCGGCATCAAGTGACCAAGCGCCAGCGCCAATCGGTTCGACTGCGACGGTCTTGATAGTATCGCCGCCGGTGATGGACGGAGCTGCTGTGAGGGTTCCGGCGAGGGCAACCGTGTTCAGGAAGCGAACGCGCAGATCGGTCTGGCCGGCGTTAGCGATCTCGACGAAATCGATGCCGTTCAGCTTTGTGTTTTGTTTATCCAACAGCGTTCCGAGCCGGTCTTTGGGTTCCATATCAACTCACAAGAATTGCGACTTGCAGCTTCGTTTGTGTTTCGATCAGCGTGTAATTGATCTGAATCACGATCTGACCATCCTGTCCCGCATCGGGTGCGACTACTGAGACTTTCTGGACGGTAATCTGATCGCTGAGCCATCGGTTGAGTGCCTGCTGCACGAGAATCTGCGTTGTTGCATTGAGCGCATCGGAGTTCGGAGCAAAAATGAGTTGTTTCAATCCACATCCAAATTCAGGCAAGTCGGCACGTTCTCCTCTCGCCGTCAGCAATATCTGCCGAATCATCTGATCGACGTGAGAGCTGTAGCTCGTCTGCGCGGCCTGACCAGAAGCAGGATCGATCCGAAATGGAAATGCGTAATCGGTGCGGTTCACGGCCGTTCTCCTCTCGTGGCTACATGCCGGAGACGCTGGGTTGTGTAAACGTGATTAAGACGGTGCCCTGCACGGCCATGTCTGCTGCGACACACAAGCCGACGCTTTGTTCGCTCAATGTAAAATCGCTCACGGCCTGACTCATGGTGTCGGGTTGCACCCACTGCACCTGCATGCATGGATGAGGAACGATACCGAGCACGAAGGGACAGCCTGCGATCATGAAGGTATCGCTGGCACGGACAAGAGGATCTCCTGCAGCCATCACCTGAGTGTTTGAGGTGATGGCGCTGACTGTGCCTCCGTGGGGGCACATCATGATGCTCGACGTGTTGAGTAATCCTGCCATAATCATTTCCTTTAAGGGCCGAGTTGGGCGTTGCGTTCAAGTGCTTACCAACTTCCCGGCGTACCAGTACACGATCCGAAATTGTTGATGAACCAGCCAACTAGGCTACATGGCTGGAAGGGAATCGTAGTCACTCCGATCCAGTCGACATACGGAGCGGGACCGTAAGGGCAACAGCAAGCCCGATAGGCGTCCTGATGATCCGCGTAAATTCGCGGCGTCAACATAGCCTGGACGAAGGCGGTGTATGCAACCGGATCGATCAAAGTAGCTTTCGCCGCGGTTGCCGCTATCTTGAGCGAAGTGGGAGTGGCTGCAAGCCTGGCCTGCAAAAACTTCCGAACACAATTTGCCGTTGGGACGTTTGGTGTAGCGGTGCAGGCGCACGTGGCGTTATTCACGTAGGCAGTGGGGAGCCAGTAAGCATTCGCTGCGTAGGCACTGCAGTTAGAATTTGGAATACCTGCGCCGGGCGTGCAAGCTGAGCTCGATGTGGGCGCTGTAGTTCCGGTTGGCTCCGTGGTTTTCTCCTCCGTGGCCGCTGGTGGTGCGGCTACCTGACGTGCGATGCCCGGGGTTTGCTGACTGAGGTGAACATTGACGCTCCCGTTTTGAATGGCATCGGCAGCGGCATCAGCCTCGCGCTCAGCGGAGCTATGAGCAGCGCCGATTGTGAGTGGGCCGCTGACTCCTGCTGGTGAGCGTCCGAACGCTGCTCCATGGGCATGCGAATGAATGCCTGTTTGTTGCACGACGTGCGACAGTTCGTGAGCCAGAAGTTTCTTACCATCATTGCCAGACGGGTTAAATTTGTCTGCTGCAAACACGATCCTGTTTCCTACCGTGTAGGCCAGCGCACGCACGGCATCGGCCGAGGTCGCTGCTTTCGCGTCAGTATGGATGCGCACATCTCCGAAGTCACGGCCGAAGCGAGGCTCCATGAACGCTCGTGCCCCGTGGTCCAGCGGCCTGCCTGGGGATCGAAGTACATCGTGTACGATCGGCGGAACACGTGAAGATGATTTTGCTCCGGCTGCGGGACTTCTCTGGAGGGCGTCGCCTTCTTTCTTTTTGCAATCGGCACAGTCGCTCCCCATGCCACTACAAGAGCACATGCGCTGAAGCGTACCGGCCGCGGCGCCAGAGGACGCCAGCAATTGGAGCATGGCCTGATTGCCATGTGCCGATGCGTAGCGATGCGCAGCGGCCGGTTTGCGCTGGATAGCGAGCACACCCGATGCGCCTCTGCTGGTTCTCTGTTTCGCTTCGCTGCGCATTGCCTGGAACATCGGATCACCTGATCGTTTTAGCCCGCGGTCACTTCCAGGGCTCCGTCGTTTACGTTCACTTCTGAATCGCTTACTGCGACGCTGCAACTTGCCCGGGTTAGCGTGATGCCGGATGAGTCCAGCGTCACGGTGTTCTGGTTGGAATCGGAGATAGTGATGGTCGCAGAATCGTCGTCTAACAGGATCTTAAGCGGCGACGTTGTTACGATTGCCTTGACTGTTGGAGTTGCATCTGAGGGCTGTTCGCCACTGCGCCAGTAGCAGCCGGTCCAGATGGGATAAGAGACATCGCCGCCTTCAAATTCGATCCAGACGCCGGAGCCTTGTTCGGGCAAAAAAGCGATGCCGACACTTTGACCTGCGTAAGGAACGCATGGCATGCACCACCCAGTCGGCGTGGTTCCCAGGACCGCCGGCACTGTGGCCTTGATGCGAAGGGTACTGGCATCGACATCAGTGACGCACCCGCGATACTTCCCATAAAAGCGGTAACGAATGCGTTCGAGCAGGTCTAGCATTGCCTGTTCATTCATTCCGTTCATAACAAGCCTCCTAACAGTCCGCCACCACCAGAGGGCGGTGAGCCGATCGCATTGCGCAGGAGGACGAATTTCATTTTGTGAGCCTGCTTGTCGATTGTGTGGCGCACGCTCCAGACGTAATATTTGCCGGAGTGAAGCGCGCCCGCTCCGTTGATTTGAACTACAGTGCCGACGCGAAGAATGGCGTTGAGGCGCGCAACGTCGGCCTCTCCCTCGCAGCGGATGAACCATCCGGCTTCGCGAAGTACAGACTCCGCACGCAGGGTCAGCTCCTGAGCATCGTCGACAGGTGCGGTCAGCATCACAGACATGCTTTTCCCTGCGAATGTAGCGAGGTCTCGATCCGCGAGGGGTGTGAGGCCTGAGTCTGTAAGATCGACGCTTGCTCCATCCTGATCGCTGTCAGTGAAAAGAGCTTGCCATGCCTGAACTTCCGTGGGGCGCGTGACATCCCAATCCAAATCGAGTGCGTCAACCGTCCAGACATCTGGATCATTCAGTTCGAGAATGATTACGGGATCGCCATCGACATCCGGTTTCGCGAAGTATCCGGTCCGCTGACCGGGTGTATCGGTGCATGCTACGCGGCATAATTTTCCATTGCGACGCGCGAGATTGCGCAGGAACTGAATGTCTGAGGCGCGCTGCATGAGTGTATGGCCATCCTCAGTGTGAGAGGGCGAGTCATCGTCTGTGTTATCGCTTGAAGGAGTCATACCGTAGTCGCCAAAAATGGAGTTGGCAACATCGGCGTCGGTTACATCCACCCACTCTTTTGTCTTCTCTTCCAGGTTCATCAGCCAGGAAGCATCCTGTCCCCACACGCGCAGAGTTGAACCCGTCGTTCCTTTTTGCAGATGCAGCTTGCTGGACAGAACGTAGCCATCGAAGATGCACTGATCGGATTGCCCGGTTGGAGTTGCAACGACGGCGATATTAACAAGTGGCTGAAAGCGAGGATCATTGACAAAGGTGAGGTCTCCGTTGCCATCGCTGTCAATTGGCAGCGTTAACTGAATGGCCCCGGGCAGATCTGCGTTCTCCTCCACTTCAAGCGCACCCATCACGGTGAGCAGCTGATCATCAGCCGGAGTGCCGTTCAATATGAATTGAAAGGTGCTCGCCATAAGTTACACAGAGCTCCCTGGAATCCCGACAAGACTGCGTATCGCCAGCGCATCGGGAACTGGTGTGTCGTTCGCATCGCAAAGTCGCCAGAAGGTTGTGGCATCGGACAGAAAGTGAGAAGCGATCTGATCGATGCGTTGACTGTTCTGGCGTGGATAGTAGCCGAGCAACGGATTTTGAACAGGTGTCGGCAGTCGCGTGACCGCGACTTTTGTGCCATCCTGCAGCGTGACTTGATAAGGCACCAGAGTGACGTATCGTGAACCCGGAAAGAACATGAACTCCTCCTCAAAGACTCATCCGAAAGGCAACATGCCGATGATTGACTCAGCGGCATTGGCAAGGTTCGCCAGCGCCATGGCTTGTCGAAATACCTGTGAATAGTCGTATGCAATCGTGGCCACCTGCTTCAGCGAATCGCTGAGAGCGGTAACCTCATCGGGAGTCAAGACTTGTATGCCGACGGTAGCTTCGGCATGAGTGGGATTGAGCAGAAGAGAGTCATAGAGCTTCTCTGTGATGCTCAGGCTGGTCAGGCGCACTGGGAGGATTCGGTTTGGTCCCCAAACGAACAGAACCGTAGGCATCATGTATTGGGGAACATTGGTATTAACCGCAGGCGTCGATCCGCCACCAATACCGAGCGCGGATGAAACCGACCCGACCAGCGCTGACGCGCTGAAGGAGCCAGTCGGATAGAGCAGCATTTCGAGCGCGGCGAGACGCGAGTAGAGCCCTGTTGCGGTTGCAAGGCCAACAGCGACGGGGCTTCCATCGGCGATCATGTCGGAGGAATCCATGGCCAATGTGAAGGAGAAGCTTTCGCCAGGCAATCCCTTGACCGCCAGTGGATTCGGGTGATTTGTCGCATCGGGAGTGACCGCGGGCGCAGAGGGCGTCCAGGTATGCGTCATCGTTTCGGGGTTGTATTGAAAGATGATGATGTTAGGTAACGGCACAAGAAATGTAGGCATGAATTGCACGAACGCGCCTTTGAGATATTTGCCGGGCATTTAGAGACCCTCTCCTTTCTGCAGTCGCTTCCGTTGCCAATTCATGACTGCTGCTTTCATAAAGACCTGTTCAACTGCCGGATCAAATCTGCGACGATCTGTGCGCCGAGATCCGGCATACTGCTTCCTGGGCGAATGGTCAGACTTGACTGTATTGCTTCGCTGCCTGTAGCCGAATCGGGCATTTTCGCGGAGGCCAGGCCATCAGCGATGTGCTGAGCCAGTTTCCGGCCCTCATCCTCCGAAACGCCGGAGAGCGAAAGACTCATTCGTTCGATATTGATTTCCGGCATACGCTTACCGCTCCCAATCTCCAGGCCGTACAGCCTGACCTTGCTTGTTCATCTCACGCCGTGCGGCGTGCAGCACGTGGCTCATCCCAATGCGGCAGCCATTGGCGCGCGCGAGAAATGCGGCACCCAGCGCCGCGGCAGTGATGGCTGCTCCCGTCATGGTCAGCTTGTTGGCGAGCAGATCCCAATCGATCGCATCCAGAATCTCTTCGCCTGACGGAGAGCGCGCCATAAGGGCTCTACGCCACAAAATATCCTTGGCGGCAATAGAATACCCATCGACCTCGGTAACATCCATATTCTGCCCACCGGTATTCGCTGGCCAATTTCCTTTAACCCTTCCAGTCTTCCAAACTCGTTGCTGGCACCGTTCAGCACGCTCATCAGCGCAGCTGCCTCAGTCCCGATTCCATCGCCGGCGGCTGGTGTTATCGGCTACATGCCACTAATCCAACCAGGACAGACATCGCTCGCCTCCAGCACACTGAGTTGGGTACCGCAATTGCCTGCATCCGATTTTTTCCAATACCTCTCATTGGCTGGCTTAGGTGGCCAGATAAGAGTTCGAGTAACACTCAAAGGTCGAGATACATGGAGTGGATCTGCTGGTCCATATATCTACCTGGACGGTCAGGTATTCGGCGAACCGGGCACCAGAACGGATGGCGTAACTCTCTGCACCACCCTGGCGCTGCCATCGGGCTCGGACGCACGCGCCAGTGACTTCGAAAGCTGGTTCTGGTTGACTTTGCTGGTATTCGGTCAAACCGACTATTCGGTTGGCGATCTCCCACTCTGCATAACCACAGCCGACTTCAATAAAGACGGGCACATGGATATTGCCGTCGCAACCCTTGCGGGAGGAGTGTTCATCCTGCTGAATGATGGCTCCGGAAACTTTAACATTACCTCTCGTTATCAGGCCGGCGGCTGGCCGCTTTCCATCGCGGCAGCCCAATTCACCAAAAGCAACAATACGGATCTGGCTATGACGAGTTATACCGATGGAACTGTAACTGTGCTGTTGGGAAATGGCGATGGAACATTTTCTCCAGCACCATCATCGCCGGTTTCCGTTGGCAATACTCCCTGGGGACTAATTGCCGCAGACTTAAACGGCACAGGCACCGTCGATCTTGCGGTCACAAATGCCCAGGCCGATACTGTATCCATCCTGGTGAACAACGGCAACGTAAGTACCGATGGGAATGCCTTCGGTTCCCCGGCAACCGTCAAGGTTGGGAACACCCCTACCAGCCTGGTCGCTGCCAAGTTCAGGAGCGCAAACCTAGTCGATCTCGCTGTACTGAACGCAGTCGGCAACAATGTGACACTGCTCCTCAATAGTGGGAAGGCAACCTTTACGGCCAGTTCCACTCCGCTCGCGTTGCCAACCGGATCGACATCAACAACCGCTCTCCCGCTATCCCTAATCGCCGCAGACTTCAACAGAGACGGGTTGCCAGACCTGGCCGTGGGTGGCATCTATCAGCTATCCGACGCCACGACCGATGCGTACGTGGAAGTATTTTTGAACAGTCAACAACAACCTGGGAACCTCTCGTTTTCTCAGTTATGTCAGGTGTCCGGTCTTCCAGGATCGCTGACTGCCCAGGATTTTAACGGCGATGGGTTCATAGACATAGTAGCTACAGGGGCATCGTTCCTTGGAGGTACAAGTAGCTACTCCGTGTTAATAGGTAATGGTGATGGAACATTCCAGTCGCAAGTAGTTTATCCAGTCGGCTCAAATGTAAATCCCATCTCCATCGTATCCGCCGACTTCGACGGCGACGGCATCCCCGACCTCGCCATGGGAACAGAGGGCGGAAATGTCTCAGTTTTCCTGAACGAACAAGCCCAGATAACTTCTACAGGAAATCGGGTACAGATTACCGGCTTCGTCGCCACTCAACCAATCCACGTTGGAGATCAGATTGAGATTGACGGAGCGGGGTTCCTTGTTCCTGCGGAATTGAACCAGGTTTCGATCGGCGGGTCTCAAGTAACCGACCTTTCCTCAAGCTTGAACAGCTCAACCAAGCTCTTCGTAAACGTTCCGAATATCCCCGGCGCCACAAGCGCGGGGATATTAGTGAACATCACTGTCTCCAATACAAGCGGCTCGGCCACTTCATCGTTTCAACTACAGGTATTCAGTGCCGTTACCGCTCCCAGGGGCAACACCGATCTACAGTTCTCTACCCCTCCCGTCATGCCTGTCGGTCAACCTGACATCACTTCAGGACAAGCATATACGTTCTCGTTCAGTCTGGTAGCTGTAACCACTCTTGCCGCTAACTATGCGTTGACGGCATCGGCAACGGGAACCGGTTGGAGCGCACAACTAGTCGGCTCAAGCACCATCGCAGTTGCCGCGGGCCAAAGTACAAATGTGTCTCTGCAGGTCACGGCAGGCACTGGTGTCGGTATAGTCACGTTATCGGCGGTGGAGACCACCCCTGGCAGTGTCGTCTCCCCAGGGAATGCAGAGTTGACGATCACCGCCGGATCTCCACCACCTACGCCCGAAACAAGCATTCGGGTAACCCTTGCCGGCGCGAGCGGAGGCGGCACGGTATCCGGCGCAGGTGTTGTCTTCACTCTCAATACAGAGGGCGTGATTGGCTTCACAATCGTTCTTACCAATGCTGGCAACAACTACACAGTGACAGCTGCATTGGGTACACCAGCCGGGTGGACTATAGGCGCTATTGCTGGATCTCCATTCAATATCCAGCCAGCGCCACCTGTGGGGTCGCCTGCGACCACAACCATTGGCGTGCCGCTCACAGCTGCAACTGGCGCAGCTGCCACGAACCTTCTAGTTACTGTCCATGCACCAGACGGCACTTCCGTCACTTACGGAATGCCTGTCTCCGTTGGTTAACGATTTTGGAAAGGGGTGGGTTAATGCTGAACATACGAAGCTTTCGACCGATTTACAAACTGGCTTGGTTGCCGTTTCTCATTTCGCTTAGCGCAGCTAACTCGCAAAACGATATCTGCGTAACTAGCGTAGGTGGTCTGGCCGGCTTGCCTACGTTGGATGGTTTCGTCTCTGGCGACCCGGGTTGGAACAACGCCGTTCAGCTCAACGTCAGTGGTGATCTCGGAGCTTCGACTGCAACCAAAGCCCTGCTGGGAACCGATGGCTCAAATCTATGGTTAGGCCTGATCGTGTCAGCCCCTGCTATTGACCAGAACACAACACTCGTTTTGACATTCTCCGAAAATGACGGACACCCAGAGAAAGACTGGCGCCTCCACATCCAACCTTTCAACGCCGCCTTGAAACCAAAAGCTGACGGCACACCTCAAGTGGTGAATTTCTGGCGAGATAGCACCACCTGGAATACTCCTACAGCCGGAACCGGCCCCGGCACCTGGGAGGACAATCCGGCTAACATTCAGGTCACCACCAACGGAATGAATCATTGGGAATTGGAATTCAAAATCCCAATTGTCACGTCCTCTACCACCTCGACTTCAGATCCGGGCTTCTGTCTGGGCTGTAATACCTCCGTCCCGAGCACTTTCAAGCTATACATGAATCTTCTCAACACCGGCTTCGGTGGCACAGTCGGCCCGGTAGTGGCACCTGACGTTTCGCAGGATGTCTGGCCTGCCTGCCCCGGAGGCACGATCTGCCCTCTGGTATTCGATCCACCAACCGCGACCGACATTCGTACGCTGACTCCTGATCCCAGCCTATGGGGAACGGGATCGCTGACCTCACGAAGTGCTTGTACTGGTGTCAGCCTCACAGCGTATTCATCGCCATTGACCGTCGGCGTTCAGGACCCCTCGAACCCACTAAATCTGACGACGAACATAGTTCCACTGCCCTTCTCGTCGATCGCCGAAACCAGCATTGCGCAATGCAGCGCGCTGGCGGACAATGCCCATCCTGGCTCAAACGGCCCCGCCAACACGTTCGTTGCCATCCCCAGCAACAATATGACCAACCAAGCGCAGGTTAGCGTGACTTTCCGCCTCGCGGACTTCGGAATTCCAGGGATAGACCCTAGCCTCGGCGGGTCTGGTCTATTTCCACCTCTGGGAAGTCCTGTTCCGTCAGGCTGCGATCCCACTAAGGCCCCCTTCACACAATGCGCTGGTATTGCCAATAACCCCACTGCTCAGGGCCCAATCAATGCATCCAGCACTGCCACCTTCAACTCCACTACATGGCAATTGAATTACAAGCAATCCTGCTTCTTCAAGTTCAACTCTCATCAGTGCGTTCAGGTAGTTATGGACTCGAACGATCCCAGTACACGCTTCCTTAACCGCAGTGTTGAAGAAAATCTCAATTTCGTTCACGCCTCAACCTTCAAGCAAAGCGCTTTGATCAACGGCAGTCAAGGCAACATACCCTCGCCCACGCGATTCCTCCTGTCGCTGGATACAGACGAAGACGGTCCAATTGGCAGTGCACCTCCTCCCAACCGTGGTCAACCCGGAGGGAATAACCCGAGAGCATCCGCTGGGGCATCTCAGGTGCCTCGCTTCCGTGATCAGAATCTGGCCGCAATCGGCCGGCAACAACTCGGAGCCGGCATCACCAACATGTATCAGTGGATAGCTCGCGGTTACGTGTATACCGGAACGAAGCTCATCATCAATGGAACACAATATGAGTATGTACGGCGCGCGGGTGATTTTGGCTACGTCGCCGGACACACGGGTATCATCACGGGCTGGAGTTCCTCGTTGCAAGGGACTGACATAAAACAAGTCACTCCATTCCTGTACACAGCAGTAGTCAGCCCCGGCACAACATCAACCGTGACTACGACAATAAGCGCGAAAACACTCAGCAAGTTTGCCGCCTTCCTGGACGTGGGAGCTAACTTCCCGCAAGGCAGTTTCAGCAATTCGTTCAGCCCTGGCTTCAGCCTGAATGGCGGACTGGAGTACATCGCTGCAAGTCATCTCTCCGTCGAAGGCATCTTCGGCTATCACTTCGCTCCAGCAAAAACTTCTGGCAATATCAACATCTATCAGTACTCCGTCAATGCGAAGGCCTATCTCACCACCGGCAACATCCGGCCATTCGTCAACGCCGGCATCGGAGGCTACACCCTTAGCCCCGGCTCAACTTACTTCGGAGGCAACGTCGGAGGAGGCTTGTTATACAACCTGACACTACACTGTGGACTTCAGGGTTCATACAACTTCCACGTTGTCGACACGCAATCCAGCTCAACCAAATTCTCAACAGCGCAAGTCGGACTCCGCTATGTCTTTTAGACATAGCCGACTCGCGTTCCAACCAGGTTGAACGAAGATGAAGAGAGGTGAAGATGTTCCAGGCGCCGGTCGCCGAATCACAAGAGCGCAGCGAAGCTAACCGAATCGCTGTTGCGCCCGAACCGCAACGAGAAGTGCATCCCAGGTTTGGGATGGGAACTCTCTGTGCGGCTGGCTCCGGTAAAGGAGGGCCTCGCCATCACTTGGCGCAATTGCAAAAACGCATCGGCAATCAAGCCGTCCTGCGCATGTTGTCTCGTTCCGCGCCAGCGATTCAGACCAAGCTCGCCATCAATCAGCCAGGCGACCAGTACGAGCAGGAAGCCGACCGGGTTGCCGATCACGTCATGCGGATGACGGCAGCACCGGTAATTCAGCGGAAGTGCAGCGCCTGCGAAGAAGAGGGCAAAGTACAACGCAAATGCGCTGAATGCGAGAAGGAGGAAGAATCGACAGTGCAGCGCAAACCGGCCTCAGACACCGGAGGTCCATTAGGCGAGGCACCATCCAGCGTGCATGAAACTCTCCGTTCGCCTGGCCAGCCGCTCGATCCCGCAGCGAGAGACTTCTTCGAATCAAGATTTGGCCAGGATTTCTCCGCGGTGCGCGTTCATGACGGTCCGGGGGCGGCCTCTTCGGCGCAGCGAATCCGAGCCCGCGCCTACACAGTCGGCCATCAAATTGTCTTCGGTGCCGGTCAATACAATCCCTCTTGCCCGGATGGGCGTCAGCTCATAGCCCACGAACTCGCGCATGTTATCCAGCAAGGTGCCACGACGAGTTCAAGACCAGCTGCGCAACCGCTGATACGGCACAACAAAACAGGTCATACAGTTCAGCGCGACGACGAAGACGCAGGAGCGCCCCCGCAGCCTGCGCCATCCGTAGCACGTGAGTTGACCGCGGATGATGAGAAATCATGCTCAACGCTGTACCTTCAAAAACTCTGCTTCTTCATTGAAGCAGGGTTAAACGGAGACAGGTCAGGCCCTTTGGATCCTCCGGAGATAAAGAGCCGCAACGCGGATTGCCGCAAGGAGTCGGGCTATCCCGATTCTGAACCAGACGTTGAAATCAGCGACGCTGAAAAGGTTATGCTTCGATCTCCGAAATGTGCCCGCGGAGATCCAGAAGCGGCACGGAGGCGGGCCCACGACGAACGTGTAGCGAGAATACTCGAGCGCGCATCGTTGAAGTACGTCCTGGGAGGGGCGGGTCAGGAACTACTGGCACTGGCACATGATCCGTTATTCATAGGTAGCGTCGCAGCCGCGATCACAGCCTACGTGTTGCTATGGATCGTACCCGAACCAGTCTTCACCAAGATCACAGCAGCTCTTACGACCATAGCGATTCTAAGTACTGGACTGTTTTCTATCTCGGTGATCAAGAATCTTGTTGATGCCTGGATGGACCTCAACACCGACGCCGACATAGCTCAAACCCCCGAACAGATAGACGCGGCAGCCCAGAAATTCGGTTCGCGCATAGGCGCAACCGAGGCAGACTGTCTGGTGTTTTTGGCGTCGCTCCTCATTGGAGGAAAATTGCCTGTACCCAAGGGCGCTCCCCAGGCAGCCGAGGCCTTGGCTGGTGCTGAACGCGCTTTGGCCTCTCCCAAACCAAATGGTAACGTGATTGAGGGGCCATGGGGCCGGGCTAGCGTCAAACCTGCGCCCTCGCCTGCGCCTAGTGGGCCACCTCCCAGAGCTATGTTCAGTCCAGATGGGAGCCCACTAAAGATCGAGTTCTTTCCAAAGCCAGAACCACTTCCGGCTCCTGCGCCGGAGCCCGTAGCCCCTCCTGCCGCCGCAAGGCCCACTGCGCCGTCGAGAGCTCCTGGAACCGGAACGCGTCCAATTACCCCCGTTGTCCCAGGTGTCAAAACGGCTCCAGACGAACAGACGCCTGACTCGAACAGCATGCGCCACCAGATACAAAGGGGAGACGATCATTTCGCGAGCAATGCGAAATTTGCCGATCCAAAGGTTGGTGTTACGGCCCTTCAACTCAGAAATGCAATGTCTCAGAATTACAGTCAGTTCATGAGCATTGCAAAGGGACTAATACCTGTCCCTGAAGGTTTCACGCGTGGACCGGTGAGATGGGAACCCGCCATCGTATCCGCCATTTCAAGACAGAGTCAGAAAATCACCGAAATTGTCGCAAGCGGCGGCGTTCAAGGGGGAAAGGATTTCAACGCTCTCCGGCAGTGCTTCAATCCGGATTCGCTGGCGCCCTCAGCCTGCGCGTCAGACGACGTTCGTCTGGACGTCGAAAACAAAGGGCACAACCTTCGGTCATAGTATCGCTGTCGATTCTTACGGCGAATGTCATACAGAAGTCATCTCGTCAAATCATTGCG
>Ga0206936_1070_pt2 | contig 21760 bp, 20 predicted proteins | sample Alteio_BWOrgHeat_14_FD_152922 | JGI IMG/M metagenome (GOLD analysis project Ga0206936, IMG submission 152922) | Enriched cells from forest soil in Barre Woods Harvard Forest LTER site, Petersham, Massachusetts, United States -... | ecosystem: Environmental > Terrestrial > Soil > Temperate forest >... | reverse complement strand
CCATCATTACGATGAATCTGGACCTGATTGCGCAGATGAGCTGCAATCCGGCGATTGGGGGCATTGCCAAGGGGCACCTGGTGCGCGAGGTGGATGCGCTGGGCGGGGTGATGGGTGAGGTGGCGGATGCTGTTGGTATCCAGTTTCGGCTGCTGAATACCTCACGGGGTCCGGCGGTGTGGTCGCCGCGGGCGCAGTGCGACAAGGCGCTCTATCGCGTGAAGATGCGCGAGGTGCTGGAGAGCCAGCCGAATCTGCATATCAAGCAGGCGGAGGCTGTCGATCTGGTTCTTGAAGAGATGCCGGATTCGGCCTTTGTTGATCTCACCCTTGCAGCAGAAAGCGCTGCAAGGATGGGGCACCCGCAAGAGGAGAGTCTCCCACATCTGAATGACGTAGAGCGTCATTCAGATATGGGGCACCCCGGGCAGTTGGACTCCGATCCTGGCGGACATCGGCCGAAGCGGCGGGTGCTGGGGTTGAAGCTGCGCGATGGGCGGAAGTTGCTGGCCGGAGCGACGATCATTACTACCGGCACGTTTTTGAATGGGCTGATCCATTGCGGCGAGGAGCGGTATCCGGCGGGGAGGAGCGGGGAGCCTGCTTCCGTGCTGCTGGGCGAAGCGCTGCGAAGGCTGGGACTGCGGACTTGCCGGTTGAAGACGGGGACGCCGCCGCGCCTGGATGGCCGAACGATTCGCTGGGAGGCTTTTGAAGAGCAGCCGGGCGATGCGGAGCCTACGCCGTTCAGCTTCAGGACCAAGAAGATTGTGCAGCCACAGATCAGTTGCCATATCGCGTACACGACGCCTCGGACGCTGGAAATTATTCGCGACAATGTAGGCCGGTCGGCGATGTATTCAGGGCAGATTGAAGGGATTGGGCCGCGCTACTGTCCGTCGATCGAGGACAAGATCGTCAAGTTCCCGGAGAAGACGCAGCATCAGTTCTTTCTGGAGCCAGAGGGGCTCAACACGCACGAGGTCTATGTGAATGGCATGTCGACCTCGCTGCCGATGGAGGTTCAATTCCAGATCGTGCGGTCGATTCCGGGCTTGGAGAACGCGGAGATGCTGCGGCCGGGGTATGCGATTGAATACGACTCGGTGGATGCGACGGAGCTTGATCGCGCGCTGAAGGTGAAGTCGATGGAAGGACTGTATCTCGCCGGACAGATCAATGGGACGAGCGGATATGAAGAGGCGGCCTGCCAGGGAATCATGGCAGGGATCAATGCGGCATTGAAGCTGAAGGGCGAAGCGCCGTTCACGCTCGACCGGACGGAAGGGTATACGGGAATTCTGATTGACGATTTGATCTCGAAGGGGACGAATGAGCCGTACCGGATGTTTACTTCGCGCGCGGAGTTTCGGCTTCACCTTAGGATAGATAATGCGGACCGGAGGCTGACTCCGTATGGGCGGAAGCTGGGGCTGATTGGCGACGGGGCGTGGGCGGAGTACGAACGGAAGCAGGCGCGGATGGCGGCGCTGGCCCAGTTAGTGGCTACGAAGAAAGTGGATGCAGAAGGACTGGCGCGTGTGGCCGGGAATGTCGATTTTGGCGCTGTTGCCGGACAGACGTGGGCCCAGTTGCTGAAGCGACCTGAAGTGACGATCGACCCAGTGCTGAAGGCGCTGGAGACGGAGCTGAGGGCCGATCCGCTGTTGTCGGGGCTCGTGGCTGAGGGACAGGTTTTAGCGGCGATTCCGCGCAACGAGGCGCGCGCGGTAGAGACAGAGATCAAGTTTGCCGGATATCTCGACCAGCAGAAGAGAGCGATTCAAAAGCTTAAGGATGCTGAGGGAGTGCATATTCCGGAGTGGCTGAACTATACGACGATCAGCGGCCTTTCACGTGAGATGCAGGAGAAACTAGGGCGGATACGGCCGCAGACGATTGGGCAGGCGAGCCGTATTCCGGGTGTTACGCCAGCAGCGCTGAGCCTTGTGCATGTGTCGATTCGCATCCAGGCAAAGGACCGGGGCGAGAAGCCAGCCGCAGTCGAAGTGGCATGATCTTGTACGCGACCTGAAGACAGACAATCGAGGTTGCAACTAGCGCAATTTTGGTCGTCTACGCGGCGTTGCAGGCGGTAGAGTCGAATATGCGTATTCGATGGATGCTGCTATCAGGAGTGACGATTTTGGGTCTGGGCGCTAGTTCTGTTGCGGTCGCGGGGCCGCAGGCTTCTGCAAATCAAGACGCAAACCGGGCCTCGGCTGCGAAGCCTCGCGCACGGCAGCTCGGCGTGCCTTTTGAAGGACAGCCGGGACCTCTCAATGCGATTACGGACGTTGCCGGAGTTGAGGTCGGCTTCACCACGCTGATCTCAGGCAACGGAGCGCTGAAGGTTGGGGCAGGGCCGGTGCGCACAGGCGTGACTGTGGTCCTGCCTCGTGGGCGGCAGAATATCGATCCGGTGTATGCGGGGTGGTTCAGCCTGAACGGTAACGGCGAGATGACCGGCACTACGTGGATCGAAGAGGCAGGACTGCTGGCCGGGCCTCTCGGCATCACAAATACGCACAGCGTCGGCACGGTTCGCGACACGATGATTGCGTGGGACCTCAAGCATGGGGCAACGGGAGACGACTGGTCGCTGCCGGTCGTGGCCGAAACGTTTGATGGATTCCTGAATGACATCAATGGCTTTCATGTAAGGCCGGAGCATGTTTTCTCTGCTCTCGAAGGAGCGCGCGGCGGTGCAGTTGCGGAGGGCAACGTTGGCGGCGGAACGGGCATGGTCTGCTACGGATTCAAGGGCGGGACGGGAACAGCTTCGCGTGTGCTGAGTAAGGAGATGGGCGGCTATACTGTCGGCGTCCTAGTTCAGTGCAACTGCGGCCGCCGTCCGCAACTTGTGATCGCCGGAGTTCCAGTGGGCAAGGAGATTCCGGATGGCACGCCTTACGCACAACTCGATGCTCCGCCGGGAAGCGAAGCCCAGGGCGATGTAGGTTCCATCATTATCGTCGTTGCTACGGACGCGCCGCTGTTGCCACATCAGTTGAAGCGCGTAGCGCGCCGCGCGGCGATGGGCCTGGCGCGCACGGGGTCCACTTCAGGCAATGGGTCGGGGGATATTTTTGTTGCCTTCTCGACTGCCAATCCGGGCGCGGACAAGTCTCCGGGGCCTAATACGGTGCAAACAGTCTCGACCGACCGCATTAGTCCTCTGTTTACTGCGACGGTGGAAGCAACAGAGGAGGCTATCGTCAACGCAATGGTGGCGGCGGAGACCATGACGGGGCGCGATGGTCATACGGTGAACGCGTTGCCGCACGACAAGTTGCGAGAAGTGCTGAAGAAGTACAACCGCTAGAACTACGTCTGCGCGCGTGAGTTATTGTTTATCACTCTTGTCACCCTTTGAGAACAAGGGAATGTGAAAAGGGAGTTCGGCTTTGGAGTCGGCCTTGGCTTTGGATTTGTTTTTGGCGGCGCTGGTTTCGCGCAAGAGCGTGCGCTGAGCGTTAAGGCAGACCCAGTTGCCGTGAACACGCTGGAAGACATGTGTGAAGATTCCTCTTTCTTCAATCGGGGCACCGTTGACCTTGTGCGTGTAGGAATAGGTGCCGTTGGCTACTGCCACGTCTCCGAGCATGCGGACGGTAACGACGTGCATATCGGTTGAGGCGGTCTTGTCTTCCTGATTGATCAGCGCGACGACCTGCTGGTTGCGGCTGGTGATGTCTCCAGTGGAGGAGACGTTGACGAAGAGAGGCGAGAGGACTAGTTCAAGGCCATATTGGTCACGCTGATTGAGGGCGTTGGACCAGTTGTTTTCGACTTTTTGGAGGTCGCGGATCTCCGGGCTTTCGGCGGAGGTTACTGGTGGAGCGGCGGCGGCCGGGGCCTGGCCTATGGCAGAGAAGGAAAAAACTACAAAAGCAGCAAAAATGGCAGAAACGAAGGACTTCATGAACATTACTCCTATAGAGCATGATAGACCTCTGCGAGTTAGCGGAAATCCGGTACCCGATAATGCACCCCTTCCACACCTTCCACATCAGCTGCTTTTCGTAGACTGGACACCATGGCGACCACTACCGGCTTTGCCCTCGACCGAGGGCTGCCTTCCAATGTTGATGCTGAACGCGTGATTCTGGGCGCCATTCTGCTCGACAACCAGGCTCTCTCGGAAGCTGAAGAAAAGCTGATTCCAGAAGACTTTTCTCTCGATTCGCATCGCCGTATCTACCAGCGCATGACTGAGCTGGGCAACAACGGCCATGCCGTCGATCTCGTAACGCTGACAAACGAGCTGGCGCGCTACAAGGAGATTGAGTCAGTGGGCGGCGTGGCGTATATCGCTTCGCTTACCGAGGGCCTTCCGCGCAAGCCGATCATTGATGAGTACATTCGCATAGTCAAAGACAAGAGCCTGCTGCGTCAGCTCATGCTCATCTGCTCGGAAGCGATTGCGCGGGCGGCGGACCAGAGCGAAACGGCTCTCGATGTTCTCAATGCTGCTGAGTCGCAACTGCTCATCGTTGGAGAGAAGAGCATCAACAAGGGCCTGGCGAGCCTTGAAGATATTGTCGCCGGCTCTTTCGGGACGATCGACAATCTTTACAGCCATGCCCGCGAGGTTACAGGACTCGCGACGCATTTCACGGAACTGGACAAGATGACCAGCGGCCTGCAAAAGAGCGAGCTGATCATTCTTGCCGCCCGTCCCTCGATGGGCAAGACTGCACTTGCCATCAATATTGCGCAGAATGCTGCGATCAAAGGAAAGGCCGTGGTCGCGGTGTTTTCGCTCGAAATGTCAAAGGAAGCGCTGTTGCGCCGCATGCTCGCCAGCCAGGCGTGGGTGGACCAGCGTAAGTTGCAGACCGGATTTCTGGGACGCGAGGACCAGACCAAGCTGCGACTCGCGCTCGAAGAGCTGGTGGAGTCGAAGGTCTTCATCGACGACACACCCGGTATCTCTCTCGCCGAGATGCGCGCCAAAACGCGGCGTCTTCGCCAGGCTAACGGTGGGAAGCTTGACCTGGTGGTGGTCGACTACCTGCAGCTGATGTCGGCTACACTGCCGACGCAGGGTGGTAAGCGGTATGAGAATCGGACGCAGGAGGTTTCGGCGATCTCGCGAGGCCTGAAGGCGCTGGCCAAGGAGATGGACGTGCCGGTCATCGCGCTGTCGCAGCTCTCTCGAAACTCGGAGCGACGCGGCGACGATAAAAAGCCTTTCCTGAGTGATCTGCGGGAGTCCGGCTCTATAGAACAGGATGCGGACGTTGTGGCGTTCATCCATCGCGAGAGTTATTACAACCGCGACAAGGAAGAAAATCCTGAGGATAAGAATAAGGCTGAAATTATTATCGCCAAACAACGTAACGGCCCGACGGGCACGGTGGAGTTAGCGTTCGTGTCTCAGTACACCCGGTTTGAGAATCTGCAGACTGAGTACGGCGACTAGATCTATCGCATCTTTTCGCTGAATTTGCCCGCTGAGTTTTCCAGCACTACGTTGGACATAACTGCTGTGTCCACCTTATCCGGCATGTGCGAGCAGAAGCCTATTCCTATGTAGAATGGCCCTTCGATGTGGAGTTGGATCGGCGGCCCAAACTGATGCATCGGCTCGCCTTCGAGACTGAGGTAGAGTGCGAAGGAGTCGCCGTGTTTTTCGATGCCGACGCGCCGGGCCATCACGTTCACCAGGCTATCGGGACCGGCCCCGCCGGGACGGCCGCGGCCTCCGATGCGATACTCGATGTCCTTGATGCGTTCGCCTTTCTCAGGGCGCTGCGCGAGTTGAATCATGCCGAGACCGTGGAACCCGATGAGGGCTTCTTTTGAATCGTCTTCGAGATTCTGGCGGATGATCAGCACCGCCTTGCGATCGCCATAACCATTCGGGTCAGGGAATCCGATGTCTGCGGCGAGCGAGATATCTCCTGACATCTTTTTCCATAGAAAGCGGAATTCGTCGCGCGTGTACCACACGTTGTAACCGGCGGAGTTAATTGTGTAGTTATTAGTTGCAGTGTCGTAACTGGCGCTGCCGGGCAGAATAGCGCTGCCTATGTCCGACTGGCCTTCGAAGATACCTATAGGCGTATCGAAATTCCTGCTTGGGCGATGAAAGTCTTTAGGCGGAGCCACCTGGGTATGGGCGGCAGACCCAGGTTGGGCCCACTCTGGCGTCGCCGGTTTCGGCGGAGCCGGAGCCTGCGCCTGGACGAAATGCGCCGCTGAACATAGCTGCAGTAGCGCTACTGTCAGACCGGCAGGCCAGCAGGCCCGGCTCGCGAGTTTCTTTGCAGGGAAAACGATAAGCATGGCAACAGTGAAATTCATCGCCGGCGTTTTGTCACGCTTCGCCGTCCTTATTCCCCCCAGATTCGCCGCCTGGGGAAAGTGCTGCGAGATAGACGCTCGAGTTATAGAGACTGCGCCCAATACGGTAATTTTTTTCTCTTCGCCCACCGATTGGTGCATATCGGGCCGATCCTGACTCTTATGCAAATTCGATTGCGTAATTCTCTCGCCGTCGACCAAAAGCGGTGTTACTCTTTGTTGACCAAAAGGCAGCTACTCCGTTGCAAGCGTAGCGCTCGCTCAGTAGAGACGATCCCCGGTCAAAGGAGAAACCCATGGTTCGGAGAATAGGTCTGTATTTGTTCACCATTGCTACGGTTCTGTCTGTCGCGACAATCAGTTCCGAAGCGCAGTCTGTGTTGACCCGCCATGTACGCGATTCCGCTCGCATCGGCGAAGCGCAAGCTATAGGACGCCTTCCCTCCAATCAGATCATGCAGCTTGATCTTGTTCTGCCGATTCGTGATGAGGCCGGCCTGGACCGGTTCCTGGAGGATGTATACGATCCCAGCAGCTTTTCCTATCATCGCTTCCTGACCCCGGCTGAATTTACGCAGAGGTTCGGTCCTACTCAGCAGGATTACGACACCGTGGTTCGCTTCGCTAGAGAGAACGGCCTGACTGTAACCGGCGGGACCCGCGATGGAATGGAAGTGCAGGTTAAGGGTAGCGTTGCAGCCATCGAGGCTGCCTTTCATGTAAGCATGCACACGTATCAGCATCCTACTGAGAGCCGGAGCTTCTTCGCTCCGGATCGCGAACCCACGACCGCTTTGCCCTTCCAACTGTGGCATATCTCAGGCCTGGATAACTTCTCTATTCCGCATCCTCTGTATGCAAAGAAGAGCGATTACGCGGCGGCCCACGGCATTACAGCAGAAGCGGTTGTGAAACACGCGACGACGGGCTCCGGACCTTCTGCGTCTTTCCTTGGCAGCGATATGCGCGCTGCTTACTACGGCAATGGAACGCTCAACGGCGCCGGGCAGAATCTTGGATTATTCGAATTCCTCGGTACCGACCTGGCTGACCTTACGACTTACTACAACAATGTTCACCAGACCAATACGGTTCCTGTGACGTTGCTCTCGACGGACGGAAGCAGCACGTCCTGCGTGGATACCCGGGCCGGTGGCAACTGCGATGATACCGAACAGAATCTGGATATTACGCAGGCGCTCGGCATGGCGCCGGGGCTGGCCAGCCTGGTCGTGTATGTCGGCAACTCGGACACCGCGATCATCAGCGCTATGACCACGCACAGTCCCCTGCCGACGACCATCGGCTGCTCATGGGGATGGACGCCGGCCGATCCGAGCACACTTGATCCTTATTTCAAAAAGATGGGCGCGCAGGGTCAGAACTTTTTCGCTGCGTCGGGTGACTCATCGACCTGGTCTACGCGGAATGAAGCGTGGCCCGCGGACGACGCGTATGTGGTCTCTGTCGGCGGAACCGACCTGATTACCGCCAGCGCCGGCGGACCGTGGCAGTCCGAGACCGCCTGGACCGATTCGGGTGGCGGCATTACGCCTGACAAAATCGCTATTCCTGCATGGCAGCAGCTTTCCGGCGTGATCAACTCCAGCAACAAGGGTTCGACAACTCTGCGTAACGGTCCGGATGTATCTGCCAACGCTAACTTTACCTTTTACACGTGCTCTGACCAGACAGCCTGCCTGGCCAATGAATACGGCGGCACCAGTTTTGCCGCTCCGATGTGGGCCGGCTATATTGCGCTCGTGAATCAACAGTTGGCTACTAGTGGTCAGCCTCCGGTTGGTTTCATCAATCCAACCATCTACGCGCAGAACGTGACCTCAATGTACGCGGCTGATTTTCACGACATCACCAGCGGAACGTCAGGCAGCTACTCCGCCGTGACTGGTTATGACCTGGTGACTGGATGGGGCAGCCCTAACAGCGGCCTAATCGCGGCACTCTCAGGATCGACGACGCAGACCCCGGCGTTCACGATTTCGGCGGCGCCCTCTTCTCTCACAGTCGCAGCGAGCAGCAGCGGAAGCTCTACGATCACGACTGCGGTGTCCGGCGGGTTCAATTCGGCGATTGCGCTGAGTGCATCGGCTCCGGCGGGCATCACGGTCGGTTTCAGCCCGACGTCGATTGCGGCGCCGGGATCGGGATCCTCGACTGCCACATTCACCGTGGCTTCGACGGTGGCTGCCGGCGCCTATAGCATCACGATCACCGGAACAGGCGGCGGAATCACCCACACGGCTACTGTCTCGCTGACTGTATCCTCCACGGTCAAGCCTGCCTTCACCCTGTCCGCCTCGCCAACCTCGATTACGGTGGCGAGAAACGGGACCGGCACATCGACCATCACGACGACCGTCTCCGGAGGGTTCAACTCGGCGATCAGTTTGTCGGCCTCAGGACAGGGCAGCGGTCTGGCCGTGACCTTCAGCCCCAGCTCGCTTGCGGCTCCCGGATCGGGTACGTCTACCATGAGTGTCAGAGGCAGCAGAAATGCGACTGTCGGCAATCACACGATTACGATCACGGCGACCGGCGGTGGCATAACGCACACTACGACGGTCACTGTCGTTGTTACGCGCAGCGGCGTCCGCTTTGAGATGCAATGACGGCTTTCCACATCTAGCTGGAAAGGGCCCGGACGCTGGATGTCCGGGCTTTTTTCTACTCAGCCGAACGTTAGAGAGAAGATTATTCTGGTTCGACGGAAGGAGAGTGCGTGGATCGACGACGGTTCAACTCGCTTCTTGCCATTTTTGGAGCCAGAATGGGAACTCGCGCTTTCGCGTCAGATGTGACCCCTGAGATTCTGCGTCTCGCACGCAATGGGTGGATGCCCAACAACGAGCGTCTGCCGGTCCTGCTCTACCGGGGCGTCTTCGCAGTCAATGCCGGTCCGACGTCTGCTATGGCGGCCGCCTTCGAGCGAAATGGCTGGCCGCCGCAATGGCGCAATGGCGTTTACGATTTTCATCACTATCACTCCACTGCGCACGAGGTGCTTGGGTTTGCGGCTGGTGAGGCACGGCTGGTGTTGGGTGGAGAGGGTGGTCATGAGCTGGCCGTCGAGGCCGGAGATGTGGCCGTGCTGCCCGCCGGGACAGGCCACTGCCGCCTTAAAGCGTCCTCCGATTTCCTGGTCATTGGCGCTTACCCCAAAGGACAATCCTGGGATATCTGCCGGACTGCGCCGGATGCGGCTACTCTCGATCGCATGAGCAAAGTGACTTTTCCTGCTTCGGATCCGGTCAGCGGACCAGGGGGTCCGCTGGTGCAGCATTGGCGCAGCGTTTAGAGCCGGTCGCTTTACGGCTCTGTCAACCCATTTTCGCAGGACGTTTGCCTGCCCGTTTATAGTGAAACGATGACCAAATCGGCGATGGTGGACCTGGTGGGCGTTGGACTAAACGCCACAGACACCCTTATTCCTCTCACTGCTTATCCTGAGCGCGGCTCGAAGATCAAATACCGTTCGGAGACGGTGTTGCCGGGCGGCCAGGTGGCTTCGACTGTGGTCGCATGTCAGCATTGGGGTTTGCAAACGCGCTACGTGGGCAAGCTTGGCGACGACGCGGCCGGAGCGCTGCATCGCGAGGCGTTTGCCCGCGAAGGTGTCGAGAGTCGTATCATCACGGTGGCGGGAGGTGTGAGCCTTCAGTCGCTGATCCTGGTTGACCCTACGGGAGAACGCACGGTTTTGAATCGGCGCGACGATCGGCTGGTTCTGCAACCGGAAGAACTGGATCGCGAATGGATCGAAAATGCTCGCGCACTGCACGTGGATGGTCACGACACCGCGGCGGCGATCCTTGCTGCAGGATGGGCGCGCGAGGCGGGAATTCCAGTAGTGGCCGACCTGGATGAGCTGTATCCAGGCATCGAAGATTTGCTGCCGAAGATTGACTATCTTATTGTCAGTCGCGACTTCCCTTGCCGATTGATCGCTGAATCCGATCTCGAAACTGCGCTTCGCGGGATGCGTGCGCGGTATGGATCCAAACTGGCGGCAGCAACGCTTGGGCCGGATGGCGTGCTGGCATGGGATGGCCGCGAGTTCCATCATGCTGCGGCATATCGCGTTCCGGTGGTGGATACGACTGGCGCCGGAGACATTTTCCATGCCGGGTTCATCTTTGGACTGCTGCGGGGATGGCCGCTGCAACGGCAGCTGGATTTTGCCTGTGCGGCTGCTGCCTTGAATTGCATGGCCGTGGGGGCCAGAGGCGAGATTGGCTCGGTTGCGGAGATTGAAAAGCTGATGGCTACTGCCGAGCGGTATGGTTCAGCGATGTATGCTCGTCCACCGAAGAACAGGGAACGTACCGCTTTATATGTGGCTGCTCCCGATTAAGAGATGTCGCGTTTCGCTACTGTTGAAGTAGCATCTGCAAAGCTTCGCGGGCATTTTGCAGGCACGCTCGCGCCTCGTCTTCCGACAGCAGGCCTTGGTGAACGGCTTTTTTGCCGATGTCATTTACCTGGTTCGCGAGACGCGGAAAGCCAGGCGAAATTCCGGTTGCGGTCAGGTTGTTGTTGATCTCGTGCAGGAGATTTCCCAGCGTTGCCGCGTTGCGATAACGGGAGCGAATGAGCGCGTGAAAGTCTGCGGGGATTTTCTGCTTGATGGCCTCTTCCAATACTGATCGGCACATCACCGCGCAGGCGGTGAAGAGCGCGAAAAAGTAACAGCGGGTCGCTTCGTCGAGGTAGCGGTCTGCCTCTTCCGAGGATGCTGAGGCTACTACGCACTCGCGCAGATGGGTGGCGCGAGCGACTGCCGGCTCGACAAGATCGAGGAATTCCGCTGCCATCGCAGCACGAAGCAGATCGTTCTGGCGACCGTCAAGTGCGCGTTGAATGGCCTTCCATGCTGGGGTGTGCCCATTACTTGCATGTTGAAGCCGGGTGAGCGAGGTAAGTCTCTGGCGCGAGTGCTGAATGAAGCCCTGCTGCATCTCATGGGCCAGGTGCTGCCACTCTTCAACGAAGGTGGCGGAATCGGACTGGTAGCGCTGCCATAACTCGTCGTAAACGAGGGCGGGCAGCACATCCTGGAGGTCCGCAAAGCGTCCGGTCCGTGCGAGTTCCGCGATGGCCGCGGAGAACTCCCTTCCTGGGGCATTTTCATCTGCCATCTGCAAGAGCAGTTCGCTCAGACGATCGATCTCGATGGCCATTGTGTGACGGCTGTACCTTTCAGAAGCAGACTCGAAGCCCGGGCTTAGTTCTGTCCCAAGTTTAGGAGTGGAACGACGAATAGGCAGCCATGCAAACACGCGGAATGCTCTGGTTGTTACCGGAGTGGAACGGTTTTCGCGGGAAGGTTGAATCAGGACGCGACAGACTTATTCGGCTGACACCTGGGCAACGAGGTCGATTTCAACGAGCGCGTCCTTGGGCAAACGCGAAACCTCTACGGTGGTGCGAGCGGGTGGCAGGGAGCCTCCAGAGCCGAGATGTTCGGCGTAGATCGCATTCATGGCGGCAAAATCATCGAAGTTTTTCAGGTAGACGGTGGCCTTAACTACCTGCGAAAAGCTGCTGCCTCCGGCTTCGAGGATTGCTTTCAGGTTGGCGAATAGCTGGGTTGCTTGTTCGGCGATGCCGCCCGCGACCATCTGCTGGCTTTCGGGATCCAGAGCGACTTGTCCGGCGGTGAAAAGGAAGCCGCCCGCCCGAACTGCCTGTGAGTATGGCCCGATGGCTTTTGGGGCGCCGTTGGTGCTGACAATCGTGCGGGCTGTGATGTTCAGTTCTTCGCTCATGCGATTCATTGTAACGTTTGCCTTAACGGATGGGTCGACCGGCCGCCAGCCGACGGCAGACCGCTACGCAGACCCAAGAACCGGCCAGGGCAAGAAGGGCGGGGCCAGCCTGGACGCGGAGGAACTGAGACCAATCGACGGATGAATTGAAGGACGAATTCAGGTGAAGCCACGCTGGCCACGCAATCGGCCGCGCAATTTGGGCGGTCGGATCCGTGCTGCGAACGGTGGTCACGATCAGCCGAACCAAAATGGCAATCGCAATGGCCAGCGCGGCGATTCCAGGTATCGCCTGCTTCCATGGAAAGGGAATGGGACCGGACATCGAACTGGGCGCGGCAGCGCGTTCGTGGATTGCCTCCATCACCGACGCGGTAAAGCCGGACGAAGGATGGAGCGTGTCTTCGGTCAGAAGAATCCGGTCAAGATTGTCGGGGGCTGAGTCGTCGGGGGTTGAATCGGGTCTGTTGTCGGTCTGCTGGTTTGTTTTCCGATCTTCGTTCATTGCCGGTCTCCTTTCGCTGTTTCAATCTTACGTACTGACGCTAAACCAGGTGGGTCTGGCAAAGAGTCTTGCAATTTTGGAAAACGCTGGCGCAGAAGGGCGCGGCCGCGAGAGAGCCTGGCCTTCATGGTACCTTCCGGAATGCCCATGGTTGCGGCGGCGGCGGCCAGATCCATTTCGTGAAAATAAAAGAGGATCAGCGGTTCGCGATAGCTGTCGGGCAGAGCGAGCACAGCGCGGCGGACAGCTTCATCACGAGCCGCACCGTCGAGTTCGGCGTCGTGGACGAACGGCCTGGAGGGCTCGGTAACCTGGTCCAGTGAGAGCTGAATCGACGGGATGCGCTTAAGTTCAGTGCGATAGACATTGGCTGCGATCGAAAAGAGCCAGGTTGAAAAACTGCTTTCGCGACGCCACTGGCCCAGTCCTCGCCACGCCCGAATGAAGGCCTCCTGAGCGAGCTCTTCGGCGCGCCCCCGATCGCGGCAGTAGCGCCAAGCCATGTTGATCAGGGGCTTCTGCCATCGCTCGACAATTACGACAAAGGCCTCTACATCGCCGCCGAGAACGCGATCGACGATTGCGATTTCCGCAGATGTGTCGGAGGGCCCGGCATGAGCCGAAACCCGCCCCGGTGCTGACGGAATCGGGTTCGTGGGCATTTCAATCGGCTCCTGGCAGGTGGACAGCAATCGGCGGGACTGCAATTGGTGAGACTGGGGCAGCTCCGAACCGGTTGCATTTTCTGCTTGGATCTTGAACGGATGCCGGTTCGAAGAAAATGCAACCACAGAAGACTATGCCTTGTCATACCCAGCGCAACGGGAAATTTCCCGTACCAGGAGGAAGTTATGGTGCTAAGCGGTTTGTTTTTGTTTTTGAGCATACTGATGATTTGCGTCTTCTCGTTCGTTTCAATCGCGGTGTGGACGGAGGCCCGTCGCAAGGAGCGCGAGGCGTACTACAAAGGCGAGTCGATGCGGAGGCTTACCGAGTTGCCCGGCGACGGTGCGAAGTACGTCATCGAGATGATGAAGGAAGAGGAACGTATACAACGGGAGAACGCAGAAATGCAGGAAATCAAACAACGAGAGGGGCTGAAAATTGGCGGCCTCGTCAACATCGGCGTAGGCATAGGGCTATATCTGATGATGCGCCAAGTCGGCGCGCCCCCAATGATCGGCGCAATTCCCGGCATGATCGGGGTGGCTTTGCTGGCCTATGTCCTGATTTTTCCACGGCGGCAACGGCCGAGCTGATCAAGCCGAATATGCCTCGGCTACGCTTCATCAATGACTCATCCGCGACAACTTTGTGGAACGTTTCATAGGATAGTGGCGTACCTCCACATGGAAGGGTGGTAGTCATGAACTCCGGAAATCTTCGAAATTCTCTTTACGCGGCCGCTACGGCTCTGGTTCTGGTGGCGGTCGCCGGTCTTTCAGGCTGCCGCGTGCATGTGGATAAGGACGCGAAAGGCCAGGAAAAAACGGTGCAGGTGGACACGCCCTTTGGCGGAGTTCATGTGAATACCGACCAGACCTCGGCAGCCGACCTGGGGCTGCCTGTATATCCCGGCGCGAAGCCGATCAGGGGCGACGACAAGCACAAGTCTGCAGACGTCCACCTGGGCTTTGGGGATTGGCAATTGCGGGTAAAAGCAGTTTCCTATGGCACGCCAGACAGCAAAGATAAAGTATCCGCTTTCTACAAGAAGGCTCTCTCGCGATTTGGAGATGTGATCACGTGCGAGGGCAATAGTCCTGTCGGCAGTCCGACGGCGACTCACGAAGGCCTGACGTGCCAGGACAACGGAAAAAACGGCAAAGTAAAGTTAGACAATGGCGACTTCAACCAGAACTTTCAGCTGAAGGCGGGCTCCAAACGCCACCAGCATATTGTTGGTTTTGAGGACGACAAGGGCGGCGAGACGAGGTTCGCGCTGATTGCGATCGATCTGCCGGCCGACCTGGGAACGGACGACGACAAGAAGGAGTAGTTCGCCGATCGCACCTGATACGGGTCAGCCACATCCGGGCCGTGTCGGGTGCGTGGATTGCGATGCTCCGGTCTGAGGGTATAGCTTCAGAAGCAGGGGCGTTTGAATTTTAATCGATAGGAACTCATTGGAAGTTACCTGCCAGCGATGTCACGAACCACTCCGTGGAGCCGAGCGCTACTGTTCTGTGTGCGGGCTGCCGCAGCTGACCTACATCGCATCCGAGATTCCTCAGCCTGAATCGGTTGACGCTGAGGATGGTCTTGCGCCGGGTTTAGGATCAGGTGGCCTGATCGATGGAATCGCCTGGCGTCCGGCATTGAAGGCGGCGGTGATACTGGCCGTCCCTGCTGGTGTCCTGTGCTACAGCGTGACGACACTCGGGCTGTTTTGGATGGTAACGGCTTCCGCGTGGGCAGTGGCGCTATATGCGAGGCGCGCGCAATTCGATCGGCTCCCGGTTCGAATAGGGGCGCGCATAGGGTTAGTTACGGGGCTGCTTGCGAGCTGGCTCGCTATCGGGGTTGAAGGAAGCGCCATTTGGGTGGCCCGATTCGTCCTGCACCAGGGCGGCCGGATGGATAGCCTGCACGACGCCGAAGTGGATAAGAGCCTGCAGGTAGGCCGGCAGATCTGGGCATCGATGGGGATGGGAAGCGCCGACGTGGCGCAAATGTCACAGGTTTACCGCACCTGGATGCTTTCGGCTGAGGGTCGTGCGGGAGAGGTGCTGTCACAGCTTATTTTTGGCGCAGCGTTGCTGATATTCTTTGCCACGATTGGCGGAGCCGTTGGGGCGCGGCTTGTGGGTCGCCGGCCTCGACCTACATCGTAACCGTCGGTCCCGATCGTGACTGAGATTCCGGCTAAGGTGCCGTTGTCTTCCTGAGAATAGAGCGGAGGCCCAATCTTACGGCCAGGCCCTACAATAGAGGCAATCAGTAGCAAGCCGAGAGAGTTCATATGAGCGAAATGCCGGAAGGTAAACACCCGTCGCTGCGCGAAAAGGGCCGTTTGATGTCCGCTTCGGAGATTGAGCGGACGCTGGTTCGGCTTGCACACCAGATTGTGGAAAAGACCAATGCGTGCGAAGACCTTGCGCTGGTGGGCATCAAGCGCCGCGGTGTTCCATTGGCGGAGAGGCTCGCGGTGCTCATCAGCGGCATCGTCAAGCGCCCAGTGCAAACTGGCGTGCTGGATATCCGGTTTTACCGCGATGACCTAACCACGCACGATGTGCGCCCGCTGGTGAGTCCTGGCGACCTGGGAGTCGAGGTCAATGGCAGTCACGTCGTTCTGTGCGATGACGTGCTGTACACGGGACGCACTATCCGGGCGGCTCTCGACGCCTTGATTGCGCATGGTCGTCCCCGCTGCGTTCAATTGGCGGTTTTGATCGATCGCGGCCATCGTGAATTGCCTATCGAGGCGACATACGTCGGTAAGAATGTACCGACCAGCAGCCGTGAAATCATTGAAGTAAAATTCCGTGAAATAGATAACGACGAACAGGTGTTGCTGGTAGAAAAGATCGATTAGTCTTGTCGGTTAGTCCCGATTGTGTGTGCCAGTATGCCTGTGAAAGCTTCCCCAGTCCGCGGCAAATCAACACCCCGTGTGGTGCCTCAACCGCCGTCCGAGCATTCCGACGAAAGCCTATCCGGCCACTCACTGCTTTCGGTTTCTTCGCTCACGCTGGATATGGTGAGCGAGATTCTGTCGCGAGCCACATTGCTGGAGCATGAGAATCCTTTGGAAAGAGCAAAACGGCTGGCCAGCCGCCGCCTTGCTCTACTCTTTTACGAAGCTTCTACCCGCACACGGACGAGCTTTGAACTTGCGGCGAAGGGACTTGGCGTAGATACGACGCTGGTGTCGAGCCTGTCATCGAGCATCGAAAAGGGCGAGAGTCTCAAAGATACCGGGCTTACGCTTCGGGCGCTGGGCGCCGAGGCGATCATTCTGCGCCATCCCTCTTCAGGAGCGGCGTGTCTGCTGCAGCGCGAAACGCGGCTGCCGGTGTTGAATGCCGGAGATGGCACGCATGAGCATCCATCGCAGGCTTTGCTTGATCTGCGGACAATGCTGGGACATCTGCGCCCCGGAGTTGGGCCGTTGACAGCGAATACGCTGGCCGGGGTGACGATCAGCATTGTGGGGGATATTCTGCACAGCCGCGTGGCTCGCAGCAATATTTTGTTGCTGCCGAAGCTGGGTGCTCGCGTGATCCTCTGCGGACCATCGCAATTGCTGCCGGATGTGGCTTCGCAGACGGGCCCCGGAATTGAGGTCGAGCGAAATTTTGTGAAGGCGCTGCAGCAATCGCAGGTGGTCATGATGCTCCGCATTCAGGCGGAGCGCCTTGCGGGACTGCAGCTTGATCTCGACGAATATAAGTCCGGATATCAGCTAACCGAAGAGCTTTTGGCCGGCAATGCTCCGAAGACACTTGTTATGCACCCCGGACCGATTGTTCGCGGGCTGGAACTGACTGGCGAAGTTGCCGATGGGCCGCAATCACTCATTCTCGAACAAGTGCAGCACGGCGTGGCTATCCGAATGGCGCTGGTTGATCGGGCCTTGAGCCGGCGTACCCACGTCTCCTCGAATGAGGTGGCGCAATGAGCTCGATGCTGATTCGCGGCGGCCGCTTGATTGATCCTGCAGAAGGTGTCGATGCACTGAAAGACGTCGTGCTGAAGGATGGCCGCGTTGTCGAGATCGCGTCGCCGGGCAAGGCGAAGGTCGATTCCGGCGCGGAGATCATCGATGCTTCGGGGATGGTTTTGGCGCCCGGGCTGGTGGATATTCACGTTCATCTGCGAGAGCCGGGGCAGGGGCATAAGGAGACAATCGCTACCGGAACGGCGGCTGCGGCTGCGGGTGGATTCACTGCTGTTGCCGCGATGCCCAATACGGTTCCGACGAACGACTCGGCGGAGATCACGCGGTGGATGCAGGCGCCGGAACGCAATGCTGCGATTCGAGTCTTTCCGATCGGCGCGGCTACGCGAGGTCTCAAGGGCGAGGTGCTGAACGACTACGCCGCGCTTAAGGCTGCGGGAGTTGTTGCGGTGACGGATGATGGTCATCCGATTCTCGGTGACAGCACGATGCGACAGGTGTTGATCAACGCTACTCGCAGTGGGCTGAGCGTGATCCAACACGCGGAAGACACACGCATGACTGGCGGATGCAGCATGAATGCGGGCCCGATGGCCTTTCGCCTGGGCCTGCGCGGCATGCCGCCTGAGGCTGAGTATGGCCTCGTCGAACGCGATATTCGACTGGTAGCTGAGATCGCGCGAGGAAATAACGGGCGCGCGCCACACCTGCACGTGGCTCACACATCGACTACACAGGCCGTTGAGGCGGTACGACAGGCGCGGCGCAATGGTCTGCGCGTTACCTGCGAAGTGGCTCCGCATCATTTTCTGCTCACCGAGGAGCACGTCGGCGCTTATAACACGAATGCCAAGATGAATCCTCCTCTGCGATCAGCGGCGGATCGCGATGCGATGATACAGGGCATTCTTGATGGTGTCGTGGATGCCATCGCTACCGATCACGCGCCTCATGCCTCGCATGAAAAGGAGGTGGAGTTTGAACGCGCACCGAACGGAATCACTGGTCTCGAGAGCGCGCTGGGCCTGAGCCTGCGGTGGCTGCACCATGAATGGGGGCTTCCCTTGGGCCGGGTTCTCAGTCTTCTCAGTGCTCAACCGGCGGCGCTTCTTAATTTGAAGGGGCGAGGTACGCTCGCTGCCGGGAGCTTCGCCGATGTCGTCATTTTCGATCCGAAGCAGGAGTGGACTTTCCGAGCTAAAGACTCGCGGTCTAAATCGAAGAATACTCCGTTCGATGGATGGACGATGCAGGGCAGAATCTTGTGGACGATCAGCGAAGGCAGGGTCGTTTATAAGGCGTAGCAGCGACCCCGATCCTTAGGCCAGATAGAAGACCTGCTCCAGACGCATCAGGTTATCGTCAGCGCCGCCCTCTCCCATCCCCTCAAAGAGTGCCGTGACTGACTCCTGCCATCTCTGGTTTACGGGATAGTGCTTCATATCTTCCAGGGCTTGCTGAAAGCTGGCAACTTCGCAATAGCCGACGAGCAGCCCGTCTTCTCGAAGGAATAGTGAATAGTTGTGCCAGCCAGTCTCGGTAAGCGCACTCAACATCTCTGGCCATATGTCGGCGTGGCGCTGCTTGTATTCGGGGATCTTGTCTTTTCGTACTTTCAGCAGGAAGCAAACTCGTTCCATGATTCAACCGTCCTTATCGCGAACTAACTTACAAAGGTATGTTGTACTCTGACGCTGCAATCAGGCCGCCGTCGATTATGTGCAGAATGCCGGTGATTCCAATGGAGTCGTCAGAGACTAGATACAAAGCTGCACGCGCTATGTCCTCGGGGCTGAGAATTTCTCCGAGCGGCACGCGCGATAAACGGGATCGTATGTTGGCTTCGCCTTCGGCGCCATGACCCATGTGCTCGCGGAGCATCGACGTGTCGGTGATACCAGGGCAGATGCAATTTACGCGAATGTGGTCGCGTCCGTAGTCGAGCGCGAGCGACTTGGTGAGCAACGCAATTGCCCCCTTGGAGGCGCTGTACACGGGCGTACTGAGCTGTCCGGTAAAGCTGGCGATCGAGCCGGTGTTGAGTATTGCGCCTCCGCCATTTTTGCGCATGTGCGGCACGGCGTGTTTGATGGCCAGGAATGCTCCTTTTACATTGATCGCCATCACACGGTCCCACTCGGCTTCAGTCGTTTCTTCAAGCGGCTTGACCATTACAACGCCGGCATTGTTGAAGAGAATATCGATTCGTCCCCAGCGGGAGATCGTGCCGTCGATCATGCGGCGGATGTCTGCTTCCTTCGCAACGTCTACTCTGGCGAAGAATGCTTCATAGCCCTCTGCTTCAATGGCTGCAACCGTTTGCTGGCCTTGTTCATTTACGTCGGCAGCAACGACCTTTGCACCTTCGCGGGCGAAGGCCATGGCGCTGGCACGGCCTATGCCGCTTGCTGCACCTGTGACGATGGCTACTTTGCCGCGCAGCCTTCCATGTTCCAGGTTGCTCATATCGCCCAGTTATTCATCTCGAAGATAACTCACTCAGTAGCGCTGCATGTAGACCATGTGCGTTTGTAGGAATTCGTACAAGCCATGTTTGCCGTCCGCGCCGCCGATACCGCTCTTGCGCCATCCTGCGTGGAAGCCCTGCATGGCTTCGAAGTTTTCACGATTGATGTAGGTTTCCCCAAACCGGATTTCCTGGCAGGCGCGCAGCGCGACGTTCAGGTCCCGCGTGTAGATCGAAGATGTGAGACCGTAATCGGAATCGTTTGCGTAGGCGATGGCCTGGTCGAGATCTTCGACCTCAACGATGGGAATGACGGGTCCGAAGATCTCTTGGCGAATAACATCCATCTCCTGTTTGCAATTTGTCAGGACGGTGGGCTGGTAGTAGTAGCCAGCTTCACCTTCTCCGCGTTTTCCACCTGTTTCGAGTGTGGCTCCTGCCTTTAACGCACTGCCAACCAGCCGTTCGACTTTCCGATAGCCGGCCTCGTTGATGAGAGGACCATACTCGACTGATTGGTCTTGCAGCGGATCTCCATAATGGGTGGCTTTCATCGCAGCGCTCAACTTATCGACGAACTCAGCCGCTACTGAGCGTTGAACGTATACGCGCTCTGCGCAGTTGCACACCTGGCCACTGTTGATGACGCGCGATGCTTTGATCGCCCTGACAGAGAGGTCGATGTCCGCATCCGCCATGACGATGGCTGGGGCCTTCCCGCCCAGTTCCAGGTTCAACTTGGTAATGTTCTTTGCAGCAGCCGACATAATCGCCGAGCCGGTGTCGGCGCTGCCGGTGAAGCTGATCATGCCAATGCGCGAGGATGAAGCGATCGCTCGACCGGCCGTTGCACCGCGACCGTGGACGACGTTGATGAGCCCGGGGGGGAAGTCCATCTGCTGCAGCAACTCGCAAAACTTCACGGCGTTATGAGGTGTCTCTTCGCTGGGCTTAATCACGATGGTGTTGCCGGCGATGAGCGCCGGGCCGGCTTTTCGTGCGATGAGAAAGAATGGGAAATTCCAGGGCAGGATTCCGCCGATTACTCCGATGGGCCGTCGAAAGAGGAAGATCGTTTCACCGGGACGATCGCTTTCGACGATTTCGCCCTCGATCCGACGGCCCCATTCCGCCATGTAATCCAGGTAATCGGCGGTGAAATCAACTTCTACGCGCGCCAGACCCAGTGTCTTGCCTTGCTCCTCGGTGATGACATGGGCTATCGGCTCTACATTCTCGCGGATCTTTGCGGCAAGCGCCTTGAGCAGTTTCGCGCGGATAGCAGCGGGCTCTTTCTCCCAGGTATGCTGCGCTGCTTCTGCAGCCGCGATGGCCGACGCTACGTCCTGTTCGCTGCTGTCGGGAACTGTACAGATGATGTCGCCCGTCGAAGGATTTTTCACTTCGATACTGTTTCCGCCTGAAGGGACTAATTTGCCGTTGATAAAATTGTCGAAGTTCTTCATCACTTATTACCTCGAATACTCCCCACGTTTGCTCTTAAACTAACGCAGGCCCTGGCCATGCAAGTTCTCCCGAACAATATTGCGAATCGACGATTCGACGATCCGGCTCACTGCCCGCGTATACCCAAACCATCTCCATTTCTTCGTTGGAGAGATTCAGAAAGCGATGCGGCAGACCCTGCGGAATATACGCGGTGTCGCAGCCACTCAGTTCGTATCGTCTGCCCTGAACCAGACAGACTGCTGTTCCCTTTACAATCGTGATCGACTCATCATAGTCGTGAATATGGCACGGTAACGAGGCCCCGGGGAGGAACCGGCCGTGGCCTCCGCAGATCCCGACTGCACCAAAACGGCTCGCGAAGAGATCGAGGAAGAAGGCATTTGTGGAAAGCTCGTAGATAGGGCCGCCATCGTAGCGGATAATCGTCTCCGGATCTGTCACGGATGGATTGCCGGAGCCTCGCTCGTCGAGCGGAAAAGCGGTTTCGACCGCCACCCGCGTGGGCGTGGCAGTCGCGAAGGCCCAATGAGCCACGAGATCTCTTTCGGGATCTTCGTTTTCTACCTGGTGGGCTGTGTCGCGTGGCACGTGAACGC
>Ga0206936_1126_pt1 | contig 21988 bp, 22 predicted proteins | sample Alteio_BWOrgHeat_14_FD_152922 | JGI IMG/M metagenome (GOLD analysis project Ga0206936, IMG submission 152922) | Enriched cells from forest soil in Barre Woods Harvard Forest LTER site, Petersham, Massachusetts, United States -... | ecosystem: Environmental > Terrestrial > Soil > Temperate forest >... | reverse complement strand
TTTTCGGATCGAGCCGGTGGTCGATGCGCCTCGAGAGGATCGGCCGCGTGGTGGAAGGCCATTTCGTCCGGCTGCGGGAAGACCGGCTGGGGGCGACAGGCCGTTTCGTGCGCCAGCGGGGAAGCCGCCGTTTCGTCCCCGTTCGGATCGCCCAGATCGCCCAGAAGGGCGTGGGCCTGCGGCTGGGTCAGCGAGAGCGTTTCGGCCGGGCGGTAAGCCCTCTGGGCGTTTTGCGTCTGAGAGGCCAGGTCCAGAGCGAACAAGTTCAGAGAGACCGGAGCGATCCGGCAAATTTGAACGGCCTCCAGCGGGCAGAACTCCGCGTGCGTTTGTTCCCCGAGAGGGAGCATCGCCGCGGCGTCCCAAGCCGTTTGCCGCCGCTGACGATCGGCCGCGCGAGTTTCGTCCGCGAACGGGTACTGCGAAACCGCGGACATCAGCGGATGCAAAACCGGCGCGCCCGGCTGGCGGTAAAAGCCGAACAGGTCCTGACGGTGAGCCTCGCGTGAAGGAGCGGTGGCGGAATTCGTTCACGGGGAAGAACAAGGGCCGTCCCAAGCCTAAGCCGCGGAAGAGCGAGTAGGGCTACTCGCGGTTGCAACTATTGCGTAATCGCTCCATCTAATCACTGAGTTCCGAAAGAGGTTTTCTTATGGAGAAAGCAACGTTTGGTGCCGGATGTTTCTGGGGCGTGGAGGTTGCGTTTGCGAATATTCCGGGCGTGACGGCGACGGCTGTCGGCTACGAAGGCGGAAAGACGCAGGCGCCGACTTACAAGGATGTTTGCACGAATGCGACAGGCCACGCCGAGGTGGTCGAGGTGGATTTCGACCCGGCCAAGGTTGGTTATGGGCAATTGCTGGATGCGTTCTTCTCACTGCATGATCCGACGCAGCTGAACCGGCAGGGTCCGGACTGGGGTACACAGTACCGGTCGGCGATTTTCTACCATACCGACGAGCAGAAGGTGGAAGCCGAAGCGAAGATTGCAGAGCTCACGGCTGCCGGCAAGTTCTCAAAGAAGATTGTGACCAAGGTTGAACCTGCGCAGACTTTCTGGAAGGCAGAAGACTATCATCAGCGCTATCTTGAAAAGCGCGGTCTGGCCAGCTGCCATATCTAAAGCGAACCGGTGAATTGAAAAGGCGGATGCCTCAGAGCTTCATCGAAAGCTCTGAGGCATCCGCCTTTTTGGGTTCGGAGATCAGCAGCCAGGGTCAGGCGCGAGGCTTTTCTCTTCTGCGGGGCTGGTTCAACTCGCTCTTGCTGGGGCTGACATCGTGACGCAGCCATCAGAAGAGGTAAGGCACCAGGGCAGCGGTCTGATGAGCATAGGTGGTGTACGCTTCGCCGAACTGGGAACGCATCCACTGTTCCTCCATGCGGAACTTGATCCAGAACGCGAGGAAGATGAGAACGAAAACGATGAACCCGCGCACTTGAGAGATGGCAATCGCCATGCCAAGGAATCCGGTGAGAATGCCGGTGTAGATGGGGTGACGGACCACGGCATAGGGACCGGTGGTAATCAGTTCGTGGCCTTGCTTAATGGTGACGGAGCGGCTCCAGTTGCTGCCGAGGTGCTCGCGCGCCCAGACGGCGAACAGAAGGCCGGCGATGGTGACGGCAGCTCCCAGCCAGAAGGGCCAAACGCCAACCGGCCAGAGCTGGAGGTAAAGCCAGGGAAGCGGGATGCGAGTTGTCGAGAGGAGAACGATCGCGATCAGGAAAATGAAGACGCGCAGGATGCGCGAGGCTGCCGGCTCGAGGCGCTGGGTGGTTTTGGTATTGGCGGCTTTGATCTGCCAGTAGAGAAGAAATAAGATCCAGACCACGGGAAAGAAAGATTCGTAGAACCAGAGCATTCAGAACCTCATGGCGGCGAAAGTGTTTACGCAGGTGAGAGCGAGGGGGAGTTCCGCGATCACCTGACTTCAGCTTTCGATGGCCGCGCCGAGCAGCTGCTTCAGGGCCTGAACGTACTCGGTCAGGGCCTGGCGGCCGGATTCGGTCATGCGGTAGAGGGTTTGCGGTTTGCGGAGAACGAATTTCTTCTCCATCGACACGTACCCGGCTTCTTCAAGCTTGAGCAGTTGCGCGCCGAGGTTGCCGTCGGTGGAGTTGGTTTTGGCACGAAGCCAGGTGAACTCAGCTTCTTCGACGGTAGAGAGCAGGGAGAGCAATGCCAGCCGCAGCTTGCCGTGAATGATCGGATTGAGCTCCGGCAAATCTGTCGCGGGTTGGGCCATCGGCTCAGGCATGGGATGGCCCTTCTTTTCCGGAGCGGCTGCGAAGCTGCCTGGCCTCGCGGGCTTCGCCAATCATCATGTAGACACCGAAGACGATCTGGCAGAGGAAGATAGCCACGAGAAAGCCGATAGAGCCCTGGGTAACCGTACCGAAGAGCGACACAACGGCTGCGGCCCACCAGACGACGGCGCAGGCGAATTGGGGCTTCCAGCGGAGGGTGAGGCTCGATGTTGCATTGGCCATGCCTAGCATGGTGGAGATGACGGCGATGACGACATGCTGATCGCCATGGCCGCTGAAGCCGGCGCAGATGCCGAAGAGAAAAAGTGAGATTCCCAGCGAGATCCAGACAGCGGCCATCGAACGGCCGAGCTTGGTTTCGGGGCGGCCGCTACTCCTGCGCATGGCGATAATACCTGTGATCAGCCCCGCGGTGATCATCGTCACAGGCCAGGCAATCGCTGCATCTCCCCAGTGTGCCCAGGCGATAGCCACATAATAGGCAACGCCCCAAAGCACGAAGGTCCATCCCCAGCTCTGCGTGGATTGCCGGCCCTCGGCGATCATGTTTTCGATTAGGCTCAGCCTTTCGTTGAGTTCCTGCCGGTCGTTGAAGTCAGCCATTTTCAATCTCCTTGCGGCTTCTGAAGATCCAGAGTTATCCGCTATAAGGATTACTCTATAACATAGAGTAATCTATGTCAAGAGAAATTTAAAAGATGATTATGACGCAAATATTCGGGATCGTGGCGGTCATACAGTGCAGAGGGAAAAGTGAACCATCGCTAGTCTGTGCGAGCGGTGGAGATCGACCTTCATCCGAGTAAGCGTCCCGGTTTATAAGAACGGCCTAGCACCCGTTAGCCACGCTCTGTAAGTTCAAACCTTCGTAAATCTGATTACATTTGATCGCACAAGTGGTTCTCCCGAAGATTCCCCTTCGTAATTGTTTATGATCCTACGAAGCTCTTGGGGGGAAACGTGCGTGTCTCCAGCGAAGGCAGTAAAGTCGATTGGATTTCCGTACGCAACCTCCGCCATTTTGCGGAACATACGAGGTTTTTCCATGGGTATGTCGAGGGTCTCGGGTTCGCGGGCTTTCCATCCTAGTCTTGAAATTTGTTGACAAAGATAGTGGTACTGGCGCTGCGTAACGAGATTTAGCTCAGACGCCCTCTTCACCAAGGCGGCAATTGAAACTCCCCAGACGGGTTTTAGCTTTGCCAGACTGGTGAGCGTGATCGGCTCTCGGATTTCACGACGCATAGCCGACTCAGGCATCAGCCATTCAGCTCCGAAAGCAAATGCCTCATCCTCTATTTCCGAACGCACTTTTCGCAGAAATGACCTATGCATCACAAGATGGCCAAGCTCATGAGAGATGCTTAGCCTGGCCCTATCAACGCTGCCCTTCTCCATCGTGCAGGCAATCACAGGAAACTGACGCCCATCCAATCGGTTGACCCAAACCGAAAATGCCTCGCCCGATTCCATCGTGGGCAAAACAATGAATGAAACACCGGCCCTTTCCAGCGGACGGATTAGATCTGCCATCGGAGAATTGGGATTCAGCCCAAGAGACTCCTTTACCAACCGCGCCGCTTCCGCTGGGTGCGCTTTAACTTCTGGAATTCGGCAGGGAACTTCCTTCACTCTTCCCGCCAGGCTGCTATATATGGAAAAAACATGCTCCGCATAACGGACGGCATCAAGAACTTCGCGCCTCTTTATCTCACGAGGAGCTCGAAATAGAACCTCTGAAATCGGAAATTCGAGGTGCGGAGCCTCATTAAAAAAAGTCAGTGGCAACTTGGTGGCAAACGCGACAGACTCAAGGATCTCATTGGACGGGAGTCTAAACCCAGCTTCGACCTGGGCAACAAGAGACTTGTGTTTATTGATCTCAGAAGCCAGTTGTTCCTGCGTCCATCCGCGAATCTCGCGCGCTTGGCGGATTCGTTCACCTAAATGCATAACCGAAAACCCTCGTTATCGTTCTGACTCTTTGTCTTTGGATTCTTCGAAAAGATCGTCCAGATTGTCCACCGTGGGCGTTGTTGCATTCAAGGCAACCATCCAATGCGCTGGGTGAGGAACTGGAATCATCCATTGATCCTTACCCTCACCGTCCCTTGTACAGCACAATTGAAGGCCCAGATTTGTTCCGGCCTTGTTGCAATCCCATAGAACAATCAAACTCCGAATTGGTGGGACAACGCCGGAAACCCAGAGACCTGGGTTTGCGTGTTGATAGAACGCCCTTCTTGGGTCTGTAGTCGCCTTTGGAATCTCCGCCCCCTTGAGGATTTTCACTTTCACGCCTTCGAAGGTTGTCGAGAGTCCCTCCATTGCAATCCTTTCCATGTTTACGGTGCGGGGGATGTCATCAATCTCAATCGGACAGGGACGATCCTTCAAAAATTTCTTCGCCTCTGCTCGAATCAGATGCGATGTCAAATGGCCAGAACTTTCCCAGTCGTTTTCGGCGACGATCTGAATAGCTTTGGGTACAGAAAGCTCCAAGGCCTCGTATATTGGAATCAGAAGGGGCCGAAAGGCCAACAGCACCACTTCCGAATCGGTTTCCAATGTGAAATCTAGCATGACTCGATTACCTCTCTGCTGTAATCAAATTACACCATATATGACAAAACGTGCAAAGAGGCAAACTGTGGAAATTAAGGTTCAAAGGGTAATTTGAAGTTGACTTACATCGCATGATGGGTGCGTCGCCAAAGAAGAAAACGGCGACCGAATTCTCTAGTGACCGAATCGGTTGATTTCAAGGAAATTCCCAAATTACTATTTTAGAAATAGTAATTTTATATTAGTATTGAACGCGATGACGAAGAACGCCGATTACCGCGACCTCTTCCCCGGAGCGCTGGAGATGATGATTCTTCAGACGCTGCGCCGACAGCCGCTGCATGGATATGCCCTTGCCCAACACATCAAGAGCTTTGCCGGAGACCTGCTGCAGGTCGAGGAAGGCTCTCTCTATCCAGCCCTGCAGCGCATGCTCAAGGCAGGATGGCTCGAATCGGAGATGGGCACCTCATCCAAAAACCGTCCTGTGCGGATCTACTGCGTGACCGACGCGGGAGTGAAGCATCTGGAAGAGGAAATCTCCAGCGTGGAGAAGATGTTTGCCGGCATCACGCGCGTGCTCGCGTTGGCCCGGTCATAGGAGGTCGCCATGAGCTGGTTTCGCCTGCCATTTACGCGCCGCCGCAGTCGCCGCTTTGATGAGCTTTCCGAGTCGATCCGCGAACACATCGAAGAGAAGACCGAAGAGCTGATGCAGGATGGAATGCCGCGCGAGCAGGCTGAGCGCGCCGCCCGCCGCGAATTCGGCAATGTCACCCGCATCGCGGAGAAGAGCCGAGAAGTATGGCAGTGGCCGACCGCTGAATCCCTCTGGGCGGATATTCGATTCGCGCTACGGCAATTGCGCCGTTCGCCCGGCTTTACGCTGGCGGCGCTCTTCACACTGGCGCTCGGAACCGGGGCCAATATCGCCGTCTTCAGCCTCGTTAACGCGGTGCTTCTGCACCCCCTGCCGTATCGCGACCCCGGTGGTCTGATGTTAGTGACGGAGTCGGAGCCGCGCCAGAGCCAGCACCTGTACGGCGTCGCAATCCAGGAGGCACGCGACTACGAGCGCCTCAATCGCTCGTTTTCGCAGATGGGCACATTCGAAAGCAGCGGCTTCAATCTCACCGACAACGGCGAGCCGCTGCGCGTCAATGCGGCGTTGGTTTCGTCGTCCGCGTTTCCAATGCTGGGAGTGTCGCCGGTGCTCGGCCGCGGCTTCTCAGAGTCTGAAGACCAGTGGGGAAACGGCAATGTAGCTGTGCTCTCCTGGCGGCTATGGCAGATCAAGTACGGCGGCGATAAGACGATCCTGGGCCGCAGCATCAAGCTCGATGAAACTCCGTACATGGTCATCGGCGTGATGCCGCCATCGTTCCGTTTTCCCTTCGATGGCAAGCCGCTCTCAGAGATGGCTGACCTGTGGGTTCCCGACGCGATTGCACCGATGCGCCTCGATCCCGGGAATCGCCTGATGGAGTTCGGCGTAGGGCTGATCGGGCGTCTTCGACCTGGCGTTTCAGCCGAGCAGGCCAGCCAGAATATGCGGCAGATTGCGCATGCCTTTCAGGCGGAGCACAAGAACGACTATTCCGGCGCGCTGGAGGTCGAGCCACACACTTTCGCTTTCGCCAGCTACTCCATGCAAAAGGCGCGGCCGCTGGTGGCTCTGCTCATGGCAGCGGTTGCCTGTGTGCTGCTGATTGCGTGCGCCAACGTTGCGAATCTGCTCCTCGCGCGCGCCAGTCATCGCGTGCGGGAGATGGCGATTCGCTCAGCGGTCGGGGCAAGCCGCACGCGCCTGATTCGCCAATGCCTCATTGAGAGCCTGGTGCTGGCAGTTGGCGGTGCAGGGCTGGGGCTCGCCGCAGCCGAAGCGCTGTTGAGCGCGTTGCGCCGATGGGGCCCGCAATCCGTGCCGCGATTGCACGACGCCTCCATCGATCCGCTGGTATTGCTCTTTACGCTGGCGCTTGTTGTGGGTACGGGAATTCTATTTGGCAGCGTGCCCGCGTGGAAGCTGGCGCACCCTGCGCCTCAAGGCGCTCTCAAGGAGATGCACGCGGCCGGCGCCAGCCGCAGCAGCCAGCGGTGGCTCAATGCGATTGCCATTGCGGAAGTAGCTTTGGCGGTGGTGCTCCTGATTGGCGGCGGACTGCTCATTCGCAGCTTCACGCGCCTGATGGAAACGCCGTTCGGATTCGACCCGCGGGGCACGCTCGTGGCCCGCACGATCTTCGATCGCGCCCGGTATCCCGATCCCGCGCGGCGCATTGCCGTGCAGCATGATCTGCTCAACCGGCTCGCTCATCTGCCCGGCGTATCGAGCGTAGCAGCCGCCAGTCACCTTCCCCTGAGCGATGAACGTCAGATCGGCTTCCGCCTCGAGCACTCCGCGCCCAACGATTTCCACTGGGCCGCGAACTCGCTGGTCACACCCGGCTACTTCCGTACCATGGGCATTCCGCTCGTGGAGGGCCGCGATTTCAATGATCGGGATCGCAGCGACACGGTTCCGGTTGCCGTGGTCAGCCAGGCATTCGCGCGGCAGTTTCTAGGCGGACAGAGCGCTGTTGGCAGCCGTTTCCATTGGGGAGACCGCGCGCTCTTCACCGTCATCGGGGTGGCTGCGGACGTTCACATTGCCGCGCTCGATGCCGATCCTCCGCCGACGATCTACAACTCCATTTTTCAGGTAGAGAGCGGAGCAACCGGCCGTACTGCGTTGTTATTGCGCGGAAGGGACTCGAGCGCTGCTGCCTTTCGCGAGATACAGTCGGCGGTCTGGTCGGTCGATCGCGATTTGCCTCTTTATGGCACGACCAGCCTCGCCGATCTGGCACACGAATCACTCGATCAACGGCGGTTTATGCTGCAGCTTCTGAACGCATTCGCGATCTCTGCGCTTGCCCTGGCACTGATCGGCCTCTTTGGCGTGCTCTCATACCTGGTGGAGCAGCGCGAGCGGGAACTGGGCGTGCGCATGGCCCTCGGCGCTGACCGGAGCCAGATCCTGATCATGATCCTGCGCAAGGGGTTGGCGCTAGGCGCCGCAGGCTGCGCGATCGGACTGCTGCTCTCGACGCTAAGCACCAGCCTGCTGCGCGCAAGCCTCTACCGCGTCGATCGTTTTGATCCTCTGACCCTTGCTGTAGTGCCGGTTCTGCTGCTATTAGTCACGGCGGTCTCAGTTCTGATTCCTGCACGCCGCGCAGCATCCATTGATCCTATGCAGGCATTGCGTTCGGAATAGATCGTTCAACCTGCCTGCCTTCAGTCGTGGAGGTCTGGGTCGCTTTGCCGGTCAGCTTCTGGAATGCCGGCTTCCAGTGGCGGCGGCGGTCCGGGGAGGACTGGTTCTCCTTTGGCCAGGACAAAGGCTGAAGGACCGGTCGGCTCGTCGCGCCAAAGCCAGATGATCCACCAGAGGAGAACGAGGAACCAGAGGGCGAACCGCGCATTGTCCAGGTTGGTGAAGAGGTGGACGATGCGTTCGTACTGCTCGCGGCTGGTGAGGTGCACGGTTCGCTTGATGGATTCGGTGATGACCTGAACGGCGAGAAAGCCGACAGCGTAGGTGGAAAGGCCAAGGGCAATCTGCTGCGCGTGGCTGCGCCAGCCGAAGCCGAACCGCTTGCCGAAGATGCGCAGCAACAAGGCAACCTCGACAGCGAACAGGGCGATGCACAGCTGGCCTTTCATAGCGAAAAGCACGACAAACAGAAGCGGAAGCTGCTTGGGATCCGCATGCAGAGCCTGCCACGAGGGCCAGGGACCGAAATACCAGATGGCCGCAGCATTGATGGCGACCAGGAACAGCGTCCAGCCGATCCAGCCTGCCGGCTTCACGATCAGGCCGGTTCTACGGCTAAAAAAGACATGGCGGACGAGCTCAAGCAACACGGCCAGACCGAGGATGTCTTCGAGCGCGATACCTGTGTAGCTTTGCCAGTAAAAGGCGAGAGTGGTGAGCTTGCCGTGCAGTAGATGATCCGCCAGCAGGCAGACGGCGGAGAGGCCGATGGCTGAGGTAAACCAGGGAAAGCGTCCGACGCGGTCGCGCCCCAGCAGCACAATCAACAGGATGAGATGCGCGGTAAGGACCAGCGTCCAGAGAATCTGTTCGATATTCCAATGCATAGATTTAGTGTAACCAGCGTTCACTGGACGGAGATGGCTTTGATTACAGGCGCAGATCCGTTTGGGGTTGAAAAAATCAGGATATTGTTTGCCTCACCGGTATCGAGACGAGACTCAATCGAGATGGCGCCGGCGAGATCGGCTCCGGTTGGAGGAAACGCGATCTTCGTTGCGGTTCGGCCATTTACGCGGAGTTCGGCAAACCGCGGAGACTTGTCCGGATTGCTGTATGAGATACGGATTCGCGCTATCGGAAATTTCGAAGCGACGTGGGTGAATTGCTGGGACTTTTCAGTGTTTTCAGGAGAATACGTTTTGCCAGGCGTTTCCTTGCCGTGGACAATCAGCAGAATTGCATCCGCTGCGGGTACGGTGGCTGAGTATGAGGAACTGAATTCACCGACGTCGCGCTGTGCCCATGTATCTCGAACGGCAGCTTTACCTTCGTCGAGCCCAAGGTCGCTCCATCGAACGGCGATTGGAGCCGGTGAGACGGATCGATTCAGTAGCAGCACCGCATACTTCCCGGGATCAGAAAGAGGTTTGGCCCATACTTCAAGCCCCGGTCCGGACTCGGCTACCTTGATGCATTGAAGCCCCAGCGGATCCTGATCGATGCGAACAACATCCGGGTTGGTCAGCGTGGCAAGGTCAGCGGCAGAGAGTTTGGTCAGGTCTGCGCCGACCAGCAGCGGACCGCCGGAGATGGTCCACAGGCTCATATGAGCGCGGTTTTGCGCATCGTCAAGGCCCGGCATGCCGACGACCATCATGTCAGGATCGTTGTAAGCACCGGTGTGCTGCGCTTCAGGATGCTGGGCCTGATCAAACTCCCGCAGGACTTCTTTGAATTGAGCCTTGCGGCTGGCGTTTTTGGTATCGGCCACGATCGGGTCGACTATATCGCCGCCTGTACGCCAGATATCCGAATCGAGGCCTCCGATGTTAGGCGCCCACGTCCACGGACTTTGAACACCCCAGTTGCAAATGGAGAAGTAGACGTGATGCCCGGTGATCGCTTCAGCGCGAGCGATGGCGCGTGCAATCTCCGCGTATTGCACAGCGGGATCAAGGTTCTCTTTGCTGCCTCCGCACCAGTCGACCTTGACGTAGTCGAATCCCCAGCGAGCGAACTGGAGAAAGTCCTGCTCATAATGCCCCTCACTGCCCTCGCGTGGATAGCCCGGGCCGAGATCAGGCGAGAAGGTGCCGCAGCCATCGGCCCCCGCGTCGGTGTAGATTCCGGCCTTAAGACCAAGGCCATGAATGTACCGCACGATGTTTGCCAAGTCTCCGGCATGCTCGCCGGGTGCGATTGCAGGCCATGCCTCGGACTCGACAACGATGTTGCCATCCTTGTTGCGCTTGCCAAGCCACCATCCTTCGTCGATGTTGATGTATTGATACCCCGCGCGATGCATTCCAGAGGAAACCATCGCCCTGGCCTGCGCCATGATTACCGCAGAATTCACGGTATTGGAAAAGCTGTTCCATGAGGACCAGCCCATGGGCGATAACGGTACTGGAATCTCTTTTGCGGCAGGTTGTGCACATACGTTCATCGAGCCGCTGAGGAACGTTGCTGCCAGCATCGGCAGTAAACAGGATCGACAAAGTTTCAGGATGAAATTCATAGAGTTTGACACCGGCTACGAGTGTATACGCAACCGTTCAGATCGCTTGCGCGTCGTGGCAGAAGGACTTGCTGTCGGGATATACACCTTTACATGGCGAGACTCCTGCTGTAAAAAGCCTGCATGAGAAAAATCGTTGTCTTAACTGTGCTTCTTTTATTGGAGACGGGTACGCTCATTGCGCAGAGCGCAAAGAACTCAGCTGCGATCGACATGACAGTGACGAAACCGGAGGCGGTGGGGTTCTCTTCGGAGCGGCTGGAAAGGCTGCATGCGCTTATGCAGCAATCGGTCGATCAGAAACAGATTGCCGGCATCGTCACGATTCTGGCGCGGCATGGCAAGGTGGTGGACTATCGCACTTACGGCCAGCGCGACATCGCGAGTGCTTCACCGATGACCAGGGATGTGATCTTCCGCGACTTCTCCATGACCAAGCCGGTGACCGGCGTGGCGATGATGATCCTGTATGAGCAGGGCAAGTGGCTGCCGTCGGACCCGATATCGAAGTACATCCCGGAGTTTGCGCATTTGAAGGTCTTCGCGGGCACGGAGACAGATGGCCAGATGAAACTCGTCGATCCGGAGCATCCGCCCACGATGCGCGAACTGATGACGCACACGGCGGGGTTCACGTATGGCTTCTTCGGCAATACTCCGGTGGATAAGATGTACCGCGATTCGCAGGTCCTGGGAGCGGCAAGCCTGCAGGAGATGATCGAGAGGCTGGCGAAGATTCCGCTGCTCTACCAGCCCGGCAAGGGCTGGACTTACAGCGTCTCGATGGACATTCAGGGCTACATCGTGGAGAAGCTTTCGGGGCAATCCTTACCTGACTTCATGCGGGACCACATTTTTACGCCGCTCGGAATGAAGGATGCAGGTTTTTATGTGCCGGCAGACAAGCGGAATCGGTTCTCGACGTTGTATCGCGGAGGACCGGATGGGAAAGTTGTCGCGGACCCCGCAGGCGGTGGTTTATCGAGTGATTACGCGGCACAGCCGGGCCTGGCTTCGGGCGGCGGTGGCATGGTTTCCACGGCGGAGGATTACTTTCGCTTTGCGGAAATGCTGGCCAATAAGGGAGAGCTGCATGGGGTGCGCATTCTTGCGCCAGCATCTGTGCAGCTGATGAGCACGAATCACCTGGCGCCGCACCTTCTGACGGGCGAGTTTGGCATAGGCCTGCAGAACATGCGGCCCGGTTTCGGCTACGGCTACAACTGCGCCGTAGTCTTCGATCCCGGGGAAGCGAATCTGCCGGAGGGCAAGGGAACGTTCTTCTGGGATGGGGCTGCCGGGACGTGGTTCTGGATCGATCCTACGAACGATGTTGTGTTTATCGGGATGATCCAGAGGATGTTTGGCGGCGGCCCTGCGCCGAATCTCGAGTACCTGAGCCGGTCGGTCGTCTACCAGGCGCTGGTGGATCCGGCGAAGTGAGCCGAAGAGAGGCTGATGCTATACCGAGGTCGTCGCGCTTGGGTGGCCTCGGTGAAACTAGTTCGGCAGTTAAAGCACAGAAGCGATTGCGGTAAAGAATGCGAAGAGATGGTGCACCCGGCAAGATTCGAACTTGCGGCCTAACGCTTCGGAGGCGTTCGCTCTATCCAGCTGAGCTACGGGTGCCCTCGTTTCAAGGATACCCTATCCCGATAAAATTTTCTGCGCCTCATCCGTAATGTCAGTCACGCCCGAGGTTTGCTACACTCTCGCCTGAGAGGGATTCCCGAATGCGTTTGCTGAAGATTCCAGTTCTGTTATGTCTCGCCGCCGCCGTGGTTTTCGCCGTGGCTCAACCGCAGTTTGCCCAGGCTCAGGGAGGCCAGAAGCCGTTAAGCCCGCCCGCCAAAGCTGATGTCACGCTCACGAACGCGCACATCTCCATCGACTACAGCGCACCTTCGGTGCGAGGCCGCACCATCTTCGGCGGCCAGGTGCCTTACGGCGAGGTGTGGCGCACCGGAGCCAACGCCGCAACAACGCTCAAGACGACTGGCTCGCTGCAGATCGGCGATCTCAACGTTCCGGCCGGAACGTACACGCTTTACTCGCTGCCAACTGCTGACGGATGGAAGCTGATCGTCAACAAGCAGACCGGCCAGTGGGGTACGGTCTATGACAAGTCTCAGGACCTGGGGCGGGTCACTATGTCGGTCGGTTCAACAGCGACTCCGGTCGAAACGATGGTCATCGACTTTGAAAAGACCATGGGCAATGCAACGGAACTGCATGTGAAGTGGGCCAACGTGGATGCTTCGGTGCAGATCACCGCGGTGAAATAGCCCTATTGCGCGGGCAGCGAGCCCTTCGCATCATTGCTCACAGCCCGCGTCTCCCGCTCTCTGCGCAGCTCCTCCATCACGGACTGAATCAGCTCTTTCGCGCCTTCAATGCCGGCGAGAACGCCCTGAAGGTCAAGTCGCGGCTTTGACGGATTGCGGTTGGAGATGCAGTAGACTCCATGCTGCCCGGTGAGCACGAGCGAGTCGGTGAGCAAGTCCATGGCAACGGCCAGGCGGCCCCGCGCGGTGCCCATCATGAATTCGTACTTCTCCAAGTCGGCCCGCTTTTCGTCGAAGATCGTCATATATTAAGTTTAATGGAGAGCGGCAGCGATGCAGCGATACCGAAATCCCAGTGGAACCTCAGGCGTGCGGTCTTTTGAGATCGGCGAGGATTACATCGTTCTGCAGTGGGATAGTCCTAAGTCATACACATACAGCTATGCCACCATAGGAGAGATGAACGTCGAAGAAATGAAGAGGCTGGCACTCAAGGGCAGCCACCTGAATAAATTTATCAATGAGCATCCAGAGATTCGGCGTGGGTTTGTGAAAGGGCCTCAGGAGCAAGCGCTCTGAGTTCGCTGAGCTAGCCGCCATTGCTACGCTGAAGATGGACGTGGCGTGGCGAAAGCTACCCGGCTCAGCGGCGCCAACGACTTCTGCGATCGGTCGAAGATACGCTGTATAAGGTGCCAGTTGTTTGTGCCGGGGATCACCAGAGCGATTTGTCTCTTCGCCATGTTTTGTTGATAGATCAAGTTCTGGTCGCATGTAAGCATGACTTCGAAGCCAGCTTCTTCTGCGCGACGCAAGAGCTCACCGTTTCCGATCTCTGCCCATCCCATTTGATCCGCAAGGAAGACCGAGTGATCGGTCAAGGCCTTGCGCAACCCATAAGGCACATTGTGGTCGAAGAGCACTTTCACGGGGCGGGGTGGTTTCTCCTTGAGACGCCGTAGGCAAGTAACTCGCGGATAATGTCCTCAGAGATTCTGAAGTTGTACGCGATTTCTTCGACGGGAGAACCGGACTCGTAGTTTTCGACGATAGAATCTGCCTGGACCCGGGTGTGCTTTACGATCGGAACGCCGCTCAGTTTACCTGGGTCTCTTTCGACCAATTGGCAATCGGACCAGTCGACGAGTTTGGGGTCGATAATGGCTCTCATAGCCCGAAGTATATGACAATCCAGCGTTGGTGAAAAGCTAAGGTGCTACTTCGCTTCGGGCTTCCAGCGCAGGACCGGCTTTCTTGCTGCTGTTACTTCGTCGAGACGTGAGACGCGGGTGGAGTGCGGGGCGTTCTTGACCAGCTCCGGCGTCTCTTCTACTTCCTGGGCTATAGAGCGCATGGCGGCGATGAAGAGGTCCAGCTCCTCGCGCGATTCGCTCTCCGTTGGTTCGATCATCAGCGCGCCGGAGACGATCATCGGGAACGAAACCGTGTAGGGATGGAAGCCGTAGTCGATCAGGCGCTTCGCAATATCGCCCGTGCGAATGCCCTTCGCGGCCTGCCGCTTGTCGCTGAAGACAACTTCGTGCATCGACGCGGTCTTGTACGGCAGCTCGTACAGATCTTCGAGGCCTGAGCGAATGTAGTTCGCGTTGAGCACGGCATCCTCGGTGGTCTGGCGCAGGCCGTCGGGGCCGTTGGCCATGATGTAGGCCAGCGCGCGAATGAACATGCCGTAGTTGCCGTAATACGCGCGCACGCGGCCTACGGTCTGCGGACGATCGAAGTTCCAACTGAGGCTGTCGCCTTTGCGCGCAAGCACCGGAGTCGGCAGGAATGGCTCAAGAATCGCTTTGCAGGCCACCGGCCCCGATCCCGGCCCTCCGCCGCCATGTGGAGTGGAGAACGTCTTGTGCAGGTTGAGATGCATCACGTCCACGCCGAAGTCGCCGGGACGGACCTTGCCCACGAGCGCGTTCATGTTCGCGCCATCCATGTAGAGCAGCGCGCCCTTGGCGTGCAGTATGTCGGCGATCTTGTGAATCTCGCTCTCGAAGACGCCGATCGTCGAGGGATTAGTGAGCATCAGCGCAGCCGTATCTTCGTCTACTATGCGCTCCAGCTCTTCAACGTCGATGCCGCCCAATGCATTGGACTTGATGTTCTGCACCTGGTAGCCACAGACTGCCGCAGTCGCCGGATTCGTGCCATGCGCAGAGTCGGGAATCAGAATCTTGCGCCGCGCATTGCCCTTGGACTCGTGATACGCCCGGACAAGCAGAATGCCTGTAAACTCGCCATGCGCGCCGGCCGCGGGCTGCAACGTGATCGTATCCATGCCGGTAATGTCGATCAGGCATTTCTGCAGCAGTTCCACAATCTCAAGCGAACCCTGCGACAGCGCCTGCGGCTGAAACGGATGCGCCTCGGCCAATCCCTCGATGCGCGAGACAAATTCGTTCACACGCGGGTTGTACTTCATCGTGCACGAGCCCAGTGGGTACATGCCGAGGTCGATGGCGTAGTTCCAAGTCGACAGACGCGTAAAGTGGCGAATGATCTCGATCTCGCTAAGCTCAGGAAGTGAGCCGGTGGACTCACGATGTACATCGCCAAGCAACGCCGCTGCATCGACCTCGGGTACATCCAGCGGAGGCAGCTTATAGCCACGCTTGCCCGGCGAGGACTTCTCGAAGATCAGGCCTTCGTTCTGCGTTTGGTGCGCGCGGACTTTGCCCGTGGTGGTGCGAGGAGTAGGGCCCGTCTTCGTCGGTGTTAAAGCGTTAGTTGCCATTGTCTTTTCCTTTAGACTGCGACTGCCGCAGCCGCCAACACTTCTGCTGCCGCTTCAATCTGCACACGCGTGTTGAGTTCCGTAGCGCACCACAGCGTTGCATTACCCAGTTCCGGATACCACTTGCTCAGGTCGAGTCCGCCGATGATCTTTTTCTCCAGCAGACGCTCGTTTAGCACTGAAGGAGCCTCGCCGGTCTGCAACACAAACTCATGAAAGCGCGGACTCTTTGCAAACAGCAGCTTCGTCCCGTTTTGCGCGCTTAGTGTCTTCGCGGCAAACTCGGCTTTCGCAAGATTCTGCACAGCCAGATCGCGAATGCCCTGCTTGCCATACACAGTCAAAAAGATCGTCGCCATCAGCGCGACGAGCGCCTGGTTGGTGCAGATATTCGAGGTTGCCTTCTCGCGGCGGATGTGCTGCTCGCGCGTCGACAGCGTGAGTACGTAACCGCGATATCCGTCGGCGTCGGTGGTCTGTCCGACGAGGCGGCCGGGCATCTGACGAAGGTATTTCTCCTTGGCGGCAATCACTCCGCAGAACGGACCACCATAGCTGATCGCCACGCCAAATGACTGCGCTTCCATCGAGACGATATCCGCCTCAATCGGCGGCTTCACCACGCCGAGCGAAACAGCTTCCGCAATCGATACCACCAGCAGCGCACCCTTCGCATGCGCCAGCTCTGCGATCGCCGGAATGTCTTCTATCACTCCAAAGAAGTTAGGCGACTGCACAAGCACGCAGGCAGTCTCATCGGTAATCGCCGCTTCCAGAGCCTTGAGATCGACGCGCCCGGTTTCGGCATCGTAGCCCACAACGGAGTTCGGCAAGCCCTGATGCTGCGCGTAGGTCGTCATCACTTCGCGATACTCAGGATGCACCGTCGCCGCAACCACCGAGTTCGACCGGCCGGTAATGCGCGCCGCCATCATCACGGCTTCCGCCGCGCCGGTTGAGCCGTCATACATGCTGGCGTTGGCCACGTCCATGCCGGTGAGTTCGCAGATCATGGTCTGGAACTCGAAGATCGCCTGCAATGTTCCCTGGGTGATTTCGGCCTGATAGGGCGTGTAGCTGGTCAGAAACTCGCCGCGCTGGACCAGCGAATCGATGATCACCGGGCGATAGTGCCGGTAGCAGCCCGCGCCGAGGAAGCTCGCATAGCCTACCGCATTCTTCGTACTCGCCTGCTTGAAGTAGTCGATGATCTCGCTTTCGGCCATCTGACGCGGAACGTCAAGATCGCGCTTCAGGCGGTACTCCGCGGGGATGACCTCGAAGAGATCGTCGATGGAGCGCGCGCCGATCTGTGCGAGCATGTCGACGCGTTCGGCGTCAGATTTAGGCAAATAACGCATCTTCTAGTGCCCCGTCTCTTCCGCGATAAAAGCTTCGTAGGCCGCGGCATCCAGCAGCTTCTCTATCTGCGAGGGATCCGACAGCTCCACCTTGATCATCCACGCATGGTGGGCGTCTTCATTCACCTTGTCGGGAGAGGTGGCCAGCTCCTCGTTGATCGCCGTTACAGTTCCACTCACAGGTGAATACAGGTCGCTGACTGCTTTCACGCTCTCGACCGAGCCAAAGGTTGCGCCGCCCGTAACCGTGTCGCCGACCTTGGGCAACTCGACAAATACGATGTCGCCCAACGTGTTCTGCGCATAATCGGTAATGCCAATCGTGCCGATGTTGCCGCTTACATCAATCCACTCATGCTCTTTGGTGTAGTGGTAGTTGGCAGGGTAAGACATGACAGTCCTTTCGTAGACATCGGGAATGGGTTCGGTCGCGGTAAAAACTTGGTTGACTTTATAGTGTAAAACCTTTGGCGGGCAGGGGGAAATTCGCCGCCAACTCAGATTGCGGGACAGAAACCCGGATAAGGCTCCAGCGGAATCAGCGCCACAATCTCCAGCATTCCTGCCTGGTAAATGGGCAGGCTCTCGATTGCCGTGCGCACTTCGGTCTCAGATGGTGCCTCCCACAAAATCGAGGCACCCGGAATGTCGCCGCGCTTCCAGACCTGACGCAGCGTACCGGCAGCGTAAAGTTCGCGCACGCGAGCGGTCTCGCGGGCGGCCAGCTCTGGAGTAAATGCTTCTTTGGGAAACTTGTCGACAAGGCGGCGGCTGAGTGAAAGAAATTGCATGCGCTTATTGTAGCGAGTCCGATTTGCGGTATTCGGCGGAAGCATCTAATCGCCCACGCATCATGTTCCACCAAGTAAAGCAGGAAAAAGCCGGCTGGCATGCATAATGCAGCAAAGCTCTCCTACACCGCGTCTAACAACTGTGTAGGCGAGATTTTCACGCGCCATAAGGGGTACATGAATGAAAAGGGCTGCAATCACAGTTGGGGTAATTCTCGGAGCGTTGCTTTTAGCTCCCGCTATCTTCGCGCAGGGCGAAAAAGAAGGCCAGGGTAGCGCGATTGTCACTATTCTGCCCAAGCACGAGGGCGACTCATCGGTAGACGCAGCTCCAAAAGATCTCTCGCTCAAGACGAATGGCAAAGAAGCCACCGTCAGCAAGTGGACGCCGTTGCGGGGCGATCGCGGGGGGCTTGAGGTGGTGGTGCTCATTGACGGGTCTGCCCGCAGCAGCCTTGGACGCCAGTTAGACGACATCTCCCAGTTTGTGCAGAGCCTGCCGCCGAACGCGCGCGCGACCATCGGCTACATGGAGAACGGCAACGCGGCGCTCAGCGGCCCGCTCACCACCGATCGCGCTGCCGCGCTGCGAGGACTGCATATCCCGGCCGGATCAGCCGGTTCCAACGGCAGCCCCTACTTTGCTCTCTCCGATCTGGCAAAGCGCTGGCCTTCTGACGACGCTTCGGCCCGCCGCGAAGTGCTGATGGTCACCAATGGCGTCGATGAGTACAACCGCCGCCTCGATCTCGATGATCCCTACGTCCAGGCCGCTGTCAATGATGCTGTGCGTGCGCGAATCATCCTCTACGCCATTTATTGGCGCGACCAGGGCCGTGTGGATCAGACACAGTACGCCAACAACGCCGGCCAGAACCTCATCCAGATAGTCACGGATGCGACCGGCGGCAAGAACTTCTGGATCGGTAGCGGCAACCCTGTCTCCTTCCAGCCATTTCTCGAGGAGCTCAATCGCCGCTTCCGCAATCAGTATGAGCTGAGCTTCAGTACGCGGCTGAACGGCAAACCTGAGATCCAGACCATGAGGCTGAAGTTCAGCGCTCCGGGCAACGAGGTTACCGCTCCGCAGCAGGTGTATGTGGGACATGCGGGGGTTGCACAGAATTGAGCAGAGTGCGGCTCGCTTCGATGTGGAGATCGCGATAGAACTGGCCTTTTCGGCGATTCGGTGTACCCTAATGGGAACTGGTCGCACCTGCTCAGCCATTCTTGACATTCCTCGACAAAGGATCTGCCATCGACGCGATGAGTGCCAACGACCCCGTCTATATCGATAGCTCCCCAGATCGGGACGCTCGCCCGCTTGACCGCCCGCCCGATTTGGATCGCCTGTTCCGTGACTACCTGCTCGATGACGCTTTCGACGAGATGCGCACCCGGGACGGGGATATTCGCCCGCATTATCGCGCGCTGATGGAGGTGCTGGCAGCCTTGCCGCAGGAAGAACTGCTGCGCCGCAAGCAATCCGCCGACCTGTCGTTTCTGACTCAGGGCATTACCTTTACCGTCTATGGGCGCGAAGAAGGAACCGAGCGCATCTTTCCCTACGACCTGCTGCCGCGGCTGGTTGCAGCCGACGAGTGGGACCGAATCGAACGCGGCCTGACGCAGCGCATCACTGCGCTCAATCACTTTTTGCGCGATGTCTACAGCGAGGCCCGGATCCTCAAGGATCGCGTGGTACCGCGCGACATGGTCTACAGCTGCAAGCACTACCGGCGGCAGATGTGCGGGCTAGAGGTGCCGCGCAATATCTACATCGCCGTGGCCGGCACCGATCTGTTGCGGCTGCGGACCGGCGAGTTTGTCGTACTCGAGGACAATCTCCGGGTTCCTTCTGGCGTGAGTTATATGCTCACCAATCGACGGGTTATGAAGCGGACGTTTCCGCACCTCTTTCACAGTTACGGTGTGAGACCGATCGAGCATTATCCCCAGCTGCTGCTGAACACGCTTCGATCACTGGCGCCTGAAGGACGTCCGGAGCCGAATATCGTACTGCTGACTCCGGGGGTTTATAACTCGGCTTACTTTGAGCACACGTACCTGGCGCGCCAGATGGGAATCGACCTGGTGGAAGGACGCGACCTGGTCACCCACGACAATATCGTCTACATGCGTACCACCGATGGATTAAAGCGGGTGGACGTGATTTATCGCCGCGTGGATGACGACTTCAGCGATCCGCTGATCTTTCGCCACGACTCGGGACTGGGCTGCGCGGGGCTCTTCAACGCCTATCGCGCGGGCAACGTGACGGTGACAAACGCCTTCGGCACCGGCCTCGCCGACGATAAGGCGATGTATGCCTTCGTCCCAAGGATTATTCGCTACTATCTCGACGAAGATCCGATTCTGAACAACGTGGAGACCTATCTGCTGACGGAGAGCAGCTCCAAGCAGCATGTGCTGGCCAATCTCGACAAGCTGGTGGTCAAGGCGGTCGGGGAAAGCGGGGGCTACGGCATGTTGATCGGCCCGCACTCGACGGCCGCCCAGCGAGAGGAGTTTGCGCGCGCCATTGAGGCGAATCCTCGCAACTACATCGCCCAGCCAACGCTGGATTTTTCGCGTGCGCCGTGTCTTTTTGGCAGCAGCATCGAGCCGCGGCATGTGGATTTGCGCCCTTATATTCTTTTCGGCGACAAGGTGAACATCGTGCCCGGAGGGCTGACACGGGTGGCGCTGGAAAAGGGCTCACTGGTGGTGAATTCCTCGCAGGGCGGCGGCAGCAAAGATACGTGGGTACTTGAGTAAAGCTCATAGGCAGCTTCCAGGCGCTAGCTTTTAGCCTCTAGCCAAAGACAAGAGACTGAAAACGACAAAGCTAGGAGCTGGAGGCTAGAAGCTAGTAGCCAAGAGGAGGATTGCAGATGCTTTCACGCGTTGCCGACAGCCTCTACTGGATGAGCCGCTACCTGGAGAGGGCGGAGAATACGATTCGTCAGCTCGATGTGACGATGAGCCTCCTGCTCGATGCTTCGGAGACTAGCGCGGATACGCGCTGGCAGCGGCTTTTGGCTTCGCTGGGCAATCCCCGTGGCGTCGAGTGGAATGGCGATTTAGACTCGATGGCTCGCCTGCTTGTCTTTGATGACGAGATCCACGCCTCAGTTACGAAGTGCGTAAACGCCGCTCGGGAGAATGCGCGCCAGGTGCGCGAGGAAATCAGTACGGAGCAGTGGCAGCGGCTCAACCGCCTCTATCACCAGATGCATTCACAAGAGGCCGAGGATCAGTTCAGCGCCAGCATGTCCGATTTTCTGGCTTCTGTCGTGGATGGCATCCATCTGTTCAAAGGCGTGAGCGATACCACAATGATCCACGGCGAGGGCTGGCAGTTTATTCGCCTTGGCAGGTACCTGGAGCGGGCTTACTCGACGGCGACGCTGCTGGAGGTGTACCAGGAGAGTCTGTTGGATTTGCCGGAGCGTGAATACTCCGGATATCAGTATCTGGAACTCGTGGGCCTGCTGCGCTGCTGTACGTCCTTTGAGGCCTATTGCCAGGTCTATACAGCCGAGCTTTCCCCGGATCGGATACTGGAGTTTCTGTTGCTCAACCGCGACTTTCCTCATGCGTTGCGATATTCAATCGACGCTGTCCGGCAGTCTCTCGATGCGGTTCAGCGCACGGGTGGCAGGCGTCCTCCGGACGAGCTTCTGGCCATGGCTGGAAAGCTCCATTCCATGCTGCGGTACACCACGATCCAGGAAATTCTGGATGGGAATCCGGGCGCGTTTCTGCACTCGATTCGCCAGCAGTGCCAGCAAATCCACGAGCTTATTTACCGGTACTACGTGCACTATTCCATTCAATCGGCGCTGGCGGTATAACGATGAACGAATTGGACCTTGGATCGTACATCGATCGCGGGCTCTTCGTTCCATTCCTGTCTAGCCGGGAGGCTGCATGAATTTCTATTCTGTCCGTCACCTTACCCGCTTCCGCTACGAGCGGCCGGTAAGCGAGAGCATCATGGAAACGCGCATGCATCCGCGCTCTGATCAAAGCCAGCACTGCCTGACGTTTTCGCTTTCGGTGAGTCCGCGATGCAGGGTCTTCAGCTATCGCGATCAGTACGGAAACAATGTGCAGCATTTTGATATTCCCGGTGAACATGACCAGCTCGTGATCGTCGCCGAGTCGCTGGTGGAACAGCAGC
>Ga0206936_1124_pt1 | contig 22082 bp, 23 predicted proteins | sample Alteio_BWOrgHeat_14_FD_152922 | JGI IMG/M metagenome (GOLD analysis project Ga0206936, IMG submission 152922) | Enriched cells from forest soil in Barre Woods Harvard Forest LTER site, Petersham, Massachusetts, United States -... | ecosystem: Environmental > Terrestrial > Soil > Temperate forest >... | reverse complement strand
TGTGCCAAACACCGATCAGCCGTTCCGGCTCAGGATAGGGGAGGGGCTTGAGCAGCACCGTCTCAATGACGCTGAAGATGGCAGTGTTGGCGCCGATGCCGATGGCGAGAGTGATCAAGGTAATGGCGGTGAAAAGCGGTGTGCGGGCGAGCCGACGTACGACGTGTCTGATGCGGTCGTTGAAGATTGCCATGACCCTGCCTTTCAGCCGGTGAAATTCTGGGATAGCGGTCGCTCTGGTTTGCGCCGGCGCTTCTTTCGTAGCCTTACGTCGCACACGACCCAAAAGTTCCGCTTCTGATGGTGTACCGCCCAAAACCTGGGGCGTGGGTAGCCTCCGGTTCAGTGCTGACGCATTCATGGCCGGGTTTTGTTACACTGTGTGGCACTCATGGACAAACTCGCGGAATCGACAAAACGGCTCGTGCGGCTGCAGGCGGTAGAGGTAGAACGGACCCGTCTGACTGCCGCCCTCAAGGCGCTGCCCGCCGAAATTGCTGCCGCCGACAATCTTCTGAAGGATGCGCAAAAACGGCTGGCTGGCGCCGAAGCCGGGCTAAAGCGCGAAGAATTGCTGCGTGGCGGCCTGCAGCTGGAAGTGGCCAGCCATCGCAGCAAGGCGGCGCGTTTTCGAAGCCAAATGGACACGGCGCGAAACTCCGCGCAGGCCCAGGCACTGGAACACGAAATCAGCTTTGCCGAGTCGCAGATTGTGCTCCTCGAAGACCGCGAGCTCGCGAGCATGGAGACGAGTGAGACACTCGACGCTGAGCGCGCCAGCGCGCAAGAGCTGACCGCGAAGCTGAGCGAAACGGTGGCTCTGATTCGTGCGCGGGTAGGCGAACAGGACCTGGAGTTTCGTGAACAGCTGGCGGCGCTCAAGATTGAGAGTGAACAATTGCGCGGCGAACTGGATGCCATGGGAGAAGCGGACCGGCTGACGCACTTCGACCGCATCGCCAAGGCCAAGGGAACCGGTCTTGCCCGCGCGGAGGCGCAGCAGTGTTCGGGCTGCCGTATGGGGATTCGCCTTCAGGTTTGGAACCAGCTGCGCGACGGAGCTGTGCAGCCGTGCGAATCCTGCAGTCGGATCCTGTATTTTGACCCCGCGATGTCAGGGTCTGCGGCACCCACAAAAACGGCGCAAAGCGTGAGTCCCGAAGCTTCACTGCTCGGCGGCAGTAGCATCAAGCGTCGCCAGGCTGGAGGCTGAATTGCTGAGGATCTGCGTCGATATGGACGAGGTCATCGCCGATACCCTCAGCGAGCATCTGCGGCGCTATAACGAGAAGTTTGAAGAGAGCATTCGCGCAGACGAGCTATGGGGCAAAGGACTATGGGATGTGGTCAGCCATGACCGGCAGGAAGATTTGCGTGCTTTTCTGGATGCGGACGACTTCTTTGCAGACCTGCCGGTTATTCCCGACGCTCAGCAGATCCTGCGTGATCTATCGACGCGATTCGAGGTGTTCATCGCAACCCAGGCGATGAGCGTGCCGAATTCCTTTGGCCCCAAGTATCGTTGGCTCCAACGCCATTTCTCATTTCTGCCGCCGAGCCATTATGTCTTCTGCGGAGACAAGGGCATTCTGTACGCCGACTATCTGATCGACGATATGCCGCGCAATCTGCTGCGCTTCCAAGGGACAGGCATTCTCTACTCTGCTCCGCACAACTTCGCTGTGAACTGCGATGCAGAGGGATTCGTAAGAGTGGCGAACTGGCAAGAGGTCGCGGCTTACTTCGCCGATAAGTAACTGCGCTTCTCGTGCTGGCATCTCGCGTCATGTGGTGCCCGCTTTAAGGCATTTTCCGGATTTCTGTGGCCTCGCCGAGAACAGTGAAGTGGGTTTTCTTGAGGAAAACCCACTCTGCATTCGAGACCTAGGTCTACACCAATCCGGATAATGCACTAACGAGCGCCACCGTTGTTGCCTGTCCCTGTGCTGCCTGCTCCTGTATTGCCCGTTCCGGGGCGGATTTGCAAGCCGGGCAACGAGCGTCCCGGCACAGCAGTGCCAAGGGGGCGAAGCTGCATTGTGGGCTGCGCGGCCAGTGACTGGTGCATGGTTACGATGAGAGCAAGGGCATGAGACTTGCCGGCACAGAGATAGGCGTGCGGCGTGCTGGCATCGAAGTAAACAGCGTCGCCCGGCTCCAGCACTGAGACCTGGTCGCCGTGGCGGATTTCCAGTTCCCCCTCGAGCACATACAGGAACTCATAGCCGGCGTGGACGTGGGGGCGAATGTCCTGGCTCTTCTTGACGGGAAGGAATTCCGCGAAATACGGATCCATCAGCCGGTCGGGAACCATGTAAGCCAGGCTTTCGAAAAAGTAAGTCGGATCCTCGACGCCAGTCTGCGGCAATTTCACACGTTCGTGGCGACGGTGGAGACGGAACAGCGACTGAGGCTCCGGTTCAAAGAAATAGGACAGATCCTTCGAGAACACCATTGCGACGCGAGCAAGGTTGCGAAGGGTTGGCACTACCCGGCCCGTCTCCAATTGAGAGAGGAAACTGGCGGAAAGACCGGTATGGCGGCCCAACTCCACCAGTCCCATGGACTTCTTCAAGCGGAGACGCTTAATTCGCTCACCGATATGCTTTTCAGCGATGAACCGCTCTGCTGTTTCCGTATCAACCTGGGTGGTCATCCCATTTTCAATGAGTACTGTGCCTGGCTCACTCATGGCGGTTCTTCGCCTCCTACCTGTAGATGCGGTTTTATTTCAAATTGTTGCTCAAGTCAAAACTTTTTCCCATTACACGCAAGTGATTTACTACCAGCAACGCATCTAAGACCCCAGGCAGTAGGACTTGTGGCGCGGCTGACCGGGTAATTCACCCGAAATGAGACCCCCACAATTAGGATCCCCAAATCGAATATTGATATGGACGATACAAATTCAAGAAGGGCATTAATCAGTGGAGCATCTGGGATGCTGGGAACCGCAATGTGCCGCGCGCTCCAGCGGGAAGGGACCGCGGTGCTCCAGTTGGTGCGGCGAGAGCCCAGGCAGCCGCGTGCAGGTGCTGGCGTCACGGAGGTTCGCTGGAATCCGGCAGCTCCGGGTGGGGGAATCGATCTCACGGCCATCGAAGGTTTGGATGCCGTCGTGCATCTTTCGGGAGCCAACGTTGCTTCGCATCGCTGGACCGCCACCTATAAGAGCGAGATTACGGAAAGCCGCGTGGGAACCACCCGCGCTCTGACGGAAGCCCTCATCCAACTAAAAACGCCGCCTAAGGTGTTAGCTGCCGCCTCGGCGGTCGGATTCTATGGCGACCGCGGCGACGAGATTCTCGACGAGAATTCGCTGGCTGGCAAGGGATTCTTTCCCGAGCTTTGCCAAACATGGGAGGCAGCGAGCCAACCGGCTGTGCAAGCCGGAATTCGCGTAGTGCATTTGCGGTTTGGGATGGTAATCGCGCGTGAAGGTGGAGCGGTGGCGAAGCTGACGCCGTTGTTCCGATTGGGGTTGGGAGGCCGGCTGGGCGACGGAAAGCAATGGGTGAGCTGGGTAAGTGAGGCGGATGTCGTTGCGGCCGTCTTGTTTGCAATACGCAACGATGGGATTTCCGGGCCTGTCAATGTGGTCGCTCCGGAGCCGGTCACCAATGCTCAGTTCACTCGTGAGATGGCTCACGCTGTTCATCGTCCGGCGGTGGTGCCCGTGCCCGCCTTTGCCTTGAGAGTGGCATTGGGCGATATGGCGGACGAGGCTTTGCTGGCGAGCACTCGCGTCGTACCTCCGCGTCTGCTTGCATCGGGGTTTAAGTTTCAGCATCCCAGACTCACCGACGCTCTCGCAGCGGCTTTGCAGAGTTCTTCGGGATAGTAACCCGCGGGTTCGTTTCTACTCGGCTCGAGACGGTATGTGTATCGCGTCTCGCTTCGCAGTCACTGCGGGCGGCTTCGATAGACTGAGACACGATGCGATTGCCAGAGAAGCGAGTCTCGGGGGAACGGGTGCGCGGACGGGGTGAGGATTGGATAGAACGTCCGCGAGGCGCGGCGGTCGGGATCGCAATCCGTTTCCTGCTTGGTCTCGGCTTCGTTGCGGTTCTTTGGCTCAGTGGCTGTGGAACTCCGGGTGCACCGCAGCCTCCTTCGCTGCGACTACCCGAACCGGTTGCCGATCTGGGCGCGGCGCGCAACGGAAGCGTCGTCACCCTGCACTGGACCATGCCCAAAAAGACCACCGACCATCTGCTGCTCTCTACGCAGATTCGGGGGCCTATCCCAGTGCGAATCTGCCGGCGAGAGGGTGCTACTAGCGCTTGCCTGCCGGCGGGGCAAGCTTCAGTCCTGCCGGGAGACGATGGAGAATTCCACGAAACGTTGCCGGCGGCGCTCGCGACAGGTGATCCCAGGCCGCTCTTCTACTTTGTGGAGCTAAGAAATACGCCGGGGCCATCGGGGCGGTCGGCTGGACTGTCGAATTCAGCTGTCGTTCCGGCAGGAACTCCCCCGCTACCGGTTGTGGGATTGACCGCCGAAGTACGCGCCGACGGCGTTGCGTTGCACTGGACGAACCGCAGCGCAACTATGACTTCAGCTGTTCGCCTGCATCGCCGGCTTCTCAATCCCGACCCGCCGGAGAAGAAATCGGAAGGTAAATCGGCGGATCTATCCAGCGCTCCACCCGAAGCTGTGCTGCGCGATCTGCTGGTGGAAACACCGATTGCCGGAAATAAGACAACTCTTCGAAGTGGGGCCGTGGACAGTAGCGTTCATTTTGGCAAGGCATACGAATACACTGTGCAACCGCTCGAGCGCGTAATTTTAGATGGCAAGGCCTTTGAACTGGCTGGAGAGATTTCAGCGTCCGTTCGGGTAGATGTTATCGACACGTTCCCGCCCGCCGTGCCGCAGGGGCTGGTCGCGGTTCTGGTTCCTGAGCAAAATACCATCGACCTTTCCTGGCAGCCTGATACGGAAGAAGACCTAGCCGGCTATATCGTCTATCGGACTGGTGGGGAGGAAGCGAGGGCGTGGAAGCGAATCTCAGGATCTGTTCCCATAGCCGGTCCTGCTTATCGGGACTCAAGTATCGAGCCGGGACGCAGTTATCGTTATGCGGTGAGCGCAATCGATCTGACAGGCCACGAGAGTAAACGTTCCGCTGAAGCGCAGGAAACAGTGCCGAATCCATAGCTAGTTCAAAAAACAGCCCGTTCAAGATGAGCCCGTCCAACATGAAGGGAATCAAAGATGAAGTATTGCCGATTTATCCAGAACGACGTGCCACAATACGGCCGCGTTGAGGAAAAAAATGCTGAGCTTTGGGTTACAGCTCTGATCGCTTCGCCCTGGGAAACGGACAGAAGAGCCGCCTGGGAGAGCCCTCGCATAGAGGAAGCCCGAGCGTTTGAGCCGGCACCGCTCATGCAACTTCGCCTGCTGCCGCCGGTCGCGCCGTCGAAGATTATATGCGTGGGACGCAACTATCGTGACCACGCTAAAGAGCTGGGAAATGAAGTTCCAGCGGAGCCTCTGCTCTTTTTCAAGCCTCCGTCATCGCTGCTTGCTGCGGGAGGAGTCATTCGACTGCCGCGTGTTTCGGAGCGAGTGGATTTTGAGGGTGAGCTGGCAGTGATCATCGGCCAACGAGCGCGGAATCTACGCCGCAACGACAATGTGCTGGCCTATGTTCACGGCTGCACGCTGGCCAACGACGTAACAGCGCGCGACTTGCAGAAGAAGGATGGCCAATGGACGCGGGCCAAGGGCTTCGATACTTTCTGTCCTGTCGGTCCGGTGGTCGATACGGAGCTGGATCTGACCGGTGCTCTGACGATTGAGACACATGTGAATAGCGAGTTGCGGCAACGCGGCTCGACTGCGGATTTTATCTTTGGGCTGCCGCGGTTGCTGGAATACATCACAGCCGCTATGACGCTTGAACCGGGTGACCTGCTGCTTACTGGAACTCCTGCGGGAGTGGGGCCGTTGGCGGCAGGCGACCGGGTTGAGGTGAGTATCGCCGGGCTGGGCAGGCTTTCGAATTCTGTTGTGGCCCAAGAAAGCTGAGTTCTACGAACAAAACGGGAATCGAATCCTTTGGGAACAGAGCTACCCGAGAGCGGAATTTCACATCAGAACAGATAGGAAGCAGGCATACACTTGCAGGCGTACACTGCATGCAGGGCGTTTGCCCCGACATTTTGCAGCACGAAATTTCCATCCCACCGGAGGGTAGTATGTCGAAGAGCCTGCTCGAACAATTGCGCGAAATGACCGTAGTCGTCGCTGACACGGGCGATATGGAGGCGATGGAGAAGTTTCGCCCTCAGGACTCCACCACCAACCCCTCGTTGATCGCAGCCGCAGCACAACTGCCGCAGTATCAGCCGATTGTGGACGGCGTGCTGCAGGAAGCACGCAAAGAGCTGGGAGACAGCGCAGACGAGAAGAAGGTCGCCAATCTCGCGTTCCGCCGGCTGGCGATTGCTTTCGGCAAGGAAATTCTGGCGATCGTGCCGGGCCGGGTTTCAACTGAGGTTGATGCCCGCCTTTCGTATGACACGGAAGGGTCCATCAAACAGGCCCGTGAGATTATCGAACAATATTCGCACCAGGGCATAGGACGTGAGCGCGTTCTGGTGAAGCTGGCGTCGACCTGGGAGGGGATTCGTGCTGCCGAGGCGCTGGAGAAGGAAGGCATCCACTGCAACATGACCTTGCTCTTCGGCTTGCATCAGGCAGTTGCGTGCGCCGAAGCAAGGGTTACGTTGATCTCGCCCTTCGTCGGTCGCATCCTAGACTGGTACAAGAAGGATACCGGCCAGGACTATCACGGCGCGGACGATCCCGGCGTCAAGTCTGTAACGACCATCTACAACTACTACAAGCATTTCGATTACAAGACGGTAGTTATGGGGGCGAGCTTCCGAAACATCGGCGAGATTCGCGAACTGGCCGGATGCGATCTGCTGACGATATCGCCGCAGCTGCTTGGCGAGCTCGACTCGACGCAGGAAGAGCTGCCGCGCAAGCTCGATCCGAATGCGGCAAAGTCGATGAATATTGAAAAGATATCGATGGATCACGCGACGTTTAACAAGATGCACGCTGAAGATCGCATGGCACACGACAAACTGAAGGAAGGGATTGAGGGCTTTACAGGTGCCCTTGAAAAGCTGGAAGTCTTCCTCGCGAAGCGCCTTACCGAGCTCGAGGCGGTCGCTGCCAAGTAGCGGGTAAGAAACTGCGATGATAGGACTATACAACCAGCAGGGCGCGATGGATTATTTGTCCATCTGCCCTGCTGGTTTCCTTGCGCGCCTATTTGCTGATGATCTATACGATTTTGGACAATATCATTGCTTCGATCTTGCGCCACAGTACCGGATCGTTCTCGATCTGAATATGACGTTTCATAAAGGCTCGCGCATACCACGGATAGCCGGCACAGGAGACGGGATTCTGCCGGTAGCTTGACTCGTTATTTGCGAGGATTTTCGTGCGCTTCGGATCAACAGCGACGATGCGACTACGACCGCGCAGCAAGCCTTCCGACTGATAGAAATTGATCGCCTCGCGTACATTGGGCGGAATCTGCTGGTCGTTCTGATCGGCCTTTTGGACGCTATCGACCTGAACTGTTAACAGCACGGGGATCCCAAGTTTGTTTAGCTGGTCTGCGAGAGTCACCGTTTCTGAAGCACCCCAGCTGTGCCCGTAGATCACGATGCGCGCGGCGTCTTTATCTTCGTCGGTCAGGCGGCCGTCTCGATCGGCACCGAGAAGCTGAAGGACGGTGTTGAGTGCAAGACTTCCATCGCGATTCGCAAATGCTGCGGCATGTATAGTGTCTGGATAGTTCTGTTGCAGGGTCTTGATCAGCTGGACTTCGCGATGAACCAGACTGCTTGCGCTGACGTTGCCACCCATAAAGCCAATCACGATAAGCTTCCGAATCGGCGCGGGCGCGATTTCTTCGCCTCCGCTGGCGACGCCTCCTGCGTTTCTCTCTGATTGCAATTGGTCGATCAATTGCGGCTGCCGGGCCAACGTTCCGGTCGCAGATGTCATCATCAACAACAGTCCGAGTGAAGCGATGAGGGCGCTGTTCCGCAGAAATGGAACATCGCCCCTGTCGTGCATGGGGAGTACGCAAAAGGTTGCCATCGGAGTTTCTTTCCGGCGGAACCCTGTGGCTGCGATAGCGCCTGCGGCAAATTATATGCCTTCAAATCGCCCTGCAACCGCGGCCTGGCGGGTGGATCGTTGTTAACACGGCTGGCACTCTCCTGTCTAAATCGCCAACTAATCTGTAACGAACTATTGCGATTGCGCACAATTCCGATTATCTCTGTGTCAACAAGAGGTAAATCTGCGGTAGATGTGGGAGTTCGAAATCCGGAGCATAACGCAGAGCGAATCGTGATTTAAGTCCGCCGAGTTAACCGAGCGAGTGTACGGGAGGCATGTATGCAGACAGATATTCATCCCCTGGAACCCTTCTTTCAGCAGATGGTGCGCAATAGCTACGCCGGCAAGCTCGGCATGCATGATGCAGTGATCATGCAATACGTGGCGCGGCTACTTTGCGAGTTCAGCGAGGCAGACAAACTGTACAAGGTGCGCGACGAAGAAGGCCGGCCTATCTGCACTCTCGACGAAATGCTGAAAGCCGCGGACCCGGTGCATGGTACCGCGTCATCCTTCGATGCCGAGCGCGCTGTGCGTAAGCACATCGGCGATTATGCGCTTTTCGTCTCCGGCATGTATCCCGAGTCGATGGATCCCTATCGGAGGCGGCATGGCCGACAGAGCTTTGAGGAACTGGTGCAGGTGGGCAAAGAAAGCTACTACATCGTGAGCCAGTTTGACCTGGAAGAATACGCCGACGAAGCGCCGTTGTTCCGGCGCCTCTCGGGATGGTTTGACCGCTGCATCTATGGACTGCGCCTGGTGCACGATGAGTTGACTCACACGAAGCCGGGCTATTTGCCCGCTCGAGTGAACTGACTTCCGGTTACTCTGACCACACCGCGAGCACGTTGCCTGCTCCGTCTGAGAAGTGGAAACGGCGGCCGCCTGGAAACTCGAATATCGGGACGGTGATTTTCCCGCCAGCCGCGATGATTGCCTGTTCGGTTGCAGCAAGATCCACGGCGTAAAGAACGAGGAGCGGACTGCCGGCCTTTTCTCCGTTGGCGAGCGCTTCACCACCGGAGCGGAATCCGCCGTCGATGCCAGTGCCCGGTGCGCTGAAGCTGATGTAGTCAGGTCCCCAGTCTTGAAAACTCCATCCGAAGACATCTGAATAAAATTGACGGCTACGCGCTATGTCGGTCGAGACAAACTCGACGTAGTTAATCTTGTGGTTATTTTTGGGATTGCTCATATATCTCTCTCCTTGCTCACTCTTGGCGTGAGGGATTTCTGCGGCTCAAATGAGGAAAGGGATTCGCGCGGTAGCCTTCGCAGTGACCGGCGCCGCAGGCACACCCTTCCCGGTGTGCTCTCGAAGCGCCTCCATCCACATCCCTCAAGAGCCGGAGAGTGCAGGTAGAGTCCACTGATTGGTTGCCGGGCGGACTCGCGAGGTACGAGATCAATTTACTGCAAAAGGCCGGATGAAACCAACTGAGATACCGAAAAGACGTACAACGGTCTGATTGTGCGGACCTGCTAGATTGCTGCTATGGCAGCCGAAAGATACGCGCCGTTGTGGAAGATACTGCTGGCCTTCGCAATTATCTATTTTGTCTGGGGATCGACGTTTCTTGCGATTCGCGTGGGTGTTCATGAAGTGCCGCCGTTTCTCCTCGCGGCAGTGCGCTTTCTAGTTGCCGGGTTTGTTCTCGTTGTGTGGACCGTCGCGCAGGGAGAGCGCATGCCGACCGCACGCCAATGGTGTTCGGTGGTCCTGATTGCTCTGCTGATCTTTGTCTTCGACTACGGTCTGCTGTTCCGAGCTGAACAGCATGTACCCTCGGGAATTGCCGCGGTCATGATGGCGACGATTCCAGCTTTCATGGCGCTCTCGGAGATTTTCATTCTGCGTACGCAGCAACTGACACTCCGCCTGTTCTTAGCGCTGGTGATTGGCATTGCTGGCGTCGCAGCGCTTACCATCCATTCGCTGAACCTGGGTGGAACGCCGGTGAGCGTGAAAGATGCTGTGACTCTGATCGCTGCCTCGTTAAGCTGGTCGGTCGCTTCCGCACTGACGCGCAAGCTGCCGCTGCCAGAGTCAAAGGTTGTAAGCTCGGGCACTCAGATGCTTGCCGGAGGTGTGCTGCTCACTCTTGGCTCCGCTGCGCTCGGAGAGTTTCACGGCTTCCACCCAATGGCTGTATCACGCGGAGCGTGGCTGGCGTTGCTCTATCTGGTCGTCGCCGGCTCCATTATCGGATTTACCGCATACGTATGGCTGCTGCATCACGAATCACCCACCAGGGTTGGAACCTACGCTTATGTCAATCCGGTTGTAGCTGTGATTGTGGGTTATTTCCTGGGAGGCGAGGTGCTCGGAGCGCGCACAGTCGTTGGAACGTTATTTATAGTAGCCAGCGTAATCATGATCACAACGACGCCGTCAAAGAAGCCTGCCAACAGCCACGATGGACAGCTGGAGTCGGTGATGGTGTCGGGCGCGAAAGACGCAGAGGTGCAATAGAAAGTTGTCCGGCAAATTCCCGCTTGACTCCCGGCGGCTCATCAAGCACGCTCGCTTGACCAGAGATTTTCCGGAGGGCTTTGTATGAACGCTTCAGAGCTGCCGATTCACAAGATCAAAGAATCCATGCGCGCTACGTGGATGGCGGGCGATTTCGGAGTCGTCGCCAGAACGGTTGCAGAGAGCGAAGAGGCTTTCGCCAACGGCCTCGCGATTCCCGCTGGCGCTCGTGTACTCGATGTTGCATGCGGCACCGGCAACACCGCTATTCCGCTCGCTCGACAGGGCGCGATCGTGACGGGAGTAGATATTGCCTCGAATCTCATCGCGCAGGCCCGCGAACGCGCTACTGCCGAAAACGTCGATGTCACCTTTGATGAAGGCGACGCAGAGGAGCTTCCCTACACCGACGCGTCTTTTGACGCGGTGGTGTCGATTTTTGGCGCGATGTTTGCGCCCCGGCCTGACGTGGTGGCGTCTGAACTGGCTCGCGTGCTCAGGCCTGGTGGATTGCTGGCGATGGGCAACTGGAACCCTGCAAGTTTTTCAGGCGAGATGTTCAAGGTTGGCAGCCGTCATGCTCCACCTCCGGCGGGCATTGCACCGCCTGTGCTCTGGGGAGATGAGGCAACTGTCCGCAAACGCCTTGAGCCTTATTTTGCCGACATTGAGACGGAACTCGTCCCCATCGACTTCGACCTGCCCACGAATCCCGCTGGCGCGGTGGCATTCTTCCGCAAGTATTTTGGACCGACGCAGATGGCCTTTAATCGGCTCGACGATGATGGGAAAGCCGCGTTTGCCGCCGATCTCGAATCGCTGTTTTCCGGGAAGAATGTGGCGCTCGAACCCGAGAGCCACACACTGATACGGAATGAGCTTCTGAAGGTTACGGCTATTCGGAGGTAGGCGCCGAGGCTACAGGATATATCGGCTTAGATCGTGATCTTTCACGATGCTTGCGACCATGTGTTTCACATACTCCGGTGTAATGAGAAACACTTTCTCGGGGCCGGATTGGGTTTCGCGCTCGAGATAGGGCAACGGCGAGGTCGACTCGTCCTTGATCGCCTTTGCAATCGAATCGGCCTGCTCCGCATCCCTGGCGACTCGCGCCAGATCCGGCGCCAGGAAGCTGATCTCTTCGAGTACGCGCTCCATGATGGTATGGAGGCGGCGTGCGCCAATATTCTCTGTAGTCTCATTGACCCGGAAGGCAAATGCGGCCATCTCCCGCAAAGACTCCGGCGTAAATTCCAGGCGCACGCCTTCGGTCTCAAGCAGAGCAGTGCACTGCTTGGTCAGCGACGCCTTTGGCTCAGTGAGAATGCGCAGGAAGTCGTCGACGGTCAGGGAGTGAAGTTCAACGCGAATCGGAAAACGCCCCTGCAGTTCTGGAATCAGATCCGACGGCTTCGAGACGTGAAACGCGCCCGCTGCAATGAACAGGATGAAGTCCGTTCGCACCATTCCGTAGCGAGTATTGACCGTCGTGCCCTCGACGATCGGCAGTATGTCGCGCTGCACGCCTTCGCGCGAAACGTCCGGTCCGTGGCCGCCTTCGCGCCCTGCGATCTTATCGATCTCGTCGAGGAAGACGATGCCGCTCGTTTCCACACGATCCACGGCGGCCTTAGTGACCTGATCCATATCGATGAGTCGGCTTTCTTCTTCCTGGATCAGGTATTCAAAGGCCTCATTCACCTTCATCTTGCGCTTCTTGGTTGCTCCACCAAAGATGTTGGGCAGCAGGTCCTTGAGACTCATGTCCATGTCTTCAAGGTTCTGGCTCGAGATGATGCCAAGCTGCGGAGTGTTGCGTTCGCGCGTATCGAGCTCGACTGTGCGATCATCCAGCTTGCCCTCGCGGAACTGCTGGCGAAGCTTTTCTCTCGTTCTCTGGTAGCTGTCTGCGCCGGGCAGACTAAGCTGGCCCTCGGTGGCTGGTTGTTGCGTCTGGGGCGGGGGCGGGAGCAGCAGATCGAGCAGCCGTTCTTCGGCGTTCATCTCTGCTTTGTCTTCTACTTCTTCGAGACGCTCTTCGCGCACCATGTCGATGGCGATCTCGACGAGATCGCGAATCATGGATTCAACGTCGCGCCCTACATAGCCAACCTCGGTGAATTTTGAAGCTTCAACCTTGAGAAACGGCGAATCCGTCAGCTTTGCTAAACGTCTTGCAATCTCCGTCTTACCAACGCCGGTAGGGCCGATCATGATGATGTTCTTAGGCATGATGTCGTCGGCGATATCGGGCGGCAGTTTCTGCCTGCGGGTGCGATTACGCAATGCGATCGCGACGGCGCGCTTGGCGGCCTTTTGTCCTACGACATGCTTGTCGAGCTCAGCAACGATCTCGCGCGGAGTGAGTTCCTCCAGCGCGACATCCTGATCTTCAGCAGTTCCCGGGAGATAGATAGCCATATTTCTCTTACTTCGATCCTTGCAATACTCTCAAACGATCTCTGTGTTAAGGGCAGAGATTTAAGGTTAAGGGCAGAGACTTAAGCCCACACGTTATTTGGTCGAAACGGACAGGGGTACTAACCCAAGGGGGCGCCAGATACACCTGAAGTCATTAAGTTCTCGATAGACGCGCTGATATTGGTTGACGCGGGAACGTAGTTCTCGAAATCCCACTTATCCTTGAATGGCTCTAGCAGGTCTTGCTCCTTCTTCATTTGTTCTCTCTTCCCAACAGACTTTGCGTTTGGAAGATAGAAGGCTGTCCACACTACGCTGGGTTTTTTTTCCGAGCCGTCCGCCTTCTTTGTTCTGTAGGCGTAATCGAGGTTGATCTGCGCCGCTTCCTCAGCTTTGTCAGCCGGGAGGACAATACAGTGGTAATCTTTGAGCGATTTGATGCAAACAAGAACTACGATATCTGCGCGAAATGAACTTCCTACCCGGTTGAACATCCGCTCCTCTTTGTGCTGGATATGCTCAGTTTTGCAATATCCGTACTGGTACCACCAGCCGCCCTCCTCTCCGAAGCTTGTATCGTACTTGCTTCCCTTCACTTGGATCTGCCAGATCTTTGCGTTCTTGACCGCTAGGAGATCGACATTGGCAGCCAATCCCTCTAAATTAAGGTCCCGGACAAGGAATTCATTCCATTCCAACTCGTTAGCGACGATACGTTCGGCGATTCTGCCAATGCTCCCTTTCCCAAGGTTCCCGACGCCCATTATCCCCTCCCAGAAGCACATTTTCCGGATCAGTTCACGGCACGGAAGACTTACGTTCTCCTAGTGCTGAAGCCCTTCGTTCGAATGCTTTCAAGTACGACCTAAAATTGGTGCCCTTCAAATCACTCCCGCCCAAAGTGACCTATCCCTGCAGCTCTTCGATAGTAATGCGGTCATTGGTATATATGCAGATCTCGCCCGCTATCTTCATCGATTTCGTCGCCACCTCGCGTGCACTGAGGTCGGTGTTCTCGAGTAGGGCGCGAGCCGCTGCCGTAGCGTAACTTCCGCCCGAACCGATGGCAGCGATGGCTTCATCCGGATCGATAACATCGCCCGAGCCGGAGATCAGGAACGTCTGGCCAGCGTCGGCCACGATCAGCAAAGCTTCGAGATTGCGCAGCATCTTGTCGGTCCGCCAGTCACGGGCCAGTTCCACGGCCGCGCGGCCGAGGTTACCGGCGTACTGTTCAAGCTTCACTTCAAAACGCGCAAAGAGCGAGAAGGCGTCTGCCGTGGACCCTGCAAAACCGGCGAGAATCTTGTCCTGATAAAGACGCCGAATCTTTTTCGCGGAGTGTTTGAGGACATGGTCGCCCAGCGTCACCTGTCCATCGGCAGCCATCACCACATGGCCGTCGCGGCGCACGCAGATGACGGTCGTGGATCGAATACGCCCGCGCCGCCGCTCGGAGTTTGGGGAGATTTGCGTTCCAGGTTGTTGTAGAGAATCGATCTGTGAAGTTTTTGAAGCCAAGAAATAGTCCTTCTACGGGTTCTTTCTGCAGATGTACAGCCGATGGAAAAGACACGTAACCTCAAGTATAACTCAGCTATTATGAGCTTCAGTTTCGGTGCATGTTACCCGGGTCCACGCTGCGGTATGCTCTGAGAGGGAGCTTCCGGGACCCTCCCTCATCATGCTTGATATCTCTGTTCGTGAGTGGCAGATTGCTGGCGTGGCAGCGGGCGTGGCCCTGGCCGCCGGCGCTGCCCTTTGGTGGTTGAATCGCAAGCGCCCTACGGCTGACGAAATCGAGCGCGAACGCCGCCAGGTCCTGTCGAGCTATGGACGCATCGTTGACGGCTCCCTGCTCGACGGCTTTCAGGTGACTGCCGAAGACGGTACGACCCGCGACATGCTGCTCTACGGCTATGAGATTTCAGGCGTTGTGTATGAATGCTCTCAGGACATCACCCCGCTTCGCGAGCTGTTCGACCCGACCCAGATAAAACTGGGCATGCCATGTTCGATCCGGTATCTGCCCAGCAGTCCGGAGAACAGCATACTCGTAGCTGAGCGCTGGAGCGGCCTGAGAGAGGGACTGCCGGTTGTATGGCCACCGATTGAGAATGACGAACACGGCGCCAATCATCGGCGGCCTATCTTTGATTGAAGGCCTGGATTGAAGTTCCTTGACTGCGGTTCCTTCGGTTTTGGCGCCGTCATTTGACGGGCGCGAAGCCTACTTTTGCTCTCCGTATACGAACGCGAATAGACTTGATTTATGCATGTTCACGCCGCGCCTGCGGGTCAGGGAAAGACAAGCCGGGTTCTTTGGTTCTCGATGCTGGCGACGCTAGTCTATGTGGCGTTGACACTGATCGCGGGACTACGCGCCAATTCGCTCGCGCTCATTTCCGAAGCCGGGCACAATATGTCCGACTTTCTTGCGCTGGCTCTGTCTTTTGTCGCGGTCTACTTCCAGAACCGTCCGCCAACGAATCGCAAGACGTTCGGCTATCAACGCGCGGGTGTGCTTGCAGCCTTTCTCAATGCGGCGACGCTGATCGTGATTTCTCTCTGGATCGGCGTCGAGGCTGTTCACCGGCTCAGCGCCCCGGTTGTTGTTCAGCCGCGACTGATGATGTGGGTGGCTGCGGCCGGTGTGGTGATGAATGGTGTGATCGCCGCGCTGTTATGGGGCGTTGCGCGTGATGTCAACATGCGAAGCGCTTTTATTCATATGGCTGGAGATACGCTTTCTACAGCTGCCGTCATCGCCGGCGGCTTTGGAATCCTACTAACCGGCAAGAACTGGATTGACCCGGTTCTCTCTCTGATGATCGCCGCGCTGATTTTGTGGAGCTCGTTTGGAATCGTCCGCGAAACTCTTAATATTTTGCTGGAAGGAACGCCCCGCGGTCTTTCCCTCAGCGGCATCCAGGCCGGAATGGAAGCCGTCGAGGGCGTCATCAACGTGCACGACCTGCACGTGTGGAGTCTCGGATCCAACTCGCATGCGCTAGCTTGCCATGTTCAGATCGACGACATTCCTCCCTCAGAGAGCAACCGAATTCTGCTCGAATTAAGCGCACTGGCGCGCAAGAATTTCCATATTCACCACACCACGATTCAGTTCGAGTGCGATGGCTGCGAAGTGATTCACGGCTGCGTTGTGCCAATTGAAGAGATGGCAGCCGAACCGGCTCACTCCCACTCGCATAGCCATGCTGGCCACGCGCATTAACCCCGCAGGAAGTTGGGGCGCGCCGTGCTAATCTGACCTCCAACTCCTGGAGGTTCGCGCCCTTGTTCCGGAAACTCATTCTGCCTGCTTTTTTCCTGATTTCTGCCCTGCCTGTTATCGCGCAAAACTCTTCGCTCACGCTCGGCCAGCCGCAACTGGATGCAGTGTCGGGCGAATACACGCAGACCGCGGAACCCGATACGCCATTCAGCTTCTACGGCCAGGACGGAAAACTTATCTATGAGAGCGAACGCCAGGTCCCTACGCCGCTGACTGCCCTTTCGCCAACTGAGTTCAGCCTGCCGGAGGCGCACGTCACCTTTCGTTTTGCCGGCACAGGCGCGGGCGCCTCGGTGAGCGTCGCCGAGGGGGAGCAGAAGCCTTTCGAGATGCCCAAGACCGGTCCTGCGGTGCATCATGTTTTCCACCACTACGAACGCCGCGAAGAGATGATCCCGGCGCGTGACGGCGTGAAGCTGCACGTCATCATCCTCACCCCGGCCGACATCCCAGGACCGCTGCCGATTCTCATCCAGCGCACGCCTTACGGGGTTGACGGCACCAGCGAACGCAGCTTCTTTCAGCAGCGTCCTGAGCTGGCTCGCGCCGGATATATCTACGTGGGCGCCGACATCCGCGGCCGTTTCAAGTCGGAGGGCCAGTTCATCATGTGCCGCCCTCTTGCGGATCACAAGGATCCGCACGCCGTCGACGAGAGCACCGATGCCTACGACACCATTGCGTGGCTACTCAAGAACATCTCCAATCACAACGGCCGGGTGGGAGTGATCGGCACGAGCTATCCCGGATTTCTCGCCATGATGGCCGGTATCGATCCTCATCCGGCTGTCAAGGCTATCTCGCCGCAGGCTCCTATGATCGACACCTGGATGGGAGATGACTTCTTCCATAACGGGGCATTTCGTCAGACTTACGGATACGACTATGCTCTCGGCCTTGAAGTCAGCAAAGAGATGACTGAGGTGGACTACGGCAAGGACTCAGCCGGCAAGCCGCGCGATGGCTATGACTACTTCCTCGAACGCGGTTCATTTCAAGAAGACGTGAAGCGCTCCGGCATAAACAAAGAGCTACCAACATGGAAGGCGTTCATCGACCATCCTACGTATGACAGCTTTTGGCGCTCGCGCGGAGTCGAGCATCACCTGACCTCAGTCACCGTGCCCACGCTCACCGTTGGCGGCTACTACGACCAGGAAGATATGTGGGGGCCGCAGGAGGAGTACGCGAGCCTTGAACCCCACGACGCTGCTCATCAGAACTTTCTCGTGCTCGGCCCCTGGCGGCACGGCTCCTGGGCAGTATCTTCTCGTCACCTTGGCGCGCTGCAGTATGGCGAGTCTATCGGCAAGGAGTATCGATCGCTGATTGAAGGGAGGTTCTTTGCGCACTATCTGAAGGACGAACCCGGCTTCGACCTTGAAGATACGGCCAGCTTCCAGACCGGCTCGAACACCTGGAAGCGGTACCCACATTTCCCGCCGCAGGCCTCCAAAATGACCGCTTATACGCTCTGCCCTGACGGCTCCATCGGAGCCGCGAAAGAATGCGCCAAGAGCAAGATGACGTATGTCTCCGACCCGGCCAATCCCGTCCCCTACCGCCATCGCCCCATCCAGCCCACCTACGGCGAGGGCTCAAAGTGGGGTACATGGATGGTCGAAGACCAGCGCTTCGCGACAGACCGCAAAGATATAGCCGTCTACAGGCTGCCGGTTCTCGATCACGACCTCACCATCACCGGCGAGGTCATCGCCGATATCTTCGCCTCAACCACCGGGAGCGACGGAGACTTCGTCGCCAAGCTCGTCGACCAGTATCCCGATGACGACGCCGACCCGACCATGCGCGGATTCCAGCTCATGACCAACATGGAGATCTTCCGCGGCCGCTACCGCAACAGCTTCACCAAGCCGGAAGCCATCAAGCCCGGCGAAGTCACCGAGTTCAAGTGGAGCCTGCATGATATCGACCACGTTTTCAAGAAAGGCCACACGTTGATGGTCGTCATTCAGAGCAGCTGGTTTCCACTCTACGACCGCAACCCGCAGACCTTTGTGCCGAACATCATGACTGCCAAACCAAGTGACTACAAACCCGCAACGATCACCATAGTCACCGACAGCCAGTATCCCTCCCAATTAACCCTGCCGGTTGTGAAATGAAACGGCAGATTGTTACCTCGTCAGAATTCGAAGCATTTACGAGTTCACTTATTGAACTTCCCCTTAACCACATATGGCAGGGATACGGGTCCGCGATCTTTCTGGAGTTTGGCTCGCTCAGGCAACGTCTGAGAAGGGACGGTTCTGTCGGCAATCCTACTGGTGAATGGACACTGGCGATCGAGTGGAGTTGGCGAATTGAGGGAAAGCGGCTCATTTGGTGTGGGAGTTTCAGCGATGCTCAAAGATGGCCGCGCGTATTCACGAGCCTTCTAAACGCGAAAGTCGCATCCGTATCACTGATGGGCAGACTACTAGAAATCGACGTGATGCTCAGCAATGGCCTTCACGTGGTCTCCTGCATGACAGCAGAAGGGGACCCTCAATGGGGATTGATCAATCGATGCAACAAATCTGTAAATTCGATGGGCGTGTCGGCAGGACGTCTGATCTTTGAAGAAATTGACACATGACCCGTGTGCACGTAAACTGTGTTAATGAACCTTACGCTCTCCATAGACGACCAGCTTCTAGAGAAAGCCAGAAAGCGCACCAGCGAGATGGGCACCACGGTGAACCAGTATGTGCGTGATCGCCTCGCGGAATTGGCAGGAGAGGAAGACCCCGAAGCAATCATCGCTCGATTTCTCCAACTGTCAGGACAAGGGAACTCGAACGGTTGGAAGTGGAACCGGGACGAAATTTACGAAGAACGCCTAGGACGCTATGGCAAGCCCTAGATTCTTTCTCGACAGCAACATTCTGATTTACACGGACGACAAAAATTCACCGCCAAAACAACACTTAGCGACACAGCTTGTCGAATTCCATCTGCGACGACGATCTGGTGTCATCTCCATACAGGTCCTACAGGAATACTTCTCCGTCGTCACGAGCAAATTTAAAATCGATCAGGCAGTAGCTCGCGAAAAAGTCGAAATCCTCGGCACTTTGACAGTCTTCCAGCCAACAACAAGCGATGTCCTCTCCGCGATTGACCTGCATCGCCTCCATCAAATCTCTTTCTGGGACGCATTGATCCTTCGTGCAGCCCTCCAGTCGGGATGCCGAACGCTGCTGTCGGAAGACATGCGACACGGCCGCAAAATCGACGGAATCGAAATCATCAATCCGTTTTTGAGCTAAACTGATAGCGAACGATGGCTCTCCACCAGCCCATCCCGGCGCTCCTCTAGCGGCTCCCGCCGCCAATACCCTTCTGCGCCCTCTTCTCAGATTCCTCATCCAATAAGCTGACCGCGCCGTGCACCCGATTGCTGCGCAGAAATACCGGACGTGACCCATGTTTGACCGTTTACAGCAAATGGAAGACCGTTACATCGAGCTCGGTAACCAGCTCGCCCTGCCCGAGATCCAGAACGACCGCGAAGCCTACCAGAAGGCCGCCAAAGCTCATCGCGACCTCGAAGATCAGGTCGAGAGGTTCCGCGAATACAAACAAATCTCGCAAGGCGTCAACGACGCGAAAACGATGCTCACCGAAAACGACCCTGAAATCGCCGCCATGGCCCAGGAAGAGCTTTCAGCATTAGAGCCGCGCCTCGAAGAGATCGAGGCCGAGCTCAAGATTATGCTACTTCCCAAAGATCCCAACGACGAGAAGAACGTTATCCTCGAAATCCGCGCTGGTACCGGCGGCGATGAGGCCTCGCTCTTTGTCGCTGAAGTCTTTCGCATGTACCTGCGCTTCGCCGAGCAGCACCGCTGGAAGGTCGAGGTCCTCTCCGAGTCCGAGTCTTCAGTCGGCGGCCTCAAGGAAGTGATCGCGCTCATCGAAGGCGATCGTGTCTACTCGCAGATGAAGTACGAGAGCGGTGTCCATCGCGTGCAGCGCGTTCCCACCACTGAAACCCAGGGGCGTGTGCACACCTCCGCCATCACCGTCGCAGTCCTTCCCGAGGCTGAAGAGGTCGAAGTCAAGGTGGAGCAAAAAGACCTCCGTGTTGACACCTTCTGCTCCAGCGGACCCGGCGGCCAATCGGTCAATACTACCTATTCCGCGATTCGCATTACCCATATCCCGACTAACACAGTGGTGAGCTGCCAGGACGAAAAATCCCAGATCAAGAACCGCGAAAAGGCCATGCGCGTTCTGCGCTCCCGCCTCTACGAAGTCGAAATGCAGAAGCAGCACGACGCCTTGGCAAAGGAGCGCAAGCAACAGGTCGGCAGCGGCGACCGCGCCGAAAAGATCCGCACTTATAACTTCCCACAGAACCGCCTTACTGACCACCGCATCGGCCTTACTCTCCATCAGCTTGACCTCATCATGCTCGGCCGTCTGCAGTCCATCGTGGACGCGCTCATCGCCGACGATCAAGCGCAGAAGCTCAAAGCCGACGCAGCGCATGCAGCCTAGCCGATGACGCTGCGCACGCTTGTCGAGCAGGCTGAAGGTGAGCTGCGATTCGGCCCGCATCCTCAGCGTGCTCGGCTCGATGCCGAGACTCTGTTGTTGCATCTGTTGAAGCAGAATCGCGCGTGGCTGTTCGCGCACTCGAGCGATGAGGTCAGAACGACGGCGGCTGAGGCATTCGACGCTCTGGTGTCGCGCCGACTCTCCGGCGAGCCCGTGCAGTACATCACAGGCTCAGCGGAATTCTTCGGCCTTCCGTTCTCGGTTGCGCCCGGCGTTCTGATTCCTCGTCCCGAAACTGAACTCCTCGTCGAAGAAGTCCTGCGACTCGCGAACCAGATTCAGCAACCACGCATCGCGGATATCGGCACCGGTTCCGGGATCATCGCAATCGCTCTGGCTCATGCGCTGCCCCACGCTCGCATCACTGCAGTCGATCTCTCAAAGCAGGCTCTCACAATCGCCGGTAAAAACGCCCTGCAGAATCAGGTTACAAACCGGATCACGTTCGTCGAGGGCGATCTGTTCGCTCCACTCGCCGGCCTGAGCTTTGACATCATTGCATCCAATCCGCCTTACGTACCGGAGGCAGACCGCGATTCCCTCTCGGTGGAAGTCCGAGAGTACGAACCGGAAGGTGCACTCTTTGCCGGCGAAGATGGCCTATCGATCTATAAGCGCCTGATCCCAGAGGCACGTGAATACCTTGCGCCTGGCGGGTGGCTCATCATGGAAATCGGCTATGGCCAACAACCGGCCATCGAAACAATATTGCTTGTGGACGGCTATCGCGAAGTGTATTTCGTGCCCGATTATCAAGGCATTCCGCGGGTAGCCTGCGGCCAAAAAGAAAGGGGATGAGTTCGCACTCCTCCCCTGACAACAGTCTACATTCTTTCGCGATTACGCCATCGCTTCGCGGCCCATTGCTTCGAAGCGAAGCTGATTGCTGTCGCGATCCACGTCGATTCTCACGTGCGCGCCATGTTCGATCTCGCCGTTGAGAATCTTGATTGCAAGCGGGTCCTGCACCATGCGCTGCAGTGCTCGCTTGAGCGGCCTTGCGCCATAGGCTGCGTCTGATCCGGTGGCCAGAATCAATTGGCTTGCCGGCTCGCTCAGCTCGAGCGAGATCGCGCGACCTTCGAGGAGCTTACGCACTTCATTCAGACGCATGTCGAGGATCTTGTGCATCTGCGCCGCGCCAAGCGGCCTAAAGACGAT
>Ga0206936_1122_pt1 | contig 22349 bp, 19 predicted proteins | sample Alteio_BWOrgHeat_14_FD_152922 | JGI IMG/M metagenome (GOLD analysis project Ga0206936, IMG submission 152922) | Enriched cells from forest soil in Barre Woods Harvard Forest LTER site, Petersham, Massachusetts, United States -... | ecosystem: Environmental > Terrestrial > Soil > Temperate forest >... | reverse complement strand
ACAAAAACAGTCTGAAACAACGGTCCCATAATCGACCTTATCTCATAATCTCCACACGCCAAATGCGAAATTAATGCTCCCGTCATAGCAAAAAAGAAACCTGCATAAGCCCATTCCTTTGCAAGTTTAAATCCTGGAATTAAAATAACTATAACCCCAAGAATTTTCCAAATTCCAAGTATAGTCAAAAAGTAAACCGGATAACCCAAATCCTTTACCAATTTAACCCACTGGTCTGTTCTAAGCACCGCAAATATGCCACTTTGCAACATACCAAAAGCCAATAATGCTGTGGCAACCCAATAAATAACTTTATTCCTCTTTTCCATAATATATTATTTTATTTTGTTTAATATTTCCTGAATTCTGTCATGAGCCATGCTTATCCCTTGAGTAAAGGGTAATTTAAGCACCTGGTCTCTTAAGGCACCCGATTCATAAATCACATGCATATTGAGTTTACTCGTGTCGTCAGTAAGTTTTTCAAACTCATAAATCTCAAGCTGGACACCAAAAGGCGCATTCTCCATTTCAAAGGTTCGCGTGATTTTTTGATTAGGAATAAACTCATGAATTACTCCATTAGAACGGAAAACAACATTTCCGTTTCCATCCCTCGATTCCATTTCATAACTCCCATGCTTCTTCCCTTCATACTTCAGCACTTTAGCTGTCGAATAAGGGTTCGACATCCATTGCTCAACAATTTCCGGCTCTGCGAATGCTTTAAAAAGTAATTCCAATGGCAAATCAAATTCCCTTGAAATCACTAATTCCTGTTTGCCATCTTCGGCATTTACTTTTGTTTTCTTTTCCATATTATTTTATTTTTTAGATTTCTGTTTTTTCATTACTGCTTCCAATTTATTAAATCTATCATCCCACAATTTGCGGAATGGCTCAATAAAATCTGCTACTTCTTTCATTTTCTTAGGATTAAAATGATAATATATTTCCCGTCCCGATTGTTCTTGCTTCACAAGTTGACACTCAGTCAGAATTTTTAAATGCTTTGAAACAGCCTGTCTGCTCGAATCAAATTGTTCAGCAATGGCATTTGGAGTCATTGCTTGTAAGGCTATTAATGCCAATATTGCTCTCCGTGTAGGGTCTGCAATTGCTTGAAATACGTCTCTTCTCATTCTTTTTATAAAATTATATGCAACTAATCGGCTGCAAATATAAGCGCAATTATTCGGTTGCGCAAATATTTTAACATTTTTTTTAAAGGTTGGGTATTTTTTATTATTATTTGGGCGGGTACTTCACCACTCGCATCAAGTTCAGTCCCGCTATCACCATTTTTCCTGCATCAAGTTCAGTTCATATATCAAAACTCATCTCATGCAGGAAAAAATGGTATCTATCGGGCGCAGTCTATCAAGGTTCATCACTCCGAATTTAGTTCACCACCATCAATCGCCCCCACCCCCAGGGGGTCATCTCATCATTCAATTATGACTTAACTTTACCAAAGTTCCTTTTACAATGATCATTAAATTTTTCCTTTCAATCCCCGATACGAAGGATTTATAATCCTTCAGAATATCACTAAGGATTCGCAATCACTACTGTTCGAAACAAAGATTTAAGTTTTGACAACTTTCCAAAAGTTGTCAAAACTAAACATAAAATAGATTTATAAATCATTAAAAAATTGCCTTTTCCATCATAATATAAATAACTATATAAGGTTTCGAACAATAGTGATTTTCAATCCTCAAATTTCACTAAGGATTTGTAATCCTTTTTACATCAAAATAGGAAGCATTTAAAACAACCCCTCCACTGAAACAAAAATCCAAATTACACCTTTTCAACCATAAGGCAAACTTATATATACTTGATTATCAATACATAAATTTTCAAAATCCAAAATCGCCCCTATTTTTTGAAAATTTTTATTTTTCAAAAAAGCTCACTTTCAGCATTATTTTGCTTTAAATATATGACAAAAAACAACGATAATCATCAAAAAAGCCCCTTTTTTGCCAAATTTAACCTTAAAACTCAAAAATCAATCCAAATAACCGTGTACTTCGTACTTTCGACATCGTACTTCCATGTTTCTACCAAGTACTTTAATCTTTCTACCATGTACTTCCGGTTTTCACTCAGGTACTTTGTATTTTCACCCATGAACTTCATGTTTTCTACTCCGTACTTTGTGTTTTCTACAAAGTACATCGGGTTTTCCACCTCGTACTTCGGGTTTTGACCTTGAAATTAAGCCTTCCTCCTGTATTGATGCACAAACTCCACCAATTCCTTCACTTTCACTACATCAGTATTGGGAAGAATGCCGTGTCCGAGGTTGAAGATGTGACCTTTTTGAGGGATGGAATCGAGGATGTTTTTGGTTTTTTGTTCGATTATATTTTGTGGTGCAAAGAGGATAACAGGGTCAAGGTTTCCTTGCAAACCGATGTGAGGGATTTGTAATCCCTCACCCTCATTAAGTCGAGCATTAGCTTGTGCAATATCAGTTTTCCAATCAATTTCGATGACATCTCCACCTGCCTCCTGCAATAATTCGAGAAGATGAGAAGCATTGAAGCCAAAATGAATTACAGGGACATTAAGGATTTTAAGTTCAGTAAATAATCGCAGCATGTGTGGGAGAATATAAGTTGAATAATCGTCGGGAGTGAGGTTTCCAATCCAACTGTCGAATACCTGGAGCGCCTGTGCACCTGCGGCGACCTGGTATTTGAGATAGGAAAACATGCCGTCGGAAAGTTTTTTCATGAGTATGTGCCAATCGTCGGGATTGGAATACATCATGGTTTTGGTTTTGATGAAATTCTTGCTGGGACCGCCTTCGATGAGGTAACTTGCAAGGGTGAATGGTGCGCCGCAGAAACCGATTAAGGGAACAGTTAATTCCTTCCGTAACATGGAAATGGCGGTACCTGTATAGTTGATGATTTCTGCATCAAAGGTGTGTATTTTATCTATGTCCTGCCTTGATTTTATGGGGTTTTTGATAACGGGACCGATGTTTTCTTTTATCTCGAAACTTATTCCCATGGCATCTAAGGGAACCATGATGTCAGAGAAAATTATTGCTGCATCAACTTTTAATTGTTTTACGGGAAGGAGGGTTACTTCGGCGCAGACTTCGGGGTGTTTGCAGATTTCGACAAGGGTGTATTTCTCTCTTATCTTGCGGTATTCGGGTTGGTAACGACCTGCCTGGCGCATGATCCAAATGGGAGTGTAGTCGGTGGTTTCGCCACGGCAGGCTTTGAGAAATGTATCGTTGAAGGTGCTCATGTTTTAAATTAATTGGTGAGAAATGAAAGATTAAATGGAGCGGTTGATGGCTTCAATAGTGTTGTCAATATCCTTTTTGGAATGTGCTCCGGAAATGAACCATGATTCGTATTGGGATGGTGGAATGTAGATGCCTTCTGCTATCATCTTCCAAAAGAAATCGGCGAACTGTTTTGTGTCGCAGGTAGTGGCGGTTTCGAAGTCTTTTACTTTGACATCGGTGAAAAAAAGGGTAATCATTGAGCCATATCTTACGACGCTTGCTTTTAGTTTTTTATCTTTGATGATGTTGTTGATTCCGTTCTCTAACTGAGAGGATATTTGCATCAGATGATTGTAGAAAGTGGATTTCATTAATTCGGTTAAAGTGCTGATACCTGCTTGCATTGCAACAGGATTGCCTGATAGAGTTCCTGCCTGATAAACGGGACCGAGAGGGGCTACCATGGACATAATTTCTTTCTTGCCACCATAGGCGCCGACGGGCATTCCGCCGCCGATGACTTTGCCTAATGTGGTTAGGTCGGGAGTGATATTGAAGTCGGTTTGCACGCCGCCGAAACAGCTTCGGAAGCCTGTCATTACTTCATCGAATATTAAGAGGCTGTTGTATTGAGTGGTGATGTCTCGGAGTCCTTGGAGGAAATTACCTTGAGGGATGACGCAGCCCATATTACCGACGACTGGTTCAACTATTATGGCTGCTATTTCGTTTCCGAATTGGGTGAAGATGTTTTTTACGGCTTCAATATTGTTGTAGGGGGCTATGAGGGTATCTTTTACAAAATCATCGGGTACGCCTGCGCTGCCTGGTATTCCGAGGGTTAATATTCCTGAGCCTCCTTGAACTAACATGGAATCGGTGTGACCATGATAGCAGCCTGTGAATTTAAGGATTTTATTGCGTTTGGTGTATCCTCTTGCTACTCTTATTGCGCCCATGACTGCTTCGGTTCCTGAACTTACGAATCGGACTAATTCGATGGATGGGAATGCTTTTTTAACTAGCTCGGCTAGTTCAATTTCTAATTCGCAGGGTGCGCCGAAGCTTGCGCCTTTTTGTAAGGTTTTAGTGACGGCTTGAATTACTTTTGGATGGGCGTGACCGAGAATTAAGGGACCCCATGAACCGACATAATCTATGTAGCGATTATTATCGGCGTCGAAGATGTAGGGACCTTCGCCTCTGTCGAAAAACAAGGGAGTTTTGCCGACGCTTTTGAATGCCCTGACGGGGCTGTTAACGCCGCCTACAAGGTGTTCCTGTGCTTTCTTGAAAAGAGATTCAGAATTTGCAAATACTTTTTTGGATGTTGTGATTGTTGACATTTATGAGGAATTATAATTTAATTATTTGCACGAATATATCGGGCAATATCTTTGGCAAAATAGGTGATGATTATATCTGCACCTGCACGTTTGATGGCTGTGATTGATTCCATCATTGTTTTGGTTTCATCGAGCCAACCCATTTGTGCTGCGGCTTTAATCATAGCATATTCGCCGCTGACATTATAGGCAACCATTGGGAGATTGAATCTATCTTTACCCATTCGGATGATATCAAGGAATGGGAGGGCGGGTTTTACCATTAGGAAATCAGCACCTTCGTTGACATCTATTTCCATTTCGCGCATTGCTTCGTTGCTGTTTCCGTAATCCATTTGATAGGAAGCTCTATCGCCGAATTGTGGCGCAGAATCAGCGGCTTCACGGAAAGGACCGTAGAAGGCGGATTGATATTTTGCAGCATAAGACATGATTGCTATATCGGAGAATCCGTTAGCATCAAGAGTGGTTCGGATAGCTTTGATTTGGCCGTCTAACATGGCACTTGGGGCAACAATATCAGCACCTGCTTGTGCATGAGAGAGAGCAACTTTACCAAGCAATTCAATTGAAGAATCATTGTCAACATAGTTATTTTTGATGATGCCGCAATGACCGTGGGAGGTATGGCTGCATACGCAAACATCGGTAATAACTACTATGTCAAGGAAATTCTTTTTGATGTATTTGATAGCTTCCTGTGCGGTTCCATTTGGGTTGAATGCATCGCTTGCATTTTCATCTTTATGATGGGTTAATCCGAAAATAATTACGGCTTTGATTCCTAAGGAAACGATTTCTTTCATTTCGTCTTCGAGCATGTCAACAGTATATCGGAATTGACCTGGCATGGAACTGATTGCTTCCTTTTTCTTTTCGCCTGGAATGATGAATAATGGATAGATTAAATCGTTAACGGTGATGGTTGTTTCTCTTACCAACTTGCGAATGTTTGCTGATTTTCTTAATCTTCTTGGACGGTTTATCATATTGATTTTATTAATTATTAGCTGTAACTTTTAATGAGTTTTCATGTTCAATTATTGCATCAATCATTCCTTCAACGGTATGTTCTTTTGCTGTGATGTCAACTTTGATTCCTGCTTGTTTTGCAGCATCGGCGGTTACATTTCCGATGGCAACTACAGCGTAATTATTTGATAATTTAATTTTATATTTCTTTATTATATTAAGCCATCCATCAACGGTTGAGGGACTTGTGAATGTTAAATAATCTAAGTGATTGTTAAGAACTGAAATGTCAATGATTTCGGGAGTTATGTTTTCGTATATCTTTATAAAATGAACTTCTGCACCTTTTTGTTTTAGTTTTAATTCCAAATCATCTTTAGATAATTCGGAACATGGAATTAGGATTTTGGAGCCTTTTATATCTGTGATAAGATTTGGGATTTCTGAGGACATAAATTCTTCAGGAACTTTTGTGTTATTGATTCCATAAGTTGATAAAACACTTGCAGTTGATTTGCCGACTGCGATTATCTTTAATTTATTCGGGAGAACAAAAGAACCTGTTAATGTTTTGAATCTTTCAAGGAATATTTCAACTGCATTAGCAGAAGTAAATATTAAATAATCGAAAGTGGTAATGCTTTGAATCGCTTTATCTATCAGGGTTGTATCTTCAATCGGATGGATTTCAATAGTAGGGAAAGGGATAGGTATTGCACCATGTTGTTTCAATAACTCAATGAACTTATTGTTTTGATGAAGTGCTCTTGTTAATACCACTCGTTTACCTGATAATATGTCTTTATTATCTTTCACCTACTTGAATTATGATTGAAGTGATTTTCTTAAAATTGAAACTAAATTAGTTGCTAATTGAAGATGTTCATCAATGCTTCCTGTTATCTCTCCTCGTACCAAATTATTTCCTGATTCATCAGATAGCACACCTTTTATAGTGATTAGATCATCTTTTACTGTTGCATAAGCTGCATAAGGCAACTTACATCCGCCGCCAATTATTTTAAGATATTGTCGCTCTGCTTCAACTGCCTTTCTTGTTGGAAGATGGTCAATTCCTTTTACGATATTCAGAATTGTTTCATCATGATCTCTTATTTGAATTGCAAGCGCTCCTTGACCAACTGCGGGTAATATTTCTTCTATTTTGAACAATTGATTTACTCTTTTTGATAAATCCATGCGATGTAAACCTGCATGAGCTAAGATGATTGCATCAACTTCACCTTTGTCTACTTTGCCAATTCTTGTGTCTACGTTTCCCTGAATGTGAACGAATTGCAAATCCGGCCTTAATTGCTTTAACTGGGCGGTTCTTCTTAAACTTCCTGTTCCTATCTTAGCACCTTTGGGTAGGGTATCAAAGGTAACTCCTGTTTGAGCTATCAATGCTTCTCGCACATCAACTCTTTCAGGGATTGCACCAAAGATAAGTCCTTCGGGGGAATCAGATGGAAGATCTTTTAAACTGTGAATAGCTATATCTATTTCTTTATTTAGCAACTCATGTTCAATTTCTCTTACAAATGCACCAACCTCTGTGATATTTCCTTTATCACCAGATGTTTTGATAATCTTGAATTCGAAATCTCTGTTTGGATGTAAATGCTCAAGTAGTTTTATTACTTGTCCGCTTTGTGTTAATGCTAATTTACTTCCACGTGTGCCTACAATTACTTTTTGGGATTTCAATCTGATTGTTTTATGTTGAAGATGTGACTTATTGTGTTGATGATATCATCTTTATTCTCTTTATCCTGTGCGGCTTCCTTGATGTTTTTTATTGGTTCTTTCAAAATATTCTGAGTAATCCGATAAACCAGTTTATTGAGTTTTTCTTTCTGAATATCATCCAATTCACCAAGTTTAGGAATTATCCAGTTTAGTTCTTCCTTAATACTCTGTTCTATATGTTCCTTCAATCCAACTATAACTGGAATCACCTCCCTGCTATTCAGCCATTCTATAAATTCTTTTGATTCTTCAATAATTATTTCCTGTGCCTTTGGAATCTCTGCTTGTCGTTTTAAAATAGATTCATACGTTATCTGTTTAATGTCATCAAGGTCATAAAGCGTAATGTTTTCAGAATCCTTTAATCCTAAATCAAAGTTGCGAGGCAAACCTAAATCAATAAATAATACCTGATTATCATTCTTTTTACCTTGAAGAATATCGCAATTCATTATCGGAGAATCAGCTTTAGTAACTCCAACAACAACATCAACATGATTTATCACTGAAGCAAAATCCTTCAAAGAAATGGGCTGCGCAAAATCCCTGGCGAACTCTTTGGCACGTTGCTCATCCCTGCTTACTACATAAAGATTTTTATATTTATCCTTTTCAATGAAGTTCCACATCAACGCAGCCATTTCGCCCGTTCCAATCAGTGCAAGGCTTGTATCCTTTATTTCCATATCGCGATGCTTAATCATTTCATAAGCAACACCTGATAATGAAGTGGTATAACGACCAATATCAGTATTACTTCTGACCAATCTCCCGCAATGAATAGCAGAACGAAGAAGATTATTGATAACAGGACCGATGGTGTTACACTCCTGAGCCAGTTCAAAATACTCTTTCAATTGCCCTAATATCTGGTGTTCGCCTATTGCTTGTGATTCAAGTCCTGCAGCAGTAGCATATAAATGATTCACTGCAGTTTCAGTTTCATTGCAAACAGTGGTATATTGGCTGATGTCTCCACAATGTTTAAAGAATCCTAAAAGAGGCATCACATCATTAGTATAAGCATAAATGGCAAAACGATTGCAGGTAGATAGTATAAATACCTCTTCACAATTCATTTTATCCTTACAAGTCTTTAATAAACCTGCTATGTATTCCTTATTAAAAACAAAGCGTTCCCTGATTTGTATGGGGGCTTTCCGATGACTTATTTCTACTGCTACTACTTTTCTTTTGTCCATAAACCTTTTAGGAACTTTTTTGTTGATGTTGAGGGGTGCAAAATTACTATTATTAATGTCTTATTCTATACTTTTACTATGTTCCGATGAAATTTTAACCTTTATTATTGTTTTGTTAATTTTATGTTCAGTAATAACCATATATATTCCTTTGCAAAAAAACAACAAAATGTCACTTAGAAACATGACAAAAGGCATTCTAAAATATGATTTTTATCATGGTAAAGAGGTTTTAAGACTCAACATGACAACCGCGAAGCCCCAGCTAGAATTTGGAGTAAATTCTATTTCTCATCATCAGGAAATACTTCCTTCGTTCTTTTTTCCATCTCTTCAGCAATCACATTGCCGGACTCATCCAGTTCTTTGAGTTTCTTTATTATGTTTTGATAACTTTCATAATCTCTGTCCTGACTTAATTTGAAAACAGTATCCATTTCTATTACCTCAATTTCAAAAGCAACAATCATGTGCATAACTCTTTGCTTAAAAGCTGAAGGAAGATTATTAAAAACTGTTGTTGATTGTGGATTATTGTTTTCAAAATGTAGCGATGTCATTTGAAGCACATCTTCTAACGCTGAATCATCCAGAAACCTGATAATGCCTTTAACATGTACACTCATATAGTTCCATGTAGATGGAGTATAAGGATTGCTATACCATGTACCGCTCACATAGGTGTGATGACCGGTGAAAACAACCAGAACATTTTCATTATGCAAAAAGGCTTTATGATGATCATTATTTTTCATAATATGCCCTCTCAGTATTTTCCTGCCATCTTTTTCTTCAATAAAAACAGGTACCTGAGTGGCTACAGGTTTATTTTCTGAATTGCTTCCGGATAAAAAGGCGAATGGATAACGCGCAATGAATTCCTTAATTAACTTTTCGTTCTTTTCTTTGTGATAGGGGAGATTGTACATAATTACAAATTTATTTTACCTGGTTAGTATAACGATTGTCTTTCTTCATAAACAATTTCATATTTTATTCCTTCTAAATCTTTGAAGAAAAGTGCATAGTAACTTTCACCATGTTGAGGATAGAACATAGGTGGATCAATGATGTTGGCTCCTGTTTCTTTTATTTTCAGGTATAGCTCATCTACTTCTTCACGGGAGCTTGCTTTAAATGCAAGATGATGTAAGGCACCTGGTTTTCTCCTATGAATAATTTCTTCTTTGAAAGCCTCTCTTGGTGAATTAATTCCAAATATAAGTAATGGATGAAAATATTCTACAACGTCAAAATCATGGTTAACCACTCTGCCTTTTGATTTCCTGTTAATATCAAATCCAAGAACAGTGAGAAATTTATCATAGAATGGCTCTGCAACCTTGAGGTCTTTTACTGTTATTTGTATGTGGTCAATGATTGGATTCATTTTAAATGGAGGAGATGGTGTATTTTAATAAGTTTTATGTATTTATTAATTCAGTTAACATACCCGACAGGATTATGTCAGTTTGATTCACAATATATCTCACCGGTTAAATAAAGTTTAGCCTTACCACTGATTTCCACTCTGTCGCTTAAATACTTGCATTTAAAATGCCCCTTCCGTGACGAAAGCTGCATGGAAGTTAATTCATTCTTGTTAAGTTTCTTTGCCCAGTAGGGTATTAATGTTGTATGAGCTGACCCGGTTGCAGGGTCTTCATTGATTCCTGTTTGAGGTCCGAAGAATCGTGAAACAAAGTCAAAAGTATCGCCTTTTGAGGTAACAATTACTCCGCGTGCATCAAGTTTTGAAATGATTTCAAAGTCAGGCTTTAGGTTTATTATCTGGCTCTCGTTCTCAAATACAAGCATATAATCTGTTTTTCCCTTTACGGCTTCTATAGGTTGTATGTTGAAGCCTTTGGTTAATTCAGGGAATAAATCGATAGATTCATAAACATCTGTAGGGAAATTTAAACAGAGGTAGTCGCCATGCTTCGTAACTTTTAACTTTCCGCTTCTTTGAGAATAGAAATGAATTTCGTTACCAGCATGATTTTCATGATTGAATAAAACATAAGCTGTTGCAAGTGTGGCATGCCCACATAGGTCAACTTCCACTGTTGGAGTGAGCCACCTGATATGATATTCATCTCCTTGTTTTACATAAAATGCAGTTTCGGCAAGATTGTTTTCCATTGCAATTTTTTGCAAAAGGTCATCGCTCAACCATTTGTGGAGCGGGCATACTGCTGCAGGGTTTCCTGAGAAAACCTTATCGGTGAAGGCATCAACCTGGTATATTTTTTGTTTCATCAGTGATTATTATTAATTTAGGTTATGTAATATCTTTATTTATTGGTTTAGTGAGATTTGAAAGGAAACTGGTTGTCATGATTTTATTCATTCGTTAGAAGTTAATCAATAAATCCGTAGCGCAACTTAACTGATTCTTTTTTGTGCCGGCATCATAGGGGGTTACATTGTTATTATTCCATGCCTGTTCATATCTTATTTCAGGACGGATAACAAATATATCAGAAAAATGATGCGACCATCCTATCGTATGATCAGTATACCAGGTGGCAAAACTTGTACGGCTGCCATTCACATCATCCAAAGCACCGTTTCTGATAGATATATAATCTTTAGGAGAACATAATATCTGAAAATAATTAACGAAACCATAAGCCTTCGACAAACCTGGAATAATTGGTCCTATTCCTCCACCTTGTCCATATTCTTCCGGTCCATAGATTGCAGTTCCTCCAAGAGCAGCATTGTATTGCCAGATGTAATAAGACTCCGTCATCATGTGTACTCTTTCACTAAACTTAACGCCCCACACTAATACAAGCATTTGTAAATCATCATGCCCGTTTTTATACTGTCCTGCACCAATAGAGTTAATTCCGCCATATAATGATTCCAGGTTATCCTTTGACACCCATCTGAACATTGCTAAACCATTGACCTGCGATGAATTACACCAAGGCGACATATCGTTACCTCCATGAATTCCTAACTCGAATTGCATTTGCTTATTAATACGTATGGTTGTATTTACACCTGTAAAAGTATAGGGGTCAACGCCAAACATCAATGAATGACTGAACAGGTAATTATCAGGAGCCCATTGTGCCTCAATGTCGGCAGGTGAAATGAATCGCCCGATTTTGATAAGCATTCCTTCTCCAACATGTGGAACATACAATAATCCATAGAATTGAGTTGGGTCGTAGCCATAAATATGGTTATATTTAAACAGCTGATCGCTCAAATATCCTTTTGCCATAGTAAATCTGTAATCAATACCATAAATATTATCGAACAGAAATCCCCAGCTTACGTGATTGGTTTGTTCTATGTCGGGAGGGCGTTCAATATGAAGTATAGCCTGATCAAGAACAGGTTTATTTGGAATAAAATCATAAGTCATGGGAGTATTGGTATATTTCGAACTGCTTCTGTTTATGGAGGCATCAAACCATCCATATATCAATATTCCGGTGTTATTCCATTTAGTCCAGGGTTTCTTTGTCATTTTTTGAATGGATTTCATCAGATAATCCGGCGAATCACCATTTGCTTCCCCGATAACAGGACCTCCGCACCAATCGGGCATAGGAAATGGAGGAGATGGAAATGGAGAAGCCAAACACCTACTTGTTTTTGCTGAAGAATCAACCGGAGTACCCATTCCATTATCAGATTGGCAATAGCTCTCATGAAAGATGATCAAAATAAAGATTGATATAAAAACATGTTTCATAAATATTACATCTTATTTATCTTATTCTGAATAAAATAGAAATTATGAGGTAAACATTTACATAGTAAGGGAATACTGTTGCCTTATTTCCTGAGAAAACCTTATATGTAGATGTATCAACCTGGAATAATCTTTGTTTCATTTGTGATTTTTATTAATATAAGATGACTATTTCTGTTGTTTTCCATCAATATAATTATAAATAGCTAATAATTTCCCATCACTATCATAATTATAAACCGTTCCTGTACCGTTTTTAATAGACCCTTTCTCCTGTAGTTTACCTTTTTTGTTATAGTTTGACAGGATTTCCATTAAATTATCATTTTTGAATATTTCTTCAGTCCATAGTTGTCCATTATCATAATAATATTTGTAATCGCCATTTAATTTTCCGTCCTCATAATTCGCAATACTTTCAATTTTGCCATTTTCTAAATAGGTATAATATTGTCCTAAGGGTTCATCATTAAAATAAAAACATTTTGATTTTAATTTTCCGCTTTCATAATATCCATAACACATCTGTCCTTGTTTACCTTTAATAGTGGTATTAACATTTTTATACATTGTTTGCCCATTTTGATAATATGCTTCAATGGTATGAACTTTACCCATTATAGCGATTGAGTAATTTATTAATTTATGTGAATAATTGGCGTCCCAGATTTTACATATTCCATTTAATGTGTCTCGCTTCCAATTAAGAATAATTAATGGTTCTTTATCTTTTCCAAAACCCATATATGTAATTTCTTCTCCATCTTTTTTATCATTGAGGTAATTTGTACTGCTCTTTTCATTCCAATAATACGGAGTCTTTTTATCAAATGATTCAAACAGTTTCCATATCCCTTCCTTATTATTTTTAGAATAATTTCCAATTGATTTATGAAGAATTGCATTTCCGTTAATTGCAGTGGAATGGTCGCCAGTTTTATAAGAGATATTTAATTTCATTAATGAGGAGTCAATGGAATATTCCACCCATAAACCTTCCTTCATTCCATTCTCAATTCTTCCGCTGTCAGGAAATTGTTTAATAATACCTTTATCAAGAACTTCTAACTGTAAAGTATCTTTCTTTGATAAATCATCTAAATATTTACCCGCTGCTGTTTCAGCATTCTTCTTCTTTTCATCATCTGTTTGACAATAACAGGCAGTTATTGTCAAAAGAAGGGATAATAATATCAGTATCCTTTTCATCCGTGCAATATTACCAATTATATCCCCAACAATCAAAACCAAACCTTCCCTCCACCATTTATTCCCCTCAAAAATTCAAAATATCCCTTCCAAACTTCTTCTTTATCTTTCTGAATTAATCATTAAAACATTGGAGGAGGAGGGAAAAGATTGCAAAATACATGATTTAACTCCTGAAAACAGGTATTTTACCTGTAAATTCGTCCATTCGTGTTATTGTGCCTTCCATAATGCTTCAAATACCTTCCATAATGCTTCAAATACCTCGGATAATATATATCCAACCTTGGATAATGTTTATCCAAGAAAGAATAATGATTATCTAACTTAGGATAATGATTATCCAACTTAGGATAATGATTATCCAAGGAAGAATAATGGTTATCCTACTCAGGATAATGATTATCCAAGATAGGATAATGGTTATCCAAGATAGGATAATGGTTATCCGAGTTAGAATAATGATTATCCAACACAGGATAATGATTATCCAAGATAGGATAATGAATATCCAAGGAAGAATAATGATTATCCGATATAGAATAACACGAATCCAACAAAGAATAACACTTTTCCAAGATGGAATAACACTTATCCAAGTTAGAATAACACAAATTCATCTTTTTACACAACTTTTCCGGGTTTAGAGAATCCAAATCAAAGATTGTGTTTAATTCTTAAGAGAGTTTATGTCAATGGTTATCTATAAAGAACATTCTTTAATAATTTTCAGAACGATTTTCAATTATTTATGGTTATTACTAAAGAATAACTACTTTTACATCCGATAAACAAATACTCGTTGTATTATGAAATTCAGGCGAAGAGTAAAGGGGAGGTTGATATGTATTTTGTGAACGAACTTTAAATTATGAAAAGAATAATTCTTATATTTCTTTTTCCATTACTATCTATTAATGGTTTCAGTCAGATAAAATCCTTTGAAATTAAATCGCTTTCAAAAGAGGACATAGAAATAAAGGATTATATAGAAGTCTTTGAGGACTCTACAGCTTTACTGACTATCAAACAGGTTGCATCCTCTGAATATGAGGGAAGGTTTCATAAAAATAATCTTACACCAAGAAATCTTTCCGATAAGCAAAAAGGCATTGCATGGGGACGATTTAAATTAAAAAACCTTACAGGTCGTGATTTTGAATGGTATGCGAATACTAATTTTCCCTTCACTTCTTTATACAAATTAAACGACTCTGGAATATTTAAAATGCAATACGCAGGGCACTTCGTTCCTATGAATGAAAGAACTTTGAAATTAGCTGAGGCTAATTTCATCATTTTCCTGAAATCGGGAGAAGAAGCTCAATTTTATATTAAGAATGAGACTAACAATTTATATTTCTTCCCGAAATTTATAGACTTTATCTTAAAAGACCAGTTAACCGTTGAACAGTCTGTAGATAAAAGCAGGATCTTTTTTACAGGTTTCACAGCAATTGAATTGATGGTAATACTATATGTTATTGCACTGTTTATTGTTTTCAGGGAGAAATATTATTTGTGGTTATGCATCTCATTGTTTTCAAGCATACTATATTTCATGAGTTTTTATAATATAGACATTTTAATATTTACTTCCGATCCCCTGTTTTCTATTTTTGTTAAATACGGCCAGACTTTCTTTATCATCCCATTAATGATCATCGGTCAGTTTTCTTTCCTAAATTCATTTTTAGAATTTCAAAAACATTTTGGAAAAAGGATAAAGTTACTTATCATTTTGATATCTATTACCGTAATCATCTCTCCGCTATTTACTCTTTTCGGGCGTTATCCTTTTATCTCTCAGATATCAAACGTATTTATAATGTCTGTGCCGCTTGTTATTCTTTTTCTCATAATCAGGCTTACTCTTAAAGGAAACCCTCTTGCTAAAATCATGTTATATTCACAGGGATTATTTCTTATTATGGTAATTGTTTCGCAATTGATTATATTAAAGATAATTCCTTGCGAGGATTCAAGCTTTATATCGAGGATAATACTTATGTCAGCATATATCATACAAAGTTTGTTCTGGATATTTACTATTATTTATAAATTAATTATTCTTCGTCAGGAAAAAGAAGAAGCTCAACTGGATGTCATCAACGTCTTAAAAACCAATGAAAAGCTAATTCTTGAACAGAACGTTACTCTTGAATTAAAGGTTGATGAACGCACAAAAGAACTGGTTGAGAAGAATAAAATTATCAACAAAGAAAAGGAAAGATCTGATAATTTATTATTGAATATTCTTCCTGAAGAAGTTGCTGAAGAGTTGAAAGAAAAAGGAAATGCCGATGCAAAAATGTTTGATGATGTAACTGTTATGTTTACCGACTTTAAAGGTTTTACATCTATAGCAGAAAAACTTTCGGCAAAGGATTTAGTTGGAGAGATAAACTATTGCTTCTCTGCTTTTGATAATATCATTCATAAATATGGAATAGAAAAGATTAAAACAATAGGAGACGCTTATATGGCAGCAGGGGGTTTACCAGTTGTAAATAAAACGCATGCAAAAGATGTTGTAAAAGCTGCAATTGAGATAAACAGCTTTATGGATGAACATAAACAACAAAGAATACGGGAAGGCAAAGAAATCTTTGAGATAAGAATTGGAATTCATACTGGTCCTGTTGTAGCAGGAATTGTTGGCATAAAGAAGTTTGCTTATGATATATGGGGAGATACTGTTAATCTTGCATCACGCATGGAAAGTAGCGGAGAGGCAGGGAAAGTAAATATCTCCGGTTCTACTTATGAATTGGTGAAGAATGATTTTACCTGTACTTATCGAGGAAAGATTCAAGCGAAGAATAAGGGAGAAATTGATATGTATTTTGTTAGTTAACTAATCAATTCTTATCTTTCTCACCATTTACTAAATTTATAAATGCAGCATGTTTAGGTGCCGGCATTATTGAATTAAATCCTTTAATTGATTTCCATAAGACTTCATTAAGTGCATATTCAGGGGCTCGGTCTTCCTTGCTGAAATCAAATAAACTGCTTTTCTTTTGCAGGGTATTAAAGGCTACATTCTTTTCATCAAGATTTATGTTTGCTTTTATGGCATTAAAATAAACAATTTTCGGCTTTGCATTAAAGCACCTCCACATAGGTTCCGCTCCTGCATCATATTGACTCATCGGTGGTAAACCAAGAATCAATTCAATTGTTTTTAAAATGGAAGAAGTGGAATACATCGTATGGTCAACAAAATGATGTTTCACATATCCACCTGCCAGATATGCAGTTGTTCGATGCGCATCCACATGATCAGGACCATCTTGGGCATCATCTTCTACAATAAATATTACACTCTCATTCCAGATAGATGATTTGCTCAGATAATCAATAAACAAACCTACTGCATAATCATTATCTGCCACTGCCGCAAAGGGCGTTGGTCTGTCTATTTTCAATCCTTCTGTATGATCATTTATTAAACGTAATGTATTCAGATGAGGAACTGCATTGATAGCAAGTAAAGAATCAAAATCCCGCTTCCACTGATTGAATCTTGTTGTATCTTTTACTTTCTGATCCCAACTTGTATAATAAGGGCAAAAATGATCTTTCAATACAGGGATATTTGGTTTATAATCATCAGCAAACTCACCATAAGTGCGATAACTAACTCCTGCCCTCTTACAATAATCCCATATAAATCCATTTTTATTATTAGCAATTTTCCGATTTCCTTCTGCATCATAGTCACCTCCTCTTCCTCCATAACTTGTAGGCCATGTCTTCTCAAGATAATCTGTTGCATAAGCTCCTAAACTCCAATTATGCCCGTCGGCACTGACTTCTCCGTCACAATAAAAATTGTCTAATAGAACAAATTGATTTGCGATTGCATGTTGATTAGGAGTAATATTTTTTCCAAATAATACCAATGAAGTATCTCCATTTCCTTCAGGGACATCACCTAATACCTGGTCGTAAGTTCTGTTTTCTTTCACAATATAAAAAACATATTTTATCGGTGAAGCATCGCCAATTTTACGAGGAAGTGCATTTTGATCTATTGCATCAGATGTTAATTCTTTAGATTTATTATATGGAATGTTTTCATAAACTTGTTTTGAATAATCAGCCAGCTCCTTTGTATTTGGAGAGGGAATAATACTTAATGTACCTTTAAATAATCCGCCTATATATTGAACTTTTTCTGTTGCAGTAGTATCTCCTTGCTGGTGATTTACTTTTTGTTTTTTTCTTGTAGGATTCGGACCTTTTGGATTTGCCATGGAAGACAATCCTTTTCCATTTGCAACGAGAATTTTATTTCCTGCGACCTTTACATTTGTAGGATACCAGCCCACAGGAATAAAACCAAGCGATTTACTTTCTCCGGGTTTACTTACATCAAATACAGCCAAACAATTATTATCTGCATTGGCAATATATAAAGTCTTTTCATCCTCACTTAAAGCAACTCCATTAGTTGTAGAACCTGTTAATGCTCCTGGAAATAATGCTGCATTTAATGTTTCAATTACCTTATGATTTTTTGTATCAATTACAGAAACCGAATTATCATTTGAATTAGCAACAAACAGATAATTACCGTTTTTGGTAAGGCACATTTCATTTGGATTGCTGCCAACTGCAATAGAATCAATTACCTTTTGCTCTTTTGTATTATATTCCAAAACTTTTTCATTTCCCCAGACAGATATATATAAAATCTTTTTCGATGGAGATAATAAACATGTATATCCTTCTCCTCCAATAGGAATTTGATTTTTAATTTTCTTTAATTTCAAATCAACAACATAAAGCGAATTATTTTCTTTGGTAACTACATATAATAGTTTTGCATCGTCATCAATTGCAATTCCTGTAGGAGAAATCTTATTGGGCCATTTATCTCCTAATACCAAACTGTCTTTTAATGATAATTTACCTGCAACAATTGCATATTCCAATATACTGTTATCATTGCCTCCTGAGGCATATAAAGTCTTTTCATCACGACTGAACTGCAAACCATACCAGCTTTTATTAATTTTTATTTCATCCAGTATCTGTTCTTTTTCAACATCAATTAATTGAATAGATTGTGTGCTTTGACCATTATTTGTTACTGCCAGATATTTCTTTGAAGATGATAAAACAATATTCAAAGGTAAATCACCTAATTGTAATGAATTACCAGCAGGAGAAAGGCTCCATCCATTAGGCAATAATGTTTTATCTCCATTTTTACCGGGAACTATCTGACCAAAAGCAATTAATTGAATAAGTAACAAGCAAAATGTTATTATATTTATTTTCATAATGTATTTCTAATTTATTTATTGGCGTAAAATTACAGAAATTAATTATTAATAGATGATAAGGTTATATTATTAATGATAAAATAATGCCGGATTTAATGAATAAGTTTTATTTAAACAATGTTATCTATTTTCAATATCAACGATATAATAAGTCTTGTTATAAATTTCAATAATAAAACATAGTTTATAAAAAAGAAGGTATAGTTTCAAAATAACATCATAGTATTTACAAAAAACAAGGTTATAAAAATGATTTGGAAGAAAGTGTTTACCATTTGCAATTGAGTATTTATGATTTGGAATGTTGTATTTGCGATTTGCAAAGGATTAGTTACGATTAGCAAAGGTATGGAAATGATTTCGAAAGCTTTGGAATCCATTTGCAAAGGATTGGAATTCATTTCTAATCCTTTGGGAATGATTATTAATGCTTTCGGAATCATTTCTAATCCTTTGGAAATCATTTCCAAAGCTTTCGAAATAATTTCCAAAGACATCAGAATTGTTTTTAATCCTTTCCAAATCGTTTCGAGACCTTTGCAAATCGTAACTAATCCTTTGTTATTTGCATTTCTTGCCTTATAAATAGATTTTTTTTCTTTATAAATGGTATTTAATACATTGTAAATCAAATACAAAGGCTGATTTACTCATTCTATAGCGATATTTATAAAAAATATCGCTTTCTTAAAGGTTAAGAAAGCACTTTTCAGGAGTTTTTGGGCAAAAATATAAAGAAAAGATAATTTCGAAAATGGTTATCTTCTTTCCAAATTCTTAATGTTGATTAGGTATATCAGCATTAGTAAATTCGAATTTATCATCTATTTCTTTGTACATCATTATTTGGTCTAAAGCATCAGGAACGACATCGCTGCAAACGGTGATAAAAGAGCCTTTCTTAGCATGTTTGATGGCATAATCTATCGCTTCGCTTTCTTTATCGAAAACCTTTGAAGTTCTTTTATCATCATGCTGATGAATGCCTTTTATGATAAGGTCAATAATCTCTTGTCCTGTGCGTCCTCTAAGATTTTTATCCTGCCTGATAATTATTTCATCAAACATTTTTGCAGCCAGGAATCCCAGTTCGATAATATCTTCATCGCGCCTATCTCCAACACCTGCAATAATTCCTACCTTTGGTTTCGCATCAATTTTATCAAGGAATTTAGCAATAGCAATAAATCCGGCGGGGTTATGAGCATAATCAACCATTACCTGGAACTTTTTAAAATGGAAAAGATTCATTCGTCCCGGAGTTTGAGTTGGGCTAGGAATAAATGTTTCCAATGCAAGTCGCATATCTTCAATCTTATAGTTACGAATAAATCCTGCAAGCACGGCTGGAAGGATGTTTTGAATCATAAATAAAGCTTTGCCGGAGAAAGTAAGCGGGATATTCACAACTTTATCAACGCGAATCTTCCAAAGACCTTTGCAAATGGTAACATATCCATTCTCCACGATTGCTGCAAGACCACCCCTCTTCGTATGTTCAATGATGTGTGGATTATTTTCATCTAAGGAGAAATAAGCAATATTGCATTCCAATCCTTTATGCATGTTGTAAACTAATTCATCATCTGCATTCAAAATAGCATAACCATTGGGCAAAACACTTTCGGGGATAACGGCTTTAACTCTTGCCATTTCCTCCAAAGTATTAATGCTTTTCAGTCCAAGATGGTCGGCGGCAACATTAGTAACGATGCCGATGTCGCAATTATGAAAGCCCAAGCCGGCTTTAAGGATTCCGCCTCTTGCACATTCAAGAACAGCAAATTCAACAGTAGGGTCTTTCAAAACAAATTCAGCGCTCACAGGACCTGTACAATCTCCCACTTCCATCATCCTGTTTTGGATATAAATACCATCAGTTGTAGTGAATCCTACCTTATGTCCCATAGTCTTTACAATATGTGCAATCAGGCGAGTAGTGGTTGTTTTACCATTAGTACCTGTTACTGCAATTATTGGAATACGTGCAGAACTGCCGGGAGGATAGAGCATATCAACAACAGGCTCGGCAACATTTCGAGGCAAACCTTCGGTAGGAGCAATATGCATCCTGAATCCGGGAGCAGCATTGACTTCGAGCACTGCACCACCGTTTTCCCTCAATTGAACACTGATATCGTTAGTCATAATATCTATTCCGCAAATATCAAGACCGATAATCTTTGCAATCCTTTCAGCCATGAAAATATTATTAGGATGAACCAAATCTGTAACATCGGTGGAAGTTCCACCAGTACTAAGATTGGCTGTAGCTTTAAGATGTAATCCCTCACCTTTTGGAAGAATTGATTGAAGAGTTAAGTTTTTTTCTTCGAGAATATTAATGGTCATTTCATCAACCTTGATGGCGGTTAAAACCTTTTCATGACCGTAACCTCTACGAGGGTCGCTATTAACAATATCAATCAGTTCCTGAATAGTAGATTTGCCATCGCCTGTAACCATTGCAGGAGTTCGTTTAGCAGCAGCGACAAATTTGTAATTAATTACGAGAACGCGATAATCAAAACCTGTAATAAACTTTTCAACGATAACGCCGCGTGAAATCTTCTTTGCCACAGCAAGAGCTTCTACTGCATCTGCCCAATTAGTAACATTAATGGTTGCACCACGACCATGATTTCCGTTAACAGGTTTTAAAACAACAGGATAACCTATTTTATCAATTGCGCGTTCCAAGTCTTCTTCATCATAAATGATTCTCCCGGAAGGAACAGGAATGCTGAATGATTCCAGAAGATTCTTTGTCTCCTCTTTATCACATGCAATTTCAACAGCAATACTTCCGGTAGTGCTTGCAACGGTCGCCTGAATTCTTTTCTGTTTTACACCGTAACCTAATTGTACTAAAGAATGTCGATTTAAACGTATCCATGGGATTCCTCTGTTTCTCGCCTCATCAACAATAGAGCCTGTGCTCGGACCCAATCTTTCGTCTTCTCTTATTTCCCTCATTGTCTGAATATCTTCTGCTAAATCATACTCAGTATTCTTAACTAAGGCAGTTGCGGCAAATCCAGGATGTATTGGCATTGGTTTAGGAGAAGATACTGGAGTATTAATTACCGGTGGCAATCACATGGAAGCAATTGGTTCTGGCTTGGTTATCCTTTTTGATGGGCATCATATCAAGCATTCAAACTTAGCTGATTTAAAGGAAGGTTCGCCAATATCCATTGAGAATCTTGTAGTTCACGTCTTAGCAAAAGGCAATACATATAACCTGAAAGAAAGAAAGTTCTTTGCTGCTGAACCTCATCATCAAAGTCATTAAATTCAATTAATTAAAATCTGAGCACTATGAAGATTGTTGATATCCGAGCCATGAGAGGACCTAATTACTGGAGTATCTGGAGGCATAAGCTTATTGTGATGAGATTAGATATTGAGGAACTTGAGGAACTTCCTACAAATCTGATTGACGGTTTTCCTGAACGATTGGAAAAGAAATTCCCCACTATGTTTAGTCATCGTTGTTCAGAAAATTTTGAAGGAGGATTCTTTCATCGTGTAAAAGAAGGAACTTGGATGGGGCACGTTGTAGAGCATATTGCACTGGAGATTCAAACTCTT
>Ga0206936_1121_pt1 | contig 22431 bp, 31 predicted proteins | sample Alteio_BWOrgHeat_14_FD_152922 | JGI IMG/M metagenome (GOLD analysis project Ga0206936, IMG submission 152922) | Enriched cells from forest soil in Barre Woods Harvard Forest LTER site, Petersham, Massachusetts, United States -... | ecosystem: Environmental > Terrestrial > Soil > Temperate forest >... | reverse complement strand
GGAGGATCGGAATACTCTACGTTTTACAGTCTTATAGATGAGTGAGTTGTTGTCAAGGATTCTTTAGTGTAGGACTGTAATTATGAGCTTTTTTGACCGACGGCTTGGAACACCGGGTTGGCCTGGACCCGTTGCGGCCAAGTGGAGGGCTCTCTAGGCCTTCCTGGCGACCAGAGGGTAAAATCCTCTCTGCTGTTCGTCGTATTGCTCGATACGGCCGGTCATGATGTCGTAGTACCAACCGTGGATCTGGAGGGCGTTGTAGGCGAGGGAATGGGCTACTGAGGGCTGGGCACGCAGGTTGCCGAGCTGGGCGATGACATTGCCGCGGATGATGGAGGCTAGGTCGGCGTGCTCGCCCTCTTCGGGACGCAGAGGCTGGCGGTGGCTGAAGGCTCCCTCGACGTGGTGCAGCCAGCGGCTCGCTTTGGGCAGGTTTTTGAGGCTTTGGCGGTTCAGAGCGGCTTTGAGCGCTCCGCAATCGGAGTGGCCACAGACGATGATGTGCTTAACCTTAAGCACCTCAACTGCGTATTCGATCGTGGCTGTGATACCGTCCACGTCACCGCTGGAGACCGGGACCACATTGCCAATGCCGCGAGAGATGAAGAGGTCGCCTGGCTCGGTCTGGAGGATGAGGTCGGGGACGATGCGGGAGTCTGAGCAGGTGATGAAGAGGTAGCGCGGCGCCTGCATGTCGGCAAGGAGGTGGAAGTGGTCACGCTTCTCGGGGAAGACATCCCGGAGAAAACGTTGGTGTCCTTCTATGAGCGCTTGCATTGGGTTTTCCATTGAAATGCCTTGGCCCGGAAAATGGATCGAGACCGGCCGACTCTGCTGTCCCGTTTGGCTGATCAGATCGAAGAATACCAGCATTCCGGTAACACCAGATGCACGCCGTCCGGGGCATTATCGACGTCGAGCTCGTGGGGGAAGACTGTTTGAGGCGTGGTGGAAGTTACACGTTTCTTGTTTAGAAATGTGATTTCCAATAGCTTGGGAACTTCGATATTGCCCCTCTTGACGGGGATGCAATAGTTATTGGGATGGATATGTACTACGTGAAAGAACTGCAATATCTTATCAAAGCATGTGGAGAATAACCTGAAGGCAAACGGATCGAAGATTCTGTGCAGGTCGTGAAACTCCACCACCAGGATTCTGAATTGATTCAGCAGACTATCCGGAGTATTGAGAATCACTTCATATTCGCTGCTTTCAATATCCATTTGGAGGATAAGGTCGCCGGCGTAATCCTTAATGTATTTATCTTTCCATGACGACAGAGTTATGTACTGGCCGCGATCGGAGGCACCCAAAAATCTCTTGTCAAACACGAACTCCGGACGCATGATTGGCGGTTCCTCCACGGAGTAATCTGCGAGGAACGATTTGATGTTGTAGCGGTCAGCGAGCTGATTTTCGAATTCAGAGCAGGTATTAACGCCCGGCGAGAAGCAGTATTCGATTCCTTCAAAATCGTCTGGAACGAGGTATCCCCCATCACCATCTCCGCCGATCCGAATCAACTCTTTCCCGCAATTGAGAGGCCTCAATTTCCGGATGAGGCCAAGGACATCCTCGTCACTCATCTCGGTCGGAGTGTTCAGGCCTAAAGTGCGACGCAAATACCGAATTGCGGGGATAGTGCTTGAAGACACTTGATTGCTCTCCTGTGCTTAAGCGGCTTGAGACTAGCGTTTTTCTGCCGTTAGTACCGTAAAGTTTAGCATGGCGACATTCATAGGCTTGTCGCGAGGCCGCCCTGTGAAATGAGGCGTTTGTGACCTATCTGGTAGGATGCGGGCATGCGATGAAATGAGTATTTTTCATTTGTGCGGACAGCTGCGAGTTCGCGTTTGCGGCTCGTTTTGGTGGGAGCAAGGTATTCGCCAAGGGCGGCGGGTTAAGAAGCAATCTTTTGCAAGGACAGAATTCTATGAATATTCGGCGAGTTGCATCATTTGGGGTGATCTTCGCAGCGGTTGCGGTGGTGCCGGCTGCGGTGAATGTGGGGCAGGCGCAGGCAACTGCGGGCAGTGAGCCCCGGGTGAGTAGCCTGGACGCTGACCTTCGCGAACGAATTGACTCGATTGCGAAGCAGGTGATTCAACTGCGGGGCATTCCGTCGGCTTCGATTGCGGTGGTGAAAGGCGGCAAGCTGGCCTACACACAGGCTTATGGCAAGGCCCATCTCGATCCTGCGGTGATGGCTACGCCGGGGATGCGCTATTCGATTGGGTCGGTTTCGAAGCAGTTCACAGCGGCGGCAATTTTGATTCTGCAGGAACAGGGCAAGCTTTCACTGGATGATGCAGTGGGCAAGTATGTTCCTGGGCTGACGCGTGGCGACGAAGTAACGATCCGGCAGATTCTGAGCCACACTTCTGGTTACCAGGACTATTGGCCGGAGGACTACCTGATGACTCCGATGATGAAGCCGCACACGGCTCAACAGATTCTCGACGAGTGGGCGAAGAAGCCTCTGGATTTTGAGCCGGACACGAAATGGCAGTATTCGAACACAAATTTTGTGATTGCAGGGCTGATCGTAGAGAAGGTCAGCGGGGAAAAGCTGATGGACTTTCTTGGCGAGCACATTTTTCACCCGTTAGGCATGAAATCGGTCTGGAATTCTGACGAAGTCAAGCTCACCTCGCCGGATGCTACGCCGTATATCCGCGCGGCGCTGGGGCCGTTGCGGCTGGCGCCCAAGGAGGGCCGAGGATGGATGTTTGCCGCAGGCGAACTGGCTATGACGGCGCATGACCTGGCGCTGTGGGACGAGAGCCTGATTGCGCAATCCGTGCTGAAGCCCGAGAGCTACAAAGAGATGTTCACAGAGGTCAAACTCAAGGATGGAACCGGCACGCATTACGGCCTCGGCGTGGAGGTCACGAAACGAGACGGCCGCCGATCGATTGAACACAGTGGCGAGGTTACGGGCTTTGTCTCCGACAACGAGGTGTTGATTGATGATGACGTGGCTGTGGCCGTTCTCACGAACCACATGGCTGGCGGCGCTGGAGACATCGCGCAACTGGTGGCCGCGACCGTTGCTGGCGGCGGAACGCAGACAGATGCCGAAAAACAGGCTCTTTCAATTTACCGGGACCTGCAGAGGGGGCGCATCGATCGCAGTCTGCTGGCTCCGAATCTGAATGACTATTTTTCCGAGCAGACGGTGGCAGATTTCCGCGACAGCCTTGGGCCGCTTGGCGAGCCGCTTACGTTCAAGCAGGTGTCTGAGCAGTTGCGTGGCGGCATGACTTTTCATGCATTTCGCATTGTCTATCCCGGCAAGCGACTGAGTGTCACAACCTATACATATCCCGATGGAAAGCTGGAGCAGTTCCTCGTCGATCCTGTGGATTAGGTTGGGTCCAGGATCTTTCCGTTCCGAGATCAAAGAAACTTCTGAAGAGCGGCCATGGTCTCCGCGCGGTTCTCTTCCATGAGCCAGTGACCAGTGTTTTTGAGGATGACTGCCTGACGATTGACGGCGATCAGCTTGGTTTGCGGTGCGAGCGTCGCCGCGCTGGCCTTTTCTCCGCTGATGGATAGGACAGGCATGGTGAGCTTCGTTTTGGCGAGTTCTGCAAACTCTTTGGCCGTCTGGGTAAAGACGACGAAATACGCCCATCCGGCTCTCATGCGGCCGGGGCGCGAATAGGCCTTTGTATAGGCCACGCGATCGGCTTCGGGAATGGAGCGGGTCTTGTCGGCGGCAAAGTCATTCCAGAAGTGCTCGAAGTAGATGCGCTCGCGTCCGGCGACAAGCGCCTCGGGCGTAGGCCCGTTGAATCGGAAGTGCCAGATCGATGGGTTGTTGTAATACGGCTCCCAGCCGTCTACGCCGGGCAGGAATGCGTCCATCAGGACGAGCTTTTCTGTGTCTGCGGGGAACTGAGCCGCGTAGGCGTACGCGACCATCAGGCCGATATCGTGGCCAACGACGCGGGCTTTGTCGATTTGCAGGGACTTCGCAAGCGCGTGAATAAGCACCGCTGCGGATTTCATATTCAGACCCGAGGAAGGGATGTCGGAGTCGCCAATGCCAGGCAGATCAGGAGCGATCACTGTGAACTTAGTGGCGAAGACGGGAATGGCAGGCACCCACATACGCGAGGTTTCCGCGTAGCCATGCAGCAGGATCAGCGCAGGGCCGTGCCCGGCGCGCATGTAGTGCAGTTTGACGCCGTTGACCGTGGCATATTGCGATGCAATGGCCTGGCTGTTTTGCGCATGCGCAGGAGCAAGAGCCAGAAAGAGCACCGCAAAGGAGAAAAATAGGCTTAAGTGAGTAGAGCGTACGGGCATGGTTCTCTCCTGGTCAGTTGGAGTCACTGGATGGATTGTTGGACAGCTTACTGAACAGTTCAACAGCGGAGAATTGCTTCCGGTGATCGATGATACACCGGCATCTTAGTCTTTAGATTGGGTCTTGCGTCTGGCTTGCGGGACAGATGGAGGGAAATGACGACGGCGGATCGAAGGCACAGCATGATGTTCTCCGTTGCGATCACATGCGCCAGCCGGGGCATCCTTTTGCGGGACTGGCTGGTGGAAAAGCTTCGGCCTACCCGGCATCCAGAGCTTCCGGAAGTGCTTCTCTCGCGGCATACGATTGTAAGCGGAGAAAGCCGACTGGATGCGGCCTTTGCCGAGCCTGTTGGTCGCCCGGTCGAATCCGTGGTGCTCATCTGCCATGGCATTGGAGAGACGGTCGACGGATGGCTGCCGGTGCAGCGCTTACTGGCAGCCAACGGGGCGGCGTCGATGGTCTTCGATTACTCGGGATATGGTCGCAGCAGGGGGCGCGTGGATGCGGCTCAATTCGAGGAGGACGCGGTGGCTGCGTTTCACTATCTCCAGGGGCTTGCGCCGGGCAGTTCGATCGCGGTGCTGGGGTTTTCGATGGGCACTGGCGTGGCGGCTGCGATGATCGGGCGGGTTCCGGCTAGTAGGCTGGTGCTGTGTGCGGGATTCCCCTCGTTTCAGACTGCGGCATGCAGTATTTTCATTCCAGCAAGATGGGCCCACATTGTGCCGCCGATCTGGCGGGCAGAAGAGTCGATGCGCGGCTGCTCCATGCCGGTGCTGGTGGTGCATGGGGGAGAGGACCGGATGTTTCCAGTGAGGATGGCCGAGGAGCTACACGCCGTCTGTGGTGAGCGTGCCGAGCTTGTCGTTGTTCCTGACGTTGGCCATAATGAGCCGTTTAATCGGCCTCGGCTGGCTTATTGGGGTCTGATTCTGGACTGGCTCGCGGACCGTAGGCCCGCTGGAATACGCAGTGAGTGAGATGAAGGTCGCAACCGCGCGCCGCGATACACTTAGATTGAGACGACTATGTTTGAGAATTTGACAGAAAAATTGCAGCGCGCCTTTAAACACCTGCGTGGACAGGGTGTGCTGACTGAAGAAAATATTGGCGAAGCTCTACGTGAGATTCGCGTGGCGCTGCTTGAAGCGGACGTAAACCTCAATGTGGTCAAGGAGTTGATCGAGCACATTCGCGAGAAGGCGGTTGGCACAGAGGTGCTGACTGCGCTTTCACCGACCGAACAGGTCATCAAAATTGTTCGCGACGAACTCGTGGCGCTGCTGGGCAAAGATACGGCGCGGTTCAAGTTCGCGTCGAAGCCGCCTACGGTGATTTTGATGGCGGGATTGCAGGGCTCCGGCAAGACGACGACTTCGGGCAAACTGGCAGTTTGGCTCAAGAAGGGCGGGCATCGTCCGCTATTGGTTTCGGTGGACGTTTACCGTCCAGCGGCTCGTGAGCAGCTCAAAGTGGTTGCGAAGTCGACGGAAACGCGCATCTACGAGGGAGACCTGAAGGGTGAGCAGCCGGGCAGCGCGCTGGTTGAGCGACTGGCCAAGGAGGCCAAGCGCGAGGCCATGATCATGGGCTGCGACACGCTTATCGTGGACACGGCGGGCCGTCTCGGAATCGACGAAGATCTGATGCAGGAGATGGAGCGACTGAAGAAGCTGCTGGACCCGCAGGAAATTCTGTTTGTGGCCGACGCGATGACCGGCCAGGACGCGGTGAATTCGGCGCAGGACTTTCACAAGCGGCTCGGCCTTACCGGCGTGGTGTTGACGAAGATGGATGGCGATGCTCGCGGCGGCGCGGCGCTGTCGATTCGCCATGTGACGGGGCAGCCGATCAAGTTCATCGGCGTTGGAGAAAAGCCGGATGCCTTTGAGCCTTTCCATCCTGATCGCATTACGGGACGCATCCTGGGTCACGGCGACATGGCTGGTCTGCTCGAAAAAGCCGAGGGTGTGCTGGATCGCAAGAAAGGCGAGGAGTTCGCGAAGAAGGCGCTGCTTGGCGACGGCTTTTCACTGGAAGACTTTCGCGACCAGCTGAAGCAGATCAAGAAGCTGGGCTCGATGGAGTCGATTCTGAAGATGCTGCCTTCGGTAGGGCCATTTGCCGGGTTGCAACAGGCTTCGAAGAGCGTGGATGAGAGCCAGTTTGTGAGGCTCGAGGCAATTATCAACTCGATGACGAAGAAGGAACGCGCCAATGCGGACATCATTTCCGGGTCGCGGCGCAAGCGTATCGCAGCCGGCTCGGGAACGAGCGTGCAGGATGTGAATCAACTGCTGCGCCAATACGCCCAGATGAGCAAGATGTTCAAGCAGATGGGTAAAGGCGGCATGGCCAGGCAGATGATGCGCGGCGGTATGGCTGGCATGATGGGCGGCACTAAGCAGAAATTTGGGCGATAGCGCATGACCGCCCTTCAGGACCAGCTCGACGAGATCACCTCCAACACTCGCCGGCTTGTGCAGCCTGAGCGGTTGGCTATTGGTGAGCGGGCGCTTGAAGAGTTATTCCATACGGGTATCGAGGAGCGCATTCTGCCGGTTGGTGCGTTCGCTCCGGAGTTTCAGCTAAATGACTCCTCTGGCCGAATGGTGCGTAGCCGCGATCTGCTTGCGCTCGGCCCACTTGTACTCGATTTCTTTCGCGGACGCTGGTGCTCGTATTGCGTGACTGAGCTTGAGACGTGGCGGGATCTGCATCCTCAGCTAAAGGAAATGGGCGTATCGCTCGTCGCCATTAGCCCCGAGACGCAGCGGCAGTCGGACTTTGCGGCGCAGCAGCATCGGATTCCCTTTCCGCTGCTGCATGATCCGGGAGCGAAGCTGGCTGAGCAATTTGGTCTTGTGTACACGGTGCCCGAATATCACCAAAAATACCTGAAGTCGATCATGGTGAACCTGCCGTTTATCAATGGCGAATCGAGCTGGCGGCTGCCGCTGCCGGCCACGTATGTTGTCGACCAGAGCGGACGAATTCTGTTTGCAGAGGCTCACGCAGACTTCCGTGTCCGGCCGGAGCCGCACGAGGCGATCGCTACTTTATACGCGCGATAATCGCCGGTTTCCGGATTCAGTTTGAGCGCACTTTTTGACGCATTCGATCCATCCCAAAACTGAGCGTTTCGAACGATGCCCGCAGTTTGACCCCGCCCGGCATGCGTTGTTACAATCAGATTGCGGGGTGGAGCAGCCCGGTAGCTCGTTGGGCTCATAACCCAAAGGTCGCTGGTTCAAATCCAGCCCCCGCAACCACTTAGGAAATTACGACCCCACAGAACCCCACAATAAGGATTCTGACTGCTCTAGGCCCTTCGATTTCGCACAATCGGAGGGCTTTTTCATTGACACCAACATGTGCACGACACGGCTGTTTGCTTCCGCCCTAGCCCTGAGGCTGGACGAGCAGTAGATGTTCATCGTTGTGCTCACGTTGGCGTGGCGCATCAGTTTCTGCTGCACTCCGACGGACGCACCAGTCTCGTCCAACAGCGTACGATAGGTATGCCGCAGCGCATGCCATCCGAGGCTTCGAATGCCCATCTTTTCGCCGGCGGGGCGCAGGTAGTCCTTCTGTATCTCGCTGGCGAAATAGCAACCGCCGGTTTTGTGTGATGGGAAAACCAGACCCTCCCACTTTCCGTTTCGAAAAGCTTCGAGAGCGGCCTGGAATACCGGCGCAAGCGGGACGTAGTCGTTGGAAGCCAAAGTTTTCACTGCTCCAACCCTGCCGTTGACAGTACCCGACTGAACGAGCAGCGTCCCCTCTACAGGATTGAAGTGATCCCAGCACAGTGCCAGAAGCTCCGATACCCGTAGCCCGGTACAAACAGCCACGAGAACCATCATCCGAAGCGGTAGCGCCTCCCCAAAAGTCTTGGTGCTTGAAACGCAGGGGAAGAAATACGACAGCATACCCGCTTGGGCTATGAGCCCTTCCACACGAGATGGTTCACGGTCGAGTGGAACGGTGGCGATGCATGAGTTAGGGCACGCTTCTTGGTCCATTGACTATAGGCGTGGAACAGCAACAGGCTCAACAAACGATAGGGCGCTAGAGTTCGAGAATGCGGCGCGACATGTGGTATTTCCGCAGGAAGGTGATAGGGAGGTCCACTAGGGTGAGGGTTTGCTTCCGTTCAACCTTGCCTCGTCGGTCAATAGCGGTCGTTGCATTACTCTGGGTATGTTTAACCGCCTGCCGACATCAGAATTTGTCTCGCGAGGAATTGAAACCGGTTCTCGACGATTTTGTTTTTGCTGGCACGCTCCGTGATCTTCGCAAATGGCCTGTTGAATACAAGGACTTGGCAAGTGAATTACCCGTAAATTTTCACCCTGGAACTTATTATGTTTTCTATCATCACATGCCCAACGACTCTGTCGAGCTGGGGTACAAAGTATTACCGGCACGCCTCTCTGCGGCGGGATTTCAGGTTGTGAAAGCACCCAAATCGCCGCTCGACTTCGAGCAACCAGAGCCAGGTCAAGCGCGTTTTCTGATCATTTTTGAGAAGAGTGGGCATCGAGGAAGAATATTTAATCGCTATGATCGAAATCTCGGTGAAGTGGAAAGTCACTGGAAAACTTGGGGATCCGAGGCGTACGTTGTCGTGATAGATCAATGATTTCGAATGCCGTATGGGCAATGCGCGCCGATGCCACCGAGGACCGCTTCACCGGCAAAGAACGAGATACCGAATCCGGCAACGACTACTTCGAAGCACGTTACTACGGCAGTGCGATGGGCCGATTCATGTCGCCCGACTGGGCCTCTGCACCGATGCCAGTCCCCTATGCAAGCCTTTTTGACCCTCAAAGCCTCAACCTTTACAGCTATGTTCATAACAACCCTCTAAGCGGGGTTGATGCCGACGGGCATTTGAGCTGCAAAGATGCCCCTGGGCTCTGCGCGCAATCAGAGATGCCAGGTGCCCCACCCTTGTTCTTGCTTTTTCTAGCTCAATCACAAAACTGGGTGCCCCGTCCTTGACGCAGTTTCATCGCGGCAAGGGTGGGAAACCACTAAAGCCCGCCATCGGGTCTTTTGTTTTTCCTGTCTGACCGGGAACACCACTCATGGAGTAGACTTTCCGGATCATGCCCAGCAACCGCCCTATGCAAGCGATGCAGAGCAGCGTTTGCACCTCCGGCATGACGCCCACGGCCAACTACTCCTCAAACAACCGATTGTCCAGTGGTCTCTACGACTACGATCAGGCCGGCGACGTCGTGGTCGATCCCCACAATCAGTGCCTCTACGACGCCGAAGGTCGCATCTGCGCCGTGGCCGGCAGGCAACGGACTCGGCGGGACCATCATGACGGGATATCTTTACGATGCCGATGGAACACGAGTCTCCAAGGGCGCCATCCAGGTCTGGAGCTGCAACCCGACGACCAGCCAGTACGCCACCACCAGCGACTACATTCTTGGTCCCGGCGGCGAGCATGTCAGCGAATAAACGATGTCGAACGGAACGATGGCCTCTCACTTGCGGAATTGGCGCTGATGAGTGACTTGTTTCCATGACGATGACCTTTACGAGTAATAACTTAGACAACTATTCCGCCGCTTTAGGCGCAATCTGGTCGAGCACGAATTGGAATCTTTGTGCGATTTGATCTGCGCTTTTGATCGGGGAGTGGAGAGAAGAAGCGAGCGATTCGAGTTCAAGACGCCATGTAACAGGCAGGTCGAAAATGGTGGGCAAAGAGTGCGTTCCTCGTTCTGCGAAGACCGTTGCACGGCGATTCGGATTTGTGCATAGTCAAGTCTGCCCAGGGAATCAATCAGGAGAATATCGAGGATATCGCGAGCGCGGCCGCCGGATGCTGGGCCGGTGCAGGCGTGGAGTTTTTGAGCAACCTGTTCGTTCAGGTTGAGGCAACGGACAGGCGTGGTCACGGGCAGCCCCATCTCCGCCAAGCCCGTAATAGCAGGACACACAAGGTCGGCATCTTCCGAACCGGGTGGACCGAGATCGACATCGACAGTTTGCCAGGCGCGCGTCCGATAGAGAATGGCCACCTCGATGCGCACAGTGTCGGCAAGTTCCATGTGCCGAGGCTGGGGCCGCAGGCGGAAGATGAATTCGTCAAAACCAAGCTGGAGCGCGCTGCCAAAGCTTGATAGCCGGGAAGCCCTATCGCCGTCGAGTCCCAGGTCGAGGTCTTTGGTGGCGCGAGCGGCGCCCGCGAAGCGAAGCTCCATCGCTACGCCACCCTTGAGATAGTACCGGCTCAGGATGCCTTCGTGGATGGCGCGCTCCAATACGCCGCACATGGCCAGGAACGAGACCCAGCGGCGCAACCGTTCTTGATCCAGCCCTTTTTCGCGCGCTACGCGCGCCAGCGTCTTTTCCAGCCGCTCTCTGAGGACGGGATCATGATTGGGCCTCTTTGCGATGGATTAGGTTTTCGGTCAATCGGTGCGCGAACTGATTGACCTGGCGCTTCAGGGGGGCAGCTTCGGAATCGCTGATGTAGCCGGTTCGCCGCGCATCGGTTACGGCCTGCCGGGCCAGATCGATGCGGCCTGTTGTGTTGAGTACATCGGTAATGGTTCTGGCAACGGTTGTTATGGTCATTCCTTCATGCAGGGTTACGTCGAGCGGGGCGAGATCGCCGCGATGGACGGCAATCCATTTCGGCCGCTCCCGGCGGAGCCGGGCGGTCTTGGGAACAGTGATATTGACCAGCGAAGGGTTGACATCGGAGATCCCATAGAGAGCCAGTGCGGTTTCGTGGGAGAGCGCCACCTCGGGTTCTTCCGGTCCATGATTGGCTTCGGCCCATAAGAGGGCTTCCCGGTATTGAGAGAATTTGGACTGCGGGAAATGGGCGATCCGGTAGACTCCGCGCGCAGCTCTTTCCAGCCGGCCGCGTTGTCTAAGTCGCACGAGCACCGAATCAAGGATGCCGGCGTTGCGGGCCTGCTTCGAGGTCAGCAGGCCATCGTTTTCTTCGGCAATGGCAATCAGTTCGTCCATCCGAGACCGTGGCATATTAGGAGTATGGCTGCGCTTTTTGTTTCTGTCAATATAGTTCCATAGTGGAATGATATTGACATTGCTAGAGTCAGCATTAAGAATCTTCAATTCATTCATTTCAAGTACCTTATTGCGGACAAAACCCTCAAAATCTCGCTGGAATTCGTCAGGCGATGACTAACGAATTGAGATTTTGCAGATGCCGTCTGCAAGATTGATACGTAGGCAATCAGCTCATTCCGAGCCTTTGACCGATGATTGTGGACTGGCTAATTTCGAGCGCCGAAGTTTTCGAGATTTCGCTCCGAGTTGCTGGCCCAACTTGACATTGGTGAACAGGGTGCCTCACGGCTGGCGCGGGACACGGAGACATAGCCGAATCGGGAATTGAGCAGGTCGGGATGTAGGCCGGTATCGGCGTGAATCAGCACTCGTTCGGCGGTGAGACGCAACGCCCTTAAACTACCCAACGGTGCGCCACAAGTTTTCGTCCTGCCGGAGAGTTGAGTGGAATCGGGTGGGGCGCATGGCAGGGTGGGCACGAAAAGGTGGGAACCACCGCCTCGTAGAGTTTCGCCGCAGTCCACCCTCCGCTTCCGAGGAACCACTTTCCCTGTCGCACCGCTGCCGGGGCGATGATGTCACAGTTCCGGCGCGAATAACCACCGTTAACCACCGTCTAGCCTTCTGCGAAGGCAAGGTCTCGTTCCGCTGGAAGGACTACGCTCACGGCAGTAAGCAGAAGATCATGACCGTCTCCGCCGATGAGTTCCTGCGCGGTTCCTCATCCACGTCTTACCCAGGGGACTCGTACGCATCTGCCACTTCGGCATCTTCGCCAACCGCAGACGTGCCGCATCGCTCGCTGCCGCACACTGCTCGACGTCGCCGTCTCTGAACAGCAGGCTGAAGAGACCAACCAACTCCGCTAGCCTCATAACGGGTCAAACCGTAGCCACAATTGCACCTCGACGCGGCCCTCAGAACAGAGAATCCACCGATCCAGCTCCGTATACTTCTCCAGTTCCTTTATCGTCCAGGGATTACGAGCTCCTGGATACCAGCTTGTAACTCGGTGCGTCTTGGCAGCTCTTCGAATGAGGCGGTCGATCTCCCCCTTGGGATCGACATATATGTGAGCATGAGTTTCAACGACGATCAACGATGCGTTCAGGAAACGCCGGTATCTCGTCCTAAACGCGACATCGCGATAATGTGCTTAACGATCTGAGTTACCTTACAGAATGAATAAATGCAGCAGCCACCAGATCAAGAAAAGGGCAACCGCTACCCCGAAAATACGGACCAGCCATTGGCCGAGGGTTGCCGGACCTCGAAAGCGGAACATCGTGCGATCCTAGCATGTCACAACATGTCTGGTTGCCTGTCCGTGTTTTTGGTCTCCCGAGTAGGTTCATCGAATTCTATTTATCCCTCTTCTTCAGCTCAAGCCAGATAAACAGGGGATCAGCGCAGGGTCTATGCCGAGGCGTCTGAGACGGTGGTATTCGGAGACTTCTAGGAGCAGGCTCTCCTTTTCGTCACATCTCCATAGTTTGGGATCGAGATCGCCCATCAGATGATTGTAGGACTGTGGCCCAACAAAAGAAGACCGGCCCGTACAAACGGCAGAAGGACGGGCCGTATCGCCGCTGTTATGTCCGGCTGCGGCTTATGGTCAGGGATTAGCGTCCGCGGCCCTGGGCCGAGATTGTGCCATACGTCAACCTTGACGGCATCCTGCCTGAATGACTTCACATGACGTGCCAACGATCCCGATTGGTTGTCATTTGCCGCTCTGCTCCTTGCGATTATGCCATTGAATCCTCCATCGTTTGAGTCGCAAGCGGGCGGATTATAACTTTGTGCATTGAACTTGCGAGAGAGTTTTCAGGGCAACACATCATTTTTGGATCCACCTATTTCTTCGTTAAAGATGTGCGCAGCACTGGATCGAAGTCTGATTGCGGTCCAACTCCTTGGCACCCGGAGCCATCGAAGGCGTGCAAGAAGATTCAAAAATGGTAGAGGTAAGCAGTTCAGTCAAGACCGTAATCGAGATTCTGCATGACGGGCATGAAGGCTTTGCTCAAATCGGGGAGCATCTGGAAGACCCAACCGCCAAGACTTTCTTTCTGGAAGAATCCACAACTCGCGCTAAGTTCGAGCACGAACTCAAATACGCCGCAGGGATATCTGAGGATGTGGGCGGTACGGCGGCTGGCGCTGCTCACCGGACCTGGGGAGATCTGAAAGCTCATCTGGGCGGCGGGGATCATACGCTTCTTGATACGGCAGAACAAGGCGAAGACGCCGCCAAGAAGGCCTACAAGGAGGCCCTCGAAGACCCGGACATCCACAGTTCGATTCGTGAGGTTCTGGTGCGCCAGCAATCACATATCGCGGCATCGCATGACAAAGTGAAGGCGATGCGGGACAGCAAGAAGAAATAGGTGGACCCGAAAATAATGGAAGCTCTCCCCGCAGAGCTTTCCTCCTTGCAAATTGCTCAATTTCAAAGAAGCCCTGATTGCAAAGAGGTCAGCAAAGTTCAACCTGACCAAATTCGAGGGATGTATACGAGGTATCAGTCAAGCAGCTAGTGGACGCCAAGATCAACCATCTGTCCATTCCCAAAGATGATGCTGCACGGGTGACCTCCGGCAAGGTTGTGAATCTGATGGATGCGCTGCGTAAGAGTCTCGGCAGTAGCGAATCAGCTTCAAAGACTCCCAAAAAACCGATCGTCAGGGAGAAGAGTTCCCAGCGGAAGGGAATTAGCCTTGTGAAGCAGGCCAAAGCGGGCAAAAAACGGAAATCAGCCTAGCCGTTGGCAATCGTCAGAGCTGCGCTACATTCGGAAAAGGAAGACAACAGTTGTATGGCTTGTGCGGCACACAAAGCCATCACTCGCGAAGCTCATCAGTTAGCCGACCACGGAGCGCGGTACTTCGGCATGAGTAATCGTGACGCTCGATCCGATCCTCGCGTCAATCGGAAGTTTGCGGCGTCCCATTTGAGCGCTTCCTGAGTTCGGATCGCAATGTTCCCCAGCATCAGGCTTTCCACGATCGGCGCCTCGAAAGCATAGTTGGCGCTCGCTGGAGGACCTCCATGACATGCATGGATCCACTCCAGGTAATGAGAGGTTCTGGCCGCGGTTGCCGTCGGCCCCATCTCCGGCCGCGCAGGTTGGAAAGGTTCATTCGGGGGTGTTAGAGCAGGCAATGCCGGTCCAAGCTGGCCATCCGGTGAAAGCAGCCGTGGCTATTGCGACATGAAGCCGCAAAGGAGCTTACCATGCTCCCCGCTATATATCACCCCTTCTCCATCTACACTCATCTGCGCGTCGATCGCCAGACCCTCGGGACGTTCCGGCTTGATTCCACCGTCGTACCAATGAAGCGCGATTGATGATTTGCCCGATCTCTCCGGAAACCGGTAGTTCAGCCGCGACGCCACCGGGTAGCAATCGGGAAACAGTTCCGTCGAGCTGGCTTCTACCTGATCGGCGGGGCCCAGGTCGAGTGCCCGCACTATTGTATCTAGGCCGTATTGGCCCATATCCCCGATCGCGCCGCAACCATAATCGAACCATGCCCGCCACACAAAAGGCAGATAGGCATGGTTATAAGGCCGTGACGGGGCTGGACCAAGCCACAGATCCCAGTTAAGTCCCGCGGGAATCTGATCAGCAACCGTTGGTGTATTCAAACCCTGCTTCCAGAATGCCGATGCCCGCGTTGTCCAGATATCCACCCTATGCACGTGACCTATTTCGCCACTTTGCACCATCTGAATAATCCGAAGCGACTCTGGCGTTTGCGAATTGAAGATCGAAACCTGGGTAGCTCTACGGGTCTCTGAGGCGACCTTCGCCATCTGCCGCGCCTCCCACACCGTGTGGGCCATGGGTTTCTGGCTATAAACATGCTTTCCTGCCCGCATCGCAGCGATCGCGATCACCGCGTGCCAGTGGTCGGGTGTGCTGATTACAACCGCGTCGAGGTCTCTTTCCTTTCGTTAGCAGCTCGCGGAAGTCTTCATACGACGCACAGCCGCTATAGTTCGGCTTGCCTGAATTCTTGCCATAAAACGTGTTGACGATCGACTTGGCAACGTCTCTCCCGGCCGCAGGACCGGTCAAAGACATTCCCCAAGCGGGATCCTGCAAGAGCAGCCGCACCTTCCCTCGAAGCTCACCGGGACCCCAATCCAGATAGTCGCTGCTCTGCCGATTTACATCGCAGACCGCAGTAACTTGAACCTCTGGCATACGTAGCAGATCCATCATTACCCGCAGCCCTTGGGAGCCAACGCCGATACAAGCCACAGTCAGCTTGTCGCTCGGTCTGGATACTCCCAGACCGGAGGCCTGGTACGGCAATGCCATCGCGCCGGTGAGTCCGTGGCCAGAGAGAAGCCGCGGTACGGATACCGCAGATTGAAGGTGCTGATGGAACGCGACGGAGAGCGAGTGAATCACAAGCGGCTCTATCGCGTGTACCGCGAGGCGGGGCTGTGCCTGAAGCGGAAGAAGCGTAAACACTGCGCCCGCAGCGGTTCACCGAGGATCACCTTGACCGCAGCCAACCAGGAGTGGGCGCTTGATTTTGCACACGACGTGGTCGCTGCCGGCCGCGTCATACGAGTGCTCAGCGTGGTAGATACATTTACCCGTGAGTGCCTGGCGCTGGAGGTAGATACCGGCTTCGCCAGCCGACGAGTTACACGCGTGCTGGATGAAGTGATCACGCAGCGCGGCAAGGCCGTCGGAATCCGTTGTGACAATGGGCCCGAACTGACCAGCCGCCACATGCTGGGTTGGGCCATGGAATGGAAGATTGACCTGCGCCATATTCAACCCGGCAAGCCAACTCAGAACGCCCACGTAGAAAGCTTTCATGGGCGACTAAGAGAAGAGTGCCTGCGGGTGAGTTGGTTCAGAAACCTGTTCGCCGCCCGCATCAAAATTGCCGCTTGGAAAAGAGAGTACAACGAAGAACGGCCACACAGCAGCCTTGGCTACAGAACGCCAGCCGAGTTTGTAGAAGCGATCCGCAGCCAGAGCTATGGAAAAGACGCAGGCTTCGCCTGCTTGGAAAACGCCTCCAGCGTTTCCCACTTCGCCACAGCTCCGACGACGGATTAAATTCATATCAACCAACGTGCGGAGTTGGGGGCAGGTCACCCGGCTGCATAGAGAAAGTCGCGGCGAGTCAGCTCGTGCATCTCGTCCTCATTTTAAAAAACACCGAAGACTTCGCGACGTCCTTTAAAAACAAACTTCTCTGCTAGCTGCAAAGGTGGGGCTGACATCGTCAATGTCGCTCATGCCAAATCTGATGCGGCATCCTCTGGAGGGTTGTAAGTGCGTTGCAAAATGGACGTTCAAATCAGATGCTTCGATGTTGGCACTATCTACGGGGACGGCGTAGGAACCGTATGCAGATCGACCTTAATCTGAGCCGCTGCCGCCTCGATCTCACTATTGATTTCCGCACCCAGGAGCAGCATGAGTCCGCTGATATAGAACCACATAAGCAAAATGATGACGGCGCCGAGTGATCCATACATGACCGAGTAGCTATCAAAAAATGTCAAATAAACTCGCAGGCCAACAGAGGCCAACACCCAACCCAAAATACCGATTCCGCCTCCGGGTGTGAACCATCTCCAACGTCGGGTCTCGAGATCAGGGCCCCAATAGTAGATGAGAGCGAAGGCGAGAGCCAGCAGAACAATTGCGATTGCCCAGCCTACGACCCTTACAAGGTTGCTGATAATCATCGCAAGAAAGTGTTGAGGCATGCGTCGATTTACTAGTTCCGCGAAAAAGTCCCCGCCAAGCATGCCACTCAATATCAAAGTAAATATCCCGCTGAGAATAATCGTGAGCCCGATTGCGTAGATTCGCGCCCTGAAGAAGGAACGGGTGTCTTTCACCTTGTATACCGTGTTCATCGCTTCTTGTATTGCAGAGATTCCAACCGAGGCCGACCATATTGCCGCAATAAACCCAAAAGTGACTTTACCGGTAGTCGCAGTTGGGGCAGTTTCATTAAATGTCTCCAGAATGGTGCCAAGGGCGGCCGTCGGAATCACAAGGGCCAGATAGTGCAGGAGCTTTTCATAAAACTGATTCGCCGAATGGGCGGCGAGTCCCAAGATCGAGCTGGCGCTGAATAATGTGGGAAAGAGGGCAAATAGAAAATAGAATGCGAGCTCCGCTGCGCGCCCGAATAGGCGGTCGGCCAAGATGGCTTTCCACGTATTTTGGGCCACGGTAGCAGCAGGGACCGCCTGAAGATTCCACAGAGAGTTGAGCGGTGAACGAGAAACGTATTCCCACACCCTCCGCCTATTTGCGTCTGGAAGGATACATTGAGTGCGGTCGTCAGCTTTCGACATCGTTGTCCATCTCTTCTGTTCCCCTAGGGAATAGATGTGACGGATTCTCTACGAGTGGCCTAGAAAGTTTCATTGATTTCCATCCAGCGGCCCAACATTTCTATTTGATTTGGGAGGGATAATTAACCGGATGCCTGAAATGAGCTGCAAATGTTAGCCACAATGCTGCCAAGTTATGCCGGACACAAGCAATCGCAGGAGCGAATTGTCACTCGAATCGACCAATGTCATTTCGCTATTTACTTGGCACATCGTTGTTCGGATTATCTGGCACACGATCGTTCCTGGCGCACCCTTCCCGACCGCGAAAGGGTCTCTGACGGCAGGAATGTGCCGGGCCTAAACGTTCTCTCCCCAGATTTGCTGCCGTTATGCCAATTAGTGAGCACAGAAGTGCACCACATAATTAGAAAAGCAACACACATAAGCATGCGCAGATTCCGTCATCTTTAGGCGGCGTCTTTCCGTTAATGCGCTCGATCGAGCGCGGATCCTGACTGTTTCTTTGCCCTTCTCTGAATGTAACATTCGGTGCTGAAGTGAGTTCGGAATCATTCCGCTCATCGCTTCATTTGAGATTCTCTTTTCCAAACAGTCTTTACTTCTTCACGCATAGAGCTTTGCCAAGCTTTATCGCATGGTGTGTTCGCTTGGGTCAGGGCAAACGGAGCGCGCTTTCCAATGAGGGCGGGCCTATACGGTGGAGCCATCGACCTGAGTAGCTTGGTTATTGCTCAGTCGCAGGTTTGGGTTTGCCGAGCCGCATGTTAAAGCCCACCAGAGGGCCAACGACGTTGATCCCGTTGTCGATATACTTGGGTTCGGACAAATAAAGATTTGATACATGCATGTAAGTAGCACCGACGGCCATGCTATAGCGTGGATTAAAGTTGTATCGTATCCCACTGCCCAGCATGAGCGTAAATGTGAAATCCTGCCCCTGAGCTAGTTGGGCACCATGCGGGCCTTGAGCGTTGATGAAGCCAGCACCAGCCCGAAACTCAAAGTATGGTGCAGGTCTCCAGTTGCGGTGGACAAAGTTACGCCGCACTCCCAAGTCGAACGCTCCGTATCTTGTTTCGGGCCCTCTCGGAATCACAGTGAACGACAAGCTGGCCGTCAGGTCGGTGTTGCCTCGTAGAATCCCAGGGCCGTTCAATTTGCCCATGTGCCATCGCAATGAAGGAATCAGGGGGACAAGAGTGTAATGACGCCATGCCTGGGAGTAATCTCCACCTACAAAAACGTCGAATACAAACGGAATATTGATCGGAAGTACGCCAACTTCTTGAGAAAATTCAAGCTTATTGCGATAGTAGATGTCTGTGTTGAAATCCACCGGAGTGTAAGTCCTTGTCGCTCCAACCAAAAGGGGCGATGGGGATTCCTGACACATTGAAAGCGTGGACATCGTTATTAGTGCCGGGAACAAAGCGATTACCAAGTGGTTTCGATTGATCATTCGCCAACATCCTCGTGGGGGTTTCTTTGTGCCATTAGACCAAAAGAGTAAGCGCACTTCATTTTGCGCACACCCCATGAAGAGAGTGGGGTAGCATCAACCTTTATCAGAATACGGGATCGGCAATGGCCGACCAACCGGAATACTCTTGGGCAGAGAGTTCTTCGATCCCATACGGATAGTTGTTGCGAACGAAGAAGCGTCGCAGACGAGTCAACTCCGCGTCACCTTTCCTGCCGCGAAGCACCACTCCACTTGATGCTTCACCCACGATGCCGATGCGACGCCATATCGTCGCTTGGATAATGAGATTTGCAATGTCGCCTTCTGCCCGCATCAGACGCTGAAAGGCTGAAAGTCTGTACGTGGTATCCGTAAGAGGCGGCTGTCGCTGGTGGTTCGTGCTTCGACTACGGCCCTTTGAGAATTGAGCAGGTGGAACTCTCCGATCGTCAACCAACAACACAGGCATTTACAACGTATCGGCCACAGGTCTGGTCTCGAAGCGAAGGCGAGCAGCACTGATAGCGTCCTGCAGCTTGCGTTCCAGAACGTCCTGAGGCGGAAGGACAGTCAGGTACTCCGCCACGTGTATCCCGGCAGCGTCAAGTTCCAGAAGTTCGATCTGCCGAGCAACCCTCCAGTAAAGGAGAGTCAGGGCGCGACGCGGCGTTACTTTCGGGGAGACCTCTCGTTCCCGGAGCGGTCTGGCTGAGCAGGGTCACCTGAGCCACAGTTGCCAGTCCGATTAGAAAAAGCGCCCACCACTCGGGACGGCAATTCCGATTACCAGAGTAAGTCGCCATGGAAGTTTTCCCCACTAGGCTCCATAGATTATGCGCTGCGCCATGTAAATACTCTTCCTGTTATTCGCATGAGTAACGGCGTACTCCGCTATCGTTTGAGCGAGATTGAAGGGTTCGTCAACGAGCGGGAACGTCTCTCGTTCTTACGCCGAAAACGCAAGTAAACAGGCTATCTTCACGGTGGGATGGCCGATCCGAAGCTGATACGTGTTCCGATAAATGGCATGCCCAGTTCCGAAGGCGTCTCACATTTAGACCACGTTATTTCTTAACTATCGCCGCCGTGGCGTTTGAGGGCAGCGGACCAGACGAACCATCGACCACGAACGTCATCTCATTTGTGCGACCGCTTCTCGATGGTCCTATCTCAAGTGACTGGCAAACGCTTCACCTATGCCGAGGTCACCGGCACGGTGGGTGAAACGGCCTTCTGACCCGAAGCGTTTGAAGCGATTGCGGCAGAAGAGACCTTCGGCTTTCGCTGCTTCTTGCGGTCCTCCTTATCCGCTTCCATTGCAGCCTTTACCGTGTTTTAAGTTTGGGGTTGATCGCACCCTTAGCCTACTTCGGGAGTGCTTTGATCAGTTGATTTTCCGCGCTGTACATATCGCGGAATTCGCCCAATAGAACGTCGTTAAGCGCCATGAGTTTCCCCTGGATCTTTCGATCAGAGGATTAGATGCAACATGCGTAGAGTCCCAACGGACACATCGTCTTTTCGATATGACGTAAATAGTCCGACAAGGCGGCCTAGGATCGATCAGCTTCAACTTCTTGCTGATTGTCCCGCTGTCTCGAACTGCACAAAGAGACTGGAAACGATACCGTTCGATGAGATAGGCCGGGGTGAGGAGAGAGGCCCGTAGAAACTGCCGAAGTGCTTCCTATAACTCCATATGCCGGTGAAATCGAATTGATCGCACCTGCTTCGACACGGATGTAGCGACCGTCTATGTCCCCAAGAACAAAGCAGTCTCAACAAACATGGACTTAACCGAGGGTGCAATTCTGAAAACAGGTAGAAAACAGTGACATAACTTCACCTCAACTATCTTGCTGGGTCTCGTGTTAGATCGTCCCTTTCACCTCGGAGACTAGAGAGCCTACCGCATTGGTAATCGTTTTTGTCGCAATGGTTGCAAAAGATTCTCCGCGACGATACAGCAGATAAGCAGCGATGCAGCCGGATATGAGCGTTCCGTATAAGAACACCCTTGTCCACGTCGTTGAAGATTCGGTTTGTCCGTTCGTTTTCATGTCTCAACCTGGGACTTTCGTTCCTGTTCTGCGCGTGTTTACGCGATTGTTTTCACTCGTGAACTTCGCCGGGTTTGATTGACCTTAGCGGATGCTTTTTTGACGGCACCTTTGATCGGGGCGGTGATGTCTTTCATGGTAAGATTGCTGGCCGCGATCAATTTCGGAATTCTATCTTTCACGCGAACCTTCCGACTGGCAGCGCGCTTTCTATTAGGCGTTGCGACAACCGGCGCTGGTCTGGCCAGAATCTGGCTAGCCGCGGGAGACGAGGATTTTCCACGAACCAGTACAAGTAATGCCACGAAACTCAGACTGACTGTCGCGAGAAACCAAGGTCTTATCTTCATCGACTGTCCTCTAAACACTTATTGTGGAAGTGTAAACACTTATTGTGGAAGTGCGACGCCATCACCGCGCGTAACACTATTGACTTGCCACCCGCTTTCTGATTTCACGAGGGTCGCAATCGCCGTCTGCTGGCCAGACGTATCGATTGCCACTCTTGGAAAGGCTGTTTTCATTTCAACCGTGGAAGCCCATGCAGGGACGCTTGCAACGTCGTAGTGATAGCTCACGGTGTATTGGGTGGCGTCTGCAACATCTGCCGGTGTGAAGCCATCGATAGTCGTCACTTCGCGGTGGCCGAAACAGAAGTTTCCGAATCCCGGCTGCGTCTGGTCTGCTGTCCAGCTTGAGCGGCCTTTGTCCGAGAGATCATAATCATTGACCTGCTTCGACCCAATGAGGAATCGTTTCTTTTCCGCCGCCTTTCTGACGAGAAATCCGGCGTCGGTCAAAGCATCATAGCCCTTGGTTTGCTCATAGTTGGAGGTGTCAGCCTGCACGGGCAATTTAAGCGGGCTTGCAAATACGCAGTCCTGACGTGTGCTGTAGTAATTGTTGATCGCTGATTTGAAAGCAGCTTTATCCACAAAATTGGTCTTGTGGCATCCCACGATCAGCATCACACAGCACAGTCCCAACCCGAGTAACCACATGGCTTTCATCTAACGATTCTCCTGAAACGTTGGATGCGCGAAACATCAAGCCCGGCTAACAATGAGAGTAGATACATAAATCTGTTGGAAGATTGACCGACGGCCGCGACTGAATCCTTAAAGATCACACCTATTGCCGTTACGAATACCGGGCGACGCAGG
>Ga0206936_1118_pt1 | contig 23134 bp, 16 predicted proteins | sample Alteio_BWOrgHeat_14_FD_152922 | JGI IMG/M metagenome (GOLD analysis project Ga0206936, IMG submission 152922) | Enriched cells from forest soil in Barre Woods Harvard Forest LTER site, Petersham, Massachusetts, United States -... | ecosystem: Environmental > Terrestrial > Soil > Temperate forest >... | reverse complement strand
GGCTTGAGTTATCTCATCTTGAACACCATTCATTGCATTTTTGAATTCGCGGACAAATTTTCCCATTGTTCTAGCTATTCCTGGTAATTTTTCGGGACCAAATAATAGTAAAACAGCTATTGCAATGACGAATAATTCGGGACCACCGATATTTAAGAACAGAAAGATAGATGAAATCATGTTTGATTATTTAAGGATGCAAAAATACGGAAATTAAACGCTTTATTGGCTAAACAATAAGGCTGAAGATAAAGATGTCAACATGGGACATAAGGATGTCAACATGGGTCATCAAGATGTCAACTTGGGTCATCAAGATGTCAACATGGGACATAAGGATGTCAACTTGGGTCACCAGGATGTCAACTTGGGTCACCAAGGTGTCAACGTGGCTACGAAAGATGTCTCCGCCGGTCCGAAATCAATCCTGTCAATAAAATCCATATTAAGACTATCCCAAAAACAAAAAAGCGGGACATTATCCCGCTTTTAGCTTTATGAGTTTAAGAGTTTTACTTTAAATCTGTAAGTCCTCGTTGAGATTTATCGAAGTCGAGAACGATAGGAGTTGCGATGCAAATTGAAGAATAAGTTCCAACAACAACTCCGATTAACAGGGCAAAGGAGAAGCCTCGGATTACATCGCCTCCGAAAAGGAAAATGGAAAGTAATACGAAGAAAATGGTTAATGAGGAGTTGATGGTTCGGCTTAATGTGGCATTCAAAGCATAGTTAAGTACCGGTCCGATTTCTTGTTTCTTATGCAATGCCAGATGCTCTCTTAACCTGTCGAATACAACAACGGTATCGGTGATTGAATAGCCCATTACGGTTAAAACAGCAGCAATGAATGCCTGATCCACTTCGAGAGAGAATGGTAAAATGCCATTGAAAATCGAAAATAAACTTAATACAATAACCACGTCGTGGAAGAGCGAAACAACCGCCCCAAGACTGAATTGCCATTTCTTGAATCGAATCAAAATATAAAAGAAGACCACCACCAGGGAGAAGAAAATTGCCCAGATGGCTGAAACTTTAATATCATTAGCAATGGTGGGTCCGACCTTTTGAGAACTACGGATTTCATGAGCATTTCCGGCAAATTTAGTATTCAACCCATCATGTAATTTCTTTTCGATGATACTATCGGCATCAGGTCTTACATCATCAATAAGATAAGTTGTGGTAATCTTTACTTCATGATTGGAACCAAATGTCTTAACTTCGGGAGCAGAACCAAAAACCGGAGTCAAGCCATCTCGAACATTGGCAGTTGTTATTTCATTTGCGAATTTAACCTGGTATGTGTGACCACCTTTGAAATCTACACCGAAGTTAAATCCTTTTACAGCAATTGAAATAATTCCGGCGACAAGGATAGTTCCTGAAATGATGTAGTAGTATTTTCTTTTTCCTATGAAATCAATGTTGATATTTTTGAAAGCGCCTTCGGTAAGTTTCGTTGCAAACTTGATGGTTTTGTTTTTAATTAGCAACCAGTCAAAAATAAATCTTGTGATAAAAATAGCGCAGAATAAGGAGGTACAGATACCAATAACGAGTGTAGTAGCAAAACCTTGTATCGGACCTGAACCGAAGGAGTAAAGAATTATACCTATTAATAAGGTAGTAACATTGGAGTCGATAATGGAGGAATATGCCATCTTATACCCGTCAGTAATGGCGAGCCGCATACCTTTTCCATTTGTGATTTCTTCCCGGATACGTTCATAAATAAGTACGTTTGCATCCACCGACATACCGATTGTAAGAACAATACCCGCAATACCAGGAAGCGTAAGAACAGCCCCAAGAGATGCAAGAACACCGAAAACAAAAAAGATATTTACAAACAGCGCAATATCCGCAACCCTGCCTGCAGTGGAATAATAAAACGCCATGTAAACAAGTACCAGAAGCAAAGCAATAATGAAAGAAAGTAAACCTGCATTGATAGCCTCCTGACCAAGAGATGGACCAACAACTGCTTCTTCAACAATCCTTGCAGGTGCTGGTAACTTACCTGCTTTCAGGATATTTGCCAAATCTTTTGCTTCACTGACTTCAAAGTTTCCTGTGATTGAGGAGCGTCCGTTTGGAATTTCATTTATTACGTTCGGGAATGAATAAACATAATCATCAAGTACGATGGCAATGCAACGATCTTTATTTTCTGCGGTCATTCTTCTCCAGATATTTGCACCGTCCGGGCTCATATTCATAGTGATTTCAGGGCGGTGATCTAATTGACCGAAATCCTGTGACGCATCAACAATTGCATCACCTTCCAGTTTAGCTTTACCCTCACGGTTTGGAATTTTAATCGCAATCAATTCCAACTGATTTACTTGCTTTGATTTAGATTTAATACTCCATAAGAATTTACATTCACGAGGGAATAATGATTTGATTTGAGGCATTGCAAGATATGCATTTACTTTTGCAGTATCTTTTACCAAAACTGTTCCCATAACAGGAGGCTTAAACCAGGCTTTTTGATCTTCCATGGTTTTGATGCCTTGAGGTTGATGTAAAACTGCCCAAAGAGGATTTTTCTTTGCAAATTCCGCATAGGTTTGTGCTGCTTTGCTAGTATCCTTAGTAGCTGAATCTCCTTTTGCAATTTGCTGGGTTAATGATAATTTACTAGAATCCTTTAAGGAATCCTTATCGGCAACTAATTTTTTCCCGTTTTTTGTAGTATCATTCTTATCAGCAACTTTCGAAGTATCTTTTTTGCCAGCAGTATCTAAATCAGGCGTAATTATGCTTCTTAAAGCCTCGTTTGCTTTCTCAAGACTTGGAAACATTTCACCCATAGTTATTGTTTCCCAGAACTCTAATTTAGCAGTTCCTTGTAACAGTTTACGAACACGTTCTTTATCTTTTACACCGGGTAATTCAACCAAAATCCTTCCTGAACCAGATAGTTTTTGAATATTTGGCTGTGTGACCCCAAATTTATCAATACGAGTTCTTAAAATCTTATAAGTACTCTCGAAAGCATCATCAGCTTCTTTTTTGATAATCTTCAAAACCTCATCATTGGTTGAATTCAATGAAACTTTATCCTGCAAAGCTGCATTCGAAAAGATTGCTGATAGCCTTGCATTGGGGTCAAGTTTATTAAATTCTTCTCCGAAAAGAGTAACGAAATCCTTTTGAGTGGTTTTCTCTCTTTCTACAGCATTATTTATCGCCTTATTAAAAGTCGGATCAGGGCTATTGTTCGACATTGCCTTAATCAGGTCAGCAATTGAAACCTCTAGCGTAACGTTCATCCCGCCTTTTAAATCAAGACCAAGATTGATTTCACGCTCCTTACATTCGGCGTAAGTATATTTCTGAACTAACATATTATATACGTTTTCGGATTTCATGGAATCGAGATAAACGCGCTCTTTGGCTGAATCTCCCTTTGCGAATTCCTTTGCCTGATTTTCAACCTGATGCGTTTTCCATGTAAACGAAAGTTGGTATATACAAACAATTGCTAATGCGATTGCGATGAATTTTATGGCTCCTTTACTCTGCATTTATTTGATTTATTTATAAGTAATAAAATTTTTTAAGCCCGCAAATATAGAATTTCAAATGGGATTACACAATTTTTATTTTTTTGGAGGGATAAATATTGATATTTATAGCCAAATAAACGCAAATTAGGGCTCCACAGATTTCGTCAATGGCTCCACAGATTCCGTCAATGGTTCCAAAGATTCCATAAATGGCACCACAGATTCTGTCCATGGCTCCATAGATTCCATCCACGGCTCCACAAATTCTGTCCATGGCTCCACAGATTCCATCCGTCGCTCTATAGATTCCGTCCATGGCTCCAAAGATTCTGTCAAATGTATCATATATTCATAAAAATCATTCTCAGCGGAAGGTTTTTGCTCAAAATTAGGTCAATACATGTATATTTTGTAGTTTTGCTTTGAATAAAAACGAAAAAAAATCAACAAAAAATATGAAAGCACGATATATTTTAACATTGTTCTTAGCAGCAATTAGTTTTACAATTTTGGCTCAAGATAGCACAAAAGTAGATGAAAACAACGGTTTTAAATACTATAAATTCGGTGATAATTTAATCCAATACCTTAGTGCAAAATCCTTCAGCGACTTTTATTTTGTCAATTACCAGCATGTTGTAAAAATCCCAGGAGGCGATAATTCCATCGGAACAATTCCTGTAAAATGGGTTAATCTTTATTTTATAGATAGCCTTTTATCCAAAATAGAAGTTGTTGTTTCAAATGAAAATAGTGTGGAATTGATGAAGGCATGTCGTAGGGTTTTTGGTGAACCTGATACCACAAAGTATAAAGACGATAATTCAGGTAGTTCAGGAGATAAGGTTGAAAAGGAATGTTTCTGGCATGGAAAGAACGTATATTTATTTTATAAGGATTTGAATAAAAAGGAATTATCTTCTGAAGAGCAAAAGTTTCGCAATGCAGGTAAATTAAGTGTTTCCTTAGTCTATCAATTAAAAAACTATGATGAACTGCTGAAAAAACAAGGATTACCTCAACAAACAAAGACTGAAAATGGAACAAGCACCAATTCAGGCAGCGATTTCTAAATAATCAAATAGATTTTGAATTAAAAAAAGGACAGGTCAACAGCCTGTCTTTTTTATTTTTTATCAACAACAATAAAAATAATGACAAATGAGTTTGGAATTAATAAAACTTTTATATAATTTTCACTCGCTAAAAAATAAATAATATGACAGCTTATTCTATCGAAATGACATTCCACGTGAATGCCACGCCTGATGAGGTTTTTGAACTATTAACCGATCAGGAAAAGGTCTCTCTTTGGGGAGGCGGAAAAACAATTGTCGAACCAAAAGTTGGCGGCAAGTTTGAAATGTTTGATGGTTGGGTGCATGGAAAGGTGCTGGATTATACCCCCGGCAAATCCCTTTCTTATACCTGGAGACCTGATGACTTCAAGAAAGACTGGGAAGATTCCGTTGTTTCTTATCATTTTACTGCCAGCAAAGGTGGTACGATGGTAACTTTGGAACATCATAAACTCCCCAACAAAAAAGAAGTTATGAACCATGAGAACGGTTGGGAAGACCATGTTTTTGGTCCTATCGGTGAGTTTGTTGCTCATCAGGTAGTCTAAATTCTTCTTCTTTTTCCAAATTCTTTTTTTGTTTTCTGATAGCAAAAATTATCAGGAGAGGATATTTTATAATCAAACTTTACTTATTAATTATTGAATGAAATCATCATCAACCTACCTGATTTTTATCGTTATTTATTTATTCTTTAGCTCCTGTGTAGCACTTATTAAACCTTCAGATGATTTTGAATCCTACACTCCTCCACCCAAGCCAGATTATAGTAATGAAAACAATTGGGCAGCTCTCCCCACCAAAAAAGATAAAGCACATTTAATCCCGATTAACTCAGGTTTAATAGAGAATGAAGATAGTGCTTTGGTAGATGTTTTCTTCGTCCATCCAACCACCTATTACAGCTCATTTTCATGGAATGCATATCTTGACAACCAAAAACTCAATAATTTTACCGATAAATCAACCATCATGCACCAGGCAAGTGTGTTTAATGGGAGTTGTAAAATATATGCTCCTCGCTATCGGCAGGCAACTTTATATTCTTTCCTCGATAAAGGAAAAAACGGCGAAAAAGCATTGGAACTCGCTTACTCGGATGTAAAAGATGCCTTCAATTATTACCTCACTCATTATAATCATGGTCGTCCGTTTATCATTGCCTCCCATAGTCAGGGGTCGCGGCATACCATCAGATTGCTTCACGATGTTATCGAAAAAGATACCGCCCTTTATCATCGGATGGTGGCAACCTATATAATAGGTTATAAATTTAAGCAAAATGATTTAACCATCATCCAACCTTGCCAATCTTCTACCGAAACCAATTGTTTCGTCACCTGGAATACGGTTACAAAAGGGGGCAAAGCCGAATATTTCCAAAGCTATGTTTGCACCAATCCATTATGCTGGACAACGGATACCACTTATCAGAGTTCCGATAAAAATCTTGGTGGAGTTCCTTCATCTTTTGATGAAATTGATAAAAATGTTACCGATGCCCAGATAGTAAATGGGCTTTTGATGGTTAATAAACCAAAATATCGTGGCTACCCGAAAGTTTATGGTTCGAGTTATCATTTGGTGGATTATAACCTGTTTTATATGAATATCCGCAAAAATGTGGAGGATAGAGTTCGGGCTTATCTCGAAAAGCATTAAGTTTAACTTCAAGAGATATCGAACTAACCTAATGAGATATCAAACTAACCTCGGAAGATATCGAACTAGCCTCAGGAGATATCGAACTAACCTAAGGAGATATTGAACTAACCTTAGGTTATATCGAACTAACCTCAGGAGATATTGAACTAACCTCAGGAGATATTGAACTAACCTCAGGAGATATTGAACTAACCTCAGGAGATATTGAACTAACCTCAGGAGATATTGAACTAACCTAAGGTTATATCGAACTAACCCAAGTTTATATCGAACTAAACTAAGTTTAGTGTCTCATGGTTGGAATTTTCCCGTTGAAAAATCAGTTTTTAAGATAGAAAGAGGAAAATTGACCACTCCTTATATATAGGACCACTTTTTCCTAATTCTTTAGCAAACCGCTTTTAGGGGTGATAAAACTCTTCGCCTTCCCCTTTAATTTAACTTCAGGTTTGAAGTTATTATACATTTCCTCCGTAATAATTCCTTTTTTATAAAGGATTCCGGACATCATTTTAAAGAAACCGAGTCGGTCTTCCTTTAATTTTCCATCATCCTCAAAATCATATTGAGACCATTTTGGCGATGGAATGATGCTCGCCAGGAAAATACTTTCCGATAAATTCAGTTCAAATGGAGATTTATCGAAATAAAATTGGCTCGCCTCCCCGATACCATAAATCCCGGGTCCCCATTCTATTATATTCAGATAAACTTCAAACATCCTTTCTTTTGAGCAAAGATGATTATTTTCAATCAGCCAGACAATCAAAGCCTCCTCAACTTTCCTCCCTATAGTTTTATTTTTGCTTAGGAAAACATTTTTCACCAATTGCATAGTGATGGTACTTGCTCCACGAGTAAACTTTCCGGTTTTATAATCATCTGCGATTGCTTTGGCAAACATCTCCTCATTAAATCCATTATCGAAATAAAACACACCATCTTCCGAACTAAGAACAGCATTTTTTAAATAAGGACTAATGTCATTTATTGGTGTGAAAGATGGATTTTCGGGACCAACAATAAAAGTCTGAACAGGCATTCCATACGAATAAGCAGTATATTCAAATGGTCCGCTCATCTTTGCTAAATTGGCTCTCCCGAATTGATTTATTTTGAAATTATTTGATTTCAAAGAAGAATGAAACTTCAAACTATCCGGCTGTTTTGAGTTCATATAAAAATCTAAATGATAGCTAAAACTTCCATTTGCTTTTATCTGATTTGTAGCATCAAAAATTCCATCCGGCAGCGAAGAAAAGAAATCGTTTGCAATAATGGAAGGCATATATAATTTCAAAATATATTCTTTTTCTTTGTTCGATTTATGAAGATAATTTAAGTAAGGATTAAGGATTATTTTGTTGATGGTTATGGAAGATGAACTATCTAAAGAAATATTATTTTTACCAGCATTTATTTTAAAATCAAAACTGAAATTTTTTATAAAAGCATCCGTAGTTGTTAGTTTTGGATGATTGATTAATAAACTATCTGCACTCAAATTCCCGCTAATAATAGTATTATCCAATGAATTGTTGAATTGTTTAATGCTCAAATTCAAAGAATGAAAAGCAAGTTTCAAATGTTTCCATTTCTCCAGAAAATCAAGATGAGTTTTTTTAGAATCCAATGAATTTAAGGAAAAAGAACCAATCTTTTCATCAGGATGTATACTTCCTTTCAGGTTGAGATAAATATTTTTCTTCCCTTCCACAATCAATATTGAATCAGCCCTCAATGAATCATTTGAATAGTTTAAATCAGGAATACCTAAATTAAAACCATCCGATTCTCTTTTAACTTTTAGTTTAAAGTTTTTGAGTTTAAATGATGAAGGAATTTTATCATAAAATCTATCAGCCAATTCATTAATTCGATTTGAATAATCCCTCTCCTCAGTTTTTAAAGAGTCTTTATCTTTTTTGAAAAGAAACGAAAAATTATTCCCTCCCTTTGCTTTTTTTATAAGATTGATTTCAGCATCTTTCAAAAATAAATGATTCAGTTTTACCCCACCAAATAATAATTTAAAAAGGTTTAATGAAGAACCAACCGAATCTATTTTAAGTAAGGTATCCCCAACTTCAGGTTTAAATATTATGTTTTTAAAAGAAACATTATTCAACCCCGAAAACTTTGCTTCTCCAATAAAAAGGTCAGCATGATATTCCTTTTTTAATCTTTCCTTAAGAGAACTTATTTTAGATTGTAGGATATTATTTCTTAATAAAAAGAAGCTTAAAACAAGCAGGATGAGGAGAGCAGATAAAATAATTAACCCCCATTTATATTTTCTTTTTAATGCCATAAAAATATTTTATCACTATAAAAGATAAAATAATAAAGAGAGGAGTTGTATTAGATTAACTTCAATTTTCAGGATTGGAATCACGATTTACTAAACCGGGCATCTCGGGAACAACATCAATCATTCCATAACCCTGATTAGTAAATAGCCCTAAACCGCAATTACAAATAAATTCATGAACCTTCGGATGGGCATGTAAAGTAAAGGGAAGCAGGTATCCAATAATGATTTGTTCATTGGTGTTTTTATAGTACCTTGCAAATCTCTTATTATTTTCAGTGACTCTTTTTATATATTCGGGATCAGGTATTGCTTCAAATGCCTCAAAACTTCGAAGCTCCTCTTCAGAATAACCTGCTGCTTCCATTCTTTCAATGGTTGTATTGAATAAAATGTCAGAAAACTCCTGAGAAGCAGGGTCAATAGTTGTTTCTGAAGCCCTCAAAGGATCTTTATTGGGATCAAGTATAATTATAGGTGATATACAAACATATTTCATCTCTGTTTTGTATTCGGGCATCTCCACAACGTGCTGTTGTTTTGGAATAAGCTCCATTTTTCCAATTCTGACGGTCCTTTGTCTGAAAATAGTATCAACCAGGTTTCGAAGAAATTCGTCATTATTACTGGCAATAACCAAAGACACTTTCGTTGAAAGAAATCTTATATAGCCTTTCGCCACCGATGAGGTTCCTTTAATGGTCGAAAAGGTTATTAATGTTTTGTTGTCCGGCTTTCTATCCATATACTCATTTAAACACCTGTTAATGGTAATTTGATGATGAAGCGGAATGGAGTTACTTGAAGCGTAACTTCGGATAAAGGAAATTTTGATTCTCATTAGAAATAATTTTCATGTTAAAAATGTGATGACTTAATTTAAAGGTGTAAAATTACAATAAATTTATGATAGAAACTTTCTATTGTTAACTTATTTTGTGTGAATTTTGACCATGCAATATTAGATATTTCAAATGAAACAAGAAAATTATTTCACTTAATTAATTTTTGAGGGTTCAATAAATATCCTAAGAATTCAATTTGGGATTAAAATATCTAGAAAATAACTTTATTTATAATACTTTTTCTTCTTATTAGTAACTTTTAGCTTTTTAAGCTTTAGTTTATCTATTAAACCCTTACCGCTCTTTACAATAAGTCCTTCGTTTTCATAATCCGCCTTTATCTTGTCGATAATTCCATTAATAAAATGAGAACTGCCATCGGTACTGTATTTCTTTGCTATATCTAAAAACTCATTGATAGTTACTTTTTCAGGTATTTCAGGGAAAGATATTAATTCGGCGAGTGCCATTTTCATTAAAATGATATCCATTTGAGCAATTCTGTCTAAATCCCAGTTAATTGTCTTTTTAGATATCTTTTCTTCAAATTCTTTATCATTAATAATGGTTTTGCGGAATAGGTCGGACATAAAGGCTTTATCATCCTCCTCTTTAAACAATGGAAATAAAGGAATATTTAGAGAATTTTCAGGGAAGTTTTTAATAGTTTTTAGAATCATTCCCTGAACTAATTCTGAATCATCAACCCAACAGATGCTTTTCTCCTCCATAATGTCCTGAAACAATTGAGAATCAAACAAAACATCTTTCAAAATGGTATAAACGAAATCCAAATCCTCATTAAAGGGGCTATTTGCCTTCCAGCAATATGAAATATATGCTTTAGACTCTTTTACTTCATTAAAAATCTTTTTAATAACATCCGTTTCAGGATTCCAAGTGAGTTTTCTTCTTTTGCAGATATCCTCAAAAGCTTTATCTTTGATAATTATTTGCAGGACACTATTATCATAAAATCTTGTGTTTGTTTTAGGAGCCATGAAAACCTTGATGTGTTTTTCGAGTTTATCCTCAGCATAAATTCTTGAGATTTCAGAAAGCTCAGAGAGGAATAAAAACAAAAGAAGATAGCTGTCATAAAGCTTTTCAACACTTTTATTCAGTTCTTTTTCAAAAGAAGCCATGTCTTTATCCTTACTTTGGAAGTATCCATACAAAGCCTGCATGACTTTTATTCGTAAATGTCTCCGGCTTATCATATTTGTATCAATTTATTAAAGAACGATTAAAAAATTTAATGAAAATAAAAGAAAAATAAAAAGGAGGAGGGAGAACAATCTCCCAATCCTTAAACTGTTTGAGATTTTAGCTTGTCAGCTATTCTCTTTTCGGCAATCTGTTTTGCAGAATTTATTGTCGGAATCTTCTCTGCATCTGATTTTTTTAGGATTTCTAAGGTCACATCGTATATTTTGCGGGTTGCTTCCATCGCTGCTTCTCTGTTATACCCTTCTAATTCGGAATAAACATTGATTAAACCTCCTGCATTAATAAGGAAATCAGGCGCATATATTATTCCTTTTTTCATAACCATCATGCCATGAATTGTTTCATCAGCTAATTGATTATTTGCTGAACCGGCAATGATTGAACACTTCAATCTGTTCAACGTATCTGTATTAACAGAAGCGCCTAATGCACATGGAGCATAAATATCCATATTAACATCATAAATTCCATCCAAAGAAACCACTTCTGCACCATATTTAGTTGCTACATGCTTCAATTGTTCCTCATTAATATCTGATATAATGATTTTTGCATTCTCCTTTGCCAGCAATTCTACAAGATATTCACCGACATGACCTACTCCTTGCACTCCAATTGTCTTTCCACTCAAACTATCATTACCCCATTTATGTTTTGCAGAAGCTTTCATCCCCATATAAACTCCATAAGCAGTAACAGGTGATGGGTCACCACTTTTTCCTTGTAATCCAGAAACACTCTTTGTCTCTTTACTTACAAATTCCATATCATTAACATTGGTTCCTACATCCTCAGCGGTGATATATGCGCCGCCTAAACGATTTACGAACTGCCCATACTTCCTGAATAATGCTTCAGACTTATCTTTTTTTGCATCTCCGATGATTACTGCTTTTCCACCTCCAAGATTTAATCCTGAAATGGCTGCTTTGTAGGTCATTCCTCGTGATAATCTCAATACATCATTCAAAGCATCAGCTTCTGAGGCATATTTCCACATTCTTGTTCCTCCTAAAGCAGGACCTAAGACTGTACTATGGACAGCAATGATCGATTTTAACCCGGTTTTCTCATCATAACAAAAAACAACCTGCTCGTGATTGCTGAATGAAGGGTGTGAAAACACTGACCCGTCGATTGTTTTAGGTGATGTTTTGGTTTCTGCAACTTCTTTCACTTCTATCATTATCTTTCTTTTATAAATTACTTTTTCCTACTTTTGAAGCCCCAAATAACTATTAGTTTGTGAGTGGGGGTGCAAATGTAGGGAAATTTTCGATGTACAACAATTCAATTATGATTTAATGAAGGCTCTTAAATATATAAATAAATACTTTTTCAAGTACAAATGGCGGTTATTACTGGGGTTTGCCTTTGTTATCATCTCTAATCTGTTTGCAATTTACCCTGCGCAGATTGTTAGAAACGTTATTGATCTTATTAGTAAAACTCAAAAGGAACATCTTAATACCAAACCTGAAGACTTAATGGGTCTTATTGAAAAGGATTTATTTTATTTCTTCCTCACCTTGATTGCTTTTGCCATTTTAAAGGGAATTTTTCTCTTTTTCATGCGACAAACTATTATAGTTATGTCCAGATTGATTGAAAGAGACCTTAAAAATGAAATCTTCGAGCACTATCAAGTATTAAGTCTATCTTTTTACAGGAGAAATAACACCGGCGACCTGATGAATAGAATCAGTGAGGATGTAAGTCGGGTCAGAATGTATATCGGTCCGTCAATTATGTACACCATTAATCTTATTGCTATGTTTATCATGGTAATTTCGAAGATGCTGATAGTAAATGTTCCGCTTACTTTATACGTCCTTGCTCCGTTGCCGATAATGGCTATTGCAATATATTACGTTAGTAACATTATTAATAAGCAAAGTGAAGTAGTTCAGGAACAACAATCGACATTAACCACTTTTGTGCAGGAGGCGTTCTCTGGAATCAGGGTTTTAAAGTCTTTTGTCAGAGAGGAACAATCTGCGGCTGATTTTGAAGTGGAAAATACTAACTATAAAAAGAAGTCCATTCGCCTCGCAACTATCAATGCTTTGTTTTTTCCATTAATTCTTATTTTGATTGGTCTCAGCACGTTGCTAACTATATATATAGGTGGCATTGATACCATGAAAGGTAACATTACGTATGGCAATATTGCCGAGTTCATCATTTATATTAATATGTTGACATGGCCCTTTGCCGCTGTGGGTTGGATTACTGCCTTGGTAAACCGTGCCGCAGCATCACAACAACGGATTAATGAATTTTTGAATACCACTTCTGAGATTCTTACTCCGATGGGTGGAATTAAAGAGATTAAAGGTGAAATTATGTTTGATGATGTATCTTTTACCTATCCCGATTCTGGTATTAAGGCATTAAATAATGTTTCATTCAGGGTTGATGAGGGGCATTCATTGGCAATTTTAGGAAGAACAGGTTCGGGGAAATCTACTGTTGCCAATCTTTTATCAAGGATGTATGATACAACTGGTGGCAGGGTTTTAATTGGTGGTCATGATATCCGGTTGTTGGATTTAGGCAAGCTTCGTTCTGAGATTGGGGTTGTTCCGCAGGATGTTTTTCTTTTCTCCGATACTATTGCAAACAATATTGCTTTCGGATTAATGGATCCGCTTGATACGAATAATCATACAAATAATAATCAAACAGTGATTGAGAAAGCGGCAAAGGATGCGGCTATCTATTCTAATATAATTGAGTTCCCGGAAGGCTTTAATACTAAGATTGGTGAGCGTGGAATTACTTTATCGGGAGGACAAAAGCAGCGTATTTCCATTGCCCGTGCTATTATTAAGCGTCCGAAGATATTGATTTTCGATGATTGCCTGTCGGCAGTGGATACTCAAACGGAAGAAGAGATTCTTAATAATCTGAAAGAGATTATGCATAACCGGACAACGGTTATTATAAGCCACAGAGTGTCGTCGGTTAAAAATGCTGACCATATTATCTTCCTCGAAAACGGAACTATTGTGGAAGAAGGAACGCATTTTGAATTATTAATTAAAAAAGGTTACTATTTTAACCTTTATGAGAAGCAATTATTGGAAGAAGAAGAGGTTTAATCATCCAAAATCCACCCAATAATCTCTTAAATTATCGCTTCAAAATCCTTTAAATCTCCTAAAAAACATCTCCTTGACCTGATAAAGGAGCTGCATGGCATTAAAATCTATAGGGCTGGATAGGATGCTTGTCTTAGAGTATCAGTCATCTACATTGTTGAATTATCATCCAAAATTGCTGTGTTTTTGAATTGAATTTGTGTTTTATACCCCCGTATTTGTGTATCAAAGTCGTGTTTTTCTCCTGAAAAACTCGATTTTGATACACAAATTTGGGCATCTGGCACATAAAAAATTGCATCCGATACATTAATTTTGGCTATTGAATCATGAATTTTTACATCGAGCACAAAAATTCAGGCTAAAGTTTCAAAATCCTCAACCAAAAAGCCTTGAATTTTAAATTATTCGTGGACTACAACGATTCTTTTGGTCTCCGAAAGTTCTTCTGCAATAATCTGACAGAAATAAACTCCACTTGCAAGATTTTTCGTACCAAACTGTTCATTTACCAAACCAGCTTGTTTTACACCATTATATAAGGTGGCGATTTTATTGCCATCCATATCATAAATATTGACAGATAATTGTGTCTCTTTTGGCAGATTGAAAGAGATAGTTGTATAATAGTCTGCCGGATTTGGATAATTGCGCAATTGCAATGGCGATGTCAACGTTTTCACAGTATTGATGCCCGATATCTGGTTAATATCAGTGATATTGGTGCTCCACATACCGTTTCCATGCGTAGCAACAACCACCAATCCATCCGAAGGGCGCGTATCTATCATATCTACAATAGCATTGCCAATGGAATTTGCTCCCATCTTAACCCAAACATGATTTGCGGTATCTAATTTTACGCTGTCCATGTGCGCAGTAGCATATACTCCGGTACTTGTGCCCACTATATAGGCAGTATCGCCATTTACCGGGAGGATAGAAGCCCATCTTACGGACGGACCATTGCCGTTTCCATTTGCAAATTGCTCTAAATTGTTTGAAACATCCAACCATGTAGTACCGCCATTCGATGTAAAATAAAGACTGCGCACTGAATAATTAGAAAAAACCGCCAAAACCCTATCCGCATTGGTTGGATCAATAGCAATACAGCTGACACTTGCACCCGCGCTGAAATGTGCACCTGAAATATCGGTTTTAGTTGGATTTCCGATATTTGCATTGTCAACTCTATATATTTTACCATAACTTGTACCAAAATACATCCTGTTTGCAGGGACTGTGGACACCGAAACAGCCGTAACTTGCCCAGCTCCGGTTGCTGAATCAATAGCTTGCCAGTTTTGGCTCACAGTATCGTAAAGATTATTGAAAGGAAGAACTGATAAATCACTATTTCTCCAGATATGATTGCTATCGGCGAGGTACATGATGTTGTTATTATTGGGATCAACAGCAAACGGAGCGACGAATAGATAACCTGCACCTCCTATCGGGTCAATCCGTGTGAATGTTAATGGGTTTCCTTGAGGGTCTAAAGTAAATTTGAAAACTTTTGCTTGTTGTCGAGAGAAATAATAGGTACCATGACCATTCAGAACATAGCAATAAGCCCCATCGCCCTTCGAAGACCACGTCCATGGAGATGTAAAATTGGTGGTATCAGTAAAGAACGAGCCGTTATCCTGCAATCCGCCGATAATAATTTCATTATCAGGAGTTGCATGGTCAATGGAGCAGGTATAAAACTGAGTGGTGACGTATCCTCGGTTCATTGTAATCCATGTAATAGAGTCCGCTTGAAGGCAATTCATAGTTTTAAACACCCCTCCATCAGCCGAAGAAAACATTATATTAGGATTGGAATGAGAAAACCTAATCATGTGCTGGTCGGGATGCTGATTGTGATATAAATAGAAATCCGGAGCCGTTGTTCCAACAGCATAACCTCCTACATGCACCCCATTGTTGGGAGTTGTGAACCCATCCGTTGAACGAAACATATCTGTGCCTCCGATAAAGACAACATTGGAGTCGCCTGGCTTAACTTTAACGAACATATCATATCCTCCTTGCGCATAATAGTTACCATATTCGCTTGCATTGTATGGAATATTGGCAGAAAGATTAACCCAGCTTCCTCCTGCACCACTTCCGCTTCCTGAAATATAATGATACTTCCATAAACTATAATATTCTGTGTCGGTTTTATAATTAATGTTCATTGTTGATGGAAATCCGGCACCTGGAGTTACAGCGAGGAAGTACACATTGCTTTCATTATTGGGATCAATGCCAATAACGATTCTGTTATACACAGTAGGGAAGCTATCGGCAGTAATATTAGTCCATGTGGTGCCATCAACCGACCTGTATATTCCATGTGCGCCACTTCCACCATCACTGCTGCAGGTTGCATACTTAACTCCTGAGTTTCCAATTGCAATGTCGGTATAATATGGAGACGCAAGAGAATTATTAACCACCGGAGACCATGTTGTTCCGCCATTCAGGCTTCTTACAATACCTCCATAAAGCGCAGCATACACAGCTTCGGTTGTATCATTTGCAGGATCAACGGCTAAGTTCCAGCAAATATCAAAAGCATTGTTAAATGTTTGTGGAAGATTGGCAGCAGTACTTGGCAATGATGCCCAAGTCAAGCCATTATCGGTAGATTTAAAGATGCCATTGCCAAGCGGATAAGCGCCATTAGCATAAGCCGATGCTCCTGAACCCTCGCCGGTTCCATAAAACCATGTATTAGTATTTCCGGTACGGATATCCTGTGCAATGCAGGTAACGGCGTGGATTTGAGTAGGCGTAGAAACAGGCATCCAGCTATTTCCCTGGTCTGCCGAGCGCCACATATTCGATGAAACACCACCTGCAAGGATAACGCTGTCATTAGTAATGTCAACTCCCAACGCCCGGGTTCTTCCTCCTATATTATATGGACCTCTTAAAGCCCAAGTAGGAGGTAAAGTTTTTTCTCCGCCATGAAAATTGCCATCCTGATCATTTGGAAGGGTGGCAGAGAACTCTAATTCCAACATTCTGATATGATCCGGTATCTTTCCTGTCGAAGGATCTTTAAGTCTGTTGAATTCATATTCATTGGCAGCATTCGGATCTTCCTTTGTTCCCTCCGATAACTCACCTCCCGCTGCAATCGGGACAAGCAGATTGTTTTTTCTTTCAGGCATCTTAGTAAAAAGAACTGCCCATGCTGCTATCATAACCAGAATTGAAGCTAATGTAAACGATTTTTTCATTTTAATTATTTATTATTGTAAATATTATATTCGTGTTGTCATCATGGCGATGAAATCTCCCTCTATGTGTCTGTTTTTTTGCCCTGTTTTATCAAGCAGATGATTACCCGATTCAGAATAAACAGTCAAACTGGTACTTGTTTCATCTATTATTTCAATAACTACCCTTAAATTCCTTGAAGCTTTGAACAAAGTTCCTTTCCGGACTGCAATCAGCACCCCCGGTTTGCTTTTATCTTCAGTAATTACAAATCCTTTTTTCATTAAAGTATGCTTCGTGCGGCGATAAACTTTCTCAAAAGGCGAGCGATACGATGTGGTTTCCATATTTATTTCGATAATATCATTTACAGGGCACAAATATACAACTTAGTTTTTTGATAGAGGCGAAATCAAACTGATAATTACTATTTCAATTCATTTCTTTAAGACAATCTTAGTCCTCAATGTATCAATTCTTACCCGTTTTTCATCAATTCATAGTTCAATTCCCAAAAAAACTCTTTTAATATCCAAAACGTCCTTCCCCATTTCAACAATTGCTCCCCTCAGATTAACTTTTCAACCCCTCAGATCGATTTTTCAACCCCTCAGATCGATTTTTCAACCTCTCAGATCAACTTTTCAACCTCTCAGATCGACATTTCAACCCCCCAGATCAACTTTTCAACCCCTCAGATCAACTTTTAAACCCCCTATATCAACAATTGCACCCCTTAGATCAACAATGTTTTTGCTTTCACAACTTAAAAACCTTCCATTAATGACTTCCAATTCTCCATTCTCAACTCTTTTCAGTAATATTGCACCCTTAATTTTAAAAATTACCAACAAGATTATGGAAATTGAAGAAACAGGAATTGAAGGTTTATTAATCCTCCACCCAAAAATATTTAAAGATGAGCGCGGATATTTTTATGAATCATTCAATAAAACTGAATTTCATCGTTTAGGGATGGATTTAGAGTTTGTTCAGGATAACCAATCCTTCTCCGTCAAAAATGTATTAAGAGGATTGCATTTCCAGAATCCTCCCCATGCTCAGGGCAAATTGGTATCCGTAGTTTCGGGTTCAGTGTTAGATGTTGCTATTGATATTAGGAAGAATTCAGCTACTTACGGAAAAAATTATTCCATCGTCCTTTCTGAAGAAAACAATACCATGTTCTGGATTCCTCCCGGTTTTGCACACGGTTTTATTACTTTGCAGGATGATACCCGGTTTGTTTATAAATGCACCGGAATTTATAATAAAGCAGCCGAAGGAGGAATTATTTGGAACGATGCCGATTTAAATATTAATTGGGGAAGCAATAACCCCATTGTATCCGACAAAGATAAATTGTTGCCTATGTTCAAAAATTTTGTATCTTTGTTTTAAAATATTTTATGATCGAGGAAAGATATTCGTTAATAATTTACTGTGCTTTTTTTGGTAGTGCGATATTCTTTTCCTTCTTGATAAACAGTCTTCTTTATAAATTTTCACGCACAATGGGAGTTCGAAACAAGGATGATGGAACAATTATCCGATGGGGTTCTCAATCAAAACCTGCTGTTGGAGGGATTTCGTTTTTCATTGTCTTCCTTCTTTCTTTAACAGTTTATTCCGTTTTATTCCCAACTGAGCATATATTCGAAAAACGCCCCTTCATAGGTTTTTTATTAACGATAAACATGGGTTTCCTGATGGGACTTGCCGACGATGCCTTCAATACCCGACCCTATCTTAAATTATTTATCCAAATCCTCTGCGGATTCATTTTAGTCGTTTCAGGAATTTATGTAAAGATATTTACTGAGAATTATTTAAATTATGCTTTCACCATCTTTTGGGTTGTAGGCATTATGAATTCGATAAACATGATTGATAACATGGATGCAATTGCTACCTGCGTTTGTATAATGATTATTGGTTCGGCAATGATGATAATTCTTGTTCAAAACGATTTTACAAATATTTATTTTGTCGGGATGGCGGGAGTTCTTGCAGCATTAATCGGGTTTTTATTTCACAACTGGCATCCATCCAAAATTTATATGGGCGATACCGGCAGTCAGTTTCTGGGAATATTTCTCGCTGCCATAGGTATTCTGTTCTTCTGGAATTATAAAATTCCTGAAATAACAATACCTGCTTTTGAAAGATTTCTGATACCATTATTAGTATTCATGCTTCCGGTCATTGATACAACCATTGTTGTGATAAACCGATTATCAAGGGGTTCATCACCTTTCGTTGGCGGTAAAGATCATACAACACATGCCTTAGCTAAACTTGGAATTTCAGAACGAATGGTTGCCGTTATCTACTTGTTGATTGGGTTTCTGAATATGGCACTCCTTTTTATCATTATTAAATACATTCCTGAATTCAATATTCTGTTTTCAATTCTTTTCTCTATATATTTCATCATTATGTTTTCCATTTTCTTTTATATCAGTAAAATTACCAAATCCAAAGATTTAGATTCAATTTGATTCCCAACCTTATTACAAAACTTCTTTTAAACAATTTAATCAGCCCATCACCGTTTGCATCCTACTAAATGACATTTTTTATTAAAGATTCACAATTCTTGCCAATAGGCTTCCGCAAATTACTATTTATAATATTTGCTCTCAGCTCATTAAAATTATCCGCCCAGGTAAATTCAGCCATTATTTACGGAACCGTTTCTGATAGTCTTTCAAAACCACTTGTTGGTGCTACAATATCTCTATTGGGCTCAAACACGATTGCAACGGCAACGGATTCTTTAGGTAAATATGAGCTAACAATTCCGGCAAATAGAACCGATACTATTGTTTATTCTTATGTTGGACTTGGTGCCTCTTTCTCAATTATTAATTCGGGAGCTAAACAAAAAACTAAATTAGATAAGAAGTTGTTTTTCTCATCTACTAATCTTAAACCTTTTGATTTTACAGCTGATAAAGTTCCTCGTGGAGGTGGTATGACTCCTGTAAACCCTAAATTAGCAGGCATCATTACTGGTCCGAGTGGGAATGGTGTTGAAGAATTAATTAAAACGCTACCAGGTGTTACTTCCAATAATGAACTAAGTTCGCAGTACAATGTCCGTGGTGGTAACTTCGATGAAAATCTATTATATGTAAATGATATTGAAATCCATCGCCCGTTTCTAATAAATTCCGGGCAACAAGAGGGTTTGAGTTTTATTAACTCGGATATGGTTTCCGATGTTTCATTTTCTGCTGGTGGATTCGATGCTTCTTATGGTGATAAGATGTCTTCAGTACTTGATATCAAATATAAAAGACCAATTGAATTTGCTGGTTCTGCAAGTGCAAGTTTACTTGGCGAAACCTTTAGTCTTGAAGGAAGTTCGGCAAACGGTCATAGGTTTACCTATCTTATCGGTGCCAGAGAAAAAACAAGTCAATATCTATTAAGCAGCCTCGATACTAAAGGAGATTATAAACCAAGATTTACTGATGTGCAGGCATATTTAACGTATGATATTTCGGACAAATGGGAAATTGATTTCCTTGGTAATTATTCTCAAAACGTTTACAATGTTGTTCCGTCTAATAGATTAACTGCGTTCGGAACTTTTAATGAAGCATTAGGTTTCCAGGTTTATTTCAATGGGCAGGAACTGGATTCTTATCAATCAATCACCGGGGCGGTTTCGCTTATTTATCATCCTACAGAACATCTGAAATTAAAATTTATCACCTCAGAATATAATTCTGTTGAAGATGAAACTTACGACATTGAAGGGCAGTTTTATCTCAACCAATTAAACACAAATCTTGGTAGTTCTCAATTTGGTAATGCAGCTTTCAATCTCGGAGTCGGCACATTCATCAATCATGCCCGCGATTATCTGAACGCCAATGTTTATAACTTTGAACATAAAGGATATTACACTTACGGAAAAAACGAATTGCAATGGGGTGCAGGTTATCAGCGCGAAATAATCAGTGATAATATTAATGAATGGAACTATGTGGATTCTGCCGGATATTCCATTCCCATCCAGCCCGATACTGTAATCACTTTACAAAATGCTATAAATACTTCTCATAACCTCAACTCTAATCGAGTAAATGGATATGTCCAAAACAAATGGGAGTTTGGTGAACTTACAAAAATAGTTTTAAGTGCCGGCGTTCGTGCAAGTTATTGGGATGTGGATAATCAAACCGTCGTCAGTCCTCGTGCCAATCTAACTATTAAGCCGCATTGGAAAAAGGATTTCGTTTTCCGTGCTGCATCCGGAATCTATTATCAGCCACCCTTCTTCAGAGAGTTGATTGATTTAGAAGGAAATCTCCATACTGATGTTAAAGCGCAACAATCCATCCATTTTGTTGTCGGAAGCGATTATCAATTCCGAATCTGGAACCGTCCTTTTAAATTTACTTCTGAGGCATATTATAAAATCTTAAACAACATTGACCCCTATTTTATTGATGATGTGCGTATCCGTTATTTCGGAAATAACAGCGCCAAAGGTTTTGCAGAAGGAATTGATTTCAGGATTAATGGCGAATTTGTGCCTAATATCGAATCATGGGCAAGTCTTTCCATCATGCAAACCAGGGAAACTATCGCCAATAATATTTATTACGATAATTATAACAGCGATGGTCAATTGATTATTCCAGGGCAAACTCTCAATACAACTGTTGACAGCAGTGTCAAAAGAACCGTTGGTTCCTTTCCTCGCCCTGCCGATCAGCGAATCAGTTTAAGTATCTTTTTTCAGGATTATCTTCCTAGGTATCCATCTTACAAAATGAATCTTAACCTTGTTTTCGGAACCGGATTTCCTTTTGGTCCTCCAAATAGTGAGAGATTTATGGATGCCTTCAGGATGCCTTTTTACCGACGTGTTGATGTTGGTTTCTCAAAACAAATAATCGGACAAGGTTCAAAACTAAATGTCCATAAAGGTCTTTTCAGTCATCTGAAATCCATGTGGATTAGTCTCGAAGTTTTTAATTTGTTGGATGTGAACAATACCATTTCCTATACTTGGATTGAGGATGCAAGCGGGATAAAATATGCTGTTCCCAATTATCTCACCGCCCGTCAAGTGAATGCGAAGTTGAGTATAAAGTTTTAGTTGGAATTTAACAAGGTTGAACTTAGTCCAGCTTATTTAAGTATTTTTTGTCCATGTCCGAAAGAAATACTAATTTTCACCCATTAAAATCACACCTATATATAGTATGATGAAAGCCGGTAAATTTATAATTACAACCTTGTTCCTTTTAATTATTTTTATCATTAACGGATGCAAAACCGATTTTAAACCTTTAACAACCGCACCAGGAAATGCGAAGTTCAACAATTGTATTTTTATTGGTGGAGATTTTATGGCAGGGTATTCCAATGGAGGGTTGTCTTCCGATGTTCAGCATAATTCTATTCCTGATTTATTGTGGTCGAAAATAGGAAGTCTTAGTTCAGGGAGTTTTGTGCATCGTTATATTTCTAATGGATATGGATTAAATTTCCCTTTGCATAATCCTCAATTCTTTACTCCCTTTCATTTGGGATATAAAACAGATTGCATGGGAGTAAGTTCCTTATTTCCTTTGAATGACTCCATTGCAATCAATGATGCGGGATTATTTGCCAACCTTTCAAACAATCCTTATACACAGAATTACACTGTGTTAGCTACTCCTTATGCTAAGATTACTGATTATACAGACCCGACATTAGGAATAAGCTATCTTAATGGTGGTAGAAATCCTTATTATCCAAGTATTGCAACTAATCCGGGAATTTCAACCATACTTAGTGATGCCATGATTCAACCATTTACTTTCTTTACGATTTGGTCCGGGATGGAAGATGTTTATCAATACGCACAAAGAGGTGGTGAGAATGAAACAATTACTGATTTTGCAGCTTTCGATGCTGCTTTGGATAGAGTTTTAGATAATCTTGTTTCAAAAGGTGCGCAAGGTGTTATTGCTAATATCCCTGATATTGATGTGTTTCCTTTTTATACGTTTATCAATTCACAAGCATTGGTTTTAGATTCGACAAATGCTGCAACGCTAAATCATTTTCTGAATCCTCATTTATATTTTAACATTGGTCCAAATGGATTTATTATTATGGATACAACTTTAGGAACCGTCAACGGATGGCG
>Ga0206936_1114_pt1 | contig 23168 bp, 30 predicted proteins | sample Alteio_BWOrgHeat_14_FD_152922 | JGI IMG/M metagenome (GOLD analysis project Ga0206936, IMG submission 152922) | Enriched cells from forest soil in Barre Woods Harvard Forest LTER site, Petersham, Massachusetts, United States -... | ecosystem: Environmental > Terrestrial > Soil > Temperate forest >... | reverse complement strand
GTCGGCGCGCACCGAGCCGATGTCGCGGCCATGAACCATTTTAAGTTCAATGTTTTCACCAATCAGACGGCGAATGAGGTTGGAGAGCTCGGCCAGCACGTCAGTCAGGTCAAGCACTTTGGGCTGCAACGTCTGGCGGCGGGAGAAAGCCAGTAACTGGCGGACGAGATTGGCGGAGCGGTTGGCATTCTGCTTGATTTGCATGATGTCGGCAAACGACTGGTCGCCCGGCGGGTGACGCATCAACAGTAAATCGCAAAAGCCGATCATGGCTGTCAGCAGGTTGTTGAAGTCATGGGCGACACCACCTGCGAGCTGGCCAACCGCCTGCATTTTTTGCGAATGGGCGAAACGGAGCTCAAGATTTTTTTGCTCGGTGACATCGATCAGGTGCACAATAAGGTACTTGCCGCTGTCGTTCGTTACCAGGCTGAAATACGCACTGACGATAATAGCAATGCCATTAGGCAGGGTAAGGTCGAAGGGAACTGCTTCGAGCTGGCCACCGCCGCTGAGTGCCCGGCGCAGGGCGGCTTCGGCGTCGCTCTTTTTTTCAGGTGTGACTATATCAAGGAACTGTATTGGCAATTTTTCTGACAGGGTGCGCTGCGTCAGGGAATGAAACGCGCTATTGCCCTCAATAATTCGCCCCACGCTATCAAGCGTGACGATGGCAATCGGCGAATGTGCGATAAAATCGCGCAAGCCCGCGCTGGCATCAGCGGTAATATTAGGCACTACCAAAGCTTTTTTTTTACGTTGAGGGGTTGCTCCACGGCCTGACTTTGATCAGTAAAGGGATGTATGAGCGCGGTGCAGCCCAGGATTTTACCCCGTTCATCTGTGATAATTTTCTGATTGATGAAGCATTTCATCAGCCCGCCTGTTTTCCTATGAAACATGACCTCACCTTCGTAATTATCAGGTTCAAAGGCATTTGTTTTTACGCCGTTCGGGTAAATGATGTCATGCAGGGAAAGATTGCTGGAAATCACCTCCCCGTCGTCAAAATCAAGCCAGCTTTCCAGCACCGGGTTGGCGTAGACCAGATTTCCCAAGGGGTCGGTCATGTAAACACCCATGTTCATCGTATCCATCACGTGGGAGAAAAGCGTAATCGTAGATTTATTAAGCAGGGTATTTTTTACGAATGTCCCTTCATCCGACGTACGGGTTTCAACAAATTCGCGGCCACGCAGCATGATAAAGCCGCTGGGGCGCAAGATGGGTTCAATCGACATAATAATCTTCTGAAATGATTTATCGGCCGTTCGGATGTTAAAAACGACTTTGTCGTATGCACCGTGTTCAATGGCCGAAAATACTTTGGCGCTGTCTTCGGTAGAGACCTTACCCTGTTCGAGTAGAACATCGATAGTACGGCGCGACTGCCCAAGGAAATCAGGGAACATGTCCTGGAAAGATCGGTCGAGGTAGATGACATTGCCGTCTTGCTTGATGATAAGGCAGAATTTGTTATTCAGCCCCAGTGCCGAGGCAAACAGGGCGTTTTGGAATTCCGTAGTCAGCAGCAGGTCGCGGTGGCTCTGAAGCTGCATGACGATGTACCAGCCGACTGAAAACACCAGGAACATGATGAGGCCGATAAATGCTGGTTTATCGGCCTGAGTCAGGGCGACGCCTATCGACATCATCAGTGAAATCAACAGGATAATGATGAGCTGTAATAAAGTAGGGGTACGCTTGCGGATAACAAAGTCGCCCGAGCCATTGGCATGGGGAGCAAGGTCAGTGTAACGTGCGGCCATAGATTCCAGTTAAATTAAATTTACAGATACCCTATCTTTAGGAAAATTATTACAAAATAACAACAGGTTTTTTACAATATGAGGGTGAACCCTAGAACTTTTTCCCCTTGAGCTTGTAGACATAAGAGATGACTTTGGCTACGGCCTCGTAATGGGTAAAGGGGATTTCCTGGTCGATTTCGGTGGATTGAAAAAGGGCGCGCGCCAGGGGTGGGTTTTCCATGATGGGCACTGCATTTTCTTCGGCAATCTCACGAATTTTTAAGGCGATGAGGTCCTGGCCTTTGGCAACCACCATAGGCGCTTTCATCACTTTGGTATCGTATTTCAGCGCCACGGCATAGTGGGTCGGGTTGGTGACCACGACATCGGCTTTGGGTACGTTGGCCATCATGCGGTTGCGGGCGCGTTCTTGCCTTAACCGGCGCAGCTTCTGCTTCACCATCGGATCGCCTTCGGATTGCTTATATTCGTCTTTGATTTCCTGCCTTGTCATGCGCAGCGACTTTGAATATTGGAAGCGTTGATAGAGTATATCGAGCAGCGCGATGAAGAACATGGCGATGGTCACCCCCATCGTCAGCCGTACCGCCAACATTCCGAGAAAAACCAGCATGGCCTGTGTCGAGCTGTTGGGCAGCTGGCGGATATGCACCAGTTCGGGATAGACGGCGATAAAGGCAACGCTGCTGACAAGGATGAGTTTAACAATGCTCTTGAGCATCTCGACCAGCGAGCGCACGGAAAAGAGACGTCCCAGCCCGGCGATGGGAGAAATTTTGCTGAGTTTTGGCATGATGGGTTCAAACGAAATCATAAAACCGTGCTGCAAAAAACTTGAGGCCAGTGCCGCCACAACGGTGCATATCATGCAGAACGCTAATATGCCGATACTGCCAAATATCTCATGCTGCATAAGGTGAGTTAGCCCATTGGCATCGGCGGGCATGGCCTCCGGGTCGGTGATAAAAGGAACCAGCAATAGCTGCGTGCTGCGCATCATGCCCGGAGCGAACCAGCCGACCGTCATGGCCACTACGGCCAGCATCATGAAGCTGCTTAGCTCGCGGGAATTGGGGACATTGCCTTTTTTGAATGCTTCCTCGAGACGTTTTTGTGTCGGCTCTTCGGTTTTTTGCTCCTGGTCCTGATCGTCATCTGCCATGGTGCCCCTCAGGGTGCAAGGAATGTGGCGAGGGTATTTTTGAAGTAATCCATGTACCACATCATGATGGAGCTGAAAGCGACCATAAGGACAAAGAAGCTGAGCAAAAGTTGTGGTGCCATCAGCACGAAAAATATTTGTATGTTAGGGATGAGGCGGGAAATGATACCGGCGCCCAGGTACAAAATCAGACCGATGACGATATGGGGCGAGGCCATCTGCACACCCATGAGGAATATACCACTCATGGTGTGTGCTGCGTGGTTGGCAAAATCTTCGACCAGAGGAAATTGCCCCGGCAGGAAAAGTGTGTAGCTGTCGGCCAGACCGCGCAGCATCATATGGTGTAGGTTCATCGAAAACATCAACACTACGGCGGTTACGGAAAGAAAGTTTCCAAGCGATGTGTCCTGCGCACCCTGGTTTTGGGTCATGTCGACCGTGAGCGCTGAGGCAAGACTTGATTCATAGGCGATAATCATTCCGGCGATATTGACGGCGGAAATAATCATACGGCTTAAGCCGCCGATGAATACGCCCACCGCAATTTCAGCCAGCAGCAAGGTCACCAGACCGATGACGCTGTCAGGAGGCGGGGGCAGGTGAAGTATAGGAGAGAGTACCAGGCTGAACATAAACGCCATAAACAGGCGTGCGCGAACGGCGACATAGAGTTCCCCAAATCCCGGCAACAGCATCATTGCCGAGCCCAGCCGGCAAAATACCAGCAGGAAGCCAAACAGTTCGGAGACTAAAAATTGTGAGAGCACGTTATTCTATATGTACGATCTTATCCTGAAGTTTTATGGCAAAATCAGACAGGTGGTGCATGACCAGTGGCGTGATAAATGCCAGCGTCAGCAGCATCGCCAGAATTTTTGGTACGAAAGTAAGGGTGGCCTCCTGAATCTGCGTGAGGGCCTGGAACAGTGAAATAATCAAGCCTACGAAAAGCGCCACCAGCATCAACGGCGCTGAAATGATGATCAGCACATAGATGGCTTCCTGGCAGATATTTATGATTTCAGCTGGCTCCATATATCATCCGAGCGTAGCGAAGGCCGATTTTAAATGCACTAAGATTCTATAGCCAGTTGGCTATATCGACATTTTTATGATGTCCTGATAGGCATTGATAACACGGTCACGAACGGCAACGACTGTGTTCAATGTCAACTGGGCATTATTTACAGCTGTTACCAGGTCAGTAAGATCCACTTTGCCGCCGGTCAGTGACTGCATTTGCGTTGCTTCTGATTTATACATGGTGTCAGAGGCATCTGACGCAGCTTTCTCAAGCATACTGGAGAAAGAGACCTGGCCGCCTTCTTCAGGCGCCTGATTGTCGGCTCCCTGCATCAGGTTGAGCTGGTTTTTATAAGCGTTAAGTCCTGAGAGTGCGCTGCTGTCCATAGGTTATGGCTTCAATAAATCGATGGTTTGTGTGAGCATGGCTTTGGAGACCTGAATGACGTCAAGGTTCGCTTCATAGCCGCGGCGAGCCTCGCGCATGTCCGTCATCTCGATGATGGGATTGACGTTGGGTGTGCGGATATAGCCTTGCGCATCGGCGGCCGGGTGGGTGGGGTCATATTTTTTATTAAAATTCGACGTGTCGTAGCTGTGCTTAACGACTTTGACGGTCTCGATGCCCATCTCTTTATCGAGCACATTCTGGAACACGACGATTTTGCGGCGGTAAGGGTCATCATTGGCGGTTTTGCCGGTAGAGTCGGCATTGGCTATGTTTTCAGCGACAACGCGTAGCCGTTCACCCTGAGCCTGCATCCCGGAAGCAGCGATTTGTAGTGTGTCATTCAACTGCATATATTAACCCTAGCCGCCCGTGTTTGAAGCATCAATGGCCGTACTGAACAGCGATACCATCTTTTGGTACAGGTTCAGTGATTTGGAATATTCCGCCTGGTTCTGGGCCACCTTCATCATTTCTTCCTCGATGGACACATTGTTGCCGTCGGGATTTTTTTCATAGGTATTTTTTCGATTTTCAATTTTGTAAGCGGTATTTCCTGAGGCCGCTGGCATAATGTGTTTCGGACTCGTAACCATAAGGGGCAATTTCTGTGCCGTGCCTTGCGACGCAGCCATGGCCATTTTTTGGAAATCAGGAGGGGTAACGTCTTTAGCGCGGTAATCGGGCGTATCGACATTGGCCACGTTCTGGGCCAGCACGGCTTGACGCTCAGACAAATAGTTGAGTTTACCTTTGAGTGTACTGAAGAGTGTGAGGCTGCTAAAGTCCATAATGTCACTACATAGGTAAATATTGCCTAGTTAATAGAGATAGAATAATCTATTTTGAGGCCATTGACTACATAAAAATTTGCTTTTCGAACAGTTATGCGTCAGAACTACTAGCTCATATAGCGCGCTGAGGCCGTAGTAAATGCTTTATTTAACTAGAAAAATCGGTGAATCGATTATTATTAACAATAATATAGAACTCACCGTCGTGGAAGTGCGTGGGAAAACTGTCAAACTTGGCTTTTTGTTCCCCAAGGAGGCTTCCATCCTGCGCAAAGAGCTGCATCAGAAGATTATGGAGCAGAATATTGCCGCAGCCAATATTGGCGAAGGCGAGTTGTTTGAGGTTGAATTTGATCTGAACGCACCACCGAAACCTAACGATGACGACAATGGCGGAAACCGATAACCCCAAAGATAAACTGGCGGTCGCTCTTCAATACGATAAGGGCAAGGACAACGCGCCGCGTGTTACTGCCAAGGGCAAGGGGCATATAGCCGAGCATATTATTGAGCTCGCCCGGGAGCACGGTGTTGAGATACGCGAGGACGCCGACCTTGCTACGCTTCTGAGTAAAATTGAAATCGATACGCCTATTCCGCTGGAAGCTTATGCGGCGGTGGCGGAAATTCTGTCATATATTTACCGCGCCAACGACGGGATGAAGAGAAGGCTATGAGCGCAACGGCAAAAAAACTGTTCGACGATATTTCGCAGTTTATCGCGGAAAGCCAGGCTTTACTTGAAAAAGGTGCGATGATGGAACTAGGGGGGCTTGATAAAAATATAAAGAACCTCTGTGACGCTGTGCTGAAACTTTCGCAGGAAGATCGCCTGAAATATGCGGACAAATTACAGGGACTGTTTAATGACCTGACGGTGCTTGGCGAAAAGCTGGCGGCCAAGCGCGACAGCGTGGCGACGGATATACGGCATCTCGCCGATCATAAAAAAGCGCTGAGCGCTTATCATATAGCTGACTCCCGCGACGGATTCGGTAAAAAAGATGAGGACAAAAAGTAATTCATGGAAACGGTAGATACCACACGGTTTATACTCGCCTTCTTTTTCGTCATCGGGCTGATTGGCATCCTGGCGTTTGTGCTAAAGCGTTATGGCAGCGCGCAGAAAATTTTTGGAATGAAAGAAGACGGTGGGCGTATTCAGGTACTTGAAGTGCGCTGGCTTGACCCAAGGCGCCGTGTGGTGTTATTGCGACGTGACAATGTTGAGCATTTGCTTTTGCTTGCCGATGGGCGCGAAGTGGTGATTGAATCAGGCGTTGTTGCCAAAGAAAGCGATACACATGCGTAAATTACTACCGGTTGTTATACTGTTATTGTTGCTTTTACCTGAGGCGGGTTTTGCCCAGTCGATGACCATCAATCTTGGCCACGCGGGTGAGGGATCGGCGGCGGCAAAGTTGATTCAGCTGGTGGTGCTGATGACGGTGATTACGCTGGCGCCATCGATTCTGATTATGGTGACGTCGTTCATGCGTATTATTATCGTGTTATCGTTCCTGCGCAGCGCGCTTGGGCTTCAGCAAACTCCGCCCAATCAGGTTCTGATATCATTAGCCCTATTTTTGACGGCCTTCATCATGGCGCCTGTGTTTGAGACGGCCTATAATGACGGGCTCAAACCGCTGCTGGATAACTCAATCACCCAGGAACAGGCGTTCGAGCGCATCGGCGAACCGTTTCATGGATTTATGATGAACCATGTGCGCGATAAAGACCTTAAACTTTTTGTCGATATGTCACCAGGGCTGCAAATTGAAAAACCTGAAGATACGCCGTTTCGCGTGTTGGTTCCGGCCTTCATGATTAGCGAACTTAAGCGCTCATTTGAAATTGGGTTTCTTATATTTATCCCCTTTGTGATTATCGACATGCTTGTGGCCTCCATCCTGATGGCGATGGGGATGATGATGTTGCCACCAGTAATGATCTCGCTGCCGTTCAAGCTTGTGTTTTTCGTGCTGGTGGATGGCTGGTACATGGTATGTGGTAGCCTGATTAAAAGTTTTGGGACGGTGTGATGGAATTTTTGATTTCAATGATTTCGGTTATTTTCGTAGCGCTGTTGGTGGGCGCTGCACTGATGTTTGGCTTTGTGCTGCTAGCCTGGTTTACGCTGGTGGTGATGGTATTCACGGCTTTTATGTTGGTGCGAAACTGGTATATTCGGCGCTTTCACCGCGAGGCGACTCCAAGGCAATCGCCGCCAGTTATTGTCGATGTTGAGTTCAAGGATATTTCCGAATGATTCGTTACATATCAGTAGCGCTTTTGTTTATGATAGCTTCTCTCTTGGTGGGAATCCTTGGCTATCATTATACGGATAATATGCCTTGGATTGACTCGTTGTTGAATGCCTCGATGATTCTGGGCGGGATGGGGCCGGTGGGTGAATTACACACAGTTGAGGCAAAATTATTTGCCTCGTTCTATGCGCTCTATAGCTGCTTTGTTGCACTTGGCTTGATGGGCATCCTGATGACGCCAGTGATGCATCGGACACTCAAACGCTATCACAGCGATCCGGATAATCCTCGTTAATATATATCATACAAATAGTTACTGGCTGCAAAGCCTTGTCATAAAAGCTTCACTTTATAAAAATCAACCATTTAGCTACTATAGAAGCTGAATTATTGTGATTTTTATTTGGGCAAATTTAGGCATGGATAATCCTGTTTCCGATAATAATTTTGCTTCGCCGGAAGAGTATTACAATACTATCCGTGTAGAAGACTATTATGATAAAATTCACCGTGCCACCTGGGCACGCAGGGTTTCCGGTGCATTAGCGGGCGCAACGCTTGGTATTGTTGCCGGTGCGTTGATCGGCGCTGTTGCTGCTTTTATTCCACCTCTTCTCGTTGCAATTGGCGTAGCTGGAACGGCCGGTGTGGTGTTGCCGACATTGGCGACCGCTGTTGCTTCTTCCGCTGCGATGTGCGCGGGCGCTGGCGCATTCGTAGGCATTTTGATGAATACGGATGTGGGGTCAAATGCCGCCTCGGTTGCTGCTGGGTTAGAGGAACGTGAAAAACGCGACAAGCGTGCCAAAATTCAGGAAGCCTGCCTTGATAAAGATGGCAATGCATTGAAAGTTGCAGTGGATCACACTCTTGCTGATCCCAATATTAATAAGCCTGCTAAATTATTTAGTTGGAAAGTGGCTGCTATCACCGGTGCGCTTGGTGTTGTTTTCGGAGTGGTTGTTGCGCTTAACCCCGTTGCCGCTTCGGTAGCGGCATTACTGAGTTTTAAAGCAGGTACAGTTGCGGGAGCCATTTCATCCGGGGCGGTATTCGGCATGTTCGGTTCGCTTATCGGTATCAAAAATTCCTATATCACTAATAAGGTAAATAATTTTTATTTTAAAATTATTACGGAACAATATTTCCAGAAGGGTCCGGCACAGGAAGTGGCAAAGCAGCCAGAAGTTGCCCTTTCTCAGTCGAGTGCTCTGGAGCAGGACCGCGCCATAGCCGAATCCATTATACATGAGTCAGATGCCAAGTCTTTTGCCGAGAGGCAGAAGAGCTTTAGCATATCGAATATTATTTCCGGTGTTGATAAAGATTCCGAAACTGTTCTGACGCGTTAGACAGTAGGCCTTGCTACAAACGGCCCATCTTCGGGTGTTTCTGCTGTAAAGGTTTCGATGCGCTCAACGCGCGAGGCAGATGGGCCTTTTTTGCAGGCTTCAAACATAGCTGAGACGGAAGGGTCAGCGCCGCTAAATAAAGCTTCTACCGTGCCATCACTTAAATTGCGTACCCAGCCTTTTATGTTGAGTTTGTTGGCGGTAGCTACAGTCCATGCGCGATAACCAACACCCTGTACACGCCCGGAAATAATTACGCGGATGGCGCGCATAGTCGTGGTTAGGCGTATAGTTCTTTTAAAACCTGGGGAATCGTATTGAGCAGGTCTTCCGCGATGAGACCTGGACCCAGGATGACAGCAGCGCGGCTATGAATCCATACGCCAGCGGCCGCAGCTTCAAACGCGGGCATTCCCTGTGCCATCAGGCCGGAGATGATGCCTGAGAGTACGTCGCCACTGCCAGCAGTGGCCAGCCAGACGGGAGCTTCGGCGTTGATGACAGCGCGGCCATCCGGCGCGGCAATGACGGTATCATTGCCTTTGAGAACGACGATAGCGTTGCTTTGTTTTGCGGCTTCACGCGCGCGATCGAGCTTGGATCCCTTGAAATTGAACACACGAGTGAATTCGCCCTCATGCGGCGTCATGACCGTGGGGCCCTGAATGGCTGCAAACAATATTTTTGAATTGCCTTTGAAGCAAGTGATGGCGTCGGCATCAAGCACGACGGACTTTCTGTGTTTCAGGATTTGCAGCGTGTGGTCGCGGGTGCGTTCGTTGACACCGCTGCCCGGACCAATGCAGATTGCGGTGGTGTGTTGGTCTTCCAGCAGCGATTCAAATTCTTTGGCCTTGGTGATGAGTTTAGTCATGACCGAGGTGAGGGAGGCTGCATAAATTGGCAATGTTTCCGACGAGCAGGTGATGCTGACAAGACCAGCGCCTACGCGCAGCGCAGCGGTAGCTGTCAGGCGCGATGCGCCGGTTGTGGAGGGACTGCCACCCATCATGATGGCATGACCGCGGCTGTATTTATGCGAGTGCGGGCCGGGGAAGGGGAATTTGTGGTGCCATAATGAAGGTGTATTGAGAAAATAATTCGGGGCGACAGTATCGCCATTCACACCGATGTCGAAGACATGCAGTTCGCCGGTATATTCTTTGCCGGGCAGCAGTACATGGCCGATTTTGGGGCGGACGAAGGTGACCGTGTGCGTGGCGCGGACAGCGATGCCATGAATAGTGCCATCGTTGGCGTCGAGGCCGCTGGCGATGTCTACCGAAACGACGGGGAGCTTGCTGTTATTGATGGCGCCGATGACCTGTTTGGAGTTGCCTTCGATTTCACCGGTGAGCCCCGTGCCGAACAACGCATCGACCACCAGTTTTGCCGAGAGAAGCTGGCGGGCGTCGAATGGTTCGAAGCGGCCGCCATGCGTTTGCCATTTATGTTTTGCCACGGATGCTTCACCGCGGATTTCGCCTTCGCTGCCAGCAATGGCAACCGTTACCGGCCAGCCGCGTTCCTTGAGCAGCCATGCCACTACAAACCCGTCTCCGCCATTATTGCCGGAGCCGCAGATGATAAGGGTGGGGCAAGGACGGTAATGCTCGCAAATCACGTCGGCAACAGCGCGGCCAGCATTGGCCATAAGTGAAGTGCCGGAGGTGCCGGCGGCTATGGTGGCGCGGTCAGCTGCGCGGGATTGCTCGGAATCGAGAAGTGCGGCTGCATGTAACATATCAATGTACCTGTGAATCAGAGTTTAACTTTTGCAGTAAATTTTCGACACCCGACTCGATGAGGTCGAGCACATATTCGAAATCCTGGCTACTGCCGTAGTAAGGATCGGGCACTTCTTTTTCGCCCTTACTGCCGGCATAATCAAGGAATAAATCGATATGTGCCGAAGCATTCTTTGGAGCCATCTTGCGCAATTGTTGAACATGCCCCCAATCCAGCCCAAGTATGATATCAAATTCAAGAAAATCGTCATGCATTACTTTGCGCGCCCGCAGGCCATCGATCAGGATGCCGCGTTTTTTTGCTGCGGAAACCGAACGAATGTCGGGTGATTCGCCTTCGTGGAAAGCTTGCGTTCCTGCCGAATCAACCATGAGCTTTCCATCCAGCCCCCGGGCGATAAGGCGCTGGCGCAAAGCGCCTTCAGCTGTGGGTGAGCGGCAGATGTTGCCAGTGCAGACAAACAATATTTTTTTCATACAAATGTCATAGCCGCTTTGTATCGATAACGCAATATTTTGACAGAGAGAATAATCCCTATTGACTTAGTGGTAATTAAACCCTATAAAACAGATATAGTATCTAGCTACGGGACAGAACCGATGCTTACCATGAAGTCAAAATATGCTATTCGTGCCCTTATGGTGCTTGCCGCACATGAGGGTAAGACCCTGCAAGGGAAAACAATTGCTAAGGAAGCCGACGCGCCTATGAAATTTTTGGAGTCCATTTTGCTGGAATTGAAAAACCACGGGATTGTTGAAAGCAAGCGTGGGATTTTCGGCGGCTATTTCCTGAGCAAGCCCGCACAGAAAATTATGATCGGGGATGTGATTCGCCTTATTGACGGCATGTTGGCACCGATTCCTTGCGCTAGCGTTACTGCATACCGCAAATGCGAGGATTGCACAGATGAAACGACCTGTACAATTCGCAAAATCATGATTGAGGTCAGGAACGCTATTTCCAGCGTACTGGATAACAAGACTTTGGCGGAACTGGCCAAGATGCAAAACAAAAAAATTTACAAACAGCTTTTATAACCAACGGAGTTATCGATGACTGATACGAATGACCAGAAATATATTGAAAAACACGTACTGGATGCCATTCGTGGCATTAAATACGGCGCTGTGGAAGTTGTTATCCATGATTCACGCGTTGTGCAGGTCGAGAAAACGGAAAAAGTCCGCTTCGATATTACGCGTCCTGCCAATTAATCCTTTTATTTAACTTCAACCCTACGAAGGGAACCCCTATGAAATATTCTTACCTCACCGCCTCTGCGCTTGGTCTTATACTCGCAGCGTCCTTTATGCAGCCTGCACATGCAGATGCCGAAACGGATGCGCTTCGTCAACAGGTGAAAGCGCTGGAAGTGCGCCTTGATCAGCTTGAGAAAAAACAAAAGCAACAGGTGGCGGCTCCGGCTCCTACCGCAGCAGCTGCGTCTGTCAGCTCTAACGGCTCGCTTGCCAAGCAGGTGGCTATTATCGAGCGTAAGCAGGAGAACGATGAAGAGGGCGCCAAGATGCTGGCAGAATCCTCGCCTAAAGTGGAAGTGGGTGGTGGTAAAGGGTTGACCGTTACTTCGCCGGATAAGCAATATTCATTCAATATTCATGGTTATGTACAGGCCGATAACCGTACCTTCCTCGATCGCCCGTCCGGCGCGTCAGGTAATACCGATACTTTCCTGGTAAGAAGTGCGCGTCCGTTCTTTGATGCCAAGATTACAGATTATTTCAATGCCCGTTTCATGCTCGATTTTGGCCGCGGCCAGACCACAGTGCTTGATGCGTATGGCGATTTCCACCCCATGCCGTCATCAAACCTGGTCAATGTTCGTGCCGGTGAATTTAAAGTACCGGTGGGGTTAGAGCGCTGGGAGCCAGAAGAGAGCGTGCTTTTTGTTGAGCGCGGTCAGACGACCAACCTTGTGCCATACCGCGATATTGGTGCGATGCTTTATGGCCAGATCATTCCCAACCAGCTTGAATATAACGTAGGCGTAGTCAATGGCGCTGCCGACCTACAGGCGCAGACGGGCGATAATGATAACGACAAGGACGTGGTGGGGCGCGTATTCACAAACCCGCTGCGATGGTCGCAGATCCCTTTGCTTGAAGGACTGGGCATCGGTGTTGCCGGTACGTACGGTATTCACCAGGGTAGCACAGCTACTGGAGCCTCAGGTTTGACTGCAGGCTATGTGACCACCGGACAGCGCACATATTTTACTTATACACCTGCTGCAGGTACCGTATTTGCTAACGGGCCGCAATGGCGCCTGAACCCACAAATCATGTATTATCATGGGCGATTTGGCGCATTTGGCGAATACGTGGAGAACACGCAGGAAGTGGCTAAAACCGGTGGTGCTGACTCAAAGTTGCAGAACAATGCCTGGATGGGGACTGCAAGCTATGTGCTCACTGGTGAAGATGCGGCGTTTGACGGTGTGCACCCCACCCATGATTTTGACCCAAGGTCTGATCATTGGGGTGCTTTTGAATTGGTGGGGCGCGTGAGCAAGCTCGATGTAGACAGTAAGGCATTCCCACTTTTTGCCAGCCTAACCACCTCATCCAAGAGTGCCTTTGAACGCACTGCGGGTGTAACGTGGTATTTCAACAATTCCGTCAAGCTCAACCTCGACTTCGCCTACACCACTTTTGATGGCGGTGCAGCAGGCGGCCTTGACCACAAGGCGGAAGAGGCTATCCTGACACGCACGCAGTTTAAATTCTAACAAGGAAAAGATCATGAAACCGTTACGTTATCTTTCACTGGCGGCCGCCATTCTTTTTGCGGCACCTGTATTAGCCGAAACTCTTGAGCTGCTCAACGTATCGTACGATCCGACGCGGGAATTATATGAAGAGATTAATGCGCTGTTCGTCAAAGACTGGAAAGCCAAAAACGGGCAGGACATTAAAATCAACCAATCGCATGGCGGCTCAGGCAAGCAGGCGCGGGCAGTTATCGATGGGCTTAAGGCCGATGTGGTGACGCTGGCTCTGGCATACGATATCGACGTCATTGCTGAAAAATCAAAACTTCTGCCTCAGGACTGGCAGAGTAGATTGCCCAATAACAGTACGCCCTTTACCTCGACCATCGTTTTTCTGGTGCATAAGGGGAACCCCAAGCATATTAAAGACTGGGACGATTTGATCCGTTCGGATGTGCAGGTCATTACACCAAATCCGAAAACCTCAGGCGGCGCGCGCTGGAATTATCTGGCGGTGTGGGGATATGCCAGTCAGAAATTCAATGGCGATGAAGAAAAAATCAAGGAATTTGTTGGCAAGCTTTATAAAAATGTGCCGGTGCTGGATACAGGTGCGCGCGGTTCAACCACGACATTCGTGCAGCGTGGAATCGGTGACGTTCTTGTAACATGGGAAAACGAAGGGCTGCTGGTGGAACAGGATGTCGGGAAGAACCAGTTTGAAACCATTATTCCTTCGGTCAGCATTAAGGCCGAACCGCCGGTAGCGTTGTTGGACAAGAATGTGAGTAATAAGGGTACGCTTGATGTCGCAACTGCTTATCTCAATTTTCTCTATACGCCGCAGGCGCAGGAAATTGCCGCTAAGCATTATTTTCGACCCACGGATGAGACAGTGGCAGCAAAATATGCCAGCCGTTTTCCTAAGGTACGTCTGACGACCATCGCTGATTTTGGTGGATGGAAAGAAGCGCAGAAAAAGCATTTTGACGATGGCGGAACCTTCGACCAGATTTATAATGCAAAATAGATATTATTTATTAATTGATTAGCTTGGCCTGTCATAAAAGCTTCATTTGAGTTTTTATGGCGGGTCGAGTAATATAGTTAGATAGTTCGCTATCACCGGATCACCGGACCCCAGCGGTTTTCATTAATCACATCAGGGTGTTCGTGTTGATATGCCGGTAGAAGATTCCAGTAAACATATAGGGCTTTACGAGAGGACAGTTCAGAAAATCACTGAATGGGTCAAGCCGTCCCTGCACGACATTACTCAGAAATTTGTAGATAAATCGGTTAATAAGTACGCCAAGGACAATCCAAAATTTGCCCGGATTATCGAGTTTGAAGTCAGAAGGCGTGGCGACGGGGCGGGTCTGACTCAGGACGTGGCTGAACCGTTATTGTGGACTGGAATTAAAACGGCTTCTGCCATTGCAATTGCTACCTTCACCCATCGTCTCAAAAATAAAGAATTTAAACTGGTGGGGGATGTAACCGTTATCGGCCTTATACTTAATAACGCTGTTGAGCTATTCCGGCTTGTTCCGCGTTACAAGGCAGGGCTGCAGGGCAGTCTTGAGATGGCAAAAGACCGGTGGCAGTCTATTGAACAAACGGGTATTGACCCTTTCAGTTCACAAACGAGGGAAATCAATCCCGATCTGGCGGCACTGAAACATGCGCATATACAGCAAGCATCCTCCTGGCAGCGGCGTGTTTCCGATGTCGATATCGCTAGCGGCAACGATAAATCTCCAAGACATATAGGATAACCATCCATTTATATTGAGCCTGCGGTATAATGGAGTATAGTAAAAAAAACAGGAGGTGTGGTTATGCTTTCACAACAATTTTATCACAAGACTATGCAATCACCCGTTGGGCCGCTGAGGCTCGTGGCTTCTGAAAAAGGTCTGTGTGCTGTATTGTTTCATGATGGGCGGATTGGCAAAGCAGGGATAAAAGGCGAATCAGAGTTGAAAGAAGACCATCCTCTTTTGTTAAAAACAGAGAAGCAGCTGAACGAGTATTTTAAAGGAACGCGTCAGGATTTTGATCTGCCTATCGATGTACAAGGCACGGTATTTCAGATTAAAGCCTGGCGGCAATTATCAAAAATTCCTTATGCACAGACCATTTCGTATGGGGAACAGGCCAAAGGCCTTGGTGATGCTAAGAAAGCCCGGGCTGTGGGTATGGCTAACGGAAGAAACCCAATTTGCATTATTATACCCTGCCATCGCGTTATCGGGGCATCGGGCGCGTTGACGGGATTTGGCGGCGGCTTAAAAACAAAACAATGGTTGCTTAACCACGAGAGAAATGTGGCAGGCAAAGCTTTAGCTGCCTAGTGCACTATATGCTGCAACGGTATTCCGGAATGTCGCTCAAGTAATCCGACAATGGCATTGAACGATACAGGCTTGGCGACATATTCGTCGAAGCCGATGTCGCGGTAGCGTTTTTCATCTCCTTTCATGGCATTGGCGGTCATCGCCGCGACAAATACAGGCCTTCCCTGGGGGTCGGTAGTTTGAGTCCGCCTTATGTTACTGATGGTTTCAACGCCTTCCATGACAGGCATACTGATATCGAGCAATACGATATCCATCTTATGTTTTTCCATAATGGAGAGCGCCTCCAGCCCATTGTCGGCAGTGAATATATTGACAGTGGTGCGTGATAAGAATTCTTTTTTGAGCGCCATATTATAAAAATCGTCCTCCACGACCAGTACTTGTAGACGATGGTCTTTACATGCCTCTTTGCGCTCAGAAACGGTGAGGGGTTCAAATTCCAGGACGTTGGTCTGTTCCATGCTCACATCCACAACAAAGCAGCTGCCAGTAGGGTTGTTGGGCATATACGTAATATTGCCGTGCATTAATTCAAGAAGTTCGCGGCAGATGGCCAAGCCAAGCCCGGTGCCGCTATATTTACGGGTCATGCTATTATCAGCCTGGGAGAAGCGCTCGAAAATGATTTTAGTCTTCTCCGCCGGAACACCGATGCCGGAATCTTCAACAGTAATGCGAAAATCTATTATTCCCGCCCGGCTGTTTTTTATATTGCGGAGAGAAGAAACGGTGAGTTTTATATAACCCTGTTCGGTAAAGCGAATGGCGTTAGTGAGCAGATTGGCAACAATCTGGCGGAGCTTGTTCCCGTCGCCCATGTAATTGCGGGGTATGGATTCATCAAAATCTACGACAAATTCCAGATTCTTTTCGCGGGCCCGGAGCTCAAACCCTGCGCTGACATCACGCAGCATTTTATAAAGATTGAAGGGGTGATTCACTATTTTGAGGCGGCCATGTGCTATGGCGGAAAGATCAAGCAATTCATTTACGATGGCCAATAAAGACTGCCCGCAGGAATGAACGTATTCCAGATATTCCTGCTGCTTGGGCTGCATTTCAGTGAAGCGTAACATTTCGCAGAAGCCCAGGATGGCGTTAAGCGGCGTACGCAGCTCATGGCTGATATTGGCGATGAATGAGTCTTTCGATATGTTGGCGGCTTCGGCGCGGTCGCGGGCTTCTATGATTTCTTGTTCATGCTTCTTAAACGTAATGAGGTCAGCCTGACTCACAGATTCTTTATTGAGTTTCAGGCTTTGTTCAAGACATGCAAATAGTGTGGCCATGCCAGCCAAGGCGGGAAAATCATGACTATGGCTGATGGCAGGCATTTCCAGGTTGGCCTTAGTAACAGCGGTAAGCAGGTGTGTTGTTGGGATGGTGATCATTCGCTGGAGAATGAAGTTGGACCAAACAATGTAGATACCGCAAATCAATACTACGCCGATGAAGGCTGCCTGTTCATACGACGCCCAATATAATGCCACCATGGTAATCAATAGGGTGGCAACAACAAGTTGGGGTAGGCGGATATACCAATACAATTGTTTTAAAAGGCTATATATGACCGGCTGCATGGCACCTAACCTTAAAAACAACATATGTATTAAATTGTATTAATAGTATAATTAACAATCTATAGTTGTCAAGCTCTGTGATAGCTTTCTATGTTTTTCTGATGTGCATATCGCTGTGTGTATCATTGTGGATTACTTTACTAACCCAATATATTTATGGCTTTGTTTTAGTCTGTATGTTATATTCGCCCTCCAAATTACAAAAAAAGAGCGAGGATGATATGGGTAACACGCAGAATTATGTTGCAGTGCAGCAACTTCAGGATGTCCATAAAATCATGGGTTCCGAGCTTTATTTGGCGTTCGATATTTTGGCGACCAATCTTGCTAACAGTCAGGAAACAGCTATGCCGGTAAATTCTGCCCGTAGCCGCGCTGAATTGCGTGAAGCCCGCAGAATTTTGCTGCAGCTGAAGCACCCCAACCCCGAATCACCCGTACACAAAGACGAAATGGCATGGGCATTGCAAACTGTGATTGCTCATGGCGAAGCGCTGGGCTTGAATCCTGTTTCTTCCACCATGCGAAGAGTGGCGTTGATGCTTGCTATTGATGTGGCCGCCGCGCATGAGATTCCGCACGATCTCGATAAGAAAATCGGGAATGCTGTGAAGGTGCTGCTGCACGGATTGCCTGTTGTGCGACCCCTGGCCGTTGCCAGTTAAATCCCTTCCGTAATAAATACTTGCGCCGTTGCGCCGGTTGCTGTTATCAATGGCTCCCTTCCATAGCCGGTGCTGCGCGGTTAGCTCAGCTGGTTAGAGCGCCACGTTGACATCGTGGAGGTCGATGGTTCGAGTCCATTACCGCGCACCAGCTCTATGGGAAGCCCAAGGCGAGTGCCCGTAGCTCAGCTGGATAGAGCAACAGCCTTCTAAGCTGTAGGTCGTGAGTTCGAATCTCGCCGGGCACGCCAGCTTTTTCAGATCAATGGGTTAGGTCCCAAGTGCATACTGTGTGGTTTGGGCTTTTCTTTGCGCTTAAAATGCAGCTTTAACGACAAGGCTGCATTGCGCGCTGGTGGAGGTATCATCATAGGGTTTTAATTTCGCACTAAGGCCGCGCCCGCCGTCCCATACACAAAGCCCGGGTCCGACATCGGGACTGGTTGGGCCGTCATTGTTTGTACCCCCGGCGGCCTGAACATTGCCTGTCCATGGCATTCCATCGTCCAGTTTCTTATCGATGGCATAGGCGTCCATGACAGTCAGGACGTTTGTTCCGGCATTCGTACTTGCCGAGGGGTAGCCAACCTCAGAGGAAATCCAGAATAAATGACTGTTGCGGAATACATTGGCGCCGCTGTTAAGGGTCAGCACACCGGGAAATACGCTGATTCCGCCTTGCTTGTGCAAATCGGACGAAACCGCTGAAAATTTAAGGGCCGGAATGCTGGCAGAATATGTAGGTGATCCTTCATATACAATATTCGTCGTTGCATCCTGGAATAATCCAGCATCTTTCAAATGCTGCCAGAACAAAATGGTCTCTTTATCACCGCATGAAGGAAAGGGATTGCCGCTATCCAGTGCAGCAGAGTACCCAATGTTTCCATCCCCGTCGCCAGGATACGTGCCACAGAAGTCATAGTTGAGTACTGAAGAAGGAAGGCTGGTGCTCAGACCGTATTGCTGCGCTTGCGTTTGCGGACAGTCTCCGGGCAAACAACCGAATTTATTTTTGAACGTGTTAACCGCGGCGTTATAGCGCTCCATCTGGGTGATGGCGGTGCGTATTTCAGCCGCATGGATCAAATCCCGACCCACTACAATTGACCCTGTGATCAACCCAACGATAACCAGCACGATAGAAAGTTCAATCAGAGTAAATCCATGATAGCAGCGCAGAGCATAAGGGGCCTTGCCGGCTTGCATGGCGATGTAGGTACTGGCCAGGCGGTCTGAAACAAAACCATCTTCTGCAAACATCTGCAGCAGGCCCATATAAAGTTCCTGTGCGCGCTTTCCATCTCCTTCCCCGGCGCAGCGCAACATCAGCAGGGAATCGAGCGTGGCTTCCTGAAGCGTCTCGATCAGGCCTAGGCGTTTTTCCTTTGTCATCGAAAGCTGGATGTAAGGCAAAAGCCCGAAGCCACTGGTGATCTTGCGGCAATTTTTTTCTGGTAATTCCAGCCATTTCGCCAGGGGTTCCAGCGCCTGCAGGGGGCTAAGGCAGCTGCCCATCAATAGTGCCATGATGCGTATTGTCAGCGTTTCCGAAGAGCATTTGTTATCTTCCAGTTCTACCAGCGCTGTTATCGGCGCAACGCTTGCCATCGGCGAACCGCATACATACGATAACATATCATAGGCGTGCATTCGCGACAGAATCGGGGCCACATGGGGCGCCGCGAGCAGCTTAAGTATTGTTGCCCGATAGTGTTTATTATACCGTTCCGAAGCGGGCTCCAGGTGGTGTTTAAGACTGCTGCATGCTTCCAGCGCATATTCATCGATGCGCATATCGCCGAATTCCGCACAAAAACGGAAATATTTCAGGAGCCTTTTGGGATTGCGGGAAATGGCATAGACCGGATCCATTATGAATCGAACATGCTTGGTGTGGATATCGGCTACGGCACCAAAAAAATCGTATAATCCACCTTCCGGCGTCAGAATGAGGGTATTCATAGTGAAATCCGCGTCTAATATCCAGTCCCGCAAATTTTCGGGAGACAGCATATCGGCGTCGATCGGAACAGTGGCTTGAGCACGGTTGGAAATATCAAAGATTATTTCGCCAATGCGAGCCATCACCTTGTTTGAAGCATCGATGTAAACATCGATTGAACAGTCGGCCAGTCCCTGCCGAATGGTTTCGGGATGAGCATCGGCAAGAATATCAAAATCTATAGGCTTTTTAGGAGTGCCGATGGCGTCACGAACAGAGCCGCCAAAATAAACAAAGGGAATATTTGCGGATTTCAGGACTTTAGAAAATCGTACTATTTCCGGACAGGAAAACCAATCCGGCTCGAAAGTAGTCGGTTTCAGTTTCGCGTCGTAATCCATCGAAATTACATACTTAGACACAGTATCATTATATTAGAAATCAAGGTACAGTAAAAGCAAAGAAATGTACCTGATTAATAACGAAACAACTTGAAAAACCAGCAAATTGGGTGAGGCGACGTGGAGTAACTGAATCGAGTTGAAGGGGCAAAACGTCTTATTGCTAAGCTAGCAAAAGCCACCCTTTCATAATCTTTGCCGTTGATGACAAGAGCACGATGTCCTGATAATAATCAGTTCGCAATGTGTCCACTAGGGCACGCCAATACATATAAAGTAGTATGTTAGCTATGCAAAAACCTGATGTTACAGTTGTCATGTTACCACGCGAGCGATTCAGCTTTACGCAGCGCTCGATTGAGTCGTTGTATGAAGATCAACGGGTGCCCTTTAACTTTATCTGTATTGATGGAGGATCGCCGCGCAAGGTGAGAAATTATCTCCGGCTGGAATCGGCCCGCCGCGGTTTTAAATTGATTCGTACGCCATATTTTCTGACCCCTCACGAGGCACGTAATCTTGCGTTCGACCATATCAAGACAAAGTACGTTGTTTTTGTTGATAACGATGTTGTCTTTGCCCCCATGTGGTTGGAACATCTTGTAAAATGTGCCGAAGAAACCGATGCAGCAATCGTGGCGCCCCTGACTTGTATTGGTGAGATTCCTCATACGATAATTCATATGGCCGGTGGCGATGCCTCCATCACCGTCGAAGATGGAAAAAGAATTTTTCGTGAAAAGCACTTTTTCTATGACCGTCCTGTTGCCGAAGTGCAAGACCAGTTGATGCGTAAGCAGATCGAACTTGCTGAATATCACTGTATGCTTGTAAAAACGGAATGGCTCAAACGGCTTGGACGTTTTGACGAAGGGCTGAAAGCAGCACATGAGCATACTGATTTTTGTTTAACAGTACGGGAACATGGCGGACTTATAGTAATTGAGCCGCGCGCAATCGTGACACAAATTTTTGGCCCACCACTTTTTTTCAGCGATTTGAAATTCTTCTTCTGCCGCTGGTGCGATGAATGGACTATCGATTCTGAACGATATTTCCATAAAAAATGGGGTACCGTCTTTGATGACACTACGTGGCGGATTTTTGTATTACCGCGCCGCCGTTTTGCATTGCCGCGGTTTCGTGAAATGGTTCGAACTTATGCCGGCTGGAGGATTAGTGAATGGCTGCTAAACCAAGTGGTGTGTGTTTTAACCTGGTTGGCTCAACGTGAGCGCCCTATGATCATTGAAGGTGCTAAGCATATATCTGATTAGCCATATTTCATTATTATGAAAAAAATATATGTAGAAATGGTTGCAGATCTTTTCCACTTCGGGCATGTGGAATTTTTACGCAAGGCAAAAGCGCTCGGCGACTATTTAGTGGTTGGGGTGTTGTCGGATGAGTGGGCAAAGGAATACAAAAAAGAACCGGTCATTACATGGAAAGAAAGGGCGCGCGTCGTCGAAGCCTGTCGCTATGTCGATGAGGTAATCCTTCAGGCCGAACCCGTATCCGCTGAATGGTTGAAGGAAAATGATTGCATCCATGCCATCGCCTTTTTCAATGAGGCCGACAGGGAACGGCATTTACAAACAAGCGTTGGCAATGACCGGGCCCGGGAAGTTGAGCTGCCTTACGAACACGGCATTTCCACCAGCGCTATTATCAAACGCATACAAGACCGTGAAAGAATGCACAGTCATGATAGTGCGCAAATAAAAAAATTCTTTGCCCCGCGCTGGGTAGGGGCTGAATGGCTGCTTGCAGAACACATGTTACGGGAACTAGGTCAGATTTTTGACGCACATGGAATACCTTATTTCCTTACCTATGGTTCTTTTCTTGGCGCAGTTCGACATCAGGGCGTGATACCGTGGGACGACGATATCGACATCGCCATTCCCGAACAGCATGAGGAACGTCTGGTTTCTCTGGCTTCCGTGTTTAATAAATTGGGGTATGGCCTCGTCCAGTTCAAAACCAGGACGCAGAGTTATTATAAGCTCTGGATACTGGACAAACCATCCACAACCGTGCGGCCATTTTCATGGCCTTTTATCGATATATTCATTCTGCGCTTTGCAAAAGACGATTCCGATATATGCGGTTTGGATGACCGACAATTTTCATCTTCTTTCATTTTCCCAGTGAAAGAAGTCAGGTTTGGGTCACTGCGCGTGCCGATTCCCAATAATCCTGACCTGCTGACACTCCTGTATGACCGCGACTATATGACGACCTGCGTCAGCACAACTTTTCTCCATCGCCATGAACGACGTTGCAACGAAATAATCACTGCCTCCGCAGCTGCCGTAGAAGAAGCGGGATGCTTTGCGTCCATTCACGATTCTGCACAGGAAATCCTTGAGTTTACGCCCATGCGGGAAGAGGGGTGGTCGCTGGCACGCGATGCTGACTCTGCATATCTTACTAAAGACGGGACTAAGTTGCGGATAAGCGATTCCATCGCAACAACATGGGACATACTGGATGGCAATGCGTCTATCGGTGACATGCTCAGCCGTTGTGATAGCCCGAAGATTACGCCGATGCATCAGTTGCTCGACACACTGAGCGCATTACAAAAATTCAAGGCCATAAGGCTGGCGAAAGCGAAAGTAGAACACCATGGCTGAGGACAGCATTGAAATTCTCAGTCCCTATCCTTCCGGCGCCGTTCACCGCATAAAATTCAATCCGTTGATCCACTACAAACCCGGGGGGCTGAATTTTTACAACTTTGGTGATACGGACATGCAGCCGACTGGGCTATTGATCAACGGGCTTTATATCGATCCTGATAAAGAGCCTGACTTGGCCGATATGCTTAAAAAGCGCGCGCAGCATGCCATCATCATGCTTTTAATTCCCGATATCGGCGCCAAATCGATCCCTTTGCTGAAAAAA
>Ga0206936_1117_pt1 | contig 23195 bp, 22 predicted proteins | sample Alteio_BWOrgHeat_14_FD_152922 | JGI IMG/M metagenome (GOLD analysis project Ga0206936, IMG submission 152922) | Enriched cells from forest soil in Barre Woods Harvard Forest LTER site, Petersham, Massachusetts, United States -... | ecosystem: Environmental > Terrestrial > Soil > Temperate forest >... | reverse complement strand
CAACCTTTATTTTTTCTTCTTTGAGGAATTCCTCAATTATTTCATCTCCTAACTTTTTGATTTCATTCATAATAATAAATTTAATTGTGTATTTATAAATTCCATACCCGATTCATTTCAGTATGCTTGACTTTGTCGGTAAGTTTAATATATTTCTTAAAAGTTTTATAATCTGCATGACCTGTAATACTCATCACAGTTTCTGCCCTCATTCCCCTTTCAAGGGAAAGAGTTATAAAAGTTCTTCTTGCAGTATGGGAAGTAATGAACATGAATTTAGGTTTAACTGTACAGACACTTTCAGCACCCCTGAATTTGGTTAAAGTAATGGATTCATTAATTTCAGCTAATTCTGTCAGTATTTTCAGATTCTTGTTCATAAATACATTTCTAACAACGGGTAAACGACCATCATATTTTTCGATAATTTGCCTTGTTATATTATTTAATGGTATAATCAGATTTTCCTTTGTTTTATGTACCATAATATGAATTTCATCTCCCTTTAAATTCTCTTTCTTTAAATTTATAATATCACTAAACCTCATTCCGGTCAAACAACCCAAACAGAATAAATCTCTTATTTCATCTAAAACCCTATTCTCTGAAAGATTCAGATTATACAGTGCCAATAGTTCCTCTAAAGTTAAAGCCACATTTTGGGCATCCTTTTCTTTTGTCCTGAATCGAAGATACTCAAGTTTTTTATTGTATTCTCTTTCTGTTGCCCATTTCATAAAAGTCTTCAGCATTTTAATACTCTTTGCAACAGAATTATTGAATTGTCCTAAATCAGAAATAAAATAGGTCATGATTTTATCATAGAATTTCATATCAATATTATCAAAAGACAATTCAATATTATATTTTTTGGAAAAGTTCTTTAAATGCTTGAGGGTTGTATTATATTTAAATATGGTGTTTTTTGAATGAGAGATTTTTCTTTGCTCAATAAACTCCTGGAAATATTCAATAAACTGATTTTTACCTGATGGTTTCGATTGTTGTCCTGAATCCTTAAGCATAGCTTTTAAAATTGCAGGTGTTACAGGTTTTCCTTCCATTTTTAAGGTACGATGAAAACTTATTACCCGTTCTTCCAAATGATTCAATAGCATATTTATTTGAAATGATCCTGGAAAAGTTTTTGTTTCTTTCACCCTCATTGCATTAGGATTCCAAAGTTTAGGCTCAATAAATTCTTCAGTAGAATATTTAAGCATCTGACCTTTGAATCTGTAAACAAGAAAAATTAAAGTATTTGTAGTTGATTTAGGCTCTTTCAGATAGAATTTTACTTTTGACATAGTGTTTATTTAATATTAAGCCGCAAAGATAAAGAAAAGAGTTTATATAGAGTACAAAATAGGGGACATTATTTTTAATCAGAAATAGAACTTTGAAGATATACAAAGTTATAAAATTTCAAATTTAATACACCAATCCTCTTTAAAATAGGACAATTACTATAACATTAGTTATAAATGGTTATGAATTGTGATAATATTAATTCGCCCTATCGGGGCTAGTCTGCAAGGTTCACTTCTCCGAATTAAGATTACCGCAATCAATCGCCCCACCCACATTCGCAACTCAACGTTCACAGCAGACCTTCAAGGTTTTTAAAACCTTGAAGATCTTTCTCCTACCCTGGTCAGTATTTGTAATCACTACTTTCCGAAAACGCGGATTTAAGGTTTGACAACTTTCAAAAAGTTGTCAAACCTATATTTAAAATAGCCCGCTCGTCCGGATTTGTAATCCGGACGTTATAGCTATGGATTTTTAATCCTCAAGCTGGTCGAGATTTGTAATCTCGTCCATTGAGTTGTGGATTTTTAATCCATCTTTTTCCCTCAATTCATGACAATTTCCCTCCCTTTCTCCCCTTTTTAGTATTCACCATTTCCCCAAAAAATCAATTCCCTTGCGTTTTTCGCCAAAAAACATAAAGTAGGTGGGGGAGTACCCCTAAAAAAATAATCATCCACTTAACGAATGCCAGCCCCCTAAAATCAGATGAAGAAAAACCACCCCTTCCCAAAATCGCCCCGATTCCATTCCGGTAACCACGATTCGTCGTCCGGTAACCCCGATTCGTCCACCGGCAACCCCGATTCGTCTTCCGGTAACCACGATTCGTCTTCCGGCAACCCCGATTCGTCTTCCGGTAACCCCGATTCGTCTTCCGGTAACCCCGATTCGTCCCCCGGTAACCCCGATTCCCACTCTCATCCCACCGATTTATTCAATTCCCCTCCATTATTCCCCATATTATTACTAATATTGCAGAAACATAACATGAAAAAATTCCTTTGGTTCATAGTATCCCTCGTCACCCTCCTTCTAATCCTGACAATAATAGCCAACTATCAAATATATACCACCACCACCTCATATATTAAAGATAATCCCCAAGACCTCCCCTCCTGCAAAGTCGGATTACTCCTCGGCACAAGCAAATTCCTCCGCGCCGGCATCCCCAACGAGTACTTCGATAACCGCATCAAAGCCGCAGTCGAATTATACAAGTCAGGCAAGATAAAATACATCCTCGTCAGCGGAGATAACGGCAAAAAATACTACAACGAACCCCTGGATATGAAAAAAGAACTCCTCAAATCCGGCATCCCCGACTCAGCAATTTACATAGACAACGCCGGCTTCCGTACCTTCGACTCAATTATAAGAGCAAAAGAAGTCTTCGGACAAACATCCTATATAGTTATCTCCCAAAACTTCCACAATCAAAGAGCAGTATATATAGCAAGACGTTATAATATCGAAGCCTATGGATACAATGCAAAAGATGTAAGCGCCTACAACGGTTTCCGGACAAAAGTCAGAGAGTTCTTTGCCCGATCCAAGGTCTTCATTGATATATTCATAGGAAAAGAACCAAAATACCTCGGCGAAAAAATAAATATAGGTTAATAATTTAACTTTTTGATTAAAGGATAACCAACTTTACAAATCTTTTTATACCTTTGTGCCATAATAAACCATTTAAAACCAAAGAAATATGAAAAAAATCATTTACATCCTCCTCATTGCATCGGTATTTGCTTCCTGCAATCAAGGCGACAACAAAGCAAACGAACAAATAGCAAGGAATAAAGCAGGAATGCAGAAATTCTATGATGAAGCAATGAACAAGCACAATCCTGCTTTCATGGATTCCTTGATTGTTTCCGATTTTGTTGAACATGAAAACGGTCCCGGTACACCTCCTGTTAAGAACAGAGAAGATCTCAAGAAATTCTTTACTGAGTTTATTTCAGGATACCCTGATTTGAATTTTAAAGTTAACTTTATGGTTGCAGACAGCGATAAGGTTGTAACTCACTATACATTTACAGGGACAAACAGCGGTCCTATGATGGGTTTTCCTGCAACTAACAAAAAAGTTAATTATGATGGCGTTGACATCGTCCGCTTTAATAAAGATGGCAAAGGAGTCGAGCATTGGGGGTATATGGAAGAAGGTAAAATGATGGCACAACTTGGAATGGGACCAGATATGAACAGCATGATGCCACCTGATTCGAGCAAAAAGAAAATGGATGAAAAAGATAAAAAAATGGATGACAAAATGAAGAAGATGGACTCTAAGATGGAAAAAGCAAAATAATGATTTGATATTTAATTCTTTAAAAAGCCTTTCAGAAATGAAGGGCTTTTTATTTTGCCAATAATAGCCAATATTGCAAATGATAAAAAACATAATGAAATGGAAATCAAACTAAGACCTTGGAGAGATGAAGATATTGAGCATCTAATAAATTATCCCAATAATAAAAAGATTGCTGATAACATGAGAGATAGGTTTCCACATCCTTACACTCACGAAGTTGGTTTGACATTTATAAAGGAAAGTCAGCAAGAGAATCCAACAAAGATATTTGCAATAGAAGTAAATAGCATTCCGATTGGTTCAATAGGCATCTTTCCTGGAACAGATGTTTATAAAAAGAGTGCTGAAATAGGGTATTGGATAGGCGAAGAATTCTGGGGTAAAGGAATTGCTACAAAAGTAGTGAAAGAAATTGTCAATTACGGTTTTGCAACATGGAACATAAACAGAATATATGCTAAAACTTTCGGACCAAATACAGCATCTCAGTGCGTATTATTAAAAGCCGAATTTAATTTCGAATCAAAAGCTGAAAAGGCAGTATTTAAAAACAATCAATTATTAGATGAATTGATTTTCACCGTTCTCAAATAATCCTTTATTCAATATGTTTGAAGGATTGAATAAACTTATCTGCAGTCTTCGGAATGCCTGATTTCAAAGAGAATATAGTTATTATAGAGTATTGAAATTTATTAATAACATATATCCTGTCTTTTCCTGTAAAATCTTTGGTTGAAAATGAAAACTCAATAAAAGGGTTTCCTTCAAGATTAGTTTTTAAAGTAGTAACCTTTGTCGTTTTCATAGATCCTGCAGCTCCATCCCTGCTATCTTCTAGCAGTTTCTTCATAGATTTATTTTCCGGATAAAAAGTACGCATATCTATCCAACCAGCCATATAAACTTCATCATCATTTGGGGCATAGGTGGCAAAATGAATGTCAAACGGCTTTCCTTCATCTGTTGTGTCCTTATCATCCGATTCCTTAGGGTCACCGGGGAAACTTATAGAATAATGACCTGCATTTGATTTATAAGTTATCCAATTATCAGAATACTTAAAACCTACCAGGAATAATATTACAATAATTGCTGGTATCAATACTGTTTTTTTCATGTCTTATTAATTTTAATTAGTTTCGGCAAATATACTTTTATTTTATCAGATATGTAAATATCAGCATGTATATTTAGAAAATAAATTTTGTTTGAATCAAATAACCCCTTATCTTTGCACATGATGTCATCATATTTACAATAATTAATCGAGAATACTTATAAATGTATATTTTTAATCTAAATTAAATGAATAAATGGATTTGTAAAGAGTCAAAGCAAAAGATTGCTCGATATATTATCGGTAAGGAGGGCGCTGACCCATTAGTTTTATTTACTCTTTTTCCCGAAGAACAGTCAGTGGCAAAGTGGGGAAAAAAAATCAAAAAGGTTATTAAATTGAGTGAAGCTCTTGATAAAGATGGATGGTTAATCATAAACATTTATCCTATAAAAATAAATAATGTTTCAGAAATTAATCATTTTGAGAATATGCAATTGATTTACCGAAACAGGGACGAGATAAAAGAACTATTCAATAAATATAATGTTTCCACAGTTTGGGCAGGTTGGGGTAATGCAGTTCAGGAGAATGATTTTCTGTGGTTTGAATTAAAGAACCTTTTGAAAAGAATTCCCGAAGATACTCAATGGATTATTGCCGGAAAACTTTCTAAAGAAGGTCATCCGGTTTTTAATGGCAGAGCAATGAACGTTTCAAGAATGATCCCTTTTGAAATTGAGGATTATATTAATAAGCATAAATTAAAATAGTCCGCAACCTCAATTATAAATATTTTTATATAGTAACATAATACACAATTAAGGATTCTTCTTTATTTTTTTATTTACTAAGTCATGCTTAATTGCGTTTTTTTGCAGTTATTAAAAGAACATTAATCGTATTATTTATTTTTCCTTGAAGATAATTTCAAATAAAAAGATGACAAAATTGTGTCAGAGAATGATTATCATTTGCCCGGAACTATGTTCTTGCAAGAGAAAATGACATACTTGTGTCGGACAGTTAAAAACTCCTCCAACACCATCATGTTTTACCGAAATACCATCGAGTTTCTTGTTTTAATCACTCTTTTTGGAAAAAAGTCATCGAAAACGATGAAGAAGTCATTTTCCTTCAACGTGTTTTCGTTAAATACCATCCTCTTTTAACTCGATACTCATTATATAAAGAAGTATATTTCCGATTTTAAGATGAAAAATGGGGTTGTTGGGGATGATTTCTATACCTATATGTAGCCTGCAAAAAAAATTAGGAATAATCTATAATGCGAATCAAAGCTGGGAATAAAATATTAACTAAGTCAAATTAAGGACATCGAACAATCAAAAATTGAACAAATTGAAGTCAAATCTTAATAATTCATTTCAACAACTATATCAATAATATTGGATAACTTTGCGACCAGACTATGTTCCCTGCAGATAATTTCATTAAAACCATTCTTGACAAAAGAAAACAGGAAGATCTATTCCGAAGTCTTCGTTTTTCTGATGATTTAATTGACTTCTGTTCCAATGATTATCTCGGTTTCGCTCGTTCACAGAAATTAAAAGATATGATATCGGCTTTTTCTTTAATTGATAATCATCATAAAATTGGCTCCACTGGTTCAAGATTACTAAATGGTAATTATCCCTTTTATGAAGATCTCGAAAAGAAAATCGCAACTTATCATAAAGCCCCTTATGGCTTAATATTTAATTCAGGTTATGATGCAAATACCAGCATCTTGTCTTCCTTGCCTAATGAGAATGATACAGTCATTTATGATGAACTCATTCATGCATCTGTCCATGATGGAATGCGTTTAAGCAAAGCAACTCGACTTAGGTTCTCTCATAATGATGCAATTCATCTCGAAGAAATATTGTCCAAAGCAAAAGGAAATATTTATGTAGTAGTTGAATCAGTCTACTCAATGGATGGAGATTTTGCACCTTTAGAGGAAATTGTTTTGCTGTGTAATAAATACAATGCAAATCTAATTGTGGATGAAGCCCACGCCACTGGAGTTTTCGGGGAAAAGGGTAGAGGAAGGGTTTCAGAATTAAATTTAGAGGATAAAGTTTTTGCAAGAATTCATACTTTCGGAAAAGCAATGGGTTGCAATGGTGCAATAATTCTTGGCTCAGATTTGTTGAAATATTATCTTATCAATTTCGCCCGTCCATTTATATATACAACAGCTCTCCCTTTTCCAAATCTAGTATCTATTCATTGCGCCTATGATTTATTAGAAAAAAGTGATGAAGAAGTTACAAAACTGAAATCATTAATTCCTCTTTTTAAGAATAAGATAAATCAAAAAAATATTCCTTCAATCAACAGCGATAGCCCGATTCAATGTATAATCTTAGAAGGAAATAAAGAAGTAAGAGAAGCTTCTAACAAATTACAATCCTTCGGTTTTGATGTTCGAGCAATACTTAGCCCTACTGTCCATAGAGGAAAAGAGCGATTAAGAATCTGTCTGCATTCATTCAATTCTGAGCAAGAAATTGATGGATTATGCAAAGCAATTACCGATTTGTTTTAAATTATTAATTTAGCCATCCCATATGAGAAAAATATTTGTAACAGGAATAGGAACTGATGTTGGCAAAACAATTATATCATCAATCCTTGTTGAAAAACTCAAAGCCGATTACTGGAAACCAATACAAGCAGGAAGTTTAAATGATACCGACACAATGAGAGTCAAGAAACTTATTTCAAATTCCAAAAGTATTTTCCATCCAGAATCTTATTGCCTTTCAGGATTCATGTCACCTCATGCAGCAGCCAGTATTGATGGAATAAAAATAAGCTTATCTAAAATAAAACTACCTGCTACAAAGAGTAACTTAATTATTGAAGGTGCCGGTGGCTTAATGGTTCCTCTCAACGATAAAACTTTAGTAATAGATCTGATTAAACATCTTAAAGCAGAAGTGGTCTTAGTTTCTAAAAATTACCTTGGCAGTATAAATCACACTTTGTTGTCGATAGATTTATTAAAAAGCCGAGACGTCAAAATAACAGGCATTGTTTTTAATGGAATCCCAAATGAAGAAACAGAAAAGTTCATCCTGAAATATTCCGGTTTAAAATGTCTGGCAAAAATCAAACAAGCCAAAAAGATTAATCCCGATTTCATCTCAAAGAACGCAGCTTCTTTTCAGATTTAGAAATTGAGTAGTTCAAATACCTTCCATCCAATTATCTTTTAATACCTTTGCAAGCCAATTAATACAATGCAAGCGATAGTATTTTATTTAGTCCTGCCATTCATTTATTTTATCTCCATTCTTCCCTTTTGGATACTGTATGGAATTTCAGATATAATGTATCTCTTTTTATACTACATCCTCAGATATCGTCGAGATGTAGTCAATCAAAATCTCCGAAACTCTTTCCCCGATAAATCTCCTGAAGAACTCAAAAAAATCAGCAAGAAATTTTACAGCTACCTATGTGATTTAACTTTAGAGTCCTTGAAAAAATTAACAATGACCCGAAAACAAACTCTGAAACACTGCAAATTCCACGACACTACCCTCTTCAAAAAGTTACATAGCGAAAACAGAAGCATCATTCTCCTCATGGGTCATTACGGCAACTGGGAATGGGCAGGTTCCACCTTCACCTTAGAAACTGATTACCAATTATATGTTATCTACAAACCCCTTTCAAATATACATTGGGAAAACTTAATGGTCAAAACCCGAACCATGTTCGGAACAAAACTCATAAAAGTAAATAACACCTTGCGCGATATGATTAATAATAAAAATACAATCGGCGCCACAGCCTTCATAGCCGACCAAACCCCCTTTCCTGAAAACGCCTACTGGACAAAATTCCTAAATCAGGAAACTCCCGTCTTCACAGGTGCCGAAAAAATAAGCAAGAAACTAAACTACCCAATAGTCTTCATCAACATCATTAGAACAAAAAGAGGTTATTACGAAATTTTCGCCGAGTTATTAGAGCAAGAACCAAAGAATACCATCGAAAACGAAATATCCGAAAGATTCATCAATCGCCTCGAAAAAGAAATCATCAAAAAGCCCGAAATATGGTTATGGTCTCACAGAAGATGGAAACATAAGCGAAAAGACGTTCCAATTTCGTAAATTTGCAGCCGAATATTTACATTTTAAATGCTATCCGGGAAAGACTTAATTGTTGCAACAAAAGAATTCGCTAAAGAAGATAAATTAAAAAGCTGGTTTCTCTCACTTTCAACCCTCGTTCTTTTAATAGCCTTATTATTAGGCACCTATTGGAATTTCAATATCTACGGAAGAATTATCTGCAGCATTTTAGCCGGATTAGTCATTGTCCGATTATTTGTAATCTATCACGACCATCAACACGGAGCAATCCTCCAAAAATCAAAACTTGCCGATATAATATTCACCTGCTTCGGAATCTTCATCCTCGCCCCTCCAAGCATCTGGAAGCGTTCCCACGATTTCCATCACAAACATAATTCAAAAATGCCTGTCTCCGAAGTAGGAGCCTTCCCAACAATAACCAAAGACGAATTTTTAAGTTTATCAAAAGTAGAGCGTTTCGGTTACCTCGCAAGTCGTCATCCAATAACAATCCTCTTTGGCTACCTCTCCATATTCTTCTACTCCCTCACATTCTACTCTTTCTGGAACAGTCCCAAAAAACACATAGATTGCGGCATAGCCATCCTGATCCATTTCACATTAGCATTCTTTATTCTATGGTACTTAGGCATAGTAACCTTCATCCTAAGTTTTTTCATCCCTTTCTTCATAGCTTGCGGAATGGGCGCCTACCTCTTCTACATCCAGCATAATTTCCCTGGAGTTTCCTTCAGCGAACGCAAAAACTGGAGTTACGAATACGCCGCTCTCGAATCCTCAAGTTACCTCGTCCTGAATCCTGTCATGAGTTGGTTCACAGCAAATATCGGCTACCACCACATCCATCACATCAACGCACGAATCCCTTTCTACAGATTACCCGAAGCCATGCGCAGCATCCCCGAACTACAAAAAGTAAAAACCACATCCTTTAAAATAAAAGATGTGGTTAAATGTCTTAATCTGAAATTTTGGGATTCCAAAACCCACCAAATGGTTGGGCTTAAAGAATTAAAGAAATCAGTCGCTTAGCCTAAATAAGGTTTCAACAACTTGCTTCTCGAATTATGTCTCAATCTTCTTAATGCCTTTTCTTTAATTTGACGAACCCTTTCTCTCGTCAAATCATATTTTACAGCAATTTCTTCAAGCGTCAATCCATGAGGAATGCCGATACCATAAAACATCTTTATAACATCACTTTCTCTTTCAGTTAAAGTAGAAAGCGAACGACATATTTCCTGGTGCAACGATTCATTTATCAAATGATTATCTGCCAAAGGAGCATCCGCATTTTCCAATACATCAAGCAAACTATGGTCCTCACCAACAACAAAAGGAGCATCAACAGAAATATGACGACCCGAAACTCGCATTGCATCAGCAACCTTATCCGAAGTCATTTCCAATATCTCAGATAACTCATCAATCGTCGGTTCACGCTCAAATTCCTGCTCCAATTTCGAAGAAGCCTTCCTGATTTTACTCATCGAACCAACCTGGTTCAAAGGCAATCTGATAATTCTCGACTGATCAGCAACAGCAGAAATAATAGACTGACGAATCCACCAAACAGCATAAGAAATAAACTTAAAACCCCTCGTCTCATCAAATCTTTTACCAGCCTTAATCAAACCCAGGTTACCCTCATTAATTAAATCAGGCAAACTCAAGCCCTGATTCTGATACTGTTTAGCCACCGACACCACGAAACGCAAATTCGCCCTCGTCAATTTGTCCAATGCAGCCTGGTCACCCTCCCTGATTTTCTTCGCTAAAATCGCTTCCTCTTCAGCGGTTACAAATCCTTCTTTTCCAATCTCCTGAAGATATTTTTCAAGTGATGCGCTCTCGCGGTTAGTAATTGATTTTGTTATTTTTAACTGTCTCATATTATTTATTTAACTATTTTATATACTAAAACTTACTTTTTCATTGATATTTTAAACTTCTCCACACTTAAAATAAGGCAAAAACGATTCATAAACATGGAAAATAACTATTCATTAAAAATCTAAAAACGGATATTGTTAGTGTGATATTCTTCAATTGTGGTGCAAAAGTAAGCAATATTTTTGAATCCTGCAAGTTTATTTTCAGTTTTGCCCCAAATAAACCCTCATTTAAACAATGAAAACCCCTGCTAATACCAGTATTTTCGCAATTCTGTCATTCCGTTCCGAAACATCGGAAGGAGGAATCTCATTAATTACAAATCAACCCTCCATCGCTTTCCCAGTATCAAATTACCAAATTAGCTTATTATCAAATTGTTTATAATTTGGGCGAGTTCTGCATCTCTCGCTGGCAAGTTCAGTCCCGCTGCCGCCATTTTTTCTGCGATACCTCATCACTTAGTCCAACATCCATCGCGCAGAAAAAAATGTCAACATCGGGCGCAGTCTGCAAGGTCAAATCTCCGAATTCAAATCCTGCCATCAATCGCCCCACGCACAACTCGGCATATTCCACAGTCAGAAACCTGTCAGGTGCTTTTCCGTACCTGACAGGTTTCTGACATAAATCTAACAAATTTCCCCAAATCCAATCCCTTTAAAAAAACTACCTATATATAAGGTATCAAAAAAAATCCCCGACATTAAGCCGAGGATTCATATTTCAATTCCATATTTCCACTAAGCCATATGAAAATTCATCACCATAGTCTCCCGATACAAAGTCTTTATCGGAACAATCAAATCAGGACGACCAACACTCGAAACCCTGAAATTATCCAAATGAGCATGCATCCCCTGCATAATATAATACCCCAAAACATCAGCAGTAGCACTCTTCCCCGTCCTTTCATTCGTCACAGTCGCACCCCCAAGCAGAATATCCGAAGGACCACCAGTAATCACACCCTTCATCCCCGTAAAAACATGCCCCGCATCAATTATAACACTACTAATAATAAACCCCTCATAAAAACTATGGTCACTTATTTTCCAATGATTCTTCAACAAAAACAACTGGTCCTGAATCTCAGCAATAGTCGTAAAAGCCGCCTCAATCTCACCCGCAGCAACCGTTCCACCACCCGTAATAACCCCTGCCTGACCAATAGTAGCAGCAAAATCCCCAGCCATAGTCACCCCCGTATCCAAATCCGCTGCAGTTGTTGTATAAAACTTCAAATTCATATCCGTAATATAAGGCCCAACAGTATCCTTTATCAAATTAGAAAATCCAACAATATCACCATCCTTCAACCCAAAAATTTCATCAACCCTTATTTTTACAATACTTTCAATAGGTTTACCATATTTTATAGCATAAGCCAATGCCTCCAAACAAATTGTCCCCTCAAATTCAGCAAAAGCATGCTTCAAATTCGCTTTTCCTTTTGTCGCATCCTTTCCGCTAACAGCCTTATCTGCCTCCGTTCCTTCAATAAGGCTAACCTGTCCAATCAGTAAATCCATCTCATCCTTAAATGGTATATAACTCGCTACCTTAGGTATATTACCCGGCAAGGCACAGTATGTTATCTGTTTTTTACAACGATTCAACTCATTACTTTGTTCCTGTGTTAAAATGCTTTTCATGTCTTATATATTTTTTGATTTAGTTCGATGCAAAGTACATCATTTAATTCCATTAAACTACAAAGCTTTTGAATTTGGTTGATAAATAAAAATCCTAAAATTCAGATAATGGTTACTACTCAATTTTAAAGTGCTGATATGCAGCAACATACATCTAAACACTACATTCAAAATCAAAGCAAATTTTCTCATTATGCCAGTAAAATAGTTCCTTTTACGAGTAAATTAGTTCCTTATGAGAGTAAATTTTCTCCTTTTACGAGTAAATTTTTTCCTTTTAAGAGTAAAATAGTTCCTTATGACCAACATTTTTTTCCTTTTGACACTAAACTTTTTCCTTTTGATATACATTTTTCTCCTTATGCCGATAATTTTTCTCCCCAATCTCCAAATTTCACCCTTTGCACCCTTTGCGTCTTTTTCCTTCGAGCCCTTTGCGGTAAAAATTTTAATGTTAATCGAAATTATAATCCAATAACTTTAAACAAATAACCTCCAACCCCTATTTATTTTCTAATTTTAGCCCCTCATGTTAAAATCCATCCCCAATATCCGTCTCCTCCTCAAAAGACTTACCCTCATTTTATTTATTTATTCCTTATTGAGATTAATATTCCTCCTCACCAACTTCAATTATTTCTCCCCAACAGGCTTCAAAAACATTTTAATAAGTTTTCTTGCAGGGATAAGGTTCGATATTTCCGCAATTGCATTCACCAATTCATTATTTATTCTCCTCCACCTCATCCCATTCAAATTTTTCTACACCAAAAAATACCAAACCCTCCTCAAAATAATTTTCTTCCTCGCCAACATCCCCGCCATCATTTTAAATTCCGTAGATATAATTTATTTCAAGTTCACCCTCAAGCGAGCCACAAAAGATGCATTCGATTTAGCCGGCATCGGCGACGACTTCAAAAACTCCATCACCGGATTTATTTCATCTTACTGGTACATTTTCATTATTTTAGGTTTGATGATAATCCTAATGTTCAAACTTTACAACAAAATAAAAATCATTCCCGATAATTCATCCAACAAAGATTCCTCCTTCAAATCAAAAGTCATCTACAACACCTCAGCATTCATATTTTTTGTCCTGATAACAATATTAGGAGCCCGCGGCGGCTTCCAACTCCGACCCTTAAACATCCTCCACGCCGCCGAGTACGCCTCCACCGAGGATGCCCCATTAATTTTAAACACCTCCTTCACCCTCATCAAAAGTTTTGATAAAACATCCCTCACCCCAATAAAATACTTCGACGACAAAACAGAAAAATCCCTATTCAATCCCATACATATATATAATAGCAAACAAGATTTCCAAAAAATGAACATCGTCATCATCATCATGGAAAGCTTTTCAAAAGAATACATCGGCGCATTAAACAATTACGAAGGCTACACCCCCTTCGTCGATTCATTAATAGGTAAATCCCTCGTCTTCACAAACGCCTTCGCCAACGGAAAAAAATCCATTGAAGGAATTCCAGCAGTCATCGCCGGCATTCCCATCCTCATGGATGAACCCTTCATCACTTCCCCCTATTCCGGAAACAAAATAACAGGCATAGCAGATATTTTAAAATCCGAAGGCTACAAAACCTCCTTCTTCCATGGCGGCTCCAACGGCACAATGGGCTTCGAATCCTTCACCAAATCAGTCGGCTTCGAAAATTATTATGGAAGAACCGAATACAACAATGAAAAAGATTTCGACGGCAAGTGGGGCATTTTCGATGAACCCTTCTTCCAATACTTCGCCAACAATCTAAATAAAATGTCCACTCCATTTCTCAGTTGTATCTTCAGTCTCTCTTCCCATCATCCCTATACCATCCCCGAGCAGTACAAAAATAAATTCAAAAAAGGAACACTCCCAATCCATCAAAGCATAAGATATTCCGATTACTCATTAAAAAGATTTTTTGAAACTGCATCCAAGATGTCTTGGTTCAACAACACCTTATTTATCATCGCCGCCGACCATGCTTTCGATTCAGAATATTCCATTTACCAAACTCCAGTCGGCAAATATCGCATCCCAATAATCTTCTACAAACCAAATTCCGATTTAAAAGGGAAATCAGAAACAGTAATCCAACAAATAGATATTCTTCCTTCCATCATGGATTACATGCATTATTCAAAACCATTTTTCTCTTTTGGTCAAAGTGCCTTTGATTCAACAGCAAATCATTCCGCATTTAATTATTTAGGCGGAGTTTATCAAATCATTTCAAAAGACTATTCTCTTCAATACAATGAAAACAGAACACTTGCCCTGAATAATTATTCAAAAGATAGTTTGATGCAAATCAATTTAAAAGATAAAGAATCAATTTTCAAAGATTCATTTGAAAGAAAATTAAAAGCAATCATCCAGGAATACAATTACGAAATGCTGAATAATAAATTCAGACTAGAGAATAAATAACATCATCCATCGCTAATCACAAATCAATATATGGAAAAAAAGAAAATAAGATTTATCATCAACCCGGTCTCCGGCGTCGGGAAAAAGAAAAACATAATTCAACTAATCGAACAACACATTGATAAAAATAAATTTCAATACGAAATTGTTTATACCCAGAAAGAAGGTCATGCAATAAGTTTAAGTAAGCAAGCAGCATATAATAATTACTACGCAGTTGTTGCAGTTGGTGGCGATGGCAGCATCAATGAAGTAGGAAGCAGCCTAATCGGAACAAATACTGCACTCGCAATTATTCCTGTCGGTTCAGGAAATGGATTTGCCAATCACTTTCATATACCGCATAATATTTCTCAGGCAATTAATCTCATCAATGTAGGAAAAATAATTTCAGTTGACACAATTGCAGCAAACGATAGAAAAGTAATAGGTATCTGCGGAATCGGATTCGATGCTCATGTAGCTCATGTATTTGCAAATTATGGTAAGCGAGGATTATCATCTTACATAAAGATTATTCTTAAAGAGTATTTTAAATATAACCCATTTGTTTATAAAATTCTTGTTGATGATAAAATTATTGAGAAGAAAGCATGGCTGATAACATTTGCAAATGCATCGCAATTTGGCAACAATGCAAACATAAATCCATGGGCAGATATCCAAGACGGAATCCTCGAAATTTGTATTTTGAAGAAAATGTCTTTGTTGAAAATTCCAAAAATAATCTATTTTATGTACGCAAATAAAATGGATCAACTTTCTTTTTTCGAAATTATCAGAACAAAATCTGCGACACTTTTTAATTCTGAAAACCATATTCTTCATATTGATGGTGAACCTGTAACCCTTGGAACAGAAGTTGTTTTCGATATTATTCCATTGTCTCTTAAAATGATTGTTCCGGATAATTTTCAGAAAAATATTTCTTAATAAAAAGAAAAAAATAATTTCAGAGTTATTAACAATTGTTCGTGGATAAATACTTCAAACATTTTCACCTATCTCATTTTTATGAACTATCTTTGCTATCATTAATTAATTATTAATTTATAAAAAAATGGCAAAAGCTAAAGCAAAGAAAGCGGCTCCTAAAAAGGCAGCAGCAAAAAAGCCAGCAGCAAAAAAACCTGCGGCAAAAAAAGCTCCTGCAAAGAAAGCAGCAGCAAAAAAGAAAAAGTAAATTTATTTACTTGTAGAAAAGCCTCTCGAAATTCGGGAGGCTTTTTATTTTATACCCCATCAGCCAAGAGATTTAGAGTGATTTGAAACTATACAAATGAGCAAATTAACTGTAATTTAAGTGACGCCAGGTTATAGCTGATTACATATTAAATTCAAAAATAAATAAAAATTTAAAAATGAGTTATTCGGAAATTAAATGAAAGAATAAATTAAATTTAATTTCCAAGCATTTTGATGTTTTCTTTAGTTAACTTTTCAGTATATTCAAACTTGAATGTTTTTGAAAAGATAAATTTTTTAATTGTAATGCTTCCTTTGATATTAACTGGTATTTCTTTTTCACCAAAGAAAGCCCCTATTCCGTTTGGAATTATTTTAGCAATTTCAAATAAAGAAACTTGCGCAGCCATAGGAATAACAAAATCTCCTTTTGCTTGAATACACTTATCAGCCTCCATACAAACAGAACTGAGTTTTGTTTTATTTACATAAACATCAATTTTTATTTCCTTAATCTTTGCACTGACACTATTCGGATTGTTCAAATGAACATCAACCTTAACTTCAGGATTAAGACTAAACTGTAAAATCAAAAAACTATTAACGTATTTATATTCAATTGGTTTAATTGGAGTGCAGGAGGTAAAAAAAAATCCAATTATAAAAATTGTTAAAATTGAATTCACTACTTTCTTGTCTGAATTGAATTGCCTGTTAAAATTATCCACTAAAATAACTTTGGAAAGATTTAATTTTTACACCTATTTAATTTCAACTTTCAATAACTGCTTATCCTCAACAAAGGCAGTAAGCACATCTCCTATCTTAACCGGTCCAACACCAACTGGAGTACCTGTAAAAATTATATCCCCTTTTTTCAATGTAAATCTGGAAGATGTAAAAGAAATAACATCGTCAATTGAATAAAGCATCATACTGGTATTGCCATTCTGAACCGTTTTTCCATTTATATCAAGATGAAAATTTATATTTCTTAGATTATCAAAATTATTTTTATTCATAAATCTTCCAAGAGGAGCGGATCCATCAAATGCTTTTGCTAATTCCCAGGGAAGTCCTTTAGTTTTACATTTTTGCTGAATATCTCTTGCTGTAAAATCAATTCCAATACCTATTTCTTCGTAATATTTATATGCAAATTGTTTAGAAATATTTTTCCCCATTTGAGAAATCTTCACAACAATCTCAACTTCATAATGAATATCTTTTGAAAAATCAGGATAATAAAATGGCTGATCCTTCAATATAATTGCTGAATCAGGTTTCATGAAAATTACTGGTTCATCAGGAATTGGATTATTAAGTTCCATTGCATGTTCTGCATAATTTCTACCTATTGCAATAATTTTCATAATAGTTTTAAAATTTAAATGATAAAATAACCCCCCTTGAAAACTTATTTGGTATTTAGAGGGCGCAAACGTATGGCAGTTAACGCTTTCTTTGTATTCTGAGCAAAATCTCCTTGCATCATCCAATCATAATAGGACGGTTCTTTTTCAAATACTTCAGTAACCAATTTGCCTTTATGCTTTCCAAAATTAAAAATCTCTTTCCCTTCTTCATTCATAACAATTCTTCCTGCCAGGTCAACATTAGTTCCGTTGGCTGAAAATTTATGCAGGAATTCAATATCGTTTTTTAATTCCGAATATCTTAAAAGCTGAGCTCTGAAAATTTCAAAGGTTGCAATAATGTCAGCCTCAGCACTGTGAGCATTCACTATTTCCTTCCCGCAATAGAATTTATAGGCAGCACTTAGTGTTCGCTGCTCCAATTTGTGAAATATATTCTGCACATCAACCAATTTTCTACTAACAATATCAAAATCAATGCCTGCCCGAAAAAACTCTTCGACCAATAATGGAATGTCAAATTTATTGGAATTATATCCTGCCAGGTCACAGTTATTAAGAAACTGATTTAATTTAATGGAATCATCCTTAAAAGTAATTGCATCCTTAACATCCTTATCATAAATTCCATGAACTTTGGATGCTCCAATAGGAATAGGAATGGTTGGATTATATCGTTGTGTATAAATCTCCTGAGAATTATCAGGCATCAATTTAAGAATAGAAATTTCAACAATCCTATCACTGCTGACATTTACACCTGTTGTTTCTAAATCAAAGAAAGCAAGCGGCTTTGTCAGATTAATTCTAAAGGAACTTTCTAAGGTTTCCAATGTTTAATGCGCTAATGAAATCGTCTTTGGTAATTCAGCAGGTTGCTGTTTCTCAGGAATTGAAAAGTCTTCGGTGTAAGGTTTGAAATTACCTGACTCAGTTGTAATATGATATTTCCCCGGGGGAATTATCATAACAAATTTCCCTCCTGAAGTAATTGCATTATATATTCCCACCGTTTTACCGGTTGTATCCGACAAAATGATTTTAACTTTTCCTCCAACAACAGCAGTATCTGATGAAACAAAACCTCTTAATAGAGTATATTTCTGTCCACCTCCTGGAGCAGAGTTAAATGTAATTCTATAAATATCAAGATCTCCAAAACCATCATCTCGCTGCGCGGCAATATACCCATGTTTTTTATCCGCAGTGATTGAAAAATAAATGTTATCATCACTTGTATTTACAGGGTAGCCAAGATTCACAGGCTCTGACCATGAGTCAGTTGCAGAATCATAATCTGATTTAAAAATATCATATCCACCCATGCTGTTAAATCCTTTTGAACTAAAATAAAGTGTTTTATCATCTGCAGAAAAGAAAGGTCCATCCTCATCATATTGAGTATTAATTGTCGTTCCAAGATTTGTTGGAATACTCCAATTCCCATTCGGCAATCGTTGAGATTTATATAAATCTTTTCCACCAGTCCCGCCTTTTCTATCACTCGAAAAAATAAGTGTATTACCATCCGAAGATAATGCCGCTCCTGATTCAACAGATTTCGTATTTACATTCTGCCCTAATGATTCAGGCTTCTGCCATTGCTTTGCAACATACTTCGTCATATATAAATCAGCATAATCAACTTTAGAGTCAAAGAACAAAAATAATTTATCTCCCTGCGCATTCATCCCAACACATTCTTCAGCCTCTTCAGTATTAACAGTATATCCAAGATTCTTAGCTTTCGTCCACGCACCATCTTTCATTACAGAATAATAAACATCGGCAGGATAAACACCCAAATCTTCAGGGTTATCATAAGACCCTCCGGTATTACCTTGTCTTTGGCTGCAGAAAATCAGCATCGTTTCATTTGCATTTACATAAGGATTATAATCTGCACCATTCGAATTAATTCCTTTACCTAAATTCTCGAATTTAACATCAACAGGTTTAGTAATCAAATCTTTTCCATTATCACACATTTCCATCAGCCTGTCAACAGCATTTATGGTTTCATCTTTTGATTTTAATCCTTCCTTATAAGTTTTATATGCCTCAATCGCATCATCAAAACGATTTGCAGAATGATATGCCTTTCCCAATAATAAATACGCATCCTTCGGAGCATCCTTTTGTTTTACCGCATATTCAAGATATGGAATTGCCTTTGCTTTTCCAACATTGGTACTGATATAACAAAACCCAATTCGATAATTTATCATGACATCTTTTGGATTATCTTTGTATTGTTCAAGATACGCCTGAAGTGCCGCCCAATAATTCTGAGCATTAAAATATCCATTCGCCTGTTTCTTATCAACATTAACACTCGTTGCATTGGTCTGACTTCTCACATGAGGTGGTCTTCGAGATTTTGAAGTATCACTAGGATTAGCATTTTGCGCAAAACTAATTGCAACAGAAAACAAAATCATAAAACTAAGAAAAACACTTTTTGAATTGAACATATTTTAAATGATATAAAGGTTTGGGTATTTATTTTTTTAAATGATTCGTTTATCATCAAATTGCTCCAGATAATCAGCAACTTTTCTCAAAAAACTTCCTCCCAAAGCACCATCAACAACACGATGATCATAAGACAATGATAGAAACATCATGTGTCGGATTCCAATTGTATCGCCATGAGGAGTTTCAATCACCGCAGGTTTTTTCTTAATAGCACCTGTAGCCAAAATTGCAACCTGCGGCTGATTTATAATCGGAGTCCCCATACTGTTTCCAAAAGTCCCGACATTAGTAACAGTAAAAGTACCACCCTGAATATCATCGGGACTTAGTTTATTATTTCGTGCTCTTCCAGCAAGATCATTAACAGCCTTTGTTAAACCCAAAAGATTTAAATCATCAGCCTTTTTAATCACTGGTACTATAAGATTTCCGGAAGGCAATGCAGTAGCCATTCCAATATTTATATTCTTCTTCACTATGATAGCTGTTCCATCCACAGAAACATTTACCATAGGAAAATCTTTCAATGCTCTCGCAACTGCCTCTATAAATATAGGAGTAAAAGTAATCTTTTGTTTTTCTCTCTTCTCAAAATCATCTTTTATTTTATTGCGCCACATCACCATGCTGGTAACATCAATCTCAACATAAGAAGTAACATGTGGAGAAACTCTTTTCGACATCACCATATGTTCGGCAATCAATTTCCGCATCCTATCCATCTCTACAATTTCATATTCACCACTCACCGAAACAGCAGGTTTAGCAGCAGGAGTCTCAGCAGATTTTGTTTCCGGTTGTTTTGTTTCAACGGGTTTAGTCTCTGTAGGTTTTGCTTCGGCAGGTTTCGTTCTGTTTTGAACATAGTTCAGAATATCATTTTTCGTCACGCGTCCCTCATTCCCTGTTCCTTTTATTTTATCCAATTCCTCACCTGACACATTTTCTTGTTTTGCAATGCTCATAACCAGTGGCGAATAAAATCTGTTTCCTGAAGCAACAGGAGCAGGTTGAGGAGCAGCGGTTGTTTTTGCCACCTCAACAGTTTTTTCAATTTCTTTTTCAGGAGATGGGGGAGGAGTCTTTTCCTCTTTTTTCTCAACAATCGGAGCAGGAGTTTCAGCAGGTTTGGCAGCAGTAACAGCATCCGTTTCAATTATTGCAATCACAGCACCTACCTGAACCACCGCTCCTTCCTCAAACATTCGTTTCGAAAGCGTTCCTGCAGCAGGCGCCGGAACATCAGAATCAACCTTATCTGTAGCTATTTCGAGGATAGACTCATCGGCTTCTATCTTATCACCAACATTCTTTAACCACTTTAATATAGTTGCCTCTGCAACACTTTCACCCATTTTGGGCATTATCATTTCTACTTGCGCCATAGTGTTTTTTATCTTTTCAGAGGGTCAAAATTACGAAATTATTTATGATTGATGGTTATTATATCAATTTATATAAAATTCCAGAAGAGCCTTTTTCGCTTTTTGAAAGAGTTATTTCGCTTTTTGAATGATAAGGAACATATAAGAATGGTATTTTATACTGAAATAAAGATAGGAATAAACTTTGTTTAGCATGAGATGTATAACTTTATATCTAAAATAAAAAGCCTGAGCTACAAGGAAATAACCTGAACAGAAGCTTAGTGAAATCAGGTAAATAACTTAACAATTAAATAATAATTAAAATGAAAAACATGCTTAAAAATTACGGAAAAGCCGGCATGTTGTTAGTGTTGATAATGTTTTTTGTAAAAGTTTTCATTACCACAACATTTGCCGATGTAGTTTCAGTTTCCACAGCAGTTGGAATTAATGGAACTGTCAATGTTAATCCTGATCCAATGATTGTTACAGAGCCAAACAATCAGACCACTTGCGCAGGCGGGTCGGTATCTTTTACAGTAGTTGCATCGGGAACAAATCTTACCTATCAATGGTTAAAGGGAAACACAAACTTAACGAATGGTGGAAACATTTCGGGTGCAACTTCTTCAACGCTTACTATTAATCCTGCTAATAGTCCTGATGCGGGATCAAATTACTGGGTTGTTGTAAGCGGCACAAACGGACCAAGTGTAGCCTCTAATTATGTTTCTTTAATTCTTGCCAATCTTCCAAGCCCTACAATTACGGGTACTTCTCAAATTTGCCCTGGCAGTTCAGGAACTTTGGATGCAGGAGCCTATTCTTCTTATATGTGGAGCAACGGAGGAACAAATGAAACCATAAATATTAATACAGCAGGTACATATATGGTTACGGTTACCAGTAATTCAGTATGCACCAGTGTTGGTCATGTAACAGTTCATTCTTATCCATCTCCAGCTCCTCAAATCTTAACAATGGGGTTGTCAAATTTATGTGGCGGAGGCACTGCTACCTTGCATGTTGGCGCATCATATCCATCATATATTTGGAGTACGGGATCTTCTGCCCAAGCTATTTCCATTAATACAGGTGGAACTTATATGGTTACGGTAACCGATATTAACGGATGCGTTGGCTCTTCTTCATTTACCGATAACAATGTAACATGTAATATTCCAACTTCGCCTGCAACAACCAACATTGGGAGTTCTTATTCAAAAGCAAATTGGGTAGAACCTGCATGCTACTATAATTTTACTGTAGCTATCAGTCTCCATAATAATAATGTATGGACTACTTATACGTTACCTGCAAATAGTCATTATACATTCTCCGGATTGACACGAAATACAACTTACGACTGGCAAGTAAGAACTAACTGCACAAGCGATTTATCAATGCATTCCGATTGGAGCCCGATGCAGACTTTCACCACCTCTGCTGCCAGGATGGAGGAAGATATTACTTCAAATCCCGACCCGATTCAATTCAATATCTATCCAAATCCTGCAAAAGAACAAGTTACCATTGCTTTCAATACCGAAAATGCAGGTTCTTATATTCTTAATTTAATAGATATGACGGGAAGAGTAGTAAAAACAACTGTTGACAATGCCGGTTTGGGAGATAACACCCAAATAATAGATATTAATGGAATTCCAAAAGGCATTTATATCGTCCAAATGCGAATGGGAGATGTTTTAAACAACGTAAAACTCGCTGTCGAATAATAAAACTACAAAAAAATTATTCTTTAAACTGAGAAATCCTCGAAGGAAACTTCGGGGATTTTTTATTTCATCACTTTTATCTTCTTTTTTATTTCGTAATATTTAGTTTAATAAGATAAATAAACATCCAAATAAGTTCCATTTTGATTCAAAGTTTTGAAATCTCTGAAATAAATCATAAATATTAAACCTAAAAATGTCATAAAACTCGAATTCGAAAAATATCATAAATCCATAAAACAAA